>Ga0308415_1000326_pt1 | contig 20752 bp, 15 predicted proteins | sample HotsprSampleOS55_FD_203465 | JGI IMG/M metagenome (GOLD analysis project Ga0308415, IMG submission 203465) | Hot spring phototrophic mat microbial communities from Octopus Spring, Yellowstone National Park, Wyoming, United States - 20090730_OS55 ... | reverse complement strand
GAACCGGAATTTGGGCGTGCCCTCCTGCAAACGTTGCGCGACGCCACCATTCCCGACGCGAGCGATGGTTTAACCCGCTGCGTTCGCGTCATCAATACCGGCACGGGTTCTTTCAGCCCCACGCCAATGGTCGTACGCCTCCGAGAAATTCTGAAAAACGTCCGCCCCGACATCGTGTTGATCAACATCGATGAAACGGATTTGATGGACGAGTGGATCCGGTATCGGCATTCCACGGTCGTGTCGGCCGACGGCCTGCCTCTTGCCGTTCCCCCCTTCATCCCGGACCTTCCGGAAATGATTCATCATCTGACGTTGGAAGTCGTAGGGGAAATCCCTCTTTACACAATTCGCCTTCTGGAGCGCGCCCTATTACATGGCGTTTTTCTGCCGCAGGTCCGGGAGGTGTTGCGGAAACGAGGGATGCTGGCTCAATACGATACGATCCTCGCACCGCAACGCACGGACAATGCGGAAGAGATTTTCCGCGAGGCATTGGCGCTCTTTAAGAGCAGACTGGAAGCGTTGATCCGGCTCGTTCACCTGCACCATGTGGAAGCAGAAATCGTCTTCACGCATCATCCACACTCTTGTCATGTGAGCGCCGGAGAGCCGCGATGCCCGTTTTCCGTGGAGCGCGTTTTGCGAGCGGCGCTAGTTGGAAAGAACGTGAAGCTCTTGTTTGCTCGTGATGAAATGGAAGCCGTTCACGGACAGGGTTATCGGGCTGAGGAAGTTTTCGTGGTGGGTGATCCCTTCTCGCATTTGACGGCAAACGGGAGAGCGAATTACGGGCGATGGGTCGCCAAGAAGCTTATCGAAGGCGGGGCTGATTGGGTCGCTGTGACAAATGAAGCGGCACGATAAAACCAGGGAGGGGAAGGAACGGTGATCGACAACGGGGCTGATCATCTCATGGCTGTGCTGACGTGGGCAGCATTGCTGCCCGTAGTGGTATGGCGTATGCGAGAGATCGGCCTGCCGCCGGTAGCCATAGTGTTGGCAACATGGATAATCGGGACGTCAGGCCGGCTGTTGTATTTGCAAAGTACAGTCACGTACCGCGATGGCCCGCAATTCGTTGGTCTTGATCAAGCCGTCGAAACAGGAATGAGGGTTCTGCTTGTTTGTTCGATGTTGTTCTTGCTCGGGTATGTCGGACGTACACTCCTGGAGGGGAGGCCGCGGGGGTTCGTGAGCGGGCTCCCGCGGGGCGCGTCGCGAACGAGGGGCGCGTCGCGAACGAGGGAGGTGGGGATAGGCGGCACCGATCACCGAGCGCTGGCTCGATTGACCGTCGGAGCTTATGCGCTCGCGTTGGCGGCGATCATCGGGTTCCTTTGGCTACGCTTTTCGGGAATTCCGAACCTGGAGGAGCTTTTCGTCGTCTCCTCGGGTCTCAGAAGTTTCGAAATTATGGAGAACGTGACGGGCAACGCGTCCGCGCTGCTCGCGCTTCGCGTGCCCGCGGAGCTGGTGGGGTTTGTGTGGCTGTGGTGGGTCATAAAGCACAAATACGCTTCGATTTGGTGGAGAGTGGTCGGAGGAGCCGCAGTGTTATTAGCGACGTTGATCTCCGCGTTCTGCGGAGTACTAGTGGGGTCGAGACTTGATGTGGTGAAGCCTTTACTGCTGTGCGTGTGGGGATGGGCGTTGGTAGCGAAGGTGCGGTTGTGGAGGGCCTTGCTGGCCGGTGTGGCCGCGATTGCTTTGGTCGCTCCGATCATCTACCTCCAAGGAGAGCTCAGGGAGGATTGGGCGCGGGGCGAGACCTCCCGTGGCGCCGCGCTGCCGTCATTTGGAGAGGCGATCAGTGACTTACTGGTCAAGCTGGGCGCTACGGGACATTTCGTGGCTGTTGAACGCACGGGGTACATTGCGGAGTACGTGTTCAGCGGTTTGAATGAATTTCCTCCGGGTGGATCACTGGTGCTGGGGATCGTAGGTCTCGTCCCACGATTCGTCTATCCGGATAAGCCGACAATACACGAGGGAAACTTCGTAGCGGAGAAAATAGCCGGAATCTATACCGGGGGCGGAATGCCGGCGGGACTGGTGGGCGGATTGCTCTTGAATTTCGGGGTGTTGGGGCTTCTCGGCTTGGTCGCGTACGGATGGGCGCTCGCCTACTTGGATAGCCAAGCCGCACGAGCTGCGCGAGACCTGAGGGCGTTCATGGTTGTGATGACGTTCGCCGTCCCGATCGCGTTCGACCTTCTGCAGTCTGGAATAGCGACGACCATTACGGAAGTCGTCGTAAAAGGGGCGGTGCTGTTGATCGTGCTGCGGCTGGTGACCACTCGAGGGGCCATGCTCCCGAGGGTGGAGGGTGGGTGGGGAGCCGTGGACGTGGGAACGCCGAACGTCCGGAGGATTGGGGGGGCGAGTTGAAGATCCTCCACATCATTCCCTCCTACTGGCCGGCGCTGCGCTACGGCGGGCCGATCCGGAGCGTCCACGGGCTCGCGAAGGCGCTCGTGGCCCAAGGGCACCGCGTGCGCGTGCTCACCACCGACATCGACGGTCCCGGCCGGCTGGACGTGCCGACGGATCGCTGGGTCGAGCTCGACGGGATCGAGGTCCGCTATTGTCCCGTGGGCGTGCCGCGGCGGATCACGCGGGCGGCCTCCATGGCCGAGGTACTGTCCGAGTGTCTGCACGAAGTCGACCTCGTCCATCTCCACGGCGGTTACCAGTGGCCGACATGGCTCGGGAGCAGGGCCTGCAGGAACGTCGGGCGGCCGTACGTCCTGTCGCCGCGAGGATTGTTCGTGCGTGAGCTCATCCGGCAGAAGTCGGCGCTCGCGAAGCGCCTGTGGCTCGCGCTCGTGGACCGGCGCGTGCTCGCGGGGGCCGCGGTCATCCACCTCACCTCCGAGGTCGAGGCGGCGGAGCTCCGCGCCCTCGGCCTCGACTTGGCACCGCTCGCGATCGTCCCGAACGGGCTCGACCTGCCCGACAGCCTGCCGGACCCCGCCGAGGCCGAAGCCGCCTGGGCCGGCATCCCCAGCGGACGAAGGCTGCTCTATGTCGGGCGGATCAACTGGGAAAAGGGGCTGGATCGGCTCCTGCACGCCATGCCCTTCCTTCCGGAGGTCGTGTTGGTCGCTGCCGGCAACGACGAGGAGGGGTTGCGCCCGCGGCTCGAGGCCCTCGCCCACGAGCTCGGTGTCGCGGACCGCGTCCGCTTCCCGGGGCCGGTCGAGGGTTCCGGGAAATGGGCGCTGCTCGGGGGCGCCGATCTGTTCGTCCTTCCTTCGCTCAACGAGAACTGGGGGATCGCCGCGACCGAAGCGCTGGCCGCGGGCACGCCCGTTGTGACGACTGCGGGCGTCGGGGCCGCGGCCTTCATCCGTGAGCGCGGCCTCGGTGCCGTGACGGACGGCACGCCCGTGGCTCTCGCGCGGGCGATCGAGGCCTGGCTCTGTCGAACGCCCGAGGAGCGCGCAGCGGTCGGCGAGCGGGCCCGCTGCGCGGTGGCGGAGGAGCTTTCCTGGCGCGCGGTAGCGCAGCGGATGCTCGATGTGTACGGGCGCGCAATCGCGCGAGCTCTGGCGCACCAAGGGGCTCGTGCGAGTACGCCCATCGAGAGCCTGCGCCGACCTCTCTGATGTCCACCGTGTCCGCGGGGCTTGAGCGGCTCGCACTGCGAACTCGTAGTCGTGGGGCGAGGCAGCTTCCGGCCTCGCCCGGATGCCCCGCCCAAGGGGATTGAAAATGAAAGCCGATTCCGTCGACGTGGCAACTCGGCAAAAGGAGCTCATCCGCGCTTGGTGCGAGAAGCACGACGTCGAGCCGTTCGAGCCGATGCCGATCCGCCTCCTCACGGAGCGCTATCTCGGCAAGGTGGCCGACCCGGCGGAGTTCGAAGGGAAGACCATTTTGGAGATCGGTGCGGGGCGGTCGAGCTACGCCAGGCTGTTCCTCGAGGCGGGCTGTAAGCGCTATTACGCCAACGACCTCGTTCCCTCGCGGCTCGAGGCGATCCGAGTTCCAGACTCTCGTTTCGTCTCGCTCCCGGGCGACTTTCTCGGTATCGAAATCCCGGAACGGGTAGATTTCATCTTTGCAAATCTTGTCATGATGTTCGTGATGCCGATGCTCGATGAGTTCATCGAAAAGATGCACGCTCATTTACGGTCGGGTGGGCATGTGATAACGATGGACTCCAATTATCTTTGTCCCCTTTCGATTCTGCGGCGGTTCGTTCTCGATATCGGGGCCAACCCCGCCCGGATCTTCAGTCCCTTCGCCTATGCGCGCCGGTTTCGCAACTTCGGTTTCGAGGTCGAAAAGCTCGTTCCCTTCACCGGGCCCGTGCCTTGGGTCACCGGGAACTGGCTTCTCGGGACGACCTTCTTTTTGCGGGCGCGCAAGCTGTGATCTCGATTGTCATCTTGACGTTCAATGACGAAGTGCAAATCGCCAACTGTCTCGATTCGATAGCCGATCTGACCGACGACGTCGTGGTGGTCGATTCTTTCAGCACCGACCGGACCCTCGAGATCTGCCGGAGTTACGGTGCGAGAGTCTACCAGCACGAGTTCGTGAACCAGGCGCACCAGTTCAATTGGGCACTCGACAACATACCTCTGAAGTACGATTGGGTCCTGCGGCTCGACAGCGACGAGGTCGTGCCCGAGCCGTTGCGGGAAGAGATCCGGCGTCGGGTCGGCTCCGAACCCGAGATCGCCGCCTATGCGATGAACCGTCGGGTCTACTGGATGGGGCGCTGGCTGCGGCACGGCCGCATGTACCCGCACTACATCGTACGACTTTTCAGGAAAGGGCGCGCTCGCTACGAGCTCCGGACGGAGGAGCACCTCGTCGTCGACGGTCCCGTCGCGCGATTGACGAACGATTTTTACGAAGACAACAGCAAAAATAACCTCGATTACTTCACGATGAAGCACCTCGCCACTGCACGAGGTGAGCTTGAGGAAATTCTGCGGGCACGGGCTGGTCAACAGGACGATTTCGCAATCGAGCCTAACCTGTTCGGCACCAAGATCGAACGCACGCGCTGGCTGAAGGAACGGCTTTATCTTCGGATGCCGTTGTTCGTTCGGCCATTCCTGTATTTTGTCTACAGATATATTATATGCCTCGGCTTTTTGGACGGAAGGCCCGGATTGATCTGGCACGTCTTGCAAGGTTTCTGGTATCGCTTTTACATCGACGCCAAGGTCTACGAGGAGGAGCTGGCCCGGCGCGCGATGGCGGCCGGCTCGCGGAAAGCAAAGGAGGTACGATGAGCGCAACGGACGCCGCCCGGCCGATTCGTCCGTTCTTCCTAGACTTGACGGAAGAAGAAATCCAGCTCCTCTGCGCGCGCTTCGGCGAGATCCTCCGCTCCGGCCAGCTGATCTTGGGTAAGCACACCGAGGAATTCGAGACAGCCTTCGCGAAGTACGTTGGCACGAAATACGCCGTCAGTGTCAACACGGCGACGTCCGCGCTGGAAATTCTGTGTGTCCTGCGCCGGGCGAAGGGTAAAAGAGTCGCTGTACCGTCGAATACGAACTTCGCTTCCGTCGAAGCGATCCTTCGGGCAGGCGGAACCCCGGTTTTCATGGATATGACGGCGGAATATTTCGTACCGAACTTGGCGATCCTCGATCGAACCGTGAGGAGGTACGACGTCGCCGGCGTCATGTGGGTTCACATTGGTGGCATCATCGCGCCGGATTTCCCCGAGGTTGCGGCCTATTGTAGGGAGCGTGGACTTTTCCTGATCGAGGATGCAGCGCACGCGCATGGCAGTTGGCTTGCGGGGAGGAGCGCCGGGACCTTCGGTGACGGCGGAGCGTTCTCCTTCTTTCCAACGAAGGTCATGACGACCATGGAAGGTGGGATGATCGTCACGGACAGCGAAGAAGATGCCATGATGGCACGCTCCCTTCGCAACCAGGGTAAAAGATTCGCGGCCTATGGTGGACTGCACTACGATCACGGGAACAGCTGGCGAATGAGTGAAATTGCAGCGGCCATGGGGTCGGTACAGCTCGCGAAACTCGACAGGATGACGGCGCGCCGAAAGCGAGCTGTCGACATCGTGACGGCGAGGCTCCGAGATGCCGGGATCCCCTATTGCGACACGTCGCACATGGAGCGCGCAGCACACTACAAGTTGATCGTACGCTTGCCGGAGGGGAAGAGCGCAGATCGTGTGAAGGCAGCGCTGGCGGAACGGGGGGTGATCTGCGGCGGCGGCGTCTACGAGGTTCCCTGCCACCGCCAGCCCGTGTTCACCGATTTGCCGCACGACCCGCGGGAGCTCGAGAACACCGAGCGCTGGTGCCCGCGTCATATCTGCCCGCCGATCACCTCGGGGACGAGCGAGGAAGACGCTCATCGGATCGCGGATGGCTTGGTGGCGGGTCTCGCATGAACGCCGGATACGACCTCGCCGTCATCGGCGGGGGCATAGCCGGCCTGGCGATCGCTGAGATCTTCGCGCGCTCGGGCTGGAGTGTGGCTCTTCTGGAGCGCAACGGTCTACTTTGTCAGGAAGCCAGCGCGGCGCAGCACGGTTGGTTTCATTTCGGTTCTCTGTACTCCATTTTTCCCAAGAACGTCTTTTTGCGAACGATGGTCCGAGGGGTCGAGAACCTCCTCGAGTATTATCGTGGCTTCCCCGGGATGAACCTGGTCGTGGAGCGAAACGGGCGGCTCGTCGTCGCCGAACGGGACGATGGTTGGTTCCGGCCCGATCCGATCGAGTATATCGTCTCCGCTCGGAACGATCCGGATTTCGATCTGAGAAACTTCGATGGGGTAGGCAATTACGCCAAGAAACTGGGATACCTCCTTACTTGGGAGATGGCGATCAAGCAATTCATCAGCAGGCATCAGAGGTTCAAGAATTTCGACTGGCGTTCCGGCAGGTCCGCGTCGGCCTGGATCCCGAAGGCAGGTTTCTCTGATTATTCTCGCGAGGTCATCACGAAGCCCGACTACCCGGACATCGCCCTCGACCGCGATACCCATTTTCGCGTCGTCGGTTACGACCATCCGATGCGGGCGAGCGTGATCGTGGGCGATCTGGTGGCGAGTTTGCTCGGTGCCGGAGGCCACGTGCTCACCGAGTTCGAGGTGGTCCGAGCCGAGAAGAGGGGGGGCGGCTTCGTTCTGCATCGAGGTGACGGCGTGCGGGTCCACGCGCGGCGCGTCGTCTTCGCTGCCGGACAGTGGCTGGGGCGGTTCCTACCACGGGCGCGTGATGTGAGAATCGTGGCGTCGCCCCTGGCCGTCACCTATCCGGCGCTCTGCGCCAGAAACTTCGTCCGGATGACCCCCTTCGTGAAGAACAGCATCAACCATCTGGTCCACGAAGTCGGGGGCCTCCGCTATTCCGTGATCGGCGGTGGATATTTCGCCGATCCAGAGGACACACAGGGTTTGGAAACGGCGAGAACCCAACTGCTGCAGATGATCGAGAAGGTGTTTCCGCAGGTCTCGCTGGCGGCCGTTCTCGAAACCTATGTGGGGTTCAAGACCGAGGTCATTGGTCCGCGGGACGAGCGCAACTACCAGTTCACGTTCCGAGAGATCGAGGAAGGGGCATTCGCGGCCGTCCCAGGCAAATTCTCCCTCGCGTTCAGTCTGGCGGCAACGGCCTTTCGCCAGATCGCGAAAGCCGAACCGCAGTCGAAGGTCGGGCCCATGGCGATGGTGGCCGCGGCGCAGCTCGTCGGGCAAACGCGACACGCTGCTATCGTGGCGAGCAGGGCCGGCACCGCTCGCCCGCGATCACCCGGCCATCGGTTGCATCGCGCGTGCTGACGGTCGCCGATGCCGAACAAGCATGAGATTTCGGGCTCGGCAGACGGCTGCCGGCGTGTTTGAGAGTCCGGCGGGATCTTGGTCTCGTTGCAGATCCGGAAATTGGGGAGCGGGTTCTTGACGGAGTTTGCTTTTTGCGTCGAATGATTCGGACTGCTCTGGAAAAAATGGCGCGCGGATGGGCTTTTCCGCGGCGGCTTCCACCAACGGTGGGTGGTTCGCGAATCTGGATTTCTCCTGACGCTCGTCTGCGCTTGCTACAGCCCGGCGCAGGAGGTTTCGACAAGGGCTTGCTCGACTGGGCCAGCTGTCTGGTCCACCGGGGCCACAAGGTGTGGGACATCGGCGCCAACGTCGGGGTCTTCACCTTCGCCGCTGCGGGCCGGGCCGGACCGGGTGGCCGGGTGCTGGCCGTCGAGCCCGACCCCTGGCTCTTCGGTCTTCTGCAGCGCTCGCGCGCCGCCAATCGCGGGGGGCTCGCACAGGTCGAGCTCTTGTGCGCCGCCGTCGCGCACCGCTCGGGCGTTGCCCGATTCACAATCGCCGGACGCGGCCGGGCTTCCAACTATCTGGCCGATGTTCCCCTCGCGGAAGTTGGCGAGCGCGAGCAGTTTTTGGTACCAACGGTCACCGCCGACGCCTTGGTCGAAACGGCTTTCCCTCCGGACCTGGTCAAGATCGACGTCGAGCGTGCGGAACTGCTCGTCCTGCGCGGGGCCGGGCGGCTCTTGGCGGAGGTCCGCCCCGCGCTGCTCCTCGAAGTCGCGGAGAGCAACGCGGAGGCAGTGCGCGAGCTGCTCGGGGCCGCCCGCTACCGCCTGTTCGACGCGGCCGAGCCGGCCCGGGGCTTCCCGCCGGTTGCCCGCCCGGTCTGGGATACGCTCGCCTTGCCGGAGGAGCGCGCGGGGGCGTGGCTCGCCCGCGGCGGGTGAGGGGCACCGGCCGGCCGCGTCTCGGTGTTCCCTCGGGCTCAGGGCTTTCCTGGCGGGCGCGGTCGGGGTCGGGCTGCCGGCGCGCGTGGGGTGCTCGGGTCGGTGGGGCGGCCGAAGTCTTGGACGAGGCGGGCGGAGATGGGTCGGCCGGGGTGGACCGGGCCGATCATGAGCAGCGCCCGGCGGGTTTCGTCCGTGCGGTCGAGCCAGGGGCTGCCCGTGGGCAGCGGGGTCGAGCCCACGAAGAGGAGGTCGCCCGCGCGCAGGACGCCGTGCGCGGCGGTGAAGTAGCCGGGGGCGAGGAGCTCCTCGAGCGGGTCGTTGGTAGCGTAGGTCCAGACCCCGAAGCCGAGCTCGCCTTGGCCTTCGAAGGCGTAGCGCAGGCGGTGGTTGGCGAAGGGCATCGATCCGCTCCCTGGGCATCGTTCCTGTGGCCATTCCTAGGCCCGAAAGCCGCTCCGTGTCGAGGGCCGATCGGCGGGCTTTCGTCTGGGATTTGGCGCGTTTTTTCGCCGTGGTCGGGGGTGGGTTGACCGCGGCGGGTGTGGCTGATAAGAAGAAAGTCATGGAAGGCTTCGACCCGCCGCCCCTGGCGCTGCTCGCCTGGCTCGCCCGCTGCCGGAGGGCCGGCTTCGCCGCCGAGCCGCTTTTGGCCGAACTCGGCTTGGGCGCCGATGTGCTGGCCGACCCGCGGCTTGCCGCCCTCGAAGCCGCCTGGACGCCCGAGGAGGAGCTCGCGGGGCCGGACCGGCTGCTCGCCGCGGCGGCCGAGCAGCTGCTGGCGCAGGGGCGGGTGGGCGAGGCGGCGCGGCTCCGACCGGCCCGGCGGGCCGGGCTTGTGCGGGGTGGCGAGGCGGCCGTCGACGAGTCCCTCGAGGCGATGCTCGCCGACCCCGAGGCGCGCGCGGAGTGGGAGGCGGCGGACTACGCCAACTGGGTGGTGCCGCCCGGCGGCGACCGGCGCCCCTTGGCCTCCTTGACCGCCGAGTGGGTGACGCCGGCCGAGCGCTGGCGGGTGCTCGAGGAGCTGCGGCGGATCGACGATCCGGCCGAGCATGCCCGGGTGCTCGACCATTTCCGCCGCGCCGGGCTCGACCCCGGGGCCGACCACCCGGCCTGGGCCAGGCCCGCGACGGCCGCCGAGCCGGCTGCGGGGCAGGCCGGCGAGCGGGAGGGCGATCGGCCGGCCGGGGCGGGTCGGGTCGAGCCCGGCCGGGCCGCTCCCGCGGAGACCGTCGGCAGCGTCGCGGACGCCTGTGCCGGAGCCTCGGAGGCGCGCGACGGCGCGGGCGCGCCGGTCCCCTCGGCGGAGGAGGCCACGGGGCTCGATCGCGAGGCGGCGGCGCGGCGGGCGTTCCTGGTCCGGCTCGGCCAGGAGGCCGAGGCCTGTTTCGCGGCCGGTCGGGCGCGCCGCGAGGCCGAGGCTTGGCAGCGCTACGCCCGTGAGCTCGGTGTGCCGGTCCCGCCGCACGCCCGGCTGGTGCCGCCCGACGAGCCGTCGCCGAGCCCCGCCGCGCCGGAGCCGGCGGTCCGGCTGCCCGAGGCCGAGCCCTGGCCGCTCTGCCCGGACTGGCACGGCCGGCCGCGCGATCCGCGCACCGGGAAGCCGCTCGCCGAGCCGGCCGCCCCGCCGCCGCCGGCCCCGGCGGCCTGCCCCCCGGGGCTCGGGCCGCGGCCGCCCGAGCCGGTGCCCGACTGGCCCTGGCCGGCCGGCGACGGCATCCCGCCCGAAGACCGCGCCCGGGCCGAGGCCCGCACCCCGCGCCCGGCGCCTTCGGGCAAGACCACGCGGCCGAAGGCGCCCGCGGCCGCGCCGGCCCGAGGGGCGCTCGGCCGCGGGCGCCGTGCCGCCGACCCTCCGCCCCCGGCACCGCGCCCCGACCCGCCGCCCGCACCGCCGCCCCCGGCGGCACCGAGCGCGCCGGTCGTCTGGGCGAAGCAGCCGCTCACGCCCTTCCGCCTCGCCCGCATCCGCGGCGATTACCCCTGGTGGCTCTGAGCCTCGGCCGAGCCGAGCCGTCGTCGCTCGCCCGTCTCGTCCGCCGCCGAGCCGGGCATCCCGTCTCCGCCGCTTCGGTCAGGACCGGGTCCGCCGCCGGCCGAGGAGGGCGGCCCGCGCCCGCCACGGGCCCCACGGACCCGGGCAGCCGAGACCCTTGGCGACCGCCGCAGGGCAGGGAGTCCCCCGCCGCGCCCGCCGGCCGTCCCGCGCGCACGCTGCCGCACCGTTCACACCCGGCTCACCTCCTCGCTCGGCACCGCCGCCGAACGACCGTCCCGCCCCGGCGCTCGGCTGCTGGCCGGCAGGGTAGGGCCGAACGGTTGACGTCCGGTTAACGATGCTCGCCCTTGTTCGCCCGAAGCGACGACCCGCTCTGCTTCACCCTTTCTTCACCAAGTCCGCACATCCTGCCCACCGTGGGAGTCCGGCCTCGGTCGAGGTCAGCAGGCGCCGGCCCCTCCTCCACCGGCCGGCAAGGTACGCGGCGCGTCGTTGACGTTCGGTTGATGGTCCTCGCCGCCGGTCCGGCTGAACGAGCGACCCGCTTTGGTTAACCTTTCCGTTACCGTTGGCGGTTATGGTGCTTGCGGCGGAGGGGTGATCCCGGCGGCGGGCGGGGGTGCGCGGGCCGTGGGGAACGCGCACGACGTGCCGATCGACGACCGTGGTCGGGGTTCGGCCCCGGCGGTCGGGTCCGGCAGGCCTCCGCGAGGCTCGGGGCACGGCGCGGGTGGCGGCCTCCGAGCGGGCCGGCTCGGCGGCGATCGGCGTCCTCGGCCGGGCGAGTATCGAGGAGGGAAGTTTGACATGATGAGCTCTTGATCCTATGATCGGCGCATCGTCCTGGCATCGGAGCCGGCCCGTGACCCTCGCGCCCCCACACCACCCGCCGCGCCCGCGCTCGCCGGCGCAGCGCGAAGCCGCCCGCCGCAACGGCGCCCGCTCGAACGGCCCGGTCACCGCCGAGGGCAAGGCGCGCGCCTCGCGGAATGCCCTGCGCCACGGGCTCTGTTCCCCGGCGATCCTCTTCCCCGGCGAGGACCCGGCCCATTTCGAAGCCCTGCGCGCCGCCCTCGAAGCCGAATACGCGCCCGCAAGCCCGAGCGCGCGGCTGTTGGTCGAACGGCTCGCGGTCACGGTCTGGAAGCTCGCCCGCTGCGACCGGCTCGAGTCCCGGCTCGCCACGATCGAGCCGCATTGCCCCACGGGCCGGCTGTTCCCCGACCCGGGCCTGCCCCGGATCCTCTCGCGCATACCCGAGCTCGCCACCCTCCTGCGCTGGCAGGCCCAGCTCGACCGCCAGCTGCACCGGCTCACGAAAAGCCTGGCCGAGCGGCCGCGCGACCGCTTGGCTTCACCCGACGAAGACCCGGCCGCCGCCGGGGACGGCCCCGAGGCGGACGGCGAGCCCGAGCCGCCCGCGACCGCGCCGCCCGAAGCCGCCTTCCGACCAGCCGAGGCCGCCCCGGCGCGGGACAGGGACGAGGCGGTCGAGCACGACGGTGCCACCGGCCGCGCCGATCCACCGACCGGAGCCGAGGCCGGGCCGCACCCGGTCGCGTTCGGGCTCGCGAGGCGACCGGCCTTCTCGGCCACCGAGGCCGGCTGCCCCGCGATCGCCCGGCAGAACGGACCGAACGAACCCGAGCCCGTGGGCGAAAGGATCGTCGCCCCGGCCGCCGCAACCGGCTCGCGTGCCACCCCGGAAGGCCGAACCGGCACGGCCGAACCGGGCGTTCGGGTTCCCGGCCCGGACGCTTCGGCGAATCCGCGGAACGAACCCGAGCCCGTGCCTCCGACGCGGGCCGCCGGGCCCGTCGAGGCCGGCCCGGCGTTCCGCGCCGTCGAGCCCGCCCTCCCGCGCCCCGCCCTCGCTCCCGACGAGAACGCCGCGCCGAACCTCCCGAACGAACCCGAGCCCGGCGCGCCGCTCGACCGCGCGCGGCCCGGTCCCGCCTCCGCCGGCACCACGCGCCGAGACGCGCCGAACGAAGCCGAGCCCACCCGGGCGGCACCCGGCCGCGGCACCCCGGTCGACCCGGTTCGCCAAGGCCCGGCCATCGCTTGCGCCCGGAACGCCGCGCCGAATTTGCCGAACGAACCCGAGCCGGGTATGCCTGCCGAGCGGCGGGGGCCCGCATGGCCCGAGAATGGTGCCGGATGCGCCGGGGCCGACGATCGCGACCGCCGGCGAGCCGAGGCCCGCGTGCCCGATGCCGCGCTGCCCACCCCGACCCCCGAAGCCCTCCTCGCCCGCGGCGACCTGGCCGGATATCTGCGCGCCCGAAGCTCCGCGAGGCCGCGGCACCCGCCTCCCACGGCATCGAGCGCCGGCCCGCCCCGGGCCACCCCGCCACCCTCCCACCCACCGCCGCGAGGAAAGCCCGAACCGTGACCTGGATCCTCGGCCTGAACGCCTATCATGCCGACAGCTCGGCCTGCCTGCTCCGCGACGGCAAGCTCGTCGCCGCCGCCGAAGAAGAACGCTTCCGCCGCATCAAACATTGGGCCGGGCTGCCGGTCGAGGCGGTCCGCTGGTGCCTAGCCGAAGCGGGCATCGGGCTCGAGGAGGTCGACCACGTCGCGATCAACCGCGACCCGAAGGCCCATCTCTTCCAGAAGGCCTTGTTCGCGTTCAAACAGCGGCCGTCGCTCGGCTTGATCCGTGATCGGCTCGCCAACGCGGCCAAGGTGGGCTCGCCGCTCGACGAGCTCGCCCGAGCCTTCGAGGTGCCGCGCGAGCGCGTCCGCGCCCGGCTGCACGCCGTCGAGCACCACCGGGCGCACCTCGCCTCGGCCTTCCTGGTCTCGCCCTTCGAGGAGGCGGCGCTCGTTTCGGTCGACGGCTTCGGCGATTTCCTCTCGGCCATGTGGGGGGTGGGGCGCGGCACCACGATCGAGGTCCGCGGCCGCGTCTTTTTTCCTCACTCCTTGGGCCTCTTCTACCAGGCGATCACGCAATATCTCGGCTTCTGGTCGTACGGCGACGAATACAAGGTGATGGGCTACGCGCCTTACGGACGGCCGACCCGGATGCGCGAGTTGGAGCAGCTCGTCCGCCTCTTGCCCGACGGTGGCTACGAGCTCGGCCTCGACTATTTCCGCCACCATGCGGAGGGGGTGGAGATGGTCTGGCAGGGGGGCTACCCCGAGGTCGGGCAGATCTTCACCCCTGCCCTCGAGGAGCTCCTGGGCCCGGCGCGGCGGAAGGACGAACCGCTCGAGGAGCGCCACGCCGACATCGCGGCCTCGGCGCAGGCGATGTACGAGCGGGCGCTCTTCCACCTGCTCGACATCGTCCAGCGCGAAACCGGCCTCGACCGGCTCTGCCTCGCGGGTGGTTGTGCGATGAACTCGGTGGCCAACGGCAAGGTCTACCGCCGCACTCGGTTCCGCGAGCTCTACTTGCCGGCTGCTGCCGGCGACGCCGGCGGGGCGATCGGCGCCGCCTTCGAGGTCTGGCACACGGTCTCGGGTGCGCCCCGGGGCTTCGTCATGGACCGGGCCTCCTGGGGCCCGGGCTGGAACGACGAGGAGCTGGCCGCGTTCGTCGCCGCACACCGAGGAGCGATCGAGGCGCAGGGCTGCCGGATCGAGACCGCGGAAACCGAGGCGGTGCTCGCCGAGCGGGTCGCCGCGGCGATCGCCGGAGGCGCCGTGGTCGGCTGGTTCCAGGGCCGGATGGAATGGGGGCCGCGCGCGCTCGGCAACCGCTCGATCCTGGCCGACCCGCGCCGTGCCGACATGAAGGACCTGTTGAACCTCAAGATCAAGCGCCGGGAGAGCTTCCGCCCGTTCGCGCCGGCCATCCTGCGCGAGCGGGTGGCGGACTGGTTCGAGGAAGAGGACGACGTGCCCTTCATGATGCAGGTCTTCCAGGTCCGACCGGATCGGCGCCGGCAAGTGCCGGCCACCACCCATGTCGACGGCTCGGGCCGGCTGCAGACCGTCACGCGCGAAGCGAACCCGCGCTACTACGATCTGATCGCCGCCTTCGAACGCCGGACCGGCGTGCCGATTCTCTTGAACACGAGCTTCAACGAGAACGAGCCGATCGTCTGCCGCCCCGAAGAGGCCCTCGACTGCTTCTTGCGCACCAAGATGGACCTCCTCGTGCTCGGCCGGACGATCGTGCAGCGCGAACCGCTCACCGGCCCCGGAGTTCGGCCCAGGCCCCGGTGAAGGGGGCGAAGGTGAACACCACCGAGTGCCGGCCGGAGGGCAGGGCGACGGCGCGGAAGAGCAGATTGGCGCGGAGGATCGGCACGGGGCGGCCGTCGACCGTGGCCCGCCACCAAGGATGCCAAGGATCGTGCAGCACGAGGAAACCGCCGTCGGGCGCCTCGGCCTCGATCTCGACGGCATTCCTGCCCCAGTTCGCGATCCGGAGCCGGCCGGGCCGGGCGCCCTGCGGTGGGGCGAAGGGCGGGGCTTCCTCGAGCAGGACCGTGGTCGCGAAGTCCACCCTCGGCCAGTGGCCGCGGGAGAGCACGGCTTCGACGTCGAGGGGCGCCCAGGCGGTCGCGAGCCGCAGGCGCGGCAGGGCGTTCGGGTTCTCGTACAGGAACGCGCGGTCGGTCCGGGCGACGAGCGGCAGCGGGTCGGCCGCGAGCCTCGGATCGAGCTCCTCGATCGGTACGGGGGTAGCGATCCAGCGCAAGCCCAGGAGATCGGCGAGCGGCGAGCGCCATGAGGGGAAGGCCGGGGTGGAGCGGCGCTGCTCGGGCACGGCCACCGTGTCCTCGGCGCCGACCGCGGCCACGTAGCGGGCCCATCGCACCGGGTTGTGGCCGAGCGTGTGCTCGAGGCCGCGGACGAGGGGCGCGTTCGGCCAGGCATAGCCCAAGCCCACGAGCTCGACCCGGTCGCGGCGCCCCTCTTCGGGCCGGGGCCGGGCGAGCGCGGCGAGCCGGTCGAGGAGCGGCTCGGGGCTCGCGGGGTCGAGCACCGACCAGTCGACTTCGCCCTTCACGGGCAGGCCCGTGGCGCCGTTCGGGCCGTTGTTGCGGGCGAGGTCGAGGGCCGTGAGCAGCACGAGCCCGGCGGCCAAGGCCGGCCGACGCATCGGGGACACGCGGGCGAGGAGGACCAGTCCCACGGCGGCGGCTGCGAACCAGAGGACCGCCTCGCCCAGGGACGGGGCCGCCTGGGCGAGCCGGCCGCGCCCGAGGGCCAACAGCGACGCCGCTACGAGGCTCGCTGCGAGGAGGAGGATCGAACGGGTCGAGGCGGCCCGGGGAATACCCCGGCGCAGCAGGAGGTCGAAGGCCCGGGCCACGAGGAGGGCGAGGAGCAGGCCCAGAAGAAAGGTCGCATCGGCCGGCCGGCGGAACAGCTGGACGCCCGGGACGAACTCCCAGGCGAGCGCCAGGACGGGGGCGTACCAGCCGATGGCGTAGAGCAGGAGGAGAAGAAAGGCGATCAGAAGGAAGGGGCCATCCGGCGTGCGGGCGAGCGCGCGGCCGGCGCAGGCCAAGAGCAGCAGGGGCAGGAGTCCCAGGTAGAGCACGCCCATGTTCTGGGCGACGAAGAGACCCGTGTCCGGCCAGGCGAAGGAGGGTGGCCCCCAGAAGTCGGCCATCGGTCCGCCCGAGCCGAACAAATGCGGGGTCACGAGCGTCAGGAGGAGGGCCGGGTGAAGGGAGCCGCGGCCGGCGCCCTCGAGGTCGATCGCCACGCGGTTCGACCGCCCCGCCTCGAGCGCGGTCAGGACGAGTGGCGGGGCGGCGAGGAGCCCCGCGAGCCCGGCGGCGAGGACGAGGGGGCCGAGGCTCCGGCGGACCGTCGCGAGCCGATCGAGGCCGCCGGCCCAGCGGGCGAGCACGAAGCCCACCGCCAAATAGGCGCCGAGGAGCGCCACCTGGTCGCGGCCAGCGAGCAGCATCGCCGCCAACAGGCCGGAGGCGAGGGCCGCGGGCCAGGAGCCGCGAGCGATCGTCCGGTCGAGGGCGAAGAGGAGCCAGGGCAGGACCGAAAGGGAGTGGAGCTGGCCCACGTGCTGCAGCCGCCAGGCGGCCGAACCGCCGGCCAGGAACACGAGCCCGCCGAGGACGGCAGCCGCGGGATGCAGGCCGCGGGCCATCGACCACACGAGAACACCCGCCCCGCCCAGGAGCGGCAGGCCGAGCACGGCCGTATCGAAGCTGCGGAAGCTCGGCTCCGGATCGAGCCACGCCCAGAGGAGGAACCAGGGGGAGAAGAGGAAGGCTTGTGGGTCGGCCACGTGCGCCGTACCGGCGAAGAGCTCGGGCAGCCAAAGGGGGAGCTCGCCCGACGCGAGCCCGCGGGCCAGCGCATGGTAGTGCGGCCAGAACTGGGACTTGGCGTCCCACGGGATGGTGACCGCGCCCGAAAGCCAAGGCCAGGCGTAGACGAGCCAGGCGGCGAGCAGGCCCGCGAGCGCCAGGGAACGGTCGCGCGGGGAGAAGGGATGGGCGATGGACGGGCTCCCGACCGGACCGGTCGGGCAGGAGCCGCGCGCCGCGGGGGCTGTCAAGAACCGGCGCGTCGCACCACACTCCTGGAGGTTCGCGGGCGGGAGGAACGAGCGTGGCGACGGCGGCGGTTGCGGCACGGGGCGAGCGCTATCCGGCGGCACTCATCGTCCTGCACTGGGCGATGGCGGTGCTGATCCTGGTGACGATCCCGATCGGCTGGCGGATGGGCGATCTGGAGCCCGGGCCCCTCCAAGACGCGCTCTACCACCTCCACCGGTCGATCGGCGTGACGGTGCTCGCCCTCGCTCTCGTCCGGCTCGCCGTGCGCAAGATCGCAGGCGCCCCGCCGCCGCATCCCGGCCTCGCTGCCTGGCAGCGCACGCTCTCGGTGGCGGTCCACCATCTCCTCTACGTGCTGTTCTTCGTGGTGCCGATCTTGGGCTGGGCCGGGACCTCGGCCTTCGGCGCGCCGATCATCGTCTGGGGCCTGTTCACGCTGCCGCCGATCCTGCCCAAGAACGAGCCGCTCTCCGAGATCCTCTTGGGCGCGCACGGCATCTTTGCCTCCACCCTCGCGGGGCTCGTCATCCTGCACGTCGCGGGGGCGCTCTACCACGCCCTGATCCGCCGCGACGGGGTGATGCAGCGGATGCTGCCCGCTCGCACGGGCTGAGGCGTTCCCGCCCTGGCCGCGACCCGTCCGGCGCGCTATGTCGCCGGCCGGACCTCGGCGGAACGTTTCGCGGATGAGCGCAGCCCCCCACGATCTCGGCCTCGCCGAGGCGAGCCTCTCGGCCGGCCGGACCCCGGCCGGCATCGACGACCTCGCCGTGCTGCGCCGTCGCCGGCTCGGGGTCTTGGTCCTCAATTTGCTCGCCTATGCGGGCATGGCCTGGCTCGCCGCGGCCGTGCTCGCTGCCGGCGGGTGGAGCGCCGTCGACCTCGGCATCTTCCTCTGCTTCCTCGTGGGCCTGCCCTGGAGCGTCTTGGGCTTCTGGAACGCGGTGCTGGGCTTTTGGCTCCTGCACGGGGTGAAGGACGGCCTCGCCCGGGTGGCACCCTTCGCCGCCGCGGCCGACCGCCCCGAACCGTTGCGCCTGCGCTGCGCCGTGTTGATGTTCCTCCGGAACGAGGATCCGCAGCGCGCCTTCGCGCGGCTGCGGGTCATCAAGGCGAGTCTGGATGCCACGGGCGAGGGTGGCGCGTTCGACTATTTCGTGCTCTCCGACACCTCGGATCCGGCGATCGCGGCGCGCGAAGAGGCGGCCTTCGCGCGCTGGCAGGAGGAGGTGGGCGAGCCGGGGCGGCTCGTCTATCGCCGCCGGGAGCGCAACACCGGCTTCAAGGCCGGCAATTTGCGCGATTTCTGCGCCCGCTGGGGCGGCAACTACGAGCTCATGCTGCCGCTCGATGCCGACAGCTTGATGAGCGGACCCACGATCCTCCGGCTCGCCCGGATCATGCAGGCCCACCCGCGACTCGGCATCCTCCAGAGCCTGGTCGTGGGTATGCCGTCGCGGAGCCTGTTCGCGCGGATCTTCCAGTTCGGCATGCGCGCGGGCATGCGGACCTACACCATGGGCCAAGCCTGGTGGGTGGGCGATTGCGGCCCTTTCTGGGGGCACAACGGCATGGTCCGCATCCGCCCTTTCATGGAGCATTGCGACCTGCCGATGCTGCCGGGCGAGCCGCCGCTCGGCGGGCACGTCATGTCGCACGACCAGGTGGAAGCCGCCTTGATGCGCCGGGCCGGCTACGAGGTGCGCGTGCTGCCGGTCGAGGAGGGCTCGTGGGAGGAGAACCCGCCGACCCTTCTCGAATTCTCCCGTCGCGACGTCCGCTGGTGCCAGGGTAACCTGCAATATTTGAAGCTCCTCGGCATGCCCGGGCTCTTGCCGATGAGCCGCTTCCAACTGCTCTGGGCCATCCTCATGTTCGTGGACGTGCCGGCCTGGACGCTCCTGATCGCGCTCGCGGCGCTCAAGCCCTTCGATTCCGACCCGGCCGGCAGTTTCCCGGTCGGCCTCGGCATCGCCCTCTACCTCCTGTTCCTGCTCATGTACCTGGCGCCCAAACTCGCGGGCTTCGTGGACGTGCTGGTCTCGCGCGGGGCGGCGGCGCGCTACGGCGGCCGCGCCCGGTTCACCCTCGGCGCCCTCGTCGAACTCGTCTTCTCCTTCCTCCTCGGGGCCGCCACGACCTTCCGCATCACGCTCTTCATGGTCGGGCTCGCCTTGGGCCGGTCGGCCACCTGGAGTGGGCAAGCGCGTGATGCCCATGCGCTTTCCTGGGCCACCGCGCTCGGGGGCCTGTGGCCCCAGCTCCTCTTCGGCCTCGTGGTGTGCAGTCTCCTTGCGGTCGGCGCACCGTCGGTCCTGCTCTGGGGCGCGCCTTTGCTCGCGGGCTTCCTCGTAGCCGTGCCGTTCGCCGTCTGGACCGCCGATCCGGCGCTCGGCGCCTGGGCGGCGCGAGTGGGCCTATGCGCGATCCCCGAGGACCTCGACCCGCCACCCGAGGTCCGGGCAGTCGCGGCGGCGGAGGCCGATCGTTGAGGGTCGGGCTCGTCGATCGCTGGGCCGAGCTCGTGGCCGTGTGGCGGTCGGTGCGGATCTACCATCTCGACCGCGCCCACCATCGGGCGATGGACGCGCTCTACCGCCGCTTCATCCGACCGGGGGACCTCGTTTTCGACGTGGGCGCCCATGTCGGTGACCGGGTCGCGAGTTTTCGCAGGCTCGGGGCGCGTGTCGTGGCCCTCGAGCCGCAGCCGGCGCCGGCTCGGGTCATCCGCTTGATGCGCGGTTACGATCCCATGGTGACCGTCCTGCCCTTGGCCGCCGGCGCCCGGCCGGGGCGCATCCGGCTCAAGATCAACGCCCGCAACCCGACCGTCTCGACCGCTTCCGAGGCCTTCGTCCGCTCGGCCGAAGGCGCGCCGGGCTGGGAAGGCCAAGTCTGGGACCGCGAGCTCGAGGTCGAGGTCACGACGCTCGACGCGCTGATCGCCCGCTATGGCGAGCCGGCCTTCGTCAAGATCGACGTCGAGGGCTTCGAGGATCGGGTCCTCGAGGGGCTCACGCGGCCGCTCCGCGCGCTCTCCTTCGAGTTCACGACCATCGCCCGCGACGTCGCCCGCCGATGTTTGGATCGGCTCCGGGCGCTCGGCCCCTATCGCTTCGATTTCGCACTCGGCGAGAGCCAACGGCTCGAGCTCGGTCGCTGGGTCGAGGCCGAAGAGATGGCGTTCGTGATCGCTGCGCTGCCGCACGAAGCGAATTCGGGTGACGTCTACGCCCGGCTCATGGGCGCGGAGGAGGCATGAGGCTCGATCGGCGGCGTGTTCTGGGTGCGGGGGCGGGCTTGCTCGCCGCGGTCGGCTCGGGGCGCCGTGCGCGGGCGGCGGACGAGCTCTTCGTGAAGATCGTCAACCGCAGCGAGCCCACGGCCTGCGCGGAGAAAGACAACGTCACCCTGGAGCTGTTCTCCGAGGAGGTCCGCCGGTTCGAGGTCGAAGCGATCCACCCGGCCTATATCGGGACGTTGAACGTCGACCGCTGGCTGCCGGACCTCACGAACTGTGAGCAGGTCATCTCGAC
>Ga0308415_1000324_pt1 | contig 20829 bp, 18 predicted proteins | sample HotsprSampleOS55_FD_203465 | JGI IMG/M metagenome (GOLD analysis project Ga0308415, IMG submission 203465) | Hot spring phototrophic mat microbial communities from Octopus Spring, Yellowstone National Park, Wyoming, United States - 20090730_OS55 ... | reverse complement strand
GGGTGGTTCCCGTCATCCTCTTGCAGCCGGGCTCACGCTGGAAGCCTATCATGCCGGTATGAAATCAGTGCGCGTGCTCCACCGCCCCCTGCACGTAAACCATCGTAAGCAAGACGAAAATATAAGCCTGGAGCGCGCCGACAAAGACGTGCAGGGCCATAAAGACCACGGGCACCAGGAAGTAGGTCAGACCGAGAAAGACCAGAAAGACGTTCTCGCCGGCGAACATGTTCGCAAACAGACGGACGGTAAGCGAAAGCGGCCGCGCCAGGTGGCTTACAATCTCGATGGGAAACATAATCGGCGCCAGCCACCAGACCGGGCCGGCGAAATGGGCCGCATAGCGCAAAGGGCCGTGCTCGCGGATGCCCATCAGGTTGTAATAGAGAAAGGCAAACAGGGCGCAGCCGAGCGGCACGGGGGCGAACATGGTCGGCGACTCAAAAGCGGGCAGAATCCCCAGCTCATTGCCGAACAGGATGAAAAGGAAGAGCGTCGCAAACAGGTGCAGGTATTTCGGACCGTGGCGGCCGATGATCTCCTCGGACTGGCCCCGCAGAAAGCCGTAGATGATTTCGAAGAAGTGCTGAAGGCCTCCGGGGTTGTCCATCGACAGGCGCGGCCGCAACCAGCCAAACAGCGCCACGAGCAGGAAAAAGACCACGATCTGAAGGACGACGAAGTTCGACCACGGCTTGTCGGCGTGTTCAGCCTCGAGCCCGACCAGCGCCAACACCCAGTTGGCCGGGCCCGCCAGATAGCGGTTGAACAACGCGGTTAGCCAAAGCTCATGTTCGGGCATAGATGAGCTCGTAAACGATCTCCACCAGGACGGCGGCGACGGCGACGAAGAGGCCCACCAGCGCGGCCAGGATGTTGACCTTGAAGTATCTCACTATAACATAGCCGGCCGCCGCGAAAAGCACGTAGCGCAACGGCAGCAACAGCTTCAGGCCCTTGCCCGGCTGGGGTGCGGCGGCATCGAGCGAATCGGCCAGCCGATGAAGCCAGCGGAAATTGATCGCCGAGACGGCGGCGCCGATGAGGAAGCCCAGCGCGGTGGTCCAGCCGGCGTGCCAGGCGGCGGCGAGCGAGCCGGCCACGGTGATCCAAAGCATGTGCAGGTAGATCCTCCGGACGGCTCGCTGGTAGAAGAGTTCGTCGGCGGGAGGCGCTTCAGTCACCGCTGTTGCGCTGCACCTCCCGAATGAGCTCGATGAAGCCGGCGGCGATGCCGATGAGCAGAAAAACGATGTGGAGGAAGGAGGTGCCGAACAGCCGGTCCAGCAGGTGGCCGATGAGGTAACCCACCACCACGCAGGCCGGCAAGACAAAGGCGAGCGAGGTGTATCGGCCTACCGCCGCCCAGACGCTGCGGTTGGTTTTGGCCATCCAATGGGATTCTACCGTGCCCGGCCGGGCAAGGGACGGAAGGCGGTGGGAGTGGGGCTAAAACCCGGCCACTGGCCATCCCGAGGGGGTTCCGTCGAAGAAACAGAGCACAGGGCTTCGTGCGGATTCAAGCCGCTCAGGGCTGGACGGGCGGGCGGCGCAGGGCCACCTCATCGCCGGCGTTGACGCCGGAGAGCACGGCGACTTCGGTATGGTTGCGGAAGCCCAAGTCGACCGGCCGTCTCTCGAATTTCTCGCCGCGCTTGAGGTAGACGTAGGAGGCCCCGGCCTCCTCGAACACGGCGGCCCGGGGCACTCGCACGACACCCTCCACCTGGTCGACGAGGATATCGGCATAGGCGGAAAGGTCCGGGATCAGCCGCTCGTCCACGCGATCGATTTCGATCCGGATGGGAATCTTGCGGACGTAGTTGCCCTGAAAGCCGGTCACGCGGGCCAGCGCGCCGATGCTCGACACGCGCCCCTCATAGGAGGCCTCCGGAAAGGCGTCGAGTCCGATGCGCGCCTTTTGCCCGATGCGGACGAGATGACTTTCGGCCTGATTGATCTCGGCCTCGACCTGCATTTTCGAAGTGTCCATGATCTTCAGGAAGAGCCGGCCCGGAAAGAGCTGGTCTCCCTCGCGGACGAGGCTCATCTCACCCCCGCGCCAGATCGCCTGGCGCACCACCATGCCGTCCATGGGCGCTACCACGGCGTAACGCTCCAGGTCATAGGCGTGCCGGTCGCGGTGGCGTTTGTGCCGCTCCGCCGTCAGCTCGAGAATGCGCAGTTCGGCGGCATGAGCCACCTTCTTGGCGTTCAAGTCGGCGAGCTTCTGCTTGTAGGCGGCCTCAGCCTCTTCGACGGCGAGCCGAATGATTTCCCGGTCGATACTGGTGCGGATCTCGGCGGCGCCGGCCTCGAGCGTCCAACCGTCCAGATCGGCTTTCGCGAGCCGGACGTCTTGCTGGAGGTTCTCCCAGTCGATGGCCTGCTCAGCCTGGCGCTTTTTGACGTCAGACAAGGCGGCGAGCACCGTCGAGTGAACGTCGTCGATGTGATCCTTCAGGGCTTGGCCGTCGATGCGCGCCACGACCTCGCCTTTGCGCACCCGGGTGCCGGATTCCTTCAATTCCAGTAGAACCAGCGAGCTGCGTTCCGGGCCCCGCTGCTCCGGGGCCCGAATGTTCACGAAATTGATCGAAGAGGTCGTGCCGGAGACTCGAACGAGGCGTTCAAGCGTGCCAAAGGTCGCCTTCGCCGTGGGAATGGCTGCCGGCAGAACCTTGGCCGTCTGGGCAGGCTTGAGCCAGAGCTGATAAGCCAGGGCGGCACCCAAGGCGCCGGCCAAAAGGAAGACACCTAACTTCCAGCGCTTCGGCCTGGGCGGAACGGGGCGGCTTACCGGGGGCGGAACGAGCTCCGGCTCGCGGACCGGTCTGGGAGAGGGGCTGGTGATGGCCGACATGGCGCTCTCTCGGGGGTTACCTTCAGCATACACGAAGATTCCCCCCCTTCTCTATGGCGTATTTGGACGACAGACAGGTTACATGGACCGCAGCGGGGAGCGCCGGCGTGGATGATTTCGCCGCCGGGCGACACCTGCGTGAATCGATATAAATGATGTGGATGCCCTTCAATCTGGTCTTGCTTTTGCTTGCACCGCTCACGCTCTCCCATGCGGCGATGCCGTCCTTGGAGGCCGAGACTCTCACCGGAGAGAAGGTGAGGCTCCCGGAGCTGTGGCTCGGGCAGCCGGCGGTGGTCGTCTGGAGCTTTTCCCGGGAGGCCGGTGAAGGGATCAAAGCCTGGATGGCCGCGCTCGAGCGGGAGGGCGTCAACGCCTGGGGCGCAGCCGTGCTCGAGAAGGCGCCGCGATTCGTCCGGCCGATGATCCGACGGGAAATGCGAGGCGACATCCCTAAGCAGTTCCATAGCCGGACCATCTGCTTCTATCGCGGCGACAAGGAGCTGCGCGAGACTCTCGGCGTCGGCGATGATCGATTGCCGCTCGTCGTGATGCTCGGCGCCAACGGCGCGATCGTCTGGAAACATTCCGGCCTCTATGAGGAGGCGGCGCGCAGCGAATTGATGGACCGCTGGCGGCGGCTCTTCTAACGTTCGAATGCGTCCTCGGCGCTGCCTGCCAAGGCGCTCATGATCCTTGCCGCCGCAACCCTCCTTAAGCCAGGCCGTTCGAAGCCGCCCCGGACGTTTGTAGCCCAACTGGTTGTTAAAAATGATAAGGGCAGGTGCGATTGCGCTGCTGGCATACACGTTTCTCGAGACTGGCGGCTGCTGCGCTATTCCTCGTTGGCGCCTCCCTTAATGGGCAGGAACGCACCTTCCCCAGCCCGCGCGTCGAGCCGCTTCAGGAAGCCGAGGGTTTCGACGACGAGCCCGCGCTCGCCCAGGCCGCCGACGGCACTCTCTACGTGGCGTGGATCCGCTTTCGGGACGGAGCTGAGTCGTTGCAAATGGCGCGGTACCGCTTCGACGGCGCCGGCTTTTCGCGGCTCGGCGGCCGGCAGATTGTCGGCGAGCCCTTCACCGGCTTGCTCGGCCCGAAGCTGATCCCGGCGGGCGATCGGGTCTGGGTCGTCTACGCCGCCGAGCAGCGAGGGGACTGGGACATCTGGGCGGTGGAGTGCTCGGCGCGCGGCTGCGGCCGGCCCTTGGCGGTGAGCACCGGCCGCGGCGCCGACGTCAATCCGGCCGCCGCTTGGCACAACGGGGAGCTCTGGGTGGTTTGGGAGGCCAGTCGCGGCGGCGCGCGGCGGATCCTGGCTGCTTCGGTGGCGGGCGGCAGGATTTGGCCTGAGGAGACGGTGAGCGCAACCAGCGACTCCAATTACAACCCATCGATCGCGGTAGATTCGGCGGGCACCCTCGCCGTCGCCTGGCACCGTTTCGCCGACAACAACTACGACATCTACCTGCGCCGCCGACCGCGCAACGGGTCGTGGGAACCGGAGCGGCGCCTGACGCGTGCGCCCGGCATCGACCGCCATGCGTTTCTGTTCACCCGCGGCGAGGAGCTTTGGATCGCTTACGAAAACGCTCAGATGGAGCGCTACTTCACCGGCCGCACCAGCCGGCGGCGGGCGATCGTGGCCGAGATCTCGCCGCGCGGCCTGGAGTCGTTTCCGGAACACCGTTCGCCCGCCCATCTCTGGGAGCGCGCCGAGGCGCCGGTGGCGGGATTCGACGGCGAGGGCCGCCTGTGGGTGGCGTATCTCAAGCCGCGCCTTCCGCGCGGGGGCTGGGAAGTGCATCTGGCAGCGCATAACGGCGAGAGGTGGATCGGTCAGACGGCGGTTTCGCGGCGCAAGGGGATGGATCGGCGGCCTGCACTGGTCGTGGGCGGCCGGCGAGCGTTTCTCGCCTTCCAAGCCGACGATCTGCCGGAGACGTGGACGCAGGATGACCCGGCGGCGACCAGCGAGGCGCGCAGCCGGATTCTGCTGGCCGCCGTCGATATGGACCGGGTGCCGTCCAAAGCGGTGCCCTTCCGCGTCGAGCCGCTGGGGGAACCGCTCGAAGACTTCGAGGCCGCGCGCTTGCGCCTTCATTACGGCGAGGATCTTCCGACGCCCGTGACCGAATACCGGGGCAGGAAGCTGCGGCTTTGGTTCGGTGACCTGCACGCCCACTCCGACATCTCGGTGTGCAACCGCACGGCCGACCAGTCGATCGAGGAGAACTTTCAGGTCCGTCGCGACATCAACCGGCTGGACTTCGCTGCGGTGACCGACCACGACTACAACATGGTCCCTTATCTGTGGCATCGGTCGGCGAAACTGGTGCGGGCCCACGAGGACCCGGGGAGATTCCTTACCTTCCTAGGGCAGGAGTGGACCTCGTCGTTTGAGATCTACACGGAGGAGAATCCGCACGGCTACTACGGTCACCGGAACCTGATTCACCAGGATCCGTACTTTCCGCGCTGGTGGAACGCCCACCTAGGCGGGACGCCGGCCGCACTCTGGGCGGCGCTGCGCAGGATGAAGGCGAGCTTCGTCACCATCCCGCATCAGCTCGCCGATACGGGCAATGTCCCGGTGGACTGGAGCTTCGCCGACGAAGAGGCTCAACCGGTGGCCGAGATCTTCCAGGTGCGCGGTTCGTATGAAGGCTTCGGCGCGCCCCGGCAAGCCCAGCGCTCGATCCAGGCACCGGGCCGCTACCTGCGCGACGCCTGGGCGGCGGGCAAGATCATCGGCGTCATCGCCAGCCCGGATCACGGCGGCGGCTATGGCAAAGCCGCCGTGTGGGCCGAGGAGCTCTCGCGCGCCTCGATCATCGAGGCCATCCGCGCGCGGCGCACCTATGGCACGACGGCGCCGCGGCTCGTGCTGGATGTGAGAGTCAACGGCCACATGATGGGCGAGAAGGTCCGTGAGCCGGCCGGCGGGCGGGTGGAGGTGAAGATCCGCGCCCGGGCGCCGTCACGCATCACCACCGTCGAGGTCTGCCGCAACGGGGAGTTCATCTATGTGCACGAGGCCGATGACCGCGAGGTGGATCTCACCTTCCTGGACGCCTCGCCGCCCGCCGGCCGCGTCTACTACTATGTCCGCGTCTTCCAGCAGGATTACGAGATCGCCTGGAGCAGCCCGGTATGGCTAGGAGCCCAGTGAAGCCTCCAGGCGCGTGACGCGCAGCCTGAGGCCGTCGGCCGCGACAACGCGCACCCGCTCGTTCGGCGCGATAGGCCTGGCCTCCGGTGCCGCCTCGGCCAGCCACAGCTCGCCGCGCAACTCGACGTAACCGGCGGGATCGAGCCGTTCGCGCGCCACGCCGGTCAAGCCGATGAGCGCGTCGGCGCCCGATTTCACCTGCGTCTCATAGGCGCGGCGCAGGAATGGGTAGAGTAAGAAGTCTTTGGCCAGCAGAACCGCCATGACGCCGATAACGGTCCAGGGAGGCAAGTCGAACTGCTTCTCGAGCGCATAAAGGATGATGCCGGCTAGCAGCCAGCCGGGCACCTGCAAGAGCACATAGCGCCCGAAGACTTGCATCGACAAGTGCGTCCCGCCGCGGTGTCGGCGGCTCTTTTTTATAGTAATGGGAGGGCAGGAAGGCCGGGCGCGCATTTCTTCGCGCCGCAGAAGAGCCGGAAGCTCCCAAGGAGGTGAACCAAGCATGCCGAGAGCGAATCCGCTCGCCTGGTTAGGTGAGGAGATCGCGAGCTGGAAGAGGGAGGGCACCTATCAGCGCCTGCGCGTGCTCGAGTCGGCCTGCGAGCCGGTGGCGCGCTTCGACGGTCGCGAGGTCATCAATCTGGCTTCGAACAACTACCTCGGGCTGGCCAATCACCCCAAGCTGGTCGAGGCGGCCATTGAGGCCACGCGCAAGTACGGCGCCGGCTCGGGAGCGGTACGCACGATCGCCGGCACGATGACGCTGCACATGGAGCTCGAACGGCGCATCGCTGAGTTCAAGAACGTCGAAGCCTGCGTCGTCTTCCAATCCGGCTTCACCGCCAACGCCGGCACGGTGGCGGCCATTCTCGGCCCGGAGGACACCATCATCTCCGACGAGCTCAATCATGCCAGCATCATCGACGGCTGTCGCCTGTCGAAGGCGAAGATCCGCATCTTCCCGCATCGGGACGCGGCCGCCGCCGGGCGGATCTTGGCCGAGCTCGACGGCACGCCGGGCCGCAAACTGCTCATCACGGATGGGGTTTTCTCCATGGACGGCGACATTGCGCCCCTGCCCGAGCTGGTCGAGCTCGCCGAGCGATACGGGGCCATCATGATGGTCGACGACGCCCACGCCTCGGGCGTGTTGGGCCGCTGCGGCCGAGGCACAATCGACCATTTCGGGCTGCACGGCCGGGTGGATATTCAGGTAGGCACCCTGTCGAAGGCGATCGGCTGCCTGGGCGGCTATATCTGCGGCAACCGCGACCTGATCGAATATCTCTACCATCGCGGCCGCCCGTTCCTGTTCTCCACCTCTCATCCGCCCGCGGTGGCGGCAGCGTGTCTTGCTGCGTTCGATCTGCTCGAACAAGAGCCGGAGCGGATCGAGCGGCTTTGGGAGAACACCCGTTACTTCAAGCAGCGCCTGCGCGCGGAAGGTTTCGATACGGGCGTCAGCGAGACGCCGATCACGCCCATCATGGTGGGCGATGCGGCCCTGGCGCATGCCTTTTCCAAGGCGCTGTTCGAAGAGGGGGTGATGGCGACCGGGGTCGGCTACCCCACGGTGCCGCGCGGCAAGGCCCGCATCCGGACGATCGTCACGGCCGTTCACACCCGCGACCATCTGGACCGGGCGCTCGAGGCACTGGTCCGCGTGGGAAAACGGCTACCCCAACTTTCGCCGTTTGAAGAATAGAGTCTTTGTTTTCAACAGGCACACGGCCGAGCTTCCACTACCTCAGCAGGTCGGCCAACAAGCAAACCAAGATGGGCGCCTGCACCCGGTCTTCTGTCTGATGCCACAGCGGGCGGATGGTCAGGTCGGACTTGGGAATGCGAAACGCCGCCTCGGCCTCGGTCCACGGGATGTAGGCCCGCCACAGATCTTCCGCACTCCAATCCGTCACCCTGCTGCGCAGCAGGTAGCAGTCCTCACTCAACCGGGCCCACTGGCGCCAAGCTTCCCGCTTGGACCACCGCAGGCGAGCGAAACCGCTGGCGTCCGCCTCCACCTGCACCTCAAACAGCGCGGCCGCCCGCCTGTTCCGCTCCAACAGCCGGCCCACCCTCGTAGCGATGGTCACCGGCTTAGGTTTCTTCTTCTGGCCACTGGCCTGGATTTCCGAAGACCTTCCTCGATCCGCTTCTCGAAGCGCTCGTCGATGGCCTGCTCCTTGGCCCGCCGCTGGGCGCTCCGGCACAGAAGGAAAACCTCCTCGCCGCCCGCCTTCCCGCAGAAACTTCACGTTGTCTTCGCCGGCCATGCCGCGATCCATCACCCAGATCCGGTTGGCCCGGCCGTAGAGCCCTTCGATGTGCTCCACCATCTCTTCGAGCGTGGTCGCATCCTTGCGATGGCCGGCGAAGATCTCGTAGCCCAGCGGCATCCCGCAGCGGCTCACCACCAGGGCGATGTTGACCTGTTGGCAGTCCGGCCGATCATCCCGCGAATTGCCCCGCTGGGCTTGCGGGTTCTTCTCCGCCTGACCTTCAAAGTAGGTGCTGGTCACCTCATACAGCAGCCGGTCGTAGTCCAGTTCAAACCGCTCTCCCAACTTCGGCTTCAGGTGTTTCTCCAGTGCCGGCTTGTGCGGCAGCAGCGCATCCAGCGCCCGCTACAGGCGGTCCTCGTTGACCTTCTCGGCCGGCACACCTAACAGATCCGCCAGGGCGCTGGACTCATAGAACTGCTCCGCCCGGTGCAGCTCGCTGGAGGCGTCGCACAACCGCCCCAACCCCAGCACCATGACCCTCAACGGCCAAGGGATCTGCTCCCGCCCCTCGGGCAAAGTCTGTTCGAGAAAGCGATCCAGTCCCAGCCGGCGCAGCAATTCCCGCCCCAGCCAAGGGCCGCCAAATTTCCGGCTCCGCTCAACATGCACTGGCTTGAGGTCGACTTCCACCCAGCAAGGCTCGGTGTCTTCAAATAGGTGGCGCTGCGACGCGATGGCGGGCGCGGCCGAGCGTCTCACTCCCAGCCGGCCCCGCTCATCCATCCGCCCAGCCAGGCCACCACCCGCTGCCGCAGCCCGCCTGCGGTGCGATAGCTCTCTACCAGGGCCCAATACGCGTGGCGCGTGCCATCCTTGTTTCGATAGCCGCGCCGCAACTACATCGCCCCATGTTATGGATCTGCCGCGCGAATTCAAGAGGGTTGGTCGTCACCACATCAGCGTCTCGCGAGCTTGCCCCCAGGTCGGCGGCGCGGCGTGATGCAAACAAAGGGGCGCTGTCTCTATCTCCTGGACTGACGGCCTTCCAAGCCGCGCAAAAAAGTTGCGCAGTCGCCCAAACTGCGGAAGTTGGGCTAGTCATCGGAAAGATCGATTGGTTCGTGAGCTTCGAGTCTGCGGCGCATAACAGCCACGCCGACTAGGGCATGGCGGTCAAGGCCGGTCCGGCTTCTTCTCGTCCTTGCGGTAGAGCGTGGGTGCCTTGCGCTTGTGCTCCTCCTCTTTTTTCTGCATCTCTTCGGCCTGCGCACGGCGCTCGCGCACGCTCTCCGGCGTCATCAGCTCCTCCAGGCGCCTCCGCTCCTGCTTCTCGCGTTCGGCCGCCTGGGCGGCGCGCTCGCGCAAGTCCTCGCGGTTGATCTCCAGACTGTCCTCGGTCGCCTCGATGGCGTTCTCCAGAGCAAAGCGGTAGCGCGCCATGTCACGCGGGGCCGCCGTCTGCACCTTTTTGAGCGCCGCCAGGAATTTCTCCTGCGCCTCGGCCACCGCGGCGATGCCTTCTTCGATCCGCTCGCCGCGCAGGAGGGCGTCGTCGGCCACCGTATCGATGGTCTCAATGATCTTGGTGTAGTCCTCGAGCGCTTCGTGAATCAGGTTGGTGCGTCCCGGTCGGTCCTTGGCCAGCAGATGCTCGATCATGTCGATGCGCTGAGCGGCAAACTGCGCATAGAGCTTCAGGCGGGCATTCGGCTCCTGCACCAGCCGGATCTGGTCCGCTTCGTCGGTGGTGAGAAAGTCGCGGCCTGCGGCCGCAACGAGCGCCGCGGCGGACAACATCGCCGCCAGGAAAGTCCTCCTCATCTTCGCCCTCCCATGATGTCATGAAGCAGGTCCTTGTTGACGCGCTCGACCCGCTCGATGACGGGCTCGATCAGCTCGCGGTCGAGATAGCTCATCTCATCCCGAAGACCGTCGAGCCGGCGTAGAAGCTGACGCGTCGTGATCTCCGCGTGTTTGTAATGCCGGAAGCTGCGCCTCGGATCCTTGCCGGTCTCCCTCAAAGACTGGTAACAGAGCTCGACGGAGGCGGCCACCTCCTCGAGCGCGGCGGCGACCCGCGTCGCGTCGCCGTTCTGATACGCCTCGCGGGCTGCCGTGATCATGCGGTCAGCGTTCTCGAGCGCCAGCCGGGCGCGTCTCTCTAGTTTCTTCTCCGCCCGCACCGCCTCAAGATCCGCTTCGGCCAGCACCGCGCCCAGGTGTGCGAAGGCGAACAGGACGAGCGAAAACGGCCAGCGGATCATCGCCGGTTCAGCTCCTTGCGAATCACCTTGATGCGCTGACGGGCCTTGAACTCTTCGTTCGGGAACGAGCCTGCACTCATCGCCAGAAACTTCTCATAACTGGCGAGCGCCGGCTCGTACTGTTTATCTTTGTCCAAAAGCATCGCCCGAAAGAAGTGGACAGCGGCGTTGCCGGGATCGAGCGCCTCCAGGCGACTAAGCGCCTGAAGGGCTTGGGGCCGATTGTCGAGCAGCACCAACATCCCGGCCAGCTCGCTCCAAGCCTCTTTGGAGTCCGGTGCCAGCCTCGTCGCGGCGAGGAACTCTCCGGCGGCCGCGGGATAGTTTTTGAGGTCGCGGAGCAGGCGGCCGTAAGTCAGCCGCAGACGTACGTCGTCCGGGCGCGCCTGGCGGGCCGCCTCGAGCAGGGGGGCGGCCTCCTCCAGCCGCTTGCTCTTAAGATAAGCGACAGCGAGCAGGAACCGGTTGGCAGGCGTCGGTGAGGCCTTGACCGCCGCCTCAAGGTGCGGCAAAGCTTCTTCCACCTTGCCGGCCTCTAGCAGCAGGTTCCCCAGACGTTCGTCCACCTCAGGCGCCGGCGGGCACTCCCGATACAGTGCGATGGCCTGCTCAGCGTGTCCTTTCTCTTCCAGGCGAGCGGCGAGTTCGATCAGGTAGACACGGAAGTCGGGGTCAAGCTTGCCTGCCTCCCGATAGAGCGCCAGCGCCTCGTCGAACTTGAGCTGGTTGGCCAAGGCCCGGCCCAGGCCGATCCGAGCCGGAGCGCTCTTCGGGTCCAGGGCCGCGGCCTTGCGGAAGTGCTCCTCGGCGCCGGCATCGTCGGCCAGGGCATCCAAGGCCCGCGCCACGTGGTAGTGGGGCTCGAACTTCTCCGGTTGCTGGGCTGCGGCTGCCTTAAGAAGCGGCAGCGCTTCGGCCGCCTGGTCCGCTTCCAGCAGCAGGATGCCCAGGTTGAGTTGCGCCTGGTAGAGTCCGGGTTTGAGCTCAAGTACCCGACGGTAGGCGGCGATCGCCCGCTCGCGCTCGCCGAGCATCGTGCGTGCGTAGGCTAGGTTGAATTGGGAGGCGAAGTCGCCAGGATCGGCGGTGACGGCCTGCTCGAGCGCCTCGGCCGCCTCCTTGTAGTTGCCGGCCTCGAGCGCCTGGAGTCCTCGTCTGGCCGGGTCGGAATTCAAGGCCAGCACAAGAAGAGCGCCGACCGCCACGGCCCTCATACTCTTAGTCTAGCCTGCTAGCCGGAGACCGGACAGGTGCATCCCGCATGGGCGTCTCCGAGCGGAGCCAAGATTCTCCGGGCTGGTGCCGCCTTGCTCGTCTGCCGTCTCCAGGCTTGGCTGCTGAAGCTGACCGGCGGATATCCGCGGTAGCGTGACGCCGGCTCAGGCCGCCAGATCGTGATCGAGCAGGCGCCGGCAGTTGAGAATCTTCTCGGCCAAGTCCAGAGGCCGGTAATAGTAATGGTTGGAGGATTCGAAGGCGATCGTCGAGTTTCGCCGAGCGATGAGATACTGGCGCCGTGCGACCTCGAGTTCGGCCGCGACGATGGCGCGCATGCGCCGCTTGATCTCCGCACGCCGCGCCGGCTCTTCGTTCAGCCTGGCGCGCAAAAGATAGAACTCCACCTGGTGGGCCGTGCTCTCGAAGTGATTTCGGCACGTCTCGGCGATGGCGAGTTCAGCCTCGAGCGCCGGCCTCTTCTGCGGGGAGACTTTGCCGGCGGCGCGCCGGAGTGCGGTGAGCCCTGCCTCCCATAGTGACGCCATCTTCGAGAACTGTGCCGCCACCACCTCGGGCGGATAGCTCCCGCACCAGGCTTTCACATCATCGTGCGGAAACAGAATCATCCCCGGCCGGTAGCCGGTGGGTTGCAGCCGCAAAAGGTTCGCCGGGCCGTGCTGGGCTGGGATGAAGTAGATCGCCACGCCGTAAGGATACTCGCGAAAGGCCTCGCTGAAGCGCCGCCAGGCCTCGACCACGTCCGGGGCCGCGCTTTCGCCGAAGCGCCGGCGGGCGACGTCGCGGATGGCTTCGGCGGCGGGTTTAGCCGGCTCGAAGAACAAGGCATTGGCCGCCTCCAGATTCGGCGACGGGTAGCCGCCGCAGGTCCAGGAGAGCATCAGCCCGGAGACGCCGGCGCGCCGAAGATTCTCGCAGTGCTCGCCGACGAGATGCGGCACCGGCACGTAGGGAACGGCGGAGATCTCCCAGGTGACGTTGAACTGGACCTTCGCCGTGGTCTTCAAGCCGTGCTTTCTAGCCAGCTCCCAATTCCGCAGGGCCCGCGGACCGGGCCCGACCACCGAGATCGAGTATTCGTTTACGCGCGCCTCCACGCCGCCGCGCCGCACCGGCGCGTCCCATTCGCTGACGCTTTGCAAGTAGACGTCCTCCGGCAGCAGCGGGATCAAGCGCCTGGCCAGCTCGTCGCCCCAGCCCCAGTCCCAGACGATCAGTTCGGCGGCGCGGCTGCGGCGGCGGATGCCGTCGCGGAAGGTGTGGATCAGCTCGGCGATGACGTCCCAGCTTGCGCGCTTCGAGCAGCGCGGACAGTCATCCGCTTTCGGGGCGCGCTCACCCCAGGCCCCACCGTGCGAGAAGCAGTTGGTATGGTTTTCCGACATGGTGATGCAGAACCACCCGCCCAGACCGGGCACGTGCTCGGTGACGTGGGCCAGGGCGGAGGCGATCGACTCGCGCACCGCCGGCACGCTGGTGCACATGGCGTAAAGATCCTGGTAGCGGCTGCCGCGAATCTCCGGATGCTTCTCGAAGAAGCCCGCGGGCATGGCGCGGGGTTCGTTCAGGTAGAGGTAGATCTTGAGCCCGAAGCGAGCGGCTCGCTCCACCAGCGTCGCCAGCCTCGCCAGGCGCTGCTCGCAACCCGCGCCGAACTCCGGAAAATGCGCGGAGGGCGCCAGCGTGCGAAGGACGGCCTGCATCCAGACCCCGTTCGCGCCGGAGCGCGCCAGCTTCTCGAGATATCCCTCGGGAAACGGATCGATTTCGGGCTCAAGCAGCGGGTCGCCGTAGAGCGCCACATAGGAGTAGGACAAGCGAGGATGCCAGACGGCGGTGCGGCGACTGACGCCCTTCTCAAGGAAGGGCCCTCCGCGGAGCTCCATCTCGTCCTCGAGCCAGTGGATGGCCCGCAGCAGGCCCGCTTCGGAGGCCGCGGTGATCCGGATCTCCTCTTCGGCGACTTCGACCTCGAAATCCTCAGCCCCTGCCAGCCGGCGCGGTTCCAGCGCGAAGCGGATCGCCCGGCCGGTGTCTTCCAGCCCCACCTCCGCCTCCAGTGCCGAGCGAAGAAACTCAGCCAGGCGCCGGGCCGCGCCGGCTAGCGGCTCCTGTTGCGGGGCGCGAATGCTCCAGCCGCGGCTGAGGTCGACCTTGGAGGCGGCCGCGCGCCGGGACCGCTCGCGCAGGGGGCGAAAGTCTGTGGCGGCAAGGCGCCTGACGAATTCGAAAGGTTCTTCTCCCGCCTCGGCCAGGCTCGCGCCCAGCGTTCGCCGCAGAATCTCCCGGATGCGCGCCGCCTGGCGGCGATGCTCGGGCGCGGGCGGCTCCCAGACGAGCTCACGGCAATCGGGCTTCGGGCCCAGCTTATGGTCCAAGAAGTCGTCCTCTTTGAGCGTGAAGGCGAACTGTTCGCGCGACCAGCCGAGCAAGGCGATGATCTGCGATTCCGGCAGCAGGTGCCAGTTTTGGCGGATCACGGTGATGTAGAGCCGCCGTAGCTGATCGTCGCGGAGCCGCGGTTTGGCCGGCAGGCCCATGGAGGCGCCGAGCTCGAGAATGTCGCTTTCCCGAGCTCCGATCACTTCAGCCATCCGCGAGGCGTTGGCGAGTTCCCAGTTGCGCCAAACGAACTGGTGGAGCCGGCTAGGGAAGTGGGGTTCGGCGATCGGTAGCGGCGCCGCGTGCATCCTGCTGGCGAGCAGGGCAGCGCCTCCGAGAAAAAATTTTCTGCGGTTCATAAACCCAAACAGGGGCGGTAGCGGATTCGCCGCCGCCCCTGTTTGGAACGCGGCGAGATCTTAGAACTCGAGCCGTGCGCCGATTTGGATCTGCCGCGGGTTGCCGACCGTGCTCGAGATCGTGCCGGCCGTCGGCGAGCCGATCGTGGCGTCCGGGAAGCCGAACTGCGGCGTGTTCCAGATATTGAACGCCTCGCCGCGCAGCTCCAACTTGAAGCGCTCGCCGATCGGGAAGTGTTTAAACAGCGACATGTCGAAGTTGACGCGGCCGGGGCCGAACAGAATGTTGCGCCCGGCGTTGCCGAAGCGGATCTCGTTCGGGCGCGAGAAAACGGTCGTGTCGAACCACCGGTGGATGGAGCGCTGGCTGGAGGGCAGCACCGGGTTGCCGTTGACGTCCGGGCGGCTGCCGCCGGCCCCGTTCGTGTTCGGGTTGGCAAGCGAGGGCGTAAACGGCAGACCGGTTTGCAGCGTGGTGATGCCATTCATCTGCCAGCCGCCAAACAGATACTCGCTCAGGTTGCCCTGATTCATCCACTTCCGGCCCTTGCCGAAGGGCAGGTGGTAGGTCCAGGAGATGGTAGCCCGATGGCGGATGTCGAAAGCGGCGTTGCTGCGGTCGCAACTACGGCACCTGCGATCCTGCGGCGTGCCGGTGCCGCCGCCGAACTCGGTGCCCACGTTGTCGATGGCGTGGGACCAGGTGTAGGCGAGCAGCATGGCGAAGCCGTGGCTGAAGCGCTTGTCAACGGAGACCTGGAGAGCGTTGTAATTGCTGAGCCCGTCGGAGACGGCCAGGTTGACGGCAGTCAGCCGCGGGCGAATCTGCCCGTACGGCCTCCGGCTGATCACGGTGCCCGGGCCGGGCTCCGGCTGGTTGAAGTCATAGACGGTGCCGAGCCTGCGCCCCAGATTGCCCACGTAAGCCACCTTGAACAGCATCTGCCACGGGGCGACCTCGTGCTGGATGGTCAGGTTGTACTGTTGGGCATAGGCCGAGGTGTAGTAGCTCGGGACGCTGAAGACAACCCCGTAAGGATCGGCGGCGACGCGGAAATCGACCTCGGGCGGGGGCGGGAAGCCATCGCTGACACGAGGCCCGACGAAGACGTCGCCGGGCGTCACACTGTAGACGGGGCCGAACGGCACGTGACGAAACAGGCGCATGAGCGCGCCGCCGTTGCCGTTCGGGTTGAAGAAGATGCCGTAGCCGCCGCGCAGAACGGTGTGCTCCATCAGCCGCCAGGCGAAGCCGAATCGCGGCGCGAAGTTCTTGAAGTCACGCTGCATGCCGAGGCGCCGGTCCACGCCGTCGCGGCCGGCGATCTTCATCGTCGCCGTGCCGAGATCGAAATTCGAGATGCGGTTGGCCACCTCGGTATAGGGGCTGAAGTACTCCCAGCGGAGGCCGAGGTTGAGCGTCAAGCGGCGAGTGACGCGCCAGTCGTCGGCGATGTAGAGACCGTGCTCCCAGCCGCGCTGTCCCGTCCAGGCCAGCGTGTAGTCCTGCTCGATTAGACTAGCGTAGCCGAGCAGAAAGCTGGCCATCGAATGCCCGGTGGCGCCGCCCTGCCGCGAGTCGGTGAAGGCCGCCGAGAAGTTGAACCGCCCGTTGCCACGGTTGGTCTGGTACTCGGTGATCTGCCGGCGAATCACCGTGGCCCCGAATTTCAGCGTGTGCGCGCCCGCGGTGTAGGTAACGTTATCGGTGTACTGGAAGGTGTTGCTCCGTCGGTAGATCGGCAGGGAACGGGTATGGCCCACGCCGGTGTAACCCGCCGGGCTGAAGATCGGAAACACGGTTTGCAGCGGGTGGCCGTTGGCATTGGGCACCCCCAGCTCGACGCCGAGCTTGCCTCCGGGCACGTGGCTCACGTCGGTGTAGTCCAGCCGGAACCGATTGAACCCCATGCGGAAGTCGTTCACCAGGCGCGGCGAGAGCACCTTGACGTAGCTGAGCACGGCGTGTTGCACCGGGTTGAAGGCCGGGCCGGCGAAGGAGTCCTCGTTTCCTACACCCACCTTCCGCGACACGCCGGGGATCTGGACCTCGGGGAAGGTGTTCGGCGCGAAGGTGGTGGTGTGCTGAATCGAATAACGGGCAAAGAAGTTGTCATTCGGCGTGAACTGGTGATCGACGCGGATGTCGCCCTGGTCCCAGTCCTGCGTCTGCTTGAGCTCGGCGACATAGTTGTTGGCCAGCCCCGCCGTCTGAGGTGCCGGATAGGCGTTCATCAGCTTCGCGGTGACCGGATCCCAGCGATTCGGCGGAATCCGGTTGCCGGCAAACGGTGTGCGGACGAATCCGCCGCCCTGCGGCGTCGTCGTCAGCGGATCGAAGATCGTGTTCGGCTGGCCGGAGAAGTCGCCCTGACGCATGGCGAGCGTCGGCACCGTTCGCGTCGTGGTGTTCAGCAGACTGCGGCGGAACCCCTCGTAGTTACCGAACCAGAAAGTTCGATTGCGCACGATCGGACCGCCCACGGCAAAGCCGAACTGGTTGTAACGGAACGGCGGCACGGGAGCGCCCGGGCGGGTAAAGAAGTTCTTGGCGTCCATGGCCGAGTTGCGATGGAAGTGGAAAACGCTGCCGTGGATCTCGTTGGTGCCGCTCTTGGTGATGACATCCACGACGGCGCCCGAGTTGCGGCCGACATCGGCCGAAAACAGGTTCGTCTGCACCTTGAACTCGCGGATCGCCTCGACCGCCGGCCGGTAGACGATGAGCTGGATCAACCGCTCGTTGTTGTCCACGCCGTCATAGAGGAAGTTGTTCGAGCCCTCGCGGTTGCCGTTGGAAAAAATCTCGGTGCCAGGCCGCCGGTCGTCGGGCCGCGTACCGCTTTGAATGGTGCCCGGCGTGGAATAACCAGTTCCATTTACGCCCGGCGTTAAGATCGCCAGTTGGACGAAGTTACGCCCGTTGAGCGGCAGCTCGCTGACGAAGCGCTCGCCGATGACGCTGCCGAGCGAAGACGACTGACTTTCAAGCAGCGGCGCCGTAGCCTGCACCTCGACGGTCTCGGTCACCTGGCCGACCTCGAGGCGCAGATCGAGCTGGGCGCGCTGGTTGACGTTCAAGGTGATGCCGGTCTGCTGGAGCTTGCGGAAGCCGGGTGACTCGGCCGTGATCGTGTAGGTGCCGGGCGGCAGCAGTGTCATGACATACTCGCCGTTGGCGCCGGTGAGCGTCTCGCGGACCAGGACGCCGGTGGCGGCGTTGATGGCGGTTACCGTGGCGTTCGGCACGGCGGCGCCGGTGGGATCGGTCACCGTGCCGGAGAGCTCGGCCGTGGCCACCTGCGCGCTCAAGGGCAGAACCGAAACGGCTGCGATGAGCACGAAGCCGGCCAGGCGCAGCACACGGCTAACAGTTTGATTACCCCGTTCGTCGGAAACCCTCATTGGACCTCCCTCGCGTGAAAGCGAAATGGATTATACACCGACCTGAAAACCGGTTGCAAGCAGCGCCGCTAATAGAAAACGCAGCAGGTCGGGCCGCTCTTTCGCGCTTGCCCGCGCCGGCGCCGATCTGCTGTACTTCCATACATGAGACTGGCCCCCGTGCTGCTTGTGGCGGCGCTGCCCGCGGCCCCCGAGGTGGTGGTCAGACAGGGCGAGGCAAGCGTCAGAATCGACATCGACGGGCGCCCCTTCACCGAGCTGTTCTTCGGTCCTGGGACCGCCAAGCCTTACCTTCACCCGCTGCGCTCGGCATCGGGCAAAGTCGTTACGCGCCGCTATCCCATGGAACGGGTCGAAGGCGAGCGCCACGACCACCCCCACCATCAGGGACTGTGGTTTGCGCACGGCGACGTCAACGGCTTCGATTTCTGGTCGGCCACGGCTGAGCGCACGGGAGGCAAGTTCGGCCGAATCGTGCTCAAACGCCTGATCAAGCTCGAAAGCGGAGCGCGGGCGGGCACGCTGACGGCGGAGTTCGACTGGCTTGCGCCGGACGGAGCCGCACTGCTGCGCGAACTCCGCACCATGGTTTTTTACAGGGATCCGGCGCTCCGGATCATCGACTTCGACATTCAACTCAAGGGCATCCAGGCCGTCCGCTTCGGCGACACCAAGGAGGGAACCTTCGCCATCCGCGTCGCTGAGTCGATGAACGAGGCCCGCGGCGGCCGCCTGGTGAGCGCCGACGGCCGCTCCGGTGAAAGGCAGGTCTGGGGAACGCGCGCCCCGTGGATGGACTACTGTGGCCAGGTCGAAGGCGAAACGCTCGGCATCGCTATCTTCGACCACCCCTCGAGCTTCCGCCACCCGACCTACTGGCACGTGCGCGGCTACGGGCTGTTCGCCGCCAACGTGTTCGGCCGCCGCGACTTCACGCGCGACTCAGACGCCGACGGCAGCGCGGCGCTTGAGCCGGGCGCCACTTGGCGCTTCCGCTACCGCGTTGTCATCCATCCGGGCGATGCCCACGCGGCGCGGCTGGCCGATCTGTACGCCCGCTACGCCCGCGAGTAGGGCGCTCAGGCCGAACGCATCATTTCCTCCCAGGTGACCTCGCGCCTATACTCGTAGGCCATCCGTCCGAGGATCGCCGTGAGCGTGCTCTCGGCCGCCTCCATCGCCATGCTGAAAGGCTTACGCTCGACGATGCTGGTGAAGAAGGCTTCGACGGCGTCGATGGTGATCTCGCGCTTGGAGTCCACCCGTTCGATGAGACTGCGGTCCCGCAGGTCGTCGGCGTTGGTGAGCGGCGAGGTGGGAATCGGCCCGTGCCATTTGTAGTACGTTCGGGCCGTTTCGAGCATGCCTTTGGAGCCGTAGAACTGCTCTTTGACGTCCCGGTAGCCGGCGGTGAACTTGATGGAGAGCAGCCATCCGGTGAGGCCGTCCGGGTAGATGTAGATGATGTCGTGGTGGTCCGAGGTCCAATCGCCGTACGGAACCGGATAGCGCAGGCCGCCGCGCCCGACGGCGCTCAGCGGGCGAGCCCGCGCGAACCAGTTCAGCGTGTCCAGGCCGTGGCAGTCCTGCTCGACGATCGGCCCGCCCGACAGCTCCGTCCAGCGTCCCCAGTTCCGCAACTTCTCTTCCTCGGGCGGGTACTTGGACTCGAAGTGCTCCGGGGGCGGACCGCCCAGGATCCAATAGCTCAGCATGAGCGTCATCTTGCCGATCTTGCCCTCGCGCAGGATCCTCTCGGCGGCCAGGTACTCCGGACTGAAGCGCTGCTGGAAGCCGAAGGCGATGGTCTTGGTCTTGTCGGCCTTTTCGGCGGCGCGCATGAGCCGTTTGACGCCTGCGACGTCAGCGCCGGCAGGCTTCTCGCAGTAGATGTGCTTGCCCGCAGCCACGGCGGCCTCGAACTGCTCCGGGTGCAGGAAGACGGGCGTAGCGATCAGCACCGCGTCGACATCCGCCTGGGCGAGCAGGTCGCGATAGTGTTTGAAGGCGCGGGCCTTGTCGGCGCCCGGCACTTGCGTCTTGGCCAGATCGATGCGATCGGCAAAGACGTCGCAGATGGCCGTCAGGCGCGCCCGCGGATCGCGCGCCATGTGCGTGCCCACATAGCGCCCGCGGCCGCCCGTGCCGATGATTCCAAAGGTCACCGCGGAGTTGGCTTGCGAGCCGAAGACGGTCTTTGACGGCAAAATCATCAGATTGGCGGCGGCCCCTGCCAGAGCCTGCCGCCGGCTGATGGCAGGCATAGGATAGCTCCCCTTTGTGGATCAGTCCAAATCGATATCCTTGAGCGGCCTTGGAGCCTCAGGCTTCTCCTTGGCTTGCTTGAACAGCTCGTCGAACTTCTTGGCCAGTACCTCCTGGCGCGTTTTCTGCTCCTCGAGCGATTTCCGAAACAGCTCCTCGCGGCGTGCGGCTTCGCCGCGGAGCTTCGCCACGGCAGCGTCGAGGTCTTCGATGGGACCGGGCTTTTGCTTTTCGCGATGGCTGATGACGGCTTTGGTGTCGAGGTCGACCTTCAGCGTCGCCTGGCAGACCGGACATTCGACTTCAAACATCGGGCTCCTGGCTTTCGGCATATCCGCAATCTTAGCGCAACGGCATTCCGGCGGCGCCGTGCGAAAATGGCCGGAAGAGGCATGGCAAGAATGGTCAAGAGCTTATTGTTCGCGTTGTTGCTGGTTGGAGCCGCATCCGCCGCCGAGCGGCGGGTAATCGTGCCGCCAGTGGGACCTCCGCCGGTGGGCCCTTACAGTCCGGGCATCCTAGTGGGCGACTACCTCTACGTTTCGGGTCAAGGCGTGCGCGGTCCCGACGGCAAGCAGCCGGAGGGCGTCGAGGCGCAAGCCCGGCAGTGCCTGGAGAACGTGAAAGCCATCGTCGAGGCCGCAGGGCTCACGATGGG
>Ga0308415_1000321_pt1 | contig 20885 bp, 14 predicted proteins | sample HotsprSampleOS55_FD_203465 | JGI IMG/M metagenome (GOLD analysis project Ga0308415, IMG submission 203465) | Hot spring phototrophic mat microbial communities from Octopus Spring, Yellowstone National Park, Wyoming, United States - 20090730_OS55 ... | reverse complement strand
AACGGTACCGCCAATCGTAGCTGTGGGTACGGGAGAGCATGGCGTAGGCGCGGGCGTAGCCCGGGTCGATCTCGACGGCGCGGCCGAAGGCGCGGCGCGCCCGCTGATTGGCCTCCGAGGTGTAGCGGTAGAGCTCCTGCAGCCCGGCGAGCAAATGACCGTAGGCCTGGAGCCTGCGGCCGCTGCCGCTCGAAAGGCGCTTCTGCTCGTGCTCCTCGACCCGACCGGCGAGGGTGGCGGCGAGCCGCCGGGCGAGATCGGCCTCGGCCTGCAGGAGGTCGACGAACCGCCGCTCCCAGCGCTCGCTCCAGGCGACCTTGCCGGTCGCGGTCTCGACCAGATGCGCGGTCAGCCGGACCCGGTCGGCCTCCAGGATCAGGCTGCCGTCGAGGGCGTAGTGGACGCCGAGCTCGTGGCCGACCGCGGCCGGGGAGCGGCCCTGGTCGTGGTAAGCGAAGGCGCTCGCCCGGCCGATGACGAAGAGGTCGCGGAAGCGGGAGAGGTCGGCGATCACCTCGTCGGTGAGGCCCTCGGCGAGGAGCCGGGCGCGCGGGTCGACGCCCAGGCCGCGGAAGGGCAGGACGACGATCGAGGGGACCGGGGGCAAAGCGAGCCCGCCGATTGCTCGACGGCGGCCGGCGGCATCCGAGGGGGCGTCGGCGCGTCGGGCACGGAAGACCGCGACCGGCTCGGGTAGGTTCTTGAGCCGCAAGAGCCCTTCGGCCGCGAAGGCGATCTCGGGGCTCTGCCCGACCCGCTCCTGGACGCTCGCCGAGACCAGCACCTCCCCCGGCTCGGCGATCTCCTGGATGCGCGCGGCGCGGTTGACGGCGAGGCCGTAGAGCTCGTCACCTTCGACGATGAGCTCGCCGTGGTCGAGGCCGACACGGTAGCGAAGGGGCTCGAGGTCGGCGCGGCCGGCGGGTGGCTCGGCGAGGCGGGTTTGGATCGTGAGCGCGCACAGGACCCCGCTCTTGGGGTCGGCGAACTCGGCGAGCACGCTGTCGGCCGCTTGGTTGACGACACGACCACCGGCGGCGGCCACGCAGGCTTCGAAGACCGACCGGCAGCTTTTGAGCGAGGCCACCGTGCCGATCGGGTCGCGAGCGAGCCGCCCGGTGTAGTTCTCGAGGTCGGCATGCAACACCGTGGCGGCGCGCACGCTCGAGGTGGGTGGCACGCTCGCGCAACCTCCGGTTCGACGGACCCTCGGATTTTCTAACGGCCGGCCGGCCGGGCGGCAACCGGTCGCGGCGCGGGCGTGGCCGGGCGAAGCGGGGGAGCGGTGCTGCCGTGCTTGACGCTGCAGGCGGCGGGGCCTACCTGTCGCGCGTCCCGCGGGCGCATAGCTCAGTTGGTAGAGCAGCTGACTCTTAATCAGCGGGTCCCAGGTTCGAGTCCTGGTGCGCCCACCATCCCCGAAGGCGCGCGGCCGCGCGAGGCACAAGTCGCGTCGCCATTTGTCGTTCGGCTCGACGAGCGGCCGCAGGCGCTTCCCGATCCGGGTGGTCTCCGGCGCGATCGGGCAATGAGGGGCGACCGCGGGATCGTCGCGCCGTCTCGGTGGCCCACGGCAGGCCGATGCGCTCCCGGTGATCCGCCCGTCCCGGACCGCTGCGCGACGTCCCGGAACGGCGGGCAGCGGAGACCGATCGCCGAATCGGCGCGCCGTTAACGCTTTCTCAACCGTCGAACCCTCAAGCTCCGGTCCGCCGAGCGGAGTCCCCGATGGCCGATGTCGTCCTCGTTCTCGTGGCGCTCCTCGCCCTGGGCGGGCTTCTCGTCGCCCGTGGGCGAGGCGGGCTCGCGCCGACCGAAAGCGAGATGCCCGCAACGTTCGGGCCGGCGCACGACGGCGCGGACGGTGCCGGAACGCCTCGAGGCTTCACGAGCGGACCGGCTCCGCACGGCCTGTCCGGAGGGCTCGGGCCGAGTTCAATGGCGGAAATGGCGCCGCCCGGTGAACACCATCGCCACGCCCGCCCGATCGGCCGCGTCGATCACCTCCGCGTCGCGCTTCGAGCCGCCCGGCTGGATGCAGGCCGTGGCGCCCCCGGCGATCGCCGCTTCGAGCCCGTCCGGGAACGGGAAGAAGGCGTCGGAGGCGACGACACAAGGGCCGCGACCGGGCCCCCGTTCCATCCGTTCGACCGCGTGGCGGGCGGCGTCCACCCGGCTCGTCTCGCCCATGCCGATGCCGACCGTGGCGCGATCGCGGGCCAGCACGATCGCGTTCGAGCGGGTGTGCCGGACGACTTTCCAGGAGAAGGCGAGGTCGGCCCACTCGGCCTCGGTCGGGGACCGGCGGGTCACGACCCGCCAGGAGGCGGGGTCGTCCAACCCGACATCGCGCGTCTGGACGAGAAGCCCGCCGCCGAGCGAGCGGACCACGAGCCCGGGCGCACGCGGGTCCGGCAGCCGGTCGAGGACGAGCACTCGGAGCCCGGGTTTGGCAGCGAGACGGGCCGCGGCTTCGGGCTCGATGCCGGGTGCGACCACGACCTCGAGGAACAGCACCGTCATCGCCTCGGCAGTCGCGGCGTCGAGCGGGCGGTTGACCGCGACGATCCCGCCGAAGGCCGAGACCGGGTCGCAGGCGAGCGCTTTCCTCCAAGCATCCAGCAGATCCGCCCCGACCGCCACGCCGCAGGGATTGGCGTGTTTGACGATCACGGCGGCGGGCTCGGTGTGCTCGACCACCGCCTCGAGCGCCGCATCGGCGTCGAGGAGATTGTTGTAGGAGAGCTCTTTGCCCTGCTGGCGGTGGGCGGTCGCCACCCCGGGCCGGGGTTCGATCCCACGGTAGAGGGCGGCTCGTTGATGGGGGTTCTCGCCGTAGCGCAGCGGTTCGATCCGCTCGGCGGCGAGCACGAGCCTGTCCGGGAAGAGGTCGCCGCAGGCTTCCCGGAAAAAGGCGGCGATTGCGGCATCGTAGGCGGCCGTGCGGGCGAAGGCTTTGGCAGCGAGCCGACGCCGGGTCTCCGAGGAGGTGCCGCCCGTGCGCGCGAGCTCGTCCAAGATCGGCCCGTAATCGGCGGGATCGACGACCACCGTGACCCGGTCGTGGTTCTTGGCCGCGGCGCGGATCATCGCCGGCCCGCCGACGTCGATCTGCTCGACGCATTCCGCGAAGCTCGCGCCGCGCGCGCGGGCCGCTTCGAAGGGGTAGAGGTCGACGACCAAGAGATCGATGGGTGCGATGCCGAGCGCGGCGAGCGTCGCCCCGTGCTCCGCCTGGTCGGTGGCCAAGAGCGCGGCGTGGACGGCCGGGTGGAGCGTCTTGACCCGACCGCCCAAGATCTCGGGGAAACCCGTTACTTCGCTCACCTCGATCGGCTCGAGTCCAGCCTCGCGCAGCCGGCACGCGGTTCCGCCGGTCGAAACGAGCACGACGCCGCGCCCGACGAGCCCCCGTGCGAAATCGACGAGGCCGGCTTTGTCGGCGACCGACAAGAGCGCGCGGCGGATCGGCCGAAGGCTCATGGAACGAGATCCTCTCGAGGCGGATCAGGATGGTCGGGCCAAACGCGCGACATAGAAGCCGTCCATGCCACCCCGTTCGGCCCAATGGCAGGGAAGGGTTCGAACCGCGCCCGAAGCATCCGGGACGAGCGGCAGACCTTCGAGCTCGTCGGGTCGGATCGGATCGCGGACGAGACCCGGGGTCCGGGCGAGGAGGGCCTCGATCCGCGGCGCCCCTTCTTCGGGTTGGAGCGAGCAGACGGCGTAGACGAGCCGCCCGCCCGGGGCGAGCATCGCGGCGGCGGCGTCCAAGAGGCGGTCCTGGAGTTCGACCATCCGCGCGAGGTCCGCCGGCCGCTTGTGATGCGCGATGTCGGGATGGCGGCGGATCGTCCCCGTGGCGGTGCAGGGCGCATCCAAAAGGACGAAGGAGGCCGGGACGGCCGGCCGCCAGACGGTGGCGTCGGCTTCGACGAGCTCGGCCGCGAGCCGCAGACGGGCCAGGTTGGCGCGGACCCGTTCGAGCCGCGCCGCCGAAACGTCGACCGCGGTGACCCGCGCACCGGCCGCCGCGAGCTGCATGGTCTTGCCGCCCGGTGCGGCGCAGAGATCGATCACCCGATCTCCCGGCCGCGGTGCGAGCAGGCGTGCCGGCAGGCTCGCGGCGACGTCCTGCACCCAGAAGCGGCCCTCGGCGAAGCCGGGCAGCTCCTCGATCGGGCCACCCACGGCCCGCCGCACGACGTCGCGCCAGAGCGGCTCGGCCTCCAGCATGGCCGCAGCTTCGGCGGGGTCGCCACGGACCACGAGGTCGAGCGGCGGTTCGCGCAGATGGACCTCGGCGATCGCCCGAGCCGTCGGCTCGCCGTAGGCCGCGACCCAGCTCCGCCAGAGCCAGTCGGGAGTGTCGAGCCGCGCACCGTCGAGTTCGGCGAGGCGCGTCGCGGCGTGCCCGGCCAGCCGCCGCAGCACCGCGTTGATCATCGGCACGGCCTTGGCGTGGCCGTGCCGGGCGAGCTCGACCGTCGTGTGAACGGCAGCATGCGCCGGGGTGCCGAGGATCGCGAGCTGGGCGATCCCGAGACGCAAGATGTGGCGCAGACGTGGCGGCTCGGGAACGAAGCGCAAGAAGGGGGCGGCGAGCGCGTCGAGCTCGCCCATCCGGCGCAGCACGGTCACGACCAACAGCCGAGCGAGCTGGCGGTCGCGCGGGGCGAGCTCACCCAACGACGGATGGGCGGCGAACGCTTCCTCGAGCCGGCGCCGTTCGGGCCCGAGCACCGCGTCGAGCACATCGAGGGCGACCGACCGGGCGCTCGGCGGTGGTCGCTTGGCGGTGAGAACCGGGGGGCCGCCGTGGGCCGGCCCGCGCCGGGGCGGCGGATCGGGCGGTCCCTTGCGGCGCCGCGGCGGCTCCTCGCTACGGCCTCTCATCGCGATCTCCTCGCGCGGGCCCGACCGAGCCCCGATCGCGGATCCCGGATCGGCGAGGACGGGCGGATCGTGTCGGGCGGCCCGGGCCGAACGGTGCGCTGCCCCGATGCCCCGCCACCCGACACGAGGCCAGCGGCGCCCTCCGGCGGCGCGGCCACGTCCCGAACGGGCGGTGGCCGAGCGCCGAGCGGATCGGCTGCCTCCACAGCGCAAGGAACGGTCGGCACCGGACCCCCGCGGGAATCCCGACCCGTCCCCGGCGCCTGGCCCGATCCGGTCGAACTCCCCGGTCGAGCGCGGTGGCACGGCGCGTTCGGTAGGGAAGGGGTCGAGCGGATCGGCCATGCACTCGGAACCGGTCCGGTGCCGAAGCGGGGAACGGGCCGCTTTTCCCGGCCTCCCGGCGAGGTCCGAAGCCGGGGCACGGCCACCGATCGGCGCGGGCGCTCGGCTTCGGATCGCCGCATCCGGCCGCGCCTCCCATCCCTGCGATCGGCGCTGGACGGTCGCGAGCCGTCCGTGCCGACGGCCGGGGAGCCGGGCGCGCCGCGGCACGCCGGTTCGATCGGCGAGGTGTGCAACCTTCGCACGGGCGATCCCTTCGCCGCCACCCGACGCGGGCCTTCGACCTCGCCTGCCGAAGCCTCATGCAGCCTCGCTCTCGCGGGCGAGGGCAGCGGCGATGAGCTGGCGGGTCTCCGTGATCCCGTAAAGCGCCACGAAAGTCCCGAAACGCGGCCCCTCCGACCGACCGAGCAACGTCTCGTAGAGCGCTTTGAACCAGTCGCGCAAACTCTCGAAGCCGTGCGCCTTGCCGATCTCGTAGAGGAGGTCCTGGATCACTTCGCCGTTCGTATCGCCCGGCAGGGTGGCGAGCCGTGCATCGAGGTCGGCGAGCGCGGCCCGCTCTCGCGGCGTGGGTGCGCGGAACCGGCGGGCGGGCAGGACGAAGTCTCGGCAATAGGCGAGCGCGTGCTCGACCAGCCGGGCGAGGCTCGGATGAGTCTGCGGGGTGACACCGGGTGCATACCGCGTGATGTAGCCCCACAAGAGTTCGGCGGATTGGGCGTTGAGCACGGCGGCGAGGTTCAAAAGCATGGCGTAGCCGAGCGGCAGGTGCTCGACCGGCGGGTCACCGTCGTGGATGTGGAAGACCGGGTTCGCGATTTTCTTCTCGATATCCTGCGACGGAAACGCTTCCAGGAGCTGTTGATACTCGTCGACGTGCCGCGGGATCACGTCGAAATAGAGCCGCTTCGCCGCCTTCGGTTCCTTGTACATGAAAAGGGCGAGGCTCTCGCGCGTGCCGTAGCGCAACCATTCCTCGATCGTGAGGCCGTTGCCCTTGGATTTGCTGATCTTCTGGCCTTCCTCGTCCAGAAAGAGCTCGTAGGTGAACCCCTCGGGAGGCTCGCCGCCCAAGATCCGGCAGATCCGGGCGCCGAGCTTGACGGAGTCGATCAGGTCCTTACCCGACATCTCGTAATCGACGTCGAGGGCCACCCAGCGCATCGCCCAGTCGCACTTCCACTGCATCTTGCAGTGGCCGCCGGTGACCGGCAACTCGGTGAGGCTGCCGTCCTCGTCCCGGAACACGACCGTGCCGGATCCGGGCCGCGTCTCGAGGATCGGCACCTGCAGCACCCGGCCGGTCTTGGGCGAAATCGGCAGGATCGGCGAATAGGTCGCGCGGCGCTCCGGACCGAGCGTGGGCAGGACGACTTGCCGGATGGCCTCGTGGTTCTCGAGGACCTTCAAGAGTGTCGCATCGAACCGACCGCTTTTGTAGCACTCGGTCGCGCTCAGGAAGGTGTAAGAAAAGCCGAAATCGTCGAGGAACGCCTTGAGCCGGGCGTTCATGTGGTGGCCGAAAGACTCGTGCGTACCGAAAGGATCGGGGATCGCGGTGAGCGGCCGGCCGAGATGACGCGCGACCATCTCCCGGTTGGGGACGTTGTCGGGCACTTTGCGGAGCCCGTCCATGTCGTCGGAAAAGGCCACGAGCTCGGTCGGCAGATCACAGAGCCGGGCGAAGGCCCGGCGCACGAGTGTGGTACGGAACACCTCACCGAAGGTGCCGATGTGCGGCAAGCCCGAGGGGCCGTAACCGGTCTCGAAGAGCACGTAGCCCTTGGCGGGAGGGCGTCGGCGCACGCGCTCGACGACCTTGAGCGCCTCGACGACGGGCCAAGCTTTGCAGCGGGCGAACAATTCGCGCGGGACGGGCTCGCTCAACGACGGGCTCCACCTCGAAGGCCCGCGATCGCGGGCCGGCGTCACCATAGCGCCTTCGTCGTCGGCGACCAGCCGGCGGATCGTCCCGCAATCCGTCGGCCGGCGAGCGAGTTGGGCGGATCGATCGCCGATCGGGTCCACCGGCGGGCGGGAACGGCAGGGCCCGCGCCGGAGCGGCGCGGCGCGCGAGGGTTCTTCGCCCGAGTGATACGGAGGCTCCTCCGGTCCGCGTCGGGCGGTCGGTCGGTGAGCCCGCCGAGACCGGCCCGGCCGGGCGCGGGTCGGCGGGTTCGGTTCCGCTCGAACGCCGGCGCTCCGGACCGTTCGGCGGGACTCGGTCGCGCGCCGGGTCGAGTTGCGCCGGTGTTCGCGGTTCGGACCGCGGGCGCGGGCAATGGCGGCCGTTCGCCGATGCGGATCGGCGTGAGCCGCTGCGGCATCCGGCGCAGGTGGTCGACGCCCGTGCGCGCAGGCCGAAGCGGGTCGCGGCCGGGCTCACTCGACCTGCACGAGGTCCCGGCGGTAGCGCTTCCAATTGGCGACGTAGGCCCGGGTGCCGCGGGCCATCCGCTCGAGCTGATCGGGGCGGACCTCGCCCACGACTTTGCCGGGAATGCCCATCACGAGGCTGTTGTCGGGGATCTCTTTACCCTCGCCGACGAGTGCCTTCGCGGCGATCAGGCAGTTGCGGCCGACCTTGGCGCCCGTGAGGACCATCGCGCCGATACCGACGAGCGAGCCCGCACCGATCGTGCAGCCGTGCAACACCGCGGCGTGGCCGACCGTCACGTCCGGTCCCACGCGCAGGGGAAAGCCCGGGTCGGTGTGGCAGATCGTGCCGTCCTGGATGTTGGTCCGAGCGCCGATCTCGATCGGCTCGCCATCACCTCTGAGGACACAGTTCCACCAGATGCTCGCCTCGTCGCCGAGCTTGACGCGGCCGACGATCACCGCCGTGGGCGCGACCCAGAAGGCGTCGGTTTCGGTCTCGAGCTCGTACTCCCCCAACCGATAGATCACACCGCGTTCTCCTTCCCGCCCAAGTCCAGCATCAAGCGCAGGTTTTGTACGGCGGCACCCGAAGCACCTTTGCCGAGATTGTCGAACCGGGCCACCAGCACCGCTTGGCGGCGGCCTTCGTTGGCGAAGACGAAGAGCTCGAGATCGTCGCGGCCGGCGAGGGCCGCGGCGTCGAGCCGGCCCGCGCGCGGTGCCGGGAGCAGGCGGACCAGCGACGTCGCCCGGTAGCGGTCGGCGAGCACGGCCTCGAGATCGGCCGCCTTCGGCCGGGTCGGCAGCTCGTCGAGGTGGAGCGGCACCGAGACGAGCATGCCCTGGCGGAAATTGCCGACCGAAGGAACGAAGATCGGCCGTCGGGCGAGCCGGGCATGGTGCTGGATCTCGGGTAGATGCTTGTGCTCGAGCCCGAGCCCGTAAAGCTCGAAGGGCGGGGCGATGCCGCGTTCGTGAGCCTCGATCATACTCCGCCCGCCGCCCGAATAGCCCGAGACCGCGTGGATCACGACCGGAAAGTCGGCGGGCAGGAGCCCGGAATCGACGAGCGGCCGCAAGAGCAGGATGGCACCCGTGGGATAGCAGCCGGGGTTGGCGACCCGGCGAGCGGCGGCGATCGCCGCGGGCTGTTCGGGGGCGAGTTCGGGCAAGCCGTAGACCCAGCCCGGGGCCACGCGATGCGCGGTGCTCGCATCCAGAACGCGCGGAGCGCGCGCCCCGAGCTCCTCGACGAGCGCCACCGTCCCGCGCGCCGCCTCGTCCGGCAGGCAGAGGATCACGAGGTCGACCGCCGCCAGGATTTCGCGCTTGGCCGCGGGATCCTTGCGGCGCGCAGGGTCGATCGCGACGAGCTCGATGCCCGCTACGCGGGCGAGCCGTTCGCGGATGCCGAGGCCCGTCGTGCCCGCTTCGCCGTCGATGAAGATCCGCGCTGCCATCGAAGCTCGTCTCCGCGCTCCTGGCGTCGAGCATAGGCGGCCCTCTCCCGACGGTCGAGCCGGGCGGCGCGGGGGCCCCTCGCCCCGGCCGTGACCGGCGGCGCACCGCACCGGGCACACCGCGAGGCTGGGCCCCACGAAGAACGGCCGGGCTCGCCCTCCGTTCCGAAGCGGCGGCACTCTCGGTCCGCTCGGCAACGGCGCCGCTCGTGGCGGGCGGCCGGGTCGCGGCGGGAGCCCGTCGGGCTCGCGGCAAGGGTATTTTGGTCGAGGCCGGCGCGCCGACCGGGCGTGAAGGGGCGGCGTGGGTACCGATCTCGGGGCTCGTGCGAGTCCGTCGGGGCGGCGCTCTCGACCCCTTTCCGACGCATCGTCGGGGAGGTGCGCTCGACCCGAAGCCGGCGGCCGGCGATGCGGCCGGGTCGGAGCCGGAGCCCAGGGTCGGCAAGTGAAGGGTGGCGCCGAAACACGGCTCGGACTGGCGAGCGAGCGGGCGGGCGGCGTCCCGTCCGGTCGAAGCGAGCGGGGACTGACCCGGACCGGAACGCGCGTTAGACCGCGGCCATGAGCGACGTACTCGCGCGGCCGGGTGCGGGCGGATCGCCGGTCGCGACGGTCCTACCCGAGCCCTTCGCTTCGTGGTTCGAAGCCCGCGGCTGGCGGCCGCGGCGCCATCAGCTCGCGGTGCTGGAGCTCGCCCGCGACGGCCGGGACGTGCTCCTCTCCGCTCCCACGGGTGGCGGCAAGACGCTCGCGGGTTTCTTACCGAGCCTCGTCGAGCTCGCCGAGCGGGGTGGGGGCGAGGGCATCCACACCCTCTACGTCTCGCCCTTGAAGGCGCTCTCGGCCGACGTCGCGCGCAACCTCGAAACGCCGATCCGCGACATGGGTCTGCCGGTGCGCCTCGCGGTTCGCACCGGCGACACCGAGGCCGCGGCTCGTGCCCGCCAGCGCCGGCAGCCACCCGACATTTTGCTCACGACCCCGGAGTCGCTGGCTCTCCTGCTCTCCTACCCGGATGCCGCGGCGCGGTTCGCGGGTCTGCGCGCGGTCGTGCTCGACGAACTGCACGCGCTCGCCGAGAGCAAGCGCGGCGTGCTTCTGGCTTTGTGGCTGTCGCGGCTCAGGAACCTCGCACCCGCTGCCCGCTTCGTGGGTCTCTCGGCGACCGTGGCCGACCCGGCGGCGCTTCGCCGCTGGCTCTCGCCCGCGCCCGAGCGTGTCGCGCTCGTCGAAGGCGAGCCCGGAGCGAAGCCCGAACTCGAGATCCTGATCCCGGAAGGCTCGATGCCTTGGGCCGGGCATTATGCGACCCATGCGGCTGCGGCCATTCTCGAGCTCGTCCGCCGCCACCGCACGAGCATCGTCTTCGTCAACACCCGTGCCCAGGCGGAAGTGCTGTTCGGCTTCTTGTGGCGGCTGAACAACGAAAATCTGCCGATCGCCTTGCACCACGGCTCGCTCGAGGCCGAGCAGCGGCGCAAGGTCGAGACGGCGATGGCAGCCGGTAAGCTGCGCGCGGTGGTGGCGACCTCCTCGCTCGACCTCGGGATCGACTGGGGCGACGTCGATCTCGTCGTGCAGGTGGGTGCACCCAAAGGTGTCGCACGGCTCCTGCAGCGGATCGGCCGCGCCAACCACCGGCTCGAGGAGCCGTCGAAGGCCGTGCTCGTGCCGGCCAACCGCTTCGAGATCCTGGAATGCCTCGCCGCCCGCGAAGCCGTCGCGGAGGGGGCGCTCGACGGCGGGGCGGTCGCACCGGGCGGGCTCGACGTCTTGGCTCAGCATCTCACGGGGCTCGCCTGCGCCGGCCCCTTCGATGCCGATCGGGTCTTCGCGGAGGTGCGGTCGACCGCGCCCTACGCCGATCTCGCGCGCGCCGATTTCGACGCCGTGCTCGATTTCGTGGCGACCGGCGGCTACGCGCTCGGCCGCTACGAGCGCTTCCGTCGGCTCGTGCGCGGCCCTGACGGGCTCTGGCGGCTCGCCGACCCGCGCCTCGCCCGACGCTACCGGATGAACGTCGGTACCATCGTCGAAGCCCCGCTCATGAAGGTCCGGCTCGGCCCGCACGGAAAGCGGTTGGGCGAGGTCGAGGAATATTTCGTGAGTACGCTTTCCCCCGGCGACACCTTCCTGTTCGCCGGCCGGCTCCTCGAATTCGTGGGCGTGCGGGACGACGAGGTCATCGTGAAGAAGGGCCGTGGGGGCGACCCCAAGGTCCCGGCCTATGCCGGTGGTAAGCTGCCGCTCACGAACGCGCTCGCCGAACGGGTCCAGGCGATGCTCGCCGATCCCGACCGCTGGGGCGAATTCCCGCCGCCGCTGCGGGAATGGCTCGACGCTCAGGCCCGCCGCTCGAGCACGGGCGAGCCGGGCGAGCTTCTGGTCGAGACCTTCCCGCGCGGCGGTCGGCAATTTCTCGTCGCCTACCCCTTGGCCGGGCGCAACGCCCACCAGACGCTCGGCATGCTCTTGACCCGGCGGATGGAGCGGTTGGGCCTGGCGCCGCTGGGCTTCGTCGCCTCGGACTATTGCATCGCGGTCTGGGGGCGTCGGCCGATCGAACGACCGGAGGAGCTCTTCACGGTCGATCTCCTGGCCGACGACCTCGAGGAATGGCTGGCCGAGAGTTCGGTGATCAGGCGCGCTTTCCGCAATTGCGCGGTGGTGGCGGGGCTCGTCGAGCGGCGTCATCCCGGTCGGCAGAAGACCGCTCGTCAGCTCACGATGAGCGCCGACCTGATCTACGACGTCTTACGTAAATACGAGCCCGACCACGTGCTCTTGCGCGCCGCGCGGGCCGAGGCGGCGCACGGCATGACCGACATCCGTCGACTCTCCGACCTCTTGAACGCCGCGCAAGGTCGAATCCGCCACGTCCGGCTCTCCCGCATCTCGCCTTTCGCGGTGGCGATCGTGGCCGGGATCGGCAAGGAGTTCGTGGGTGGCGAGGCGCTCGACCAAGAGCTCGAGGCGGCGGTCGAGGAACTGGTCCGGGAAGCGATCGGGTGAAGCCTGAGGTCCTTCGGCTCCGGGGCCGGGAGCTCCTCCTCGACCCCGCGGGTGTCGTCTTCCGGCCCGACCGGGCGATGCTCGTCGTGGCCGACCTCCATCTCGGCAAGGCCGAGGCCTTGGCGCGGCGCGGGCTTCTGGTCCCGCCGCACGAACTCGCCGCCACGCTCGACCGGCTCGAAGCGCTTCTCGACCGCTACCGGCCGCGCCTCGTCGTGAGCCTCGGCGACGGCTTCCACGATCCCCGCGCCGCCCGCGGGCTCGAGGGCGAGGCGCTCGACCGGCTGCGCCAACTCGTCCGCCGGCAGGATTGGCTCTGGATCACCGGCAACCACGACCCCTCGATCCCCTTGGCCCTCGGCGGCGCGGTGCTCGACCGGCTCGAGCTCGACGGGCTCACGTTCGTCCACCTTCCCTCCGGGGCAGCGGGTGAGGTCGCGGGCCATCTCCACCCGGTCGCCCGGATCGCCACCCGGGCCGGCCGGGTCCAAAGGCGGCGTTGCTTCGCGTCCGACGGCGTGCGTCTCGTTCTGCCCGCGGTGGGTTCGCTCGCGGGTGGGCTCAACGTGCTCGATCCGGCGATCGCCGGGCTCTTCCCGAACGGGTTCGAGGCGTTTCTCCTCGGCACCGAAAGACTCTTCCGGATCCCGGCCGGACGGCTGTTGCCGGACCTCGACCCGCGCCGCCATCGTTTACCGGCCAGGCGATCTCCGCCGCCGAGCGATGCGTAGAAGGTGGGATCATTCGGGAACCCTCACGCATGGCTCGGCCGGTTCTCCTCTGGTTCACCCGTGACCTGCGTCTCGCGGATAATCCGGCGCTCGATGCGGCCGCGCGGACCGCCGAGCCGATCGCGGCGGTGTTCGTGCTCGACGACCTTTCCCCCGGCACCTGGGCGCGCGGGGCGGCGTCCCGCTGGTTCCTCGCGGGCGCTCTCGAGTCGCTCGCCCGTGCGATCGCGGCGCGCGGCGGGCGTCTCCTTTTGCGGCGTGGCCCCGCCGATCGCGTCGTGGCCGAGCTCGCGCGCGCGCTCGAAGCCGAGGCGGTGTATTGGACGCGTGGCTACGACGCCACAAGTCGCCGGGTCGAGGAGCAGCTCACCCGCCGGCTCGCCGAGCTCGGCATCGCCGCGCGCTCCTTCCCGGGCCTCACGATCCACGAGCCGGAAGCGCTGCGGCAGCGGGACGGTGAGCCCTACCGAGTCTACACGCCCTTCTCGCGCGCCTGGCTCGAGCACGAACCGCCCGAACCGCCTCTGCCGGTCCCCGAGCGACTCTGCTTCCTCGATCCCGGGATCGCCTCCGAGACGATCGAGTCGCTGGCGCTTCGGCCCACGAGCCCCGACTGGGCGGGCGGGCTACGGGCGACGTGGGACGCCTCCGAGCGCGGGGCGGAGCTGTCGCTCGAGCGGTTCCTCGAGGGACCCATCTGGAGCTACGGCCGGGCTCGCGACTTCCCCGGGCGGCCGGGTGTGTCGCGGCTCTCCCCGCATCTCGCGGTCGGCACGATCTCGCCGCGCCGGATCTATTGGGCGGCGCGCGCCCGGGCCGAGGCCCGAGGCCGGGACTTCGCGGCCGTCTGGCCGTTTTTACGCCAGCTCGTCTGGCGCGAGTTCGCCTGGTCGAATCTGTTCCATTTCCCCGAGCTGCCGGACCGGCCGCTGCGCCGCGAGTTCGCCCGCTTCCCGTGGCGGGAGGATCGGGCTGCCTTACGCGCCTGGCGCAAGGGACGGACGGGCTACCCGATCGTCGATGCCGGCATGCGGGAGCTCTGGACCACGGGCTGGATGCACAATCGCGTGCGGATGATCGTGGGCTCGTTCCTGACCAAGGATCTCCTGATCCCCTGGCAGGAGGGTGAGCGCTGGTTCTGGGACACGCTCGTCGACGCCGACCTCGCCAACAATGCCATGGGCTGGCAGTGGGTGGCCGGCTGCGGGATCGACGCCGCCCCCTATTTCCGCATCTTCAACCCCGTTCTCCAGGCCAAAAAGTTCGACCCCGACGGCGCTTACGTCCGCCGTTGGGTGCCCGAGCTCGCCAGGCTCCCGAACGAGTGGATCCACGAGCCTTGGGCCGCTCCGCCGCTCGTGCTCGAGGAGGCGGGCGTGCGGCTGGGATCCACCTATCCCTGCCCGATCGTCGATCACGCGTGGGCCCGCGTGCGGGCGCTCGCCGCCTTCGAAGCGATCCGAGCCGGCTGACCGCCGCCCGCTCGGTCCGCCGCCGAGCCGAGCGTACAACCTACCCTTCGAACACGCGCCTTCGGGGAGGCGAACGATGTGGCGAGCGGATCGTCCGCGTCACCCTGCCCGGCAGCGCCTGAGGGCGTTCAGTCGAGGCCGAGATCTTCGGCGTAGGCGAAGAGCGCCGGCGTGCCACCCGAATGGAGGAAGACGATACGTCGGTCGCGGCCGATCCGACCCCGGCGGATCGCGTCGATCAGCCCGGCCATCGCCTTGGCGGTGTAGACCGGATCGAGGATCAGCCCCTCGGTACGGGCGCAGAGGAAGAGCGCCTCGCGCGCTTCCGGGGTGAGAATGCCGTAGCCCGGACCGATCCAGTCGTCGGTCGCGTTCACCTCCGACGGGCTCACCCGCGTGGGTATGCCCAAATGCTCGGCGGTGGCGTTGGCGATCTCGGCGATGTCGACGTCGCGCGGCTTCGACCAGCGGATCGAGGTGACGGTCCGGAGCTGCGTGGCGCAGCCGAGCGCTTTGAGGCCGAGCACGAGGCCGGCCGGCTGCATGTTGGCACCACACTGCCAGAGCTCGTGGAAGACGTGGCCGGTCGCCTCCATCTGGTCGAGGAGCTCGAGCGTGGCGGCGACGTAGCCGAGCGCGCCCAGGACGTTGCTGCGCAGGCCCAAGGGCTCGACGACGTAGACCTTGCGGCCCTGGGCGCGCAGTTCCTCGGCGCGTCGGTCGATGAGTGGCTGCAGCTTCTCCATCGTGTCGAGGTCGACGATCTCGACCTCGGCGCCCATGAGCCGGTCGAGCAGGAGGTTGCCCTGGAGCTTCGGGCCCTTTTGCCCGTGCAGCAGGACCAGGTGGATGGAAAGGCCGAGCCGCGCGCAGGCAGCCGTCATCTGCCGGCACCAGTTGGACTGGGTGTAGGCGCCGGCGACCACCGTGTCGCAGCCCGAGGCCAAGATGTCGGCGAACAGGAACTCGAGCTGACGGGTCTTGTTGCCGCCGAAGGCGAGGCCCGTGAGATCGTCGCGCTTGACCCAGATCTCCGGCCCGCCGAGGGTCTCGGAAAGCCGCGGCAGGGGGTGGAGCGGGGTCGGCAGGCAGGCGAGCGGGACCCGCCCCTGGCGGGCGAGTGCCGCCTCGAGATCTGCACGTGGGGTCATGGCGCGACCCTGGACCGTGCTCGAGCGACGGTCGAGAGGCATCGGCGCATGGCTCCCGCGCGCCGGTCGCGCCGGTTGAAGGCCGGGCGGCCCGGCGCCAAATTGCCGGCAGATGGAGGACCAGATGCCCGCCACCGCGACGATCGAAGAGGCAGCGAAGGCGATCGCCGAGGATTTCGCCCTGTTCGACGAGTACGCCGACAAGATCGAGTACATCATGGACCGGGGCCGGCACCTGCCGCCCTTTCCCGAAGCACTCAAGGTCGACGCGAACCTCGTCCCGGGCTGCCAGAGCCGGGTGTGGCTGGTGGCCCGGCGCGACCCCGCGACCGGCCGGGTCCGCTTCCAGGCCGACAGCGACGCCTTCATCGTCAAGGGGCTGATCGCGCTGCTCCTCCAGCTCTACGACGACCGGCTGCCCGAGGAGATCCTCGCCAACCCACCCAAGGTTTTGGACGAGATCGGCTTGACCCTGTTCTTGACCCCCGGCCGATCGAACGGGCTCGCCAGCATGATCGCGCGGATCCAAGCCGCGGCCCGGGCCTTCGCCGGCGCGCCCGCAGAGGCTGCCGCACCGGCCTGAGGCTTCAGCCGGCCTCGCAGACGACCCGATTACGGCCGGCGGCCTTGGCGCGGTAGAGGGCCTCGTCGGCGCGGGCGAGGAAGGCGTCGAGCGGTTCCCCGGGCCGGAAGCGGGCGACGCCGATCGAGAGCGTGACGGTGCCGAGCCGGCGGCCGTCGGATTTGAGGACCAGTTCGCGATCGGCGACTTCGGTGCGGATCCGCTCGGCGAGTGTCGTGGCCGCCGCGAGGTCGGTCGCGGGCAAGAGCAGCGCGAACTCCTCGCCGCCGTAGCGGGCGGCCACCCGTGGCGGCTGCGCCTTTTCGGCCAGCTTGGCGGCCACGAGCTTCAAGACGAGATCACCCACGGGGTGGCCGTAGGTGTCGTTGAAGCGCTTGAAATGGTCGATGTCGACCATGAGGAGGGCGAGGGGCGCGCTCTGCTCGACGGCCTCGCGGGCGAGCTTTTTGAGCGCCCGATCGAACAACCGGCGGTTGCCGATCCCGGTCAGGGGATCGCTGCTCATGGCCTCCTCGGCCTTGGCGAGATCGACCCGGAGCGCGGCGAGCTCGGCGTCCCGGCGGCCGAGCTCGCGCTCGAGCGAATCGGCCCGCGCGCGCATCGCCAGGGTCGCGGCCCGCAGCTCGGCCACGAGCCGGGCGATCCCGTCGAGCCGGCCGCCTTGCTCGAGGGTCGTGGCGGCCCCCTCGAGCGTGGCGCCGTAGGCCGCGGTGTGGGCGCGGAAGCCGCCGAGCTCGCCGGCGACCGCGTCCAGGGCGCCGTCCGCCTTGTCCACCAGCTCCTGGAGCCGCTCGAGCTCGGCGGCACGGCCCAAGAAGCGCTCGGCGAGCTCGAGGTGGCGAGCCTCGTCCAGCGGCTCGCCCCGTTCCTCGAGCTCGCGGATCGCCCGGCTGAGCGCCGGGCTCTGACCGGCGTGGTGGGTGAACCAGACCGAATAGTTCAACGCGGTGGGCGGCACGGCGTGGCGGCGCAGCGAGGCGAGCGCCATTTCCGCAGCGGCCTGGAGATGCTCCAGATAATCCCCGGCCAACCGACCTCCCGAGCCGAGCGCCCGTCGGCGCCGGCCATGCGCCATGCGCCCGCCGAACGTGTGCCATGCGCATTTGGCAAAATGATCTTCGGCCTGTCAACCTCGAGTGGTCGAGGACTCGCGGATGCGTGGTCCGCCGGCCACCCGACCGTCGGTGTCGGCGAGCAGGGCCACGAGGTCGGGCGCGCCGGCCGTCACGGTACGCCGCTCGAGCAGCGGCCGGCCGTCGAGGAAGGGTGTGACGCATCCACCCGCTTCCTCGACCAGGAGGAGCCCGCCGAGCACGTCCCAGGCGTTCGTTCGAAAGGCGATCGCCGCATCGAGTCGGCCGTCGGCCACGTGGGCGAAGGTCAAGGCGGCGGAGCCCATCCGGCGGTGGTCGACACCGGCCTCGAGGAGCCGCCGCATGGCCTCGAGATAGGGTTCGGCGGGCGTCTTGAAATTGTGCGAGAAGCCCACGCAGGCGCTCGAGAAAGGCCGGTCGGCGAGACGCATCGGCCGGCCGTCGCGGGTCGCACCGCGGCCCTTGCGGGCCTCGAACAGCTCGTCGTGGACCGGGTCGTAGGTCAGGGCGAAACGCGTGGCACCGTCCGCCACGAAGGCCAGGGCAACACACCAATAAGGCATGCCTTTCAAGAAGTTGGCGGTGCCGTCGATGGGGTCGACCACCCACAGACGCTCGGCCTCGACCCCGCCCTCCTCCTCGCCGAGCACGGAATCGTCGGGGAAGGCGACGGCCAGGCGCGCGCGGATCGTGGCCTCGCTCTCGCGATCCGCGCGGCTCACGAGATCCTGCGGTCCCTTCTGTTCGACGGTGAGTGTATCGCGGGCGCGGAAATGGCGGAGCGCCACGGCACCCGCCTCGCACACGATCGCCCGGGCTGCCACCAGGCGCGCTTCGAGTTCGGCCTCGCTCATCATCCCTCGTCTCCGTTCGTGGCCGGGCGTTCTTCGAGCACGGCGAGGCGGGCCCGCAGAAGGGTGTTGCGTGTGGCCCCGCCTCCCTCGCGGACCGCGCGGGCGAGGGCCCCGGGCTCGACCACGAGCACGACGAGCCGCCGGGCGCGGGTCACGGCGGTGTAGAGCAGCCGGCGTGAGAGCATACGGCCGTGTGAGCGGCAAAGGGTCACCACCACCGCCGGATATTCCGAGCCCTGCGCCTTGTGCACCGTGGCGGCGAAGGCCGGGGCCAAGGCGTCGAGCTCGTCGAAGCCGTAGGTCAGCGGGCGGCCGTCGAAGACCACCTCGACCGTCCGGCCGGCGCGGTCGATCCCAGTGATGCGGCCGAGATCACCGTTGTACACCTCGCGCTCGTAGTCGTTGGCGAGCTGCATGACCTTGTCCCCCACGCCGAGCCGCTCGCCGGCCCGCTCGATCGCGTCGGTCGGAGTCGGGTTGAGGCGCGCCTGCAAGAGCCGGTTGAGCGCACGCACGCCCGCGGCGCCGCGGTTGACCGGCGAGAGCACCTGGATGTCGGCCCAGGGGTCGAGGGCGAAACGTTCGGGGATCCGCCGGGCCACGAGCTCGACGACCCGTGCCGCGGCGTCTTCGGGACCCGCTGCCTTGATGCCGAAGAAATCACCCGAAAAGTCGTCACCGCGTGCGAATTCCGGAAGCTCGCCTCGGTTGATCCGGTGGGCGTTGCGGACGATCCCGCTCTCGGCCGCTTGGCGGAAGATCTCGACCAGATGGACGGCGGGGACTCGGCCGCTCTCCAGGAGGTCGGCCAGCACCTGGCCGGGGCCCACGGAAGGGAGCTGGTCGGCATCGCCCACGAGGAGGAGTGCTGCGCCGTCGGGCAGGGCCTCGAGGGTCGCGCGCATCAAGAGCGTGTCGACCATCGAGACCTCGTCGACGATCAAGAGGTCACATTCGAGCGGCCGGCCGCGGCGCCGACGAAAGCCGCGGCCCGGCTCGGCCTCGAGCAGGCGGTGGAGGGTCTTCGCTTCCCGCCCGGTGCTCTCGGCAAGTCGCTTGGCCGCCCGGCCCGTCGGAGCGGCGAGCGCGACGCGCAGCCGCGGCTCCTCGAACGCCGCCAGGATCGCGCGGACGAGCGTCGTCTTGCCGGTACCGGGCCCGCCCGTGACGATCAGGAGCTTGCTCGAAAGGGCGGCGCGCAGGGCGGCGCGCTGGCCGGGGGCGGGATCGAGGCGGAGGCTCCGGGTCGCCCGCTCGAGCGTCGCTTCCGGGTCGGCGAACCGCCAGCCGAGCGGGAAAGAGGCGAGCCGGGCGAGCTCCCGGGCGATCGCCTCCTCGGCGCGGGCGAGCTCCGGCAGCTGGACCCAGCTCCGCCCGCCCACCTCCGTCGCGACCAGCAGATCCCGGGCCAGGGCGCGATCGAGCGCGGGCTCGAGCGGCGGCGCTTCCCGACCCAAGAGGGTGCGGGCCTCGGCCAAGAGCGTCGCGCGGTCGAGGGCAGTGTGGCCCTCCTCGGCGGCGCGACGAAGCGTCTCTTCGAGCGCGCCCACGAGGCGGACCGGTGCGGCCTCGTCGATCCCGAGGCGCCGGGCGAGCGCGTCGGCGGTGCGGAAGCCCACACCGGGCACCTCGCGAGCGAGGGCGTAAGGGTCGGCCGTGACCCGCGCCATCGCCGCCGCGCCCCAGGCTCGCAGCACCGCCCGGGCGCGGGCGAGGCCGACCCCGTGGGCGTGCAAGAAGAGCAACAGATCGCGGCCGGTCCGGTGCTCGCGCCAGGCGGTGACCAGCCGTTCGGCCAGCCCGCGAGGGAGCCCTTTCACCTCGGCGAGCCGTTCGGGGCGGCGCTCCAGGATCTCGGGCAGATCGCTCCCGAACCGGGCGACGAGCTTGGCAGCGGTCTTGGGGCCCAGGCCGGGGACGATGCCCGAAGCCAGATAGTCGGCGAGGGCTTCGGGCGAGCCCGGCGGCAGGATCTCGACCGCACTCGCGACGAGCTGGCGGCCCCAAGCGGGGTCGTCGCGCCAAATGCCACAGGCCCGGAGGAGCTCACCCTCGCGCGGCTCGGGCAGGGTGGCGACCAGCGTCACGGGAGCCTCACCGGCGCGATCGAGCCGCAACACGGTCCAGCCGGTCTCCGGCCGATGGAAGATCACCCGGCCGATCGTGCCGGTGACGTCGGCGTCGCCGGCGGTGGGTTCGGGCGGCTGCGTGGGGGTCACGGGCGGGCGCAGGGACGGCTCCCTCGCTCGGCACCGGCTTGCGCGGCGGGACGGCCGGGCCTAACGGAGACGAACCTAGCGGAACCGCCACGAGCGACGAAGGAGGGGGGATGCGCGGCAAGGGTTGGGAGCCTTGGAAACCGGGGCTCAAACTGCCGTTGCCGGGGCTGCCGCGGGTGATCGCCCATCGCGGCGCGTCGGGGGAAGCGCCCGAGAACACGCTCGCCGCCTTCCGCCGCGCCCACGAGCTCGGCACCGCCATGGTCGAGCTCGACGCCCGGCTCGCTCGCGACGGTGTGCTCGTCGTGATCCACGATTCGACCCTCGACCGGACGACCGACGGCCACGGCCGGGTGATCGAGACCGACAGCGAGCGGATCGCGGCGCTCGATGCCGGTTCCTGGTTCGACGCGCGGTTCCGTGGCGAGCCCGTGCCCACCCTCGAGGCCGCTCTCGATCTGCTCGCCCGGCTCGGGATGGCGGTGAACGTCGAGCTCAAGGCCGATCCGGGTGAGGAACGGCGGACGGGCGCCGAGGCGGCTCGGCTCGTCGAGCGGATCTGGCCGGCCGAGGGCCCGCCCGTGCTCCTCTCGTCCTTCGACGAGGAGGCCCTCGCCGCGGCGCGACGGGAAGCGCCGGACCTGCCGCGCGGGCTGTTGCGCGAGCGGGCGGGTCCGGATTGG
>Ga0308415_1000319_pt1 | contig 20953 bp, 19 predicted proteins | sample HotsprSampleOS55_FD_203465 | JGI IMG/M metagenome (GOLD analysis project Ga0308415, IMG submission 203465) | Hot spring phototrophic mat microbial communities from Octopus Spring, Yellowstone National Park, Wyoming, United States - 20090730_OS55 ... | reverse complement strand
GCCGCCAAGAGACCGTTGCCGAGGGCCTGGTAGCCGCGCAGCGTGCGGACCTCCTGGCGGTAGCGGCGCAGCCGGCGCGGCGCCGTCACGAACCAGCGGTAGAGCTCGAACAGCACGACCAAGATCGCGGCGAACAGGAGCACGCCCAGGACGAGGACGCCCAGGCTCGAGCGGACTTCGTAGCCCTGGCCGAGGATCGCCACCTCGGCCGGGAAGTCGGCGAGCCAGGTGGCGACGACCGCGACCACGCTCGCCACGATCACGAAGACCAGGACACGGAGCATGGCGGGCCTCAGCCGGCAGCGGTCAGGAGGGTGCGCAGATGACCGCGCAGCTTGGCGAGGCCGGCCTCGGCGTCGAGCCGCTTGCGGGCCTCGGCGAGCCAGCCGGGCAAAGCCGGGTTGTCGGCCGGCGGGACGCCCTCGAGGGCGGCCACCGCGGCCGCCAGATCGTCGCGCGCCAGCGCGGCGCGCGCGGCCTCGACCGCAGCCGCGTGCGGCCCGCCTATCCGCTTGACCGTCACCACGCTCGAGAGCTGGCCCAAAAGCCGCTCGCCGAGCCCCGCTTCGCCCTTGGGCTCGGCCGGCGCGGGCTGCACGAAAGCACCCACCACTGTCTCGAAGCGTTGGCGCAGGCTCGGCAGGGTGGCGACTCCCGCCGCGGCCGGTCGCAACAGGGCCACCGCCTCGGCGATCACCGGGTCGGCCCCGGCCACTTCCTCAAGGGTTCGCAAGGGTTCACCGAGCGGGCCGCCTCGACCGAGCAGCTCGCCGAGCTCGCCGAGCGCGAGCGCCACCGCCTGCGGCCGCCGATCGACCGGCTTGGTCAGCGCCGCGAGCCCGTCGCGCAGCTCGCCGATCGCCCGGTCGCGCTCGGCGAGCCCTTCGCCCAGCGCCTTGCCGAGGCTCGCGAGCTCGCCGCGGGTCGCACCGAGCTCGGAAGCGAGGCCACTGCGGACCGTTTCGATTTCGCGCCCGAGCTCCTCGCGCGTCTGGCCGAGCCGGGCGGCGAGCGCCTCGTCGGCGCGGACGAGCGCGATCTGCCCCTCGCGCAGCTTCTCGAGCCCGGCATCGAGGGTGCCGAGCCGGCTGTCGAGCGCGGCTTGCGCGCCACGGAGCGGCGCGAGCTCGCCGCGGAGCGCACCGAGCTCGCCCTTGAGGCCGCCGAGCTCGGCCTTGACCGCGCCGAGCTCGGCCTTGCCGATGGCGAGCTCGCCCTTGAGCGCGCCCACCTCGTCGGTGAGGCGCGCGAGGTCGGGATGGGTCCGGCGCAGATTGTCGAGCGCGAGTGCCAAGGCGTCGACCTGGACGTCGGCCGCGCGGACCTGCTCGCGCAGCTCGCCCAGCGCCGCGTCGGTGGTCGAGCGGTCGCGGGCGATCTTGGCGTCGATCTGGCCGAGCCGCTGCTCGAGCGCCTTCAAGGCCCCGCCGAGCGCGGCGAGCTCGCCCGGCTGTTGGAGGGCGAGCTTCACCCGCTCCTCGAGCTGCGCGATCGCCACCTCGAGGCCGCGGGCGCGCTCGCCGGCGCGGGTTTCCACCGCCTGCACGGCGGCATCCAGCTTGCGGGCGAGGCCGTCGAGAGCGGCCGGGAAGGTCGTCACGCTCTCACTCTTGAGGTCGACCGCGCGCAGCCGCTCGGCAAGTTCGGCACGCGCCTGGTCGAGCGCGGCGAGGCGCTGGCCGAGGCCGCCCACCTCGCCAATCTGGCGGGCGAGCTCCTGCTCGAGACGGGTGAGCCGGCTCAGCTCCTGCTGCGCCTGGGCGAGCTCTTGGCGGGTCCGGCCGAGCTCGCCCGCGAGCGCCTCGAGCCGGTCGAGCCGGGCGCTGGTGGCGGCCAGCTCGTCGACCCGCCGGGCGAGCCCGTCGAGCCGGCCGCTCGCCTCGGCGAGATCGCTCAGGCGCTGCTCGAGCGGGCCGAGCCGGCCCTCGAGCGGCTCCAGCCGGGCGAGCCGATGCGGTAGATCGGCGAGTTGCGCGAGGCCGCGCTCGACCGGTTCGAGCCGGGCGAGCTGTTGCTCGAGCGCCGCGAGGCGACCGATCTGCTGCTCGAGGGCGGCGATTCGCCGGATCTCCGCGGTGCGGTCGAGGTCCGGCCGCAAAAAGGCCCAATCGAGCGCGGCGACGATCGCCGCGCCGATCACGCCACCGACGATGGCCGCCGGCAAGACGCGCCGTCGGCGCGCCGGCCGGGGAACGACCTCCGGCGGGCCCGCCGGCTCGCCCGCGGCCGAAGATTGGCTGGTTTCGGCCATCTGCCCCGCCTCCGCTGCGGCCGGGGCCGAACCGCACTGGCACCCGCTCCTTCAGCGCCCGCGCGAGAACGGCCTGCGGCCGGGAACGATCCCGTGTTGCGCGATCATCGCTGCCGTCAGATCTTCAAGGCAGGCGAGTAGCGCCGTTTGGTCGCGTCGTGCGGCGACCTCGACCGATCGCCAGGGCAGCTGGCGGATCTCCGTGGCGATTGCCTCGGAGAGACAGACCGCGCTCGCATGCGCGAGCTCGCCAGCGAGCCCCTCGCGCACGACGAGCTCGGCGAAATTGGCGGCGGTGCGCGGCGAGTAGAACAAGACCGCGTCGATCTCGTGCGCTTTGAGCGCCTCGACGGTGCGGGGGGACAATCGCGGCGGCGCCTCGGTGCGGTAGACCACGAGCCGCTCGTAGCGGTAGCCGGCCTCGACCAGGGCCGCCTCGAGCCCGTCGCGAACCTCTTCGCCGCACACGTGGAGGATGGTCCCGGCATCGGGCGGGATCCGCTCACGGACGAGCTTGGCGAGCTCGACACCGTCGCCGCTGCCCGCCTCGACCCGCGAACAGCCGGCGGCGATCGCCGCCTGGGCAGTGGCCTGCCCGACCGCGAAGATCGGCAATCGGCGCAACGGGTCGTCGAGGCCGGGAAGGGCATTGGCGCTGGTCAGCACGACCGCGGCGACACCTTCGCCGGTGATCGGCTCGTGGGGCACGTGGCGCAGCACGAGCATCGGATCGATCAAAACCCGATGCCCCTTCGCATGCAACATTCGTGCCGTCGCCAGGGATTGCTGGCGGGGTCGTGTCAGGAGGATTCGCATGATGATGCAAACTAGCAGCGGAACGGCCGATCCGGCCAGACCCTCCGGGATGTTTCAGCCGGCGGTCCAGCCTTGTCCGAGGCGCAAGAGCTCGCGGCCCGCCTCGCCGCCGAGCCGAACGGCGTCGGAGGCCGCCCCCGTACGCTCCACCCGCGCCATGTGACGCCCGTCGGGCGAGGCGAGCAAGCCCCGGAGCTCGATGCCGCCGGGTCCCTCGACCGCCAGGGCAGCGATCGGGGTCCGGCAGTTCCCCTCCAGCTCGGCCAAGAGCGCCCGCTCGGCCGCGACGCAGCGTTCGGTCGGCGGATGGCCGAGCGGTGCCAGGATCGCCCGCAGCTCGGTGTCGTCGGCCCGACAGGCGATGCCGATCGCACCTTGGGCGACCGCCGGCAGCATCTCCGTGGGCTCAAGTGGTGTGCCGCCCGCCGTGCCGAGACCGAGCCGGGCGAGCCCTGCCGCCGCCAAGAGCGTGGCGCCGACCTCGCCCCGGGCGAGCTTGGCGAGCCGGGTCTGGACGTTGCCGCGCAGCGGCACGACGGTGAGGTCGGGGCGGAGCGCGAGGACCTGGGCGGCGCGGCGGAGCGAGGCGGTGCCGACCACGCAGCCGGCCGGCAGGGCGGCGAGGCTCGCCGCGGCACCGGCGAGCAGCACGTCGCGCGGATCGGCCCGTTCCGGCATCGCCGCGATCACGATGCCCTCGGGTAGCGCGGTCGGCACGTCCTTCATCGAATGGACCGCGAGGTCGATCCGACCGTCCAAGAGCGCTTCGTCGATCTCTTTCGTGAACAGGCCCTTGCCGCCGATCTCGGCGAGCGGTCGGTCCTGGATCTTGTCGCCGGTCGTGCGGATCACCACGAGCTCGAGCGCGCCGGGCGCGGCGAGCTCGGCATGCGCCGCGGCCAACGCTGCACGGACGAGCTCGGCTTGAGCCATCGCCAGAGGCGAGCCGCGCGTGCCGATCCGCAGAACCCTGGCCACGCCCATCCGCGCCCGCTATCCCGTCTTCCGGCGGGCGATCCGGCCCGCTCCGTTCGGCCCTTAGCCCCTGCCCATGGCGTTGCCAACGATTTCCGGCCGGGTGGTGCTCGGCATCGAGACGAGCTGCGACGAAACCGCCGCGGCGCTGGTGCGCGACGACCGCCTTGTGCTCGCTGCACCCTTGGTCTCACAGCTCGCCGAGCACGCGCCCTATGGCGGGATCGTTCCGGAAATCGCCGCCCGCGCACATCTCGAGCGGCTCGACCGGTTGATCGCCCGGGCGCTCGAGGAGGCCGGGCTCGGCCTCGCCGATCTCGCCGGTATCGCGGTGACCGCAGGGCCGGGGCTGATCGGCGGCCTCACCGTGGGCGTGGTCACCGCGCAGATGCTGGCTCTCGTGCACCGCCGGCCGCTTTTCGCGATCAACCACCTCGAGGCGCACGCGCTCACCGCGCGGCTGACCCACGGGCTCGAGTTCCCTTACCTCGTCCTTTTGGTCTCGGGTGGTCACACCCAACTCCAACTCGTCCACGGGGTCGGCCGCTACGAGCGGCTCGGCACGACGCTCGACGACGCGGTCGGCGAAGCCTTCGACAAGCTCGCCAAGATGCTGGGCCTCGGCTATCCGGGCGGGCCGCGGATCGAGGCCGCAGCACAAGGTGGTGATCCGAGCCGCTTTCCCCTGCCCCGGCCGATGCTCGGCGAACCCCACTGCAACTTCTCCTTCTCCGGGCTCAAGACCGCGGCACGGCTGCGCATCCTGGAGCTCGGCTCGGCCGTCCTGGAGCCCGGCAACCTCGCCGACCTTTGCGCCTCGTTCGAGCAAGCGGTGACCGACGTGCTCGTCGACCGCACCCGCCGAGCGCTCGAGCGGGCCCGTGAGCGGCTCGGCTTTCGCCCTGCGCTCGTGCTCGCGGGTGGGGTCGCGGCCAATCGGCGGATCGGGACGGCACTCCGTGCCCTGGCGGAGGAGGAAGGTGTGGCCGTCGCGATCCCGCCGCCCGCGCTTTGCACCGACAACGGCACGATCGTCGCCTGGGCGGGGGTCGAGCGGCTCGAGCTCGACCTCGTCGATCCGCTCGCGATCGAGGCCCGCGCCCGCTGGCCGCTCGATCCCACGGCCGAGCCCGTGCTCGGCGCCGGCGCCAAGGGGCCGAAGGCCTGAGCCGCGGGGTCGGGCTCAGCGCTCGGCGAGCGCGGCATCCCGCACCGGGCGTTCGGCGAGCTGGCGCCGCCAGAGCCCGGCATAGAGCCCACCTCTGGCGAGCAGCTCGGCGTGGCGGCCGCGCTCGACGATCCGTCCGCCGTCGAGCACGCAGATCTGGTCGGCGTCGACCACCGCCGAGAGCCGATGGGCGATCACCAAGGTGGTCACGCCCCGGCAGAGCGCCGCGAGCCCCTCCCGCACCCGCGCCTCGCTCGCGCTGTCCAGCGCCGAGGTCGCCTCGTCGAGGATCACGAGGCGCGGCCGCTTGAGGAGGGCGCGGGCGATCGCCACCCGCTGACGCTCGCCGCCCGAGAGCTTGATGCCGCGCTCCCCCACGAGCGTGGCGAGCCCCTGCGGCAGGGCGTCGAGGAGCTCGCCGAGGGCGGCGGCGCGTGCCGCGGCCTCGACGGCGGCTCGATCGGCGGCCGGGTCGGAAAGCGCGATGTTGGCGCCGAGCGTGTCGTTCAAGAGCGCCACGTCCTGTGGGACGACCGCGATCTTCGCCCGCAAGCTCGAAAGGCGCAGTTCGCCCAGATCCCGGCCGTCGATCGTGATCCGTCCGGCCTCGGGCTCGAGGAAGCGGTAGAGCAGCCGGGCGATCGTCGTCTTGCCGGCGCCGCTCGGCCCGACGATCGCGACCGTTCGCCCGGCCGGCACCTCGAGGTCGAGGCCGTCGAGCACCGGTCGGTCGGGATCGTAGGCGAAGCGCACGCCTTCGAAGCGGACCGCCATCGGCCCCTCGGGCAGGTCGAGCGCCCCCGGCCGGTCGCGCTCGGCGGGCAGGGCCAAGAGCTCCAGGAGTTGGCCCAGATCGACGAGCGCCTGCTTGATCGAGCGGTAGAGCTGGCCGAGCCGGTCCATCGGCCGGGTGAGTTGCAGGAGGTAGACGTTGACGAGAACGAGCTCCCCCACGCTCATCGTCCCGGCGCGCACCCGGCCGGCCGCCGCGAGGAGGATCGCGCCCGTGCCGAACGCCAGCACGCTCACCAGCACCACACCCAAAAGGGCGCGGAACCCCAGGGCCTTGACGGTGAGCCGCTCGACTTCGCCCAACGCCCGATCGTAGCGTTCGAGGGTCGCCCGCTCGGCCGAGCCGAGCTTGACCGTCTCGTAGCCCAGAAGCGCGTCGACCGCCCGGCCGTGGGCGGCCGAGGCCTCCTGGGTCGTCCGGCGCTGGTGCGCCCGCAGCCATTCCGAGTCCACGACCAGGACGGCCGCGTAGGCCAGGAGGGTGACGAGCAGGACGGCCGAAAACGGGCCTTTCACGGCGACCGCCAGGATGGCCCCCACGAAGAGGATCTCGGCCGAGAGCGGCAGGATCAGGAAGACCGAATCGAACAGGAGCTCGCGGACCGCCGCGAGGCCGCTCTCCAGGATCCGGCTGATCTGCCCGGTCCGCCGCTCGACGTGGAACGGGTAGGGCAGGTCCAAAAGATGGGCGAGGGCGGCCCGGCCGAGCCGGCGCCGGACCCGCTGCTCGATCGGCCCGTAGAGCGCCCAGCGGGCCTCGTTCAGGAGCTTGGCGAGCCAGCCGCCCACCACGTAGGCGAGCAGGATCGCGAACGCCGCCTCGGCGAGCCCGGGTGCGGCGAGCGCGTCGACCGCCCGGGCGAAGAGGAGCGGCACGGCGGCGGCGAGAAGCGCCGCGAGCGCGAGGGTCGCCACGGTCGCCACGAGCCGCAGCCGGAAGGACGGATCGTCCTCGGGCCAAAGGAACGGCAGGAGGCTGCGCAGCGCCTCGCGATCGCCGATCGCGCGCGGCCGCTGTTCGCGCTCGAGGGCTCGGAGTTCGCGGGACATCGGCTCGCGGGTAGGCCCGCGTGGCCCCGCCGGCAAGGCCGACCGGGCGGGCCGCCCGCTCAGGCGCGCACGAGGGCGGCCGGCACGAGCTCGTCGGCCCCGCTCCGCTCGGGCACGCGCCAGAACGGCCAGCGCCGCGTGCAGAGCCAGGGCCGCACCTGCGGCAAGAGTGCGACGAGCACGATGCCGATCGACAGGAGGCACCAGACCGCCGGCCATTCGCGCGGATCGTCGGTCAAGAGGTGCGCGAGGCCCGGCCCGAGCAGGTAGTGGAAGGCGGTGATCCGCCAGGCGCCGTAGGCCAAGGGCAGGAGGAACCCGGCGATCGCGTAGCCCGGGAAGCCGTGGTCGAACAGCCAGCCGAGGAACCCGCCGCCCATCTCGTTGCCGATCCCGTTGACCGGCAGCGACCAGGCGAGGTGCCAGGAGCCGGTGAAGGAGCAGAGCCCCTCGCCGCAGAGCGGCCGGCCGATCCGACAGCTCCCGGCCCACTCGAAGGGGTAGAGCTGGAGCACCATGAGCGTGCCCGCGGCGGCGGCGATCGCGTAGGCCCAAGGGGCGATCCGGCGGGCCACCGCCTGCGGCACGAAGCAGAGCGAGAAGGCGTTGATGAACACCGGCTGGAAGGCGATGTGCAGGTAGCCCAGCACCGTCAAGACCTGGTTGGCCGGGAGATCGCAGCGGTCGATCACCGGCCAGGTGGCGGCCTGGAGGCCCTCCATGACCGCGAAATAGACGAGCGTCGCGGTGATCGCCCGCGGCTCGCCGCGCCGTGCCGTCCACGCGGCCGCGGCGACACCCGCTGCAGCGAGCGCTCCCGAGGCCGCCAAGCTCCAGCACATTCCCCCGCCCCCGTCTCGCCTCCGACACGATTGTGCGCGGCTTTCACGGGCCTGTCATGACTCGGGGTGTTCAGGGCTGCCAGAAGGGCTTGGCGGTCTCCCGCGCGACATCCGCCCGGGTGAGGCCGATGTCGGCGAGCAGACGGTCGTCGAGCTCGGCGAGGTCGAGCCGCTGGCGCCGGCGCGTCAGCCAGGTCTCCAGGAGCTCGAGGATCGTGAGGAGCCGGCTGGCGAGGCTCGGCCGGCCGGTCGTCCGGGGAAGGGTCGCGCAACTCGTGCCGAGGCTCCGCATCGGTTCTCTCCGCGATCGCCGCGACGCCCGGCGTCGTCGGCTCGACCGGGAGGATGGGGTCGCCTACGCTCGCCCACAAACGAGATGTTCTCGCCCTTCGGCTCAGGAGGGTTGAGCCTTGGCCGTCGCGCTCCCGCCGCTCAACGCGCTCCGCGCCTTCGAGGCCGCCGCCCGTCACCAGAGCTTCGTCGCGGCGGCGGCCGAACTGCACGTGACGCCGGCCGCGATCAGCCACCAGGTCAAGCAGCTCGAGGCGATCCTCGAGGTCGCCCTGTTCCACCGCCTGCCGCGTGGGCTCGTCTTGACCGAGGCCGGCAAGGCCATGCTGCCCGAGCTCGGCCGGGGCTTCGCCCATGTCGCCCGAGCGGTCCAGGCGGCCCGCGAGGGAGGTCTCGCGGGCCAGCTCCGGGTGACGGTCCTTCCTTCCTTCGCCCAGCTCTGGCTGTTGCCCCGGCTCGGCCGCTTCCTCACCGCACGGCCGGAGGCCGAAGTGGTGATCCTGGGCTCGACCCGGCCGGCCGACCTGGTGCGCGAGGGCATCGACGTCGGCATCCGCTACGGGCCCGGCCGCTGGCCCGGGGTCGAGGCGCTGTTCCTGTTCAGCGAGGAGACCTTTCCGGTCTGCGCCCCCTCGCTCCTCGACGGCCCCCCGCCCCTGCGCCGCCCCGCCGACCTCCGCCGGCACCGGCTGCTGCACGACTGGGACCTCACCGCCGGCGAGACCTGGCTCGGCTGGCGGGCCTGGCTCGACAAGCTGGGCCTCGCCGATCTGCCGGCGGAGCGCGGCTTGCAGCTGCCGGATTCGGTGATGCTCACCGAAGCCGCGGTGCGCGGGCTCGGCGTGGCGATCGGCCGGACGAGCCTCTCCGGCGAGCATCTGGCCGCCGGCCGCCTCGTCCGCCCCTTCGCGCTCACCATGAAGGCCGATTACAGCTACTGGCGGGTCCGCCCCGAGGGGATGCCGGAGAGCCCGCGGGTGCGCGCCTTCACCGAGTGGCTCGTCGAGGAGAGCCGCGCCGCCGCCGGCTGAGCGCCCTTCAGACGATCCGCGCGGAGCCGACGATCCGCCCGCGTTCACCCGTACATCTTGGCCGGGAGCCACAGCACCAGTTGTGGCCAGGTGAAGACGATCGCCACGGCGAGGAGCTGGAGGAGCACGAAGGGGATCACGCCTTTGTAGATGTCGACCGTGCCGATCGCCCGCGGCGCCACCCCGCGCAGATAGAAGAGGGAGAAGCCCACGGGCGGTGTCAGGAAGGAGGTCTGGCGGCAGAGCGCGAAGAGCACGACGAACCAAGCCGGCTCGAAGCCCAGATCCTTCACCACCGGGGCCACGAGCGGCAGGATGATCAAGGTGATCTCGAGCCAGTCGAGGAAGAAGCCGGCGACGAAGGCGATCAGGAGGATGAAGACGACGATGCCGTTCGGGTCGAACGGCAATGCCTTCAAGGTCTCGGCCACGAGCTCGTCGCCGCCGAGCGAGCGCATGACCAAAGCGAAGGCGGTGGCGCCCAAGAAGATGCCGAAGATGAAGGCGGTGGTGAGCGCGGTCTAGCGGCTCACCTCGCGCAGCGTCGCCCAATCGAGCCGGCGGTTGGCGGCGGCGAGCAAGGTCGCACCGAACGCGCCGAGGCCCGAGGCCTCGGTCGGCGTGGCGATGCCGGCGAAGATCGAGCCCAAAACGGCCAGGATGAGGAAGAGCGGCGCCAAGATGGAGAGGAGCGTATCGCGCACGAGCCGCCAGCTCACGGGCTCGAGGTTCGGCGGGTGCGGCGCCACCTTCGGGAAGAAGACGCCGACCAGGATGACGTAGAGGAGATAGAGCCCGCCCAAGAGGAGGCCGGGGAAGACCGCGCCCATGAAGAGGTCGCCGACCGAGAGGCCGAGCTGATCGGCCATGATCACGAGCATGATCGAGGGCGGGATGAGGATCCCGAGCGTGCCGGAAGCGGCGACCACCCCGCTCGCGAGCTTTTTCGAATAGCCCTGCTCGAGCATGAGGGGCAGCGAGAGGACCGCGAGCAGCACGACCGAGGCCCCGACGATGCCGGTCGAGGCGGCGAGCAGGATCCCGATCAGGACGACGGTCAAGGCGAGCCCGCCGTTGAACCGGCCGAACAGGCCCGCGAAGTTGCGCATCATCGTCTCGGCGACACCCGAGCGGTCGAGCATCAGCCCCATGAAGACGAAGTTGGGCAGCGAGACGAGGACCCAGTTCTCCATCTGGTTCCAGATCCGATCGACCAGGATCGCGAACCGGGACCAGTCGGCCAGCATGAAGGTGTCGACGTCGAAGACGTGGTAGAGGGTGATGCCGATCCAGGCGAAGATCAGGCTCAGACCACCCAAGAGCCAGGCGACCGGGAAGCCCGTGAACAGCGAAACGACGAACGAGATCAGGAAGCCGACGACGATGATCTCGTAGGCCGGCATCGGCTGCCTCGCGGTCGTTCGGGTCGGGTCAGGGGGCGGGCCGTGGCGTGGGGCGGCCGAAGAGCAAGGCCGTCACGCGCAACAGCCGCGCGATCGCGGCCAGGAGCAGCAGGGTGAAGCCCCAGAGGATGAAGGACTTCGCGATCCAGCGATAGGGCAGGCCGCCGGGTGCCGCGGAGACCTCGTTGAGCTGCCAGGAGCGCAGCACGAACGGGATCGCCTCGACGATCACGGCGAGGCAGAACGGGATCAGCAGGAGAACGAGACCGACGAGCTCGATCCAGGCCCTCGCCCTGAGGGGGAGGCGTTCGGCGAGCACGTCGATCCGGACGTGGCGATCGACGACGAGCGCGTAGGAGAGGGCCAGGATGAAGCCCACCCCGTAGATGTGCCACTGGATCTCCTCGAGCATGATCGAGCCGCGGCCGAACACGTAGCGCAGCGTCACCGCGAAGACGATCACCAGCACCAAGAGCGCCCAGAGATAGGCCGCCACGTAATTGATCCGCAGCACGATCGCCTCGAGCCGGTCCGACGGCGCGGTACGCGGCAGACGGAAATGGTACCGCTCTTCGAGCTCGTGGAAGACCTTCTCGGCGACCTCGCCGACGGTCGCCCCTTCGCCGACCGCGCCCATCGCCACCCCTCGCTCGCCCGCCACACGCGAAGGGCCGCCCGACGGGGCGGCCCCGCATCCCACCCGGCCGGCCGCTCAGCCGCGCGGCAGGAAGCCGTATTTGCGCCAGGGCTGGTGTGCCGCCTGGAAGGCCTTCTGCGAGTCGTAGACCTTCTTGAAGAGGGCGTCTTTCGCCGACTCCTCGGCCATGACCTCGTCGGTGGCCTTCTTGAAGGCGGCCAGGACCTCGTCGCTCCAGCGCACGAGCTTCACACCCTCCTTCTCGAACTTGGAGAGCATCGGGCCCTGCAGCGCCTCGGCCTTGGCGATCGCCATGGTGACGGCGGCGGTGCAGGTCGTCTCGATGAGCGCCTGGGTCTCCTTGTTGATCGAATCCCAGGCCTTCTTGTTGACGTAGAGATATTGCGAGGTCGAGGGCTGGTGCCAGCCCGGCAGATAGTAGAACTTCGCGACCTTGTAGAAGCCGAGCTGCTCGTCCACGGTCGGCAGCGAGAATTCCGTGCCGTCGAGCACGCCCTTCTCGAGCGCCTGGAAGAGCTCACCACCGGGAAGGAGCGTCACCGACGCACCGAGCTTCTGCCAGATCTTGCCACCCAGCCCGGCGGCGCGGAACTTGAGCCCCTTGATCTGGTCGAGCGAAGTGATCTCGAAGCGGAACCAGCCGGACGCCTCGGGGCTGATCGTGCCGCAGAAGGTCGGATGAATGTTGTGCGGCTTGTAGACCTCGGCGAGCAGTTCCTTACCGCCGCCGAAATAGAACCAGGCGGCGTACTCCCACGGCTCCATGCCGAACGGCACCGCCCCGAACAGGGCCGAGGCCGGCACTTTGCCGATCTCGTAGCCCATCCAGGTGTACCCCGCCTCGACCTTGCCCTCGCTCACCGCGTCGAAGACGCCGAGGGCCGGGATCATCTTGCCGGGCTCGAACACCCTGAGATCGACCTTGCCGCCACTCTGCGCCTTGAGCTGCTCGGCGACCCAGGGCATCGCGTCGCCGAGGGCGGTGAGGTTCGAGGCGAAGGCCATCGGCACGGGCCAGCGGACCCGTTCGAAATCGGCCGCCGCCGGCCCGGCGGCGAGCACCGTCCCCGCTGCGACGAGCCCTGCGGCGAGGCCGAATTTGAGGCGGTCGATCGTCGAGCCGGGCACGGGCGCCCCCTTCCGTTTCTCTTCCACCCGATAGGTCCTATACGCGGCGGGTCCGGCACGGGCACGGCGGGCGGGTAGGACCGGCGAGGGTCGAGCGGCTCGGCCGGCAACTCGGCCGGCGGCACGCTCCCGGTCCGCTCAGGCCTGGGGGCTCACGAAGATCTCGACTCTCCGGTTGAGCTGGCGGCCCGCTTCTGTCGTGTTGTCGGCCCGCGGCTCGCTCTCGCCCCTGCCCACGGCCGAGAGCCGCGAGGCGGGTACGCCGCGCGCCACGAGTGCATCGACGACCGCCTCGGCACGGCGGAGCGAGAGGGCTTGGTTGTAAGCCTCCGAGCCGATCGAGTCGGTGTGGCCGACGACGGTCGCGAAAGAGCGGTCGTATTTGCGGAGAACGCCCGCGAGCTTGTCGAGAGTGGGCGCGAAGGCGGGCTTGATGTCGGCTTTGGCGAAATCGAAGAGGATCTCGTTCTGCATCGTGATCTTGAGGAGATCGTCGCGGACCCGCTCGACCTCGATCCGCCCCGCTTCCTGTTCGCGGGCGAGCACGGCTTTGAAGTCCTCCTCCTGGCGGTCGAACAGATAGCCGATGCCGCCGCCGATCGCGGCCCCCACCGCCGCCCCGATCGGCACGCCGCGGCGGTCCTTCTTGGCGAGCACCGCCCCGGTGACGCCGCCGACCACCGCCCCCGTGGCGGCCCCGATCACCGTCTTGTCGTAAGTCCCGAGCCGCTCCTCGCTGCCGGCACAGCTGGCGACGAGGAGAACGACCGCGAAGGTGGCGGGCCTACCGCGCATGCTTCGCTCCGATGGTGATCCGCGCTGCCCCACATATGGCTCCGGGTCGCACCACTGTCAGGGGCCGCCCGGCTGGCGCTGGCTCGATCACGCCCGCCCGCTCCGCCGCCGACGAAGTCCCTTGCCGATGATCAAGGAATAGCTGATAGACGCGAATTGCAAAGCTCGGGGAGGCCACGATGCTCGATCGAGACGATGTTACACAGTTGCGGCTTTCGCGGCGCGCCGCCCTCCTGGCGGCCGGGTTCGGTGCGGTGGCGGCGATCGCGCCGCGCCCGACCGGTGCGCAGGGCGGCGGTGGGCCCGTCTTCGCGTTGCGCGGCGACGGCAAGATCGTGGTGATCGACCCGGCCTCCGACACGATCGTCCGGACGCTCGAGACCGGCGGCAAAGGCGGCACGCTCGGCTCGCTCTCGGCCGACGGGGGCACCCTCTTCGTCGCCAACAACGCCGCCGGCCAGCGCGGCGTTACCGTGGTCGACGCGCGCAAGCTCGAGCTCGCCGGCACGATCGAGACCGGCAACCGGCCGAAACACCCGATCGTCTCGCCCGACGGCAAGCTCGTGGCGGTCAACCATTCCGGGCTCGACGAGGGAAGGCTGCGGATCGCGCTGCTCGACGCCGCGACGGCGAAGCCCGTCCGGACGATCGAGCTCCCGGTCGACAACACGGGCGGCCAGGGCGATGCCAGCATGCACGGCAGCTGGTCGCCGGACGGCCGCCTGTTCGCGATCGGCTCCTATTACGACGACGCGATCTTCCTCGTCCGTCCGGACGGTTCCTTCACGAAGCTCGCTTCGACCGGCAACCCGCATTATTTCGATTGGGTCGGACGCGAGCTCTGGGTGGTCGTGGAAGCTCCCGAACCCAAGGCCGAGGGTGCCTCGACGCAGATCCAGGTCTGGAACCTCGCCGATCCCGCGGCCCCGAAGCTCGAGGCGACCCTCGCCATGGGCCGGACGGCCAAGGAGAGCGAGCTCCTCGACCGGATCGAGGGCCATCACGGCGTCTTCACGCAAGACGGCCGGTACTACATCGTCTGCAACCGCGGCAGCGGTAAAGCCCTCGAAGGCACGTCCGTCGAGATCTGGGAGCGGCGCAGCCGGCAGCGGCTCGCGGCGTTGGACGCCGGTGTGGCCGGCGTCGGCCACGCCTACTTGACGCCCGACGGTCGCTTCGCCGTGCTGACCCAGTACAACGACACGAAGCTCCCGATCCTCGACATCGAGGCCCGGCGGATCGTCGCCACGATCGACGCCGGCCAGGGCGGCCATCTCGGCCACGCCGCCTTCGCCGCCGGTAAGATGTACGTCAACAACCGCAAGGCCGACGAGGTCCTGGTGATCGACCCCAAAAGCTGGGCGATCACCAAGCGGATCCAGACGGCCGCGGGCGGCCAGGCGCAAGCGATGGTGCTCTCCGCCCCCTACGCCGTGTTCGAGCGGATCGTGAACCCGCACCTCGCCTGATCCACGGCTCTCCCTTGGCGGTCGAGGCACTGGTCCTCACGGGGCCGCTCGGCGCCGGCAAGACGACGTTCCTCGCGCGCTCGCTCTTGCCGGCGCTCGCCGGCCGGCGGGTCGTCGTCCTGGTCAACGACGCCGGCGAGCTGCCGGTCGACGCCCGGTTGCTCGAGCCCGTCGTGGCGACGATCGGGGTGGCGGACGGCTGCTTCTGTTGCCATGCCGGCGGCCGGCTGCTCGAGGCCTTGGCCGAGATCCGCGACCGCCTCGCCCCCGACCTCCTGATCCTCGAAGGCTCCGGCGTGTCGCCGCCCGACCCGCTCGTGGCGGCGCTCGTGGGCAAGGGCTACGTCCATCTCGGCACGCTCGCCGTGGTCGCGGCCGACCAGCTCGCTCGCCTCGACCGCGATCCCGTGCTGCGCGCCCAGCTCGGCTCGGCCGGGGCGGTCGTGCTGACCCGCGCCGACCGCCTCGACCGCGCCGGGCTCGAAGTGGCCCGGCGGCGGCTCGCGGGCCTCGTGCGCGGGCCGATCGTGCCGGCCTTCGAGGGCCGCGTGCGCGCCGAGCTCGCACCACTCCTCGCCCCGGGCGCCGGGCCGGTCGGCCGAAGGGCAGCCGGGCACGACCACGTCCGCACGACGACCCTCCGACCGCAGGGGCTGCCACGGCGGCGCGACCTCGTGGCCTGGCTCGCGGCCGCCCCACAAACCGTGCTGCGCGTGAAGGGCCTCGTGCAGTGCGCCGAGCACGCGAGCGCGCTGGCGCTCAACCACAGCCTCGGCGAAATCGACCTCCGGCCGATCGCGGGCATCGCCGAGCCGGGCGTCTGGGTCGCCCACGAGGGTGCAGCGCCCGAAGCTTGGCTCGCCCGCTTCCCCGAAGCGCTCGACCCTGCTGACTGGTCCGGGCTCGACCCGCTCGTCGAGCCCTTGGGCGAGGCCGACGCTCGCCCGGGTGCGGCCTTCCTCGACGGCCGGCCGGCCGATGCCGTCGACGCGGCGGAAGCTTTCCTCGCCCGGCTCGAGGCGGCGCGACGGCCGCGGCTCGTGACCTGCCCGGCCGCGGTCGAGACGATCCGCCTCTGGCAGCCGCTCGTGGCCTGGGTCCACGCGCTCGTGGACGCCCGGCTCGGCACGCTCGCCCACGCCGCCGGGGAGGGGGGTGCCGACCTCCTCCTGCTCGCCGGCCTACCGGACGGATTCGCCGAGCGGATCGCCCGCGAGGCTCGAGGCGTCCCGACCCTCCATCTCGCCCGGCGGACCGCGATCGCCGCGGCCCACGTTTCGCTGCGCGTCGAACCGCAGCAGGAACGGGCGCTCGCCGCGCTCGCCGGCGCCCTTCCGGCAAGATGAGCCGCGAGCGGCGCTGGTCGCCGCGCCGGGGAGCCGGGTGCCGTCCGCGGCTCAGCGCTCCGGCTCCGCCGCCTCCGGCCAGTAGCTTTCGTCGAGAGCCTGCTCGAGGGTGAAGGGCGAGGTCTCCGGCAAGCGCTCGAGCGGAAGCCCGGTCTCGGCCGCGGCCTGCAATCGTGCATCCTCGTAGGCCTCGGCGAAGAGCCGCGGCCGCTTCGGCTTCATGCCCGGGTTCTGCTGGATCAGCCGCAAGGCCCGGCGCCGATGCTCGACGATGCTGCCGCGCCACGAGGCGCTCCGCGCTTCCGGCTGGTAGCGCCACTTCAAGAGGTGGAGCAGCAAGACCCGGTAGGCCGAGGCGAGCTTGTCGAGCTGCTCGCGGCCCATGTCTTCGACCTCCTCGATCAGGTGCGGCAGGTCGAGGTCGAGGTTCGGCCGCGTCGCCGCGAGCTTCTTGAGCGCTCGGACCTGGGCGCGGGTCCAACTGTAGAAATCGCGCTCGTAGAGATCTCTCTGCCTGCTCGGCTGGTCGAGGTTAATAGTCTTGGTCACGGGGCGCTCTCAGGAGGTCGCAACGCTGCGTTCCGCTTCGCGCGCATCGCCTCGCATCGCGGGCCCGCGCAACGCCGCGGCTCGGGATCGATGGACAGCGTCGGCGCCCCAACAGCTTCGGTTCCGCCCGCTCACGTCCGTGGCTCCGGCCAGACGTCGCCGAGCAGGTCCTCGAACCGCCAGGGGCAGCGCTCGGGCAGGGCGCGGGCGGCCTCGACCTCGCCATAGGCCTCGAGTTCCCGCCGGGCCTGTAGAAGTGCTCGAGCGTAAAGGACGTCGATCTCTCGACGCAGATGCCGTTCGAGGCTGCGCGAGAGCTTGTCGGCGAGCTCGGCCCGTGCCTCGGCGACCGTGGCGACCCAGCCCGGACGCGGCTCGCGCGAGGGCGAGTAGCGCAGCTTCAGGAGGTGGACGAGGATGCGCCGGAGCTGCGAGCGGACCGCATCGCGCTCGCTCTTGCCCAAATCCCCCACCTCCTCGATCAGGTGCGGCAGGTCGAGCTCGAGGTTCGGCCGGGTGGCCGCGAGCTTCTTGAGCGCCCGGACCTGCGCGCGGGTCCAGCTGTAGAAATCGCGCTCGTAGAGATCCGCGAGTGCGCCGCCCTCGCGGCTGCGCGGCATCGTCCGGGTGCTCCCTACTCCGCTGCTTTGGCGAGTCGCTGCGGGTTGCGCGGGTCCTCCGCCCAGGTCACGTAGGGCAGGCCCGTCTCGACCTCGACCATCTCGATGCAGCCTTCGACCGGGCAGACATGGGCGCAGAGATTGCAGCCCACGCACTCCTCCTCGATCACCTCGTAGCGGCGCCGGCCGTTCTCCTTGATCGCCCGGATCGACTGGTGCGAGGTGTCCTCGCAGGCGATGTGGCAGAGGCCGCAGCGGATGCACTTCTCCTGGTCGATCCGGGCCTTGACGACATAGTTCATGTCGAGCTGGCCCCAGTCCACGTAGTTCGGCACGGCCGCGCCCCGGAAGTCGTCGAGCGTGCGGTAGCCCTTCGCATCCATCCAGTTCGACAGGCCGCTGAGCATGTCCTCGACGATCTTGAAGCCGTAGTGCATGGCAGCGGTGCAGACCTGGACCGAGCCCGCGCCCAAGGCGATGAACTCGGCCGCGTCCCGCCAGGTCTCGATCCCGCCGATGCCGGAGATCGGCAAACCGCGGCAGTCCGGGTCGCGGGCGATCTCGCCCACCATGCAGAGCGCGATCGGCTTCACGGCCGGCCCGCAATAACCGCCGTGGGCGCCTTTGCCGTGGACCGAGGGCAAAGGCGCCATCCTGTCGAGGTCCACCCCCATCACCGAGTTGATCGTGTTGATGAGCGAAACGGCGTCCGCCCCGCCCGCCTTGGCGGCCCGCGCCGGAGCCAGGATGTTCGTCACGTTGGGGGTGAGCTTGACGAACACCGGCATGCGGGTCGCGGCTTTGCACCAGCGCACGACCATTTCGATGTACTCGGGGACCTGACCCACGGCCGAACCCATGCCGCGCTCGCTCATGCCGTGCGGGCAGCCGAAATTGAGCTCGACCCCGTCCGCCTCGGTCTCCTCGACCCGTTCCAGGATCCGCTTCCAGGAATCCTCGGTGCAGGGGACCATGAGCGAGACCAGCAAGGCCCGATCGGGCCAGTCGCGCTTGACCCGCTTGATCTCCTGCAGGTTCACCTCGAGCGGCCGGTCGGAAATGAGCTCGATGTTGTTGAAGCCCATCATCCGATAGCCGCGATAATGCACAGCGCCGTAGCGCGAGCTCGTGTTGACCACCGGCGGGTCCTCGCCGAGTGTCTTCCAGACGACCCCGCCCCAGCCCGCCTTGAAGGCCCGGACGACGTTGTACTCCTTGTCGGTCGGCGGCGCCGAGGCGAGCCAGAACGGGTTGGGTGCCTTCACCCCGGCGATCTCGCAGCGCAGGTCGGCCATCCTCGCTCTCCCTCTCACCCGCCCCCGAAACGGCTCACCCGCCCATGAGATAGCGGTGGATCGAGGCGGCGGCGAGCTTGCCGTCCTCGACCGCAGCCACCGTGAGATCGACGCTCGAGCCGATGCAGTCGCCGCCGGCCCAAACCCGATCGAGCGTGGTCCGCCGCTCCGCGTCCACGACGATCTTGCCGTTCTCGACGTCCAAGAGCTCGGCCGTGCCGTTGAAGGCCGAGGGCACGAGCTTCTGGCCGATCGCCTTTAAGAGCTGGTCGGCGGGGAGGGTGAAGCGCTCGCCCGTGCCCTCGAGCCGCCCCTCGCGATCGAGCCGGGTGCGCTCGAAGGTCACGCTCCGGACGTGCCCGTCGATCCCCTCGATCGCCACCGGCCGGGCCCAGTGGCGGATCGTCACCCCGTTCGACTTGGCCCATTCCTGCTCGGCGGGCGAGGCCGACATCTGCTCCGGGCCGCGCCGGTAGACGATGGTCACGGTCTCCGCGCCGAGCCGCTTGGTTTGGGTCGCGATGTCGATCGCCGTGTTGCCGCCGCCGATCACGACGACCTGGCGGCCGACCGGGAGTGTCGAAAGGTCCTTGGTCTGCCGCAGCCGCTCGATGAAGGCGACCGCATCGTGGACGCCCGCGAGCCGCTCGCCCTCGAGGCCGAGGGCGTGCACGCCCTGCAGGCCCAGGCCCAAAAAGACCGCAGCGAAGTCTCGCCGCAGCTCCCCGAGCGTCACGTCGCGGCCGAGCTCGATCCCGGTCCGGAGCTCGATGCCGCCGATCCCGAGGATGAAGGCGACCTCGCGCTGGGCGAAATCGTGGACCATCTTGTAGGCGGCGATGCCGTATTCGTTGAGGCCGCCCGGCTTGGCGCGCTTCTCGAAGATCACGACCTCGTGGCCGAGCCGGGCGAGCGCGTGCGCGCAGGCGAGCCCGGCGGGCCCGGCGCCTACCACCGCGATCCGCTCGCCCGTGGGTGCGCCCCGGGTGAAGGGTTGGATGCCGCGCTCGAAGAGCCAATCGACCGCGTGGCGCTGCAGGGCACCGATCTCGACCGGCTTCTTGCCCTCGGCGAGGCGGACGCAGGCCCCCTCGCAGAGCACGTCGGTCGGGCAGACCCGGGCACAAGTGCCGCCCATGATGTTGGCCTCGAGGATGGTCTCGGCCGCGCCGCGCAAATTGCCGCTCTCGATGCCGCGGATGAAGCGCGGGATGTCGATTCCCGTGGGGCAGGCCTCGATGCAGGGGGCGTCGTAACAGAACAGGCAGCGCGCCGCCTCGACCATCGCCTGCTGCGCGGTCAAGGGCGGATGGGCGTCGTCGAAGTTCCGTCGGTACTCGGCCGGCGAAAGCCGGCCCGCGCGCACGTCCGGCGCGTCCGCCATGCGACCCTCCCGATCCCGGCCGGCGCGGCGGGCACCGGACCACGGCAGGAGGCTAGAAGGCTCTCGGATCCGCGGTCAAGCGGCGCTCAGCGGCCCAAAAGCCGGGGCAAGCCCAAGGTCAGCAAGGGAAATGCCAAGAGCAGGAGGATCCGCACGCCCTCGCTCGCGAGGAACGGCAGCACGCCGCGGACGGTCTCGCGCATCGGCACGTTCGGGGCGAGCGAGCCGATGATGAACAGGTTGAGCCCGACCGGTGGGGTGACGAGGCCGAGTTCGACCACGATGAGGGCGAGGATGCCGAACCAGACCTTGAGCTCCTCGTTGCCGAGCCCGTAGGCGGCGGCTGCCGCCGCGACGTCCTCGCCGCCGTTGAGCTCGACCAGCACGGGCCAGAAGAAGGGCAGCACGACCACGATCATCGAGAGCGATTCGAGGAAGCAACCGAGGACGATCAGCAGGAAGAGCATGGCCACGAGCACGAGCCACGGGTCGAGGCCGGACGTGGCGGCCCAGCCGGCGATCGCGGTCGGCAGCCCGGTGCGGGCGAAGAAGCCCTTCAAGACCTCGGCCGCGAACAGGATGAAGTAGATCATCGAGGAGGTGACGGCGGTATCGAGCACCGCCCGGCCGATCTCGAGCCGGCCGATCCCGCCCTGGCCGAAGGTGCGCAAGAGGAGCCCGTAGAGCAGGATCAGGCAGACCCCGACGCCGGCGGCCGGAGTGGGGGTGAAGAGCCCGATACCGAGTCCCAAGATGATCGCGCCGAACAGGAGGAGGACCGGCAGCAGCTTGAGCAGCGCGAGCCGCCGCTCGGCCGGCTCCATGGGTGCCGCCGGCGGGGCGAGCGCGGGATCGCGACGGACGGCGAGGGCGATCACCGCGAGGAAGAAGACGACCGCGAGCAGGCCCGGGACGATCGCCGCCTGGAACATCCCGAGGATCGAGGCCTCGACCACGATCGCGTAGATCACGAGCGGGACCGAGGGCGGGATCAAGATGCCGAGCGTGCCGCCCGCGGCGAGCGTGCCGGTCGAAAGCCGCGGATGGTAGCCGAGCCGGGCGAGTTCCGGGAGCGCCACCCGGCCCATGG
>Ga0308415_1000315_pt1 | contig 21030 bp, 22 predicted proteins | sample HotsprSampleOS55_FD_203465 | JGI IMG/M metagenome (GOLD analysis project Ga0308415, IMG submission 203465) | Hot spring phototrophic mat microbial communities from Octopus Spring, Yellowstone National Park, Wyoming, United States - 20090730_OS55 ... | reverse complement strand
GGCATCCGCACGGCGGCGGCCTGCGCCGCCTGCGCCGCTTCGCGCAGCACCGTCAGCATCGTCCCCTCCTGCGGTCGGCTGACGGCGGCATATGCGGCCTCGGCCGCGGCCAGCAGTCCGGCGGCAAGCCGCGCAGCGTCGAGTTCTGCTGCGCCCGCGACCCCCCGGGCGAATCCCCGCAACGCCTGTGAGAGGATGACGCCGGAATTCCCGCGCGCCCCGTACAGCGCGCCGCGCGCCGCTGCCTCGGCCACCGCGGCTGCGCTGCTCCCGCCCGGGACCTCCCTCGCGGCGGTCGCCGCCTCCCGGAGCGTAGCCGCCATGTTCGAGCCTGTGTCGCCGTCCGGCACCGGGTACACGTTGATGGCGTTGATTGCCGGTGCCGCCGCGGCAACGGCCGCAGCCCCCGCTTCGAAGAGCGCCCGCAGCCCATCGCCATCCACCCTGAGCACCGGGCTCCCGCCGCCGCTCACGCGCTGCCACCCGGCCCGGTTTGGCCGCTATCGAATCCCGGTGCTAGCATGAGAGTTCGATTCTGCCACGGAAGGAAGCATCACGCATGGCCAGTGGAGCATGCGACGTCTGCGGCAAGACCACCCAGTTCGGCCGGCACATCCGCCACACCCACGGCGGCCGCTGGGAGCGCAAGGCGACCAAGAAATCGCGGACGTTCCGCCCCAACGTGCACAAGCACCGCATCTTCTTCGGCGGCGCCTCGCTCCGCGTCAACATCTGCACGCGCTGCCTGAAGACGATGACAAAGTCCGTCTAGCGGACCGCGCAGCGCCCCGCGCCGAACGGCCGGCTCCCTGGGGAGCCGGCCGAACTCGTGTCTCCGCGAACGCCCTGCCCTGGCTAGCCGGCCGCGGCAAACCGATGAAGCGCTGACGCCAGCTCCTCCTCGACGACGCCCGGAACCTCGAGCACCGCCTGGAGCCAGGCGGGCCGCTGCCGCGCGCACACCGCGACAGGGTTCGGTATCGGGCACTCGGCCGTCGCGAGCTCCGCAAACCGCCGCACGTACTCCCGCGGCCGGAGGTCCGACCCGAGTTCGACCAGCGCGAAGGGGTCGGGCGCTGCGTGCGCGCCCGGGACGCCGCGCACGACGGCCGGCCCCGGCCGGTCGCCGCCGCCCGCAAGGCCCGGCCCGTCAAGGATGGCCACACCGCGCACTTCCCGCGGGCGTGCGCCGGCGAGCAGGAGCCCGATGTATCCGCCGAGCCCCCGTCCCACGATGGTCGCCGGCCCGATGGCAGCCAGGGCCACATCGGCGTCACCCATCAGCACTTCAGCGGTGTAGCCCCCGCCCGAGGGCACTGTCGATGCCCCATGCCCCGTGAAGTCCAGTGCGTAGACGGCGCCCGGCCACGCAGAAAGGCTGCCCGGCACCCCGGCCGGTGAGCGCTCCCCCAGCGCATGCAGCAGCAGGAGCCGTGGGCCGGAACCCTCGCGCAGGGTGTGGAGCGCCAGCTTCACCCGGTTGTGCTGCAGGAACACGGTCATCGAAGAAACTCCAGCACCAGCTCGGCCACCCGGTGGGGGTGCTCGATGTGGATGAAGTGTCCCGTGTTCTCGAACGGGATAATCTCCGCCTGCGGCGGCAGGTACGGGAGGAGCGCCCGGTGGTTCGTGCCCCAGCCCATCTCCTCCTCGACCGTTGCGGTCAGGCCCAGCAGGGGCACACGCAGCTCCTTCAGCCGGTGCAGCGACCACTCCGGGCTCCATGGCCCGAAGCCGCCGAAACGGATCGCCGGGTCGAGCTTCCACCGCCACCCGTCGGGGTCCCGCCGGGCCCCGATCGTCACCAGGTATCGCAGCCAGTCGTCCGGCAGCCGCGGGTTCATCCGCTTGCGCCGGCGGGCCAGCTCCTCCAGCGTCCCCGGCTTGCGCAGGGTGATGTGCGCCGCCCGCCGATGATCCAGCCAGTCCGCCAGCGTCTTCTGGGTGAACCGCCGGTGCTCGTGGTCCGATACATCCGGGGCCGGGTCCCGGCTCGGCAGCCCGTCGATGACCACCAGCTTCGAAAGGCGGTACGGCAGCGCCTCAGCCAGCTGGAGCATCATGCCGCCGCCCTTCGAGTGCGCCACTACCGGTACCGCGTCGGGCGTGGTCGAATCGAGCACGGACAGCGCATCCCGTACGTCGGCGTCCCAGCTGTAGAGGGCCGCGTGGTCCGAATCGCCGTGGCCGCGGTGGTCCCACGAAATCACCCGCCAGCCGGCATCCGCAAGCAGCGGAGCGAACACATCGAACGTCCCGGCGAAGTCGGAGCCCCCGTGGACGAGAAACAGGGGCGGCCCGTCGGCATCTCCCCATTCGCACACGTGCAGCCGAACGCCGTACGAGTCGACCCAGCGGTGGCGGTCGGGGCGCCGCGCGCCGGGGTAGCTCAGAAAGCGCGGCTCATCGATGACCGGTGCGGTCATGTCGTTCACCTTCCTTGGGGCGTCGTGAGAGAGCAGAGAGCCCGGGAGAACGCCCCGGGCGCAACCCACGATTCGAGCATCCCGCCCGCCGGCGTTGTCGGTCAAGGCGAGCAGGGGAAACGGACCGGGTCGCTCAGGGAACGAGCAGCAGGTCGACCAGCGCCGGCAGCGCAACGCCGGCAGGGGCCCGGATGATGACGTCGGCGATCTCGCTCAGCGCCGTCTCCTCCGGGTTGATTTCGATCAGCGGAGCGCCGCGCCGCTTCGCCAGCACCGGGAAGTCTGCGGCAGGGTAGACGACCGCGCTGGTCCCGATGGTGAGGAACAGGTCGGCGGCGAGGGTCTGCCGGTAGCACTCCTCGAGCGCATCCCGCGGAATCGGCTCACCGAACATCACCACGTCGTTCTTGTACAGCCCCCCGCACACCGGGCACGACGGCGGCAGCCGGTCCAGGTTCACCGTCTCCAGGCGTTCGCGCGCGCCGCATTCGATGCAGCGCACCTTGTACCGGTTCCCGTGGATTTCGGTCACCCGTCGCGAACCCGCCATCGCGTGCAGATTGTCGATGTTCTGGGTGATGACGTGCGCAAGCCGCCCCATGTGCTCCAGGTCGGCCATGGCGTAGTGCCCCGGGTTCGGGGCCGCGCGGTCGATCGCCTGCGAGAAGGGCGAGCCAGAGGTCTCGTGCGCGATCGCCTGGCGCCACCACTCGGCCGGGTCGGCGACGAACAACTCCCAGCCGTCGATGGTCGGCTCGCCGAACCGCTCGTAGACGCCTCCGCTCCCGCGGTACGTCGGTATCCCGCTCTCCGCCGAAAGCCCGGCCCCGACGAGCGCGACGGCGTACTGGCTGCGCCGAAAGAGCGCCGCAGCCTGCCTAAGCGCGGATTCGACCGCCGGGTCCGAAAGTGCGTGCCGGGTGGAAGTCAAGCCGTCCCCTCTACCGGAAGATGATACGCCACTTCGGCGGCGTATGCGGCCGCCGCCCGGTCGCGTTCCGCTGCGCTCCAGCCGAGCTCTTCCGCGAGGGTGGCGGCGACCCGCTCGTGGCAGCAGAGGCCCCGACACCGCGCCCAGCCGATGCCGGTTCGCCGCAGGAGCACGTCGCCGACGGTGAGCGCCTGTTCGTGCCGGGCAGCGAAGCGCACCTCGCCCTCGAACCCCGGGGCGTGCGGGCAGAGCACCTCCCGGCCGAGCTCGATGACAGCCGCCGCGTCGCCGCCGTACCGCCGCAGATGCCGCCGCGCCGGATGGTCGAGCCCAAGGCCGAGCAGCCGCTCCCGCCACCCGGCGGGCGGGGCGGCGAGCCAGCGCTGCGGCTTCCGGCCGGTCACCGCTTCGATCACGTCGCCCGCAAGCGGCCGGAACGTGCTGAGCTTCCCCCCGACCACGCTGAACATCCCCTTTGCCCCGCCCGCCTTGCCGTGGTCAATGATGGCGTGCCGTCGCGAGATCGCCGCCTCCGGCCCGCCGGCAACTTTCTGCAGCGGCCGCAGGCCGGCATAGGCGTAGCGGATGCGCTCGCGCCGGATGTCGAGCCCGGGCAGGAGCGTCCGCCCTTCGGTCAGCAGGTAGTCGATGTCCTCCGGCGTCGGCCGCACCGCCGAGGGGTCCCCGTCGTACCGCTCGTCGGTGGTGCCGATGAGGAGCAGGTCGTCCTGCGGCACCGCGAAGAACACGCGCCCGTCGCTCTTCGCCGTGCTGAAGACCGCATCGTGCCCGGGCGGTCCGTCCAGTTCGACCACGATGTGGGACCCGCGCGTGACGCCAAGCAGCTCCGGGGGCGGCAGGTCGCCGAGCCGGTTCACGGCGTCGACCCACGGGCCCGCCGCGTTGACCACGGCCCGCGCGGGAATCGTGACGTGCTCGCCCCCGTGGTCGACCACAACCGCCTCGACGGTCCCGCCCGGGGCGTTGATGGCGACCACCGGCGTGTGATTCAGCGTGGCCGCACCGAGCTGCCGCGCCTCCCGGACCAGCTCCCACGTGAGCCGTTCCGGCGCGATCACCCGCGCATCGAAGAAAGAGAACCCGCCGCGCGTCTCGTCAGGCAAATAGGGCGCGAGTTCGCGCAGCCGCTCCCGGCTGAGTGGCCGGTGTGGGGGCACCGCACGGTACAGGGCCAGCAGGTCGTAGGCGGCGAGGCCGATACGCAGCTGCCAGCCCGGCCGCCGCGTCCACGGCAGGAGCGGCAGCAAAAACCGCTGCGGCCGCACGAGGTAGGGCCGGGTCTGCAGCAGCCACGCCCGCTCCCGGAGCGATTCGAACACCAGCCCTACGTCCCCGTGCTCGAGGTAGCGGAGCCCACCGTGGATGAGCTTCGTCGACCGCCATGTCGTCCCGAACCCGTAGTCGCTCGCCTCGAAGAGTGCTGCCCGGAGCCCGGTCGCCGCCGCTGCGCGCGCGATCGCCGCCCCGTTAATCCCCCCGCCGATGATGGCAAGGTCGAGCGGCTCCCCGGAGGCAAGGTCGCGCGCGCTCAAGATGCCGCCCATCCGAGCGTCCGCTCCACCGCGCGCCGCCACTCGCGCAGCCTCCGGTGGCGTTCGGCGCTGCCCAGCCGGGGCTCGAATACCCGCTCGGGCCGCCACAGCTCGGCCACCTCATCGATGCTCGACCAGATGCCTGCGGTCAGCCCTGCGAGGTACGCCGCCCCGAGCGCCGTCGTCTCGGTGGACTGCGGGCGGAGCACCGGGATGCCCGCGAAGTCGGCCTGCAGCTGCATCAGCAGGTCGTTCACGGCAGCGCCGCCGTCGACCCGAAGCTCCCGGATCGGCTCCGGCAGCGATTCATTCATCACCTCGATGAGCTCCGCGCTCGAGAGGGCGATCGCCTCCAGCGCAGCCCGCGCAAGGTGCGCCTTCTTCACCCCGCGCGTCAGGCCGAGGATGGCGCCCCGGGCGTGCGGGTCCCAGTCGGGCGCGCCGAGGCCGGTGAACGCCGGGACGATGACCACGCCCGCCGTGTCCGGAACGCTGGCCGCCAGCGGCTCGATATCGGCCGACTGGGCGATGAGCCCCAGCTCGTCGCGCATCCACTGGACCAGCGCCCCGGCCACGAACACCGAGCCCTCGATCACGTACTCCGGCCCCTGGGGCCCGGCGCCAGCTCCGAGGCTGAGCAGCAGCCCGGTCTCCGGCACCGCCGCCTTGCGGCCCGCGTTCGAAAGGAGGAAGCACCCGGTGCCGTAGGTGTTTTTCGCGACGCCCGGGGCGAACCCGCCCTGCCCGAAGAGCGCCGCCTGCTGGTCTCCGGCGGCCCCCGTAATCGGCACCCGGCTCCCGAACTGCTCCTCGCTGGTGAACCCAAACCGCGACTGCGACGGGGCCGCTGCCGGGAGCGCTGCCCGCGGCACCTCGAACAGGTCGAGCAGTCCGTCGTCCCAGCGCCCGCGTTTCACGTTGAAGAGCAGCGTTCGCGACGCGTTTGTGAAGTCCGTCAGGAAGCTGGCGCCCCCGGTCAGCTTCCAGATCAGCCAGGCGTCCACGGTCCCCGCGCAAATCTCGCCGAGCCGGGCCTGCCGGTGGAGCTCCGGGTCGTGGCGGAAGAGCCACGTGAGCTTCGTGCCGGTGAAGTACGGGTCGAGCGTGAGCCCTGTCGCCTGGCGGACTCGCTCCTCCTCGCCGGCCGACCGCACATCCTCGCAGATCCCGGCGGTGCGCCGGTCCTGCCAGACGATCGCCCGGTGGACCGGCGCGCCCGTTGCGCGCTCCCAAACGACCGCGGTCTCGCGCTGATTGGTCAGGCCGATGCAGGCGAGGTCGCCGAACGCAAGGCCGGCCTGGGCAAGCGCGACCCCGATCGCGTCGAGCGTCGTGGTCCAGATCTCCTCAGGGTCGTGTTCCACCCAGCCCGGCTGCGGGTAGTACTGGGTCAGCGGCTGCTGCCCCAATCCCACGATCGCGCCGGTCCGGTCGACGATGAGCGCGCGGGAGCTGGTCGTTCCCTGGTCGATGGCGAGGATGTACGGGGGCGTCATGTGCGGGAGTATACGAACCCCCAGCACCCGGGAAACCCTGCGCCGCTCACAGCTCCCGGTGGTGGCCGTTCCGGCGGACGCACATGTGCCCGCCCGGGTCCATCGGCGCTGTGCAGAGCGGACAGAGCGGCCGCCCCGCGGCGATGACCTCGGCAATCTGCTGCCGCAGCTCGTACCCGCTCCGGTAGTCGAACTCCATCGTCAGGCCAATCGTGTCGTCGGCATCAGGCGGCCCGTCGGCTGCAATCAGGACAATTCGCCGGTCCTCGGCATTGACGCCCATGCTCAGCTGAAACAGCTGCAGGTCGAGGTCGAACGACTGCGGCGCCTCGAGCCGCGGAGGGGCATCGTCCGGCGGGAGGGGAACGTAGTCATAGCCCTCATCGTCCAGGACCGTCTCGATCGCGTCGCCGAGCGCGTTCAGCTGCTCCTTTTCGAGCCAGAGCGAGGCGGCGAACCCGGAGCCGTTCACGACGCGAAGCCGGAAGCGCCGCTGCCCGGGCCGCCCGATCGCTTCCGCCGAGATATGGATGAGGGGGCCCAGGTCCTGTGTGCGCGCCATCGCCCCGATCGTAGGGCAGGCCGGCCCTCCCGTCGCGGCCATGCGTCCTTTACCGCAGGGTCGACCCGCGCAGAAAATTCACAAAAGTCTGCGAATCCCCCGGGACATCGCGACAGAATGTGTCGCCTTCCCGACGTAACGTGCCCCTCCACAACGCCAACCGCAGGAGGTGAGCGGTATGACCGAACAAACCCGTCGCTCGACCCGGCTCATCCGCATCCGCGACATCCTCGTCCGGCGCCCAAACGGCGTCTCGACAATGGAGCTGTCCCGCGAGACCGGCTATTCCCAGCGCACCATCCAGCGCGACCTCCAGGCGCTCGAATCGGAGCTCAACGTCCCGCTGGTCATCGAAAACCGCCGCTGGCGGATCATGGAGGGCCATCAGCCCCTCTTCGGCCCAGTCCGCCTAACGCTCCAGGAGGGCCGCGCCGTCTACTTCGCCATGCGGCTGATGCTCCGCTCCGCCGACGAACACGACCCGGACGCCCTCACGGCCCTCGAGAAGGTCGCCAACGCGCTGCCGAAAGGCATGGCCGAGCACATGCAGCGCACGGTCCGCGAGTACCGCCAGCTCCCCTTCAACCGCGAGGCCACGGATATCCTCTGCAGTATCACCGAGGCCTGGGCCAAGAGCCAGTCGGTTGCGATTGAGTACCGCTCCGCCCACTCCACGGAGGCCCGCCGCTACGAGGTCGACCCCTACATCCTCGACCACACCGAAAGCGGCACCTACCTCGTCGGCTACTCCCACACGCACGGCGAAGTCCGCGTCTTCAAGGTCGATCGCATTCGCGCGGTCGAGCAGCTTCACCGCGACTTCGAGCCGGTCGATATCGACGAGCTCGCCGAGACGCTCCGTCACAGCTGGGGCGGCGTCGTCCTCGGCGAGTCCCGGTACGACGTGGTCATCGACTTCACCCCGGCGGTCGCTGCGCGCATCCAGGAGAGCTACTGGCACGTCTCGCAGGAGCTCGAGGCGCTCCCCGGCGGCGGCGTCCGCCTCAAGGTATCGCTGCCCAGCCTGCTGGAAATTACCCCGTGGGTGCTGAGCTGGGGGCCCGAAGCGACGGTCGTGGCCCCGGATGAGCTCCGGAGCCGGGTCGCGGACCTCCTCAAGGCCGCCGCGGAGCGCTACGCCTGACGCCTCCGCTACACTGGCGGACGTGAACCCCGCCGCCCTCGTCAGCAGCCGCCGCGACCGCGTCGCCCGGGCCTGGGCGCTCGAACGCGGCGCGGTGCTGGTCGCCAGCGGCCTGCCCGTCCCAATCGCCGGAACCGACCAGTTCCACGACTTCCACGCGCACCCGGAGTTCCGCTACCTGGCCGGCGTCGGCGAACCCGCCAGCGTGCTCGCCTTTGACCCGGCCACCGGCTGGGAACTCTTTGTCACGCTTCCCACACCCGACGACCGCATCTGGACGGGCGACGGTCCCGACCTCGATGCCCTGCGTGCCCGCTCCGGCCTCGACGTCCGGCCCATCGAATCGCTCGCAGCCTGGCTCGAAGTGCGCCGCACGGAGCCGCTGGCCGTCATCGGCAATGACGACCTGCTCCATCGGCCTGGGGAGTACCGCCTGCCGCCGCTCGAACGCTTCGAAACCGCCCACGACGCAGCGCTTGCCGCGCGCCTCTCCTGGGACGTAGCCGAGGCCCGCCGTGTGAAGGCCCCCGATGAGCTCGAGGCGATGCGCCGCGCTGCCGCGGCCAGCCGGGCCGGTCACCTCCTCGCACTCCGCACTGCCCGGCCCGGGCTCACCGAACGCGACCTCCAGGTCGAACTTGAGGCCGAGTTCTTCCGCAGCGGCGGCGACCGCACGGCCTACGGTTCCATTGTCGGCAGCGGACCAAACGCCGCCGTCCTCCACTTCGCGCCGACCCGGCGGCCGCTGAACGACGGCGAACTCGTGCTCATCGACGCCGGCGCCGAAGTCGACGGGTACGCCAGCGACGTCACCCGGACCTTCCCGGCCGGCCGCCGTTTCGAGGGCATCCAGCGCGACCTCTACCGGCTGGTGTACGAGGTCCAGCGCGCTGCCATCGCCGAAGCCCGCCCCGGCGTCGAATACCGGGACCTCCACCTCCGCGCCTGCGAACGGATAGCCGCCGGCCTCGCCGACCTCGGCATCCTCCGCGGCAACCCCGCCGACCTCGTAGAGATGGATGCCCACGCCCTCTTCTTGCCCCACGGCCTCGGCCACCTGCTCGGTCTCGCCACCCACGATGCCGGCGGCTGCCTCCGCGGCCGAACCCCGAGCGACCGCTTCGGCCTGAAGTGGCTCCGCGCCGACCTCCCCCTCCAGCCCGGCTACGTGGTCACCATCGAACCCGGCATCTATTTCATCCCGGCCATCCTCGACGACCCTGCCAGGCGCGAAACGTACCGCGACGTCGTCCACTGGGACCGCGTCGACGCCCTGCGCGGCTTCGGGGGCATCCGCATCGAGGACGATATCCTCGTCACCGAAACCGGAGCCGAGGTCCTCACCGCCGGGCTTCCATCCGACATCGACGCCATCGAAGCGCTCCGGGCGGAGGCGTTCGACCGGTGACGCAGCCGCCCCGGCTCACCATTGCCGATGTTGCGCGCTTTCCACGCCCGGGCACGAACGTCCCCGGCGGCCTCGGCTTCACCCCGGACGGACGCGCGGTGACCTTCCTTTACTCCGCCGAGGGCAACCTGGTCCGCAGCCTCTGGCGGCTTGACCTCGAAACCGGTGCCCGCGAGGTGCTCGCTGGCCCGCCGCCGGCCACCACCTCCGAAGCTGCGCTCTCCCGCGAGGAAGAGCTCCGGCGCGAACGCGCCCGCCTGCGCGAGCTCGGCGTCACGTCGTACGAATTCGCGACTGCCGCGGCCGTCCCGGTGCTCCTCGTTCCCGGCGGAGGGCGCCTCTGGGTCCGCATCGGCGATGGAGAACTGGCGCCGCTCCCCGGGTCGGACGGCGCCATCGACGCCCATCTCTCGCCCGCCGGCGACCGTGTCGCCTTCGTCCGTGACGGCGACCTCTACGTGCAGGAGACACGGGGCGGCGACCCCCGCCGCCTGACCGCCGACGCCGAGGACGGCCTGACGAACGGCATCGCCGAATTCATCGCCCAGGAGGAGCTCGACCGCGACCGCGGGTTCTGGTGGAGCCCCGACGGCTCCCGCATCGCGTTCATCCGCGCCGATTCCCGCCATATCCCCGAGTACCCCATCGTTCACCAGGGTCGCCCCGGCATCGACGTCGAGCGCCACCGCTACCCGTTCGCCGGCCAGGCCAACGCCCTGCTCGACCTCGGTGTCATCGATGTGGCGACCGGCGCCATCACGTGGCTCGACCTCGGCCCGGACCGCGACATCTACATCGCCCGCGTCGGCTGGCGGCCCGATGGCGCGCTCGCGGTGCAGCTCCTCTCCCGCAACCAGCGCCGCCTGCGCCTCCTCCTCTTTGAAGGCGGCGCCGCCCCCCGGACGCTCATCGACGAGTACCAGGAACCCTGGATCAACCTCGCCGGCGAAACGACCTTCCTCAAGGACGGGCGCATCGTGTGGTCGACCGAGCGCACGGGTTTCCGCCACCTCGAGCTCCGCTCGGCCGATGGCGCCCTCGAACGGGTCCTGACAGCCGGGCCGTGGATGGTCACCTCCCTCCTGGGCGTCGACGAGGAGGGAGGCTTCGTCTACTTCGCGGCGACCGAGGCGTCGCCGCTCGAACGCCAGCTGTACCGCGTGCCTCTGACCGGCGGCCCGATGGAACGCCTCACCGGCGAGCCGGGCTGGCACACCGGCGTCCTTGCGCCAGGCGGCGGCTGGCTGCTCGACGCATGGAGCAGCCGCACCGAACCGCCCCGCGTTGTCGCCCGCAACCTCCGCGACGGCCGGACAGTCGACGTCCACCAGCCTGAGGCGGTCAGCCCCGCCGGCCTTGGCCTCGTCGTCCCGGAGTTCCACCAGCTGGCCGCGGCCGATGGCACCCTGCTCTACGGCGCCCTCTACCGCCCCCCGGCTGCCGATAGACCGGTGCCGGTCGTCGTCTCGGTGTACGGCGGCCCCCACGTCCAGCGTGTCATCGATGACTGGTCGCTGACCGTCGACCTCCGCGCCCAGTACCTCGTCCAGCAGGGCGTCGCCGTCTTCAAGCTCGACAATCGCGGCAGCGCCGGCCGCGGCCTCGCCTTCGAAGCCCACATCCACCGCCGGATGGGCACCATCGAGGTCGAAGACCAGGTTGCCGGCGTCCGGTACCTGGCCAGCCTCGGCGGATTTGATACCTCCCGCGCCGGCATCTACGGCTGGAGCTACGGCGGCTACATGACGCTCATGGCCATGCTCAAGGCGCCCGGCGTCTTTCGCGTTGGGGTCGCCGGCGCACCCGTGACCGACTGGGACGGCTACGACACCGCCTACACCGAGCGGTACATGGAAACGCCCGCTGCGAACCCCGAGGGCTACCGGGACGGCTCAGCCATCACCCATGCCCACCGGCTCGAAGGCAGGCTTCTCCTCGTCCACGGCATGACGGACGAGAATGTGCACTTCCGCCACACGGCGCGATTCATCGTCGCCCTCACCGAGGCCGGCAAGGAGTACGACCTGCTCATCTTCCCCGAAGAGCGGCACATGCCTCGCGACCAGCGCGGCCTCGAGTACCAGGAGCGCCGCGTCATCGAGTTCCTCCTGCGCGAACTCCGGCCCCGCTAGCGGAACCGGTAGCCCGGCGCGATCCCGGCCTGTGCCGCCCACTCTCCGGCCGGCATCTTCTTCCCTCCCTCCGGCTGCACGCGCATGACCCGCAGCACTCCGCCGTTCAGGCGCACGTCGAACGTGCCCTCGTCTACCCGGAGCACCCGGCCCGGCATGCCTGGGGCCTCCTCCCCCGTGAGGCGGCAGTCGAAAATCCGCAGCCGGCCGCTCTCCACCGTCGTCCATGCCCCCGGCTGGGGATTGCAGCCCCGGATGAGCGCATACACCCGGTCCGCCGGCTCGTACCAGCGGATCTGCGCATGCTCATCCCTGCACGGCGGCTCGTACGTCGCTTTCGCGTGGTCCTGCTCGATGCGCGGGGCCCGCCCCTCACGCACGAGCCGGGCTGCCTCCGACATCGCCTCCACGCCCATCGGGAAGAGCCGTTCGAAGTAGACCGACCCCACCGTATCGTCCGGGCCGATCGGGCACCGCCGCTGGAGCAGGATGGGTCCCGTGTCGATGCCGCGGTCGGGCCAGAAGATGGTCAGCCCGGTCTCCGTCCTGCCGAAGATGATCGCCCAGTTGATCGCCGATGAGCCCCGGTGGAGCGGGAGGAGGCTCGGGTGGTACTGGATGCTCCCCAGCCGGGGCAGTTCGAGCACCTCGTGCGGGAGGATCTCCGTCACGAACGCCATCACACAGAGGTCCGGTTTCAGCGCAGCCCACGCTTCCTGCCCGGCGGCATCCTTCAGCGCTCGCGTCTCGACGACCGGCACCCCGGCCGCCTCTGCAGCAGTCCAGAGCGGGTCGTGCCGCCCGCCCGACGGACCCGGAGCGCTCGCGCCCACGACGTCAAAACCGTCGTCCCGCAGGCGCCGGAAGACCGCCTCGCCGAACGCAGCCTGCCCCATCACGACGACACGCATCTCGAGCTCCCCGCCGGAGGTCCCGGCTGCGTCAGCCTACCGCGGGCGCCCGTCTCCGCTCCACCCTGTACCCGCCGCTGACCGCGGGCCCGGCATCCCGTACACTTGCCGCATGCATCCGTTCTACGCGGTCGAGGTCATCCCGGGCGACGCCACGCACGTCGCCCGTGTTCGCCGTGCTCCCTGACGGCCGGGTTCCCCACACTTCGCACCGCAGGAGCACACTTCCCGACATGATCCAGGTCCAGCCCGCCCGGCTCGCCGATGCCGCGGCTATCCATGCGCTCGTCACCTTCTGGGCCGATCGCGGTGACATGCTGCACCGGCCCATCGGCGAAATCTACGAAGCGATCCGCGACTTCAAGGTTGCCCGCATCGATGGGGAGATCGTCGGCTGCGGCTCGCTCCACATCATGGGCCCCGACCTCGCCGAAATCCGCTCGCTCGCCGTCGCCGAATCCGCCCAGGGCAGAGGGGTCGGTGCGGCCATCGTCGCGGCCTGCGTCGACGATGCCCGCGAATTCGGCCTCGAACGGGTCTTCGCCCTGACCTACCGACCGGGCTTCTTTGAAAAGCAGGGCTTCCGGCTCGCGAACGTCATGGAATTTCCGCAAAAGGTCTGGAACGAGTGCGTCCGCTGTCCGTTTTTCACAAACTGCAAGGAAGTGGCCGTTGTCCTCGACCTTCGTGGGCCTGACCTCGCCGTTCCCCTGGCGTAGACTCCGCCCGTGCCGTCTGAAGCGCACCGCTACCTTGTCCGGCGCGTTCGCGCCGACCGCCAGCTCACCCCTGAGCGTGCTTCCGAACTTGCCCGGCAGTGGCGGGAGGCCTGCACGGCAGCCGGGGTTGCCCCGTGGGGCGTGTTTGCCGGCCTCCTTGGGCTCCGCACCGATGAGCTCCTCCTCGTTGCTGCCGCTGAGACGGGTGGTGCGGCGTGGCCTGCGCTCCCGGGGCTGGCCGTCGAGGATGCAGTCGTCTTCCAGCCCACGGCCCGGCCGGAGCGGCCCGAGCCGCAGTCGCGGCCCGGGGTCTATGTCTTCCGCACGTTCGAAATCGCTTCAGGCGACGTCGACGAGTTCGTCCGCCTCTCCGCCGAGGCATGGAACTCGTTTGAAGCCGACCCTGCCTACCGGGCCGAGCCGCGTGCCCTCCTCCGTGCTGACCTCTCCGGCGGCAGGACGCGGATGCTCCTGGTCACCTGGTACGACGGGCTCGCATCATGGGAGCGCTCGCGGCAGCCGGCCCCGGAAGCCCGCGCGAATTTCCAGGCCCGGGCGCGCCTGGCGCGCTGGGCCCTCCCAATCGCCACCCGGCTGGTCTAGCCGCTGCAGCAGTCTCCGTCGAACACGTCGAGCGCAGCCCACGCGAGCCGCCGCCCGTGGCTCCCCGTCCCGGTCGCCGCGCCGACCAGTACGGCGCAGCCCGCGGGCAGGAATGCGAGGCGGTTGAGGTGATGTTGCACCCGTGCCGCTGCTGCAGCAGCGGCCGTCGCCCCCGCCCCTTGGAGGATCAGTCCGAAGGTCACGTCTCCGAGCTCCCCCGGGATGTCGGTCCCTCGGCACAGGCCAAGCAGCGCCTCGCCCACTCCCCGGGTTACGAACCGGACGCCGACTTCGCCCCGCTGCTCCAGCACGTCGTCCTGGCCCGTGACCCGCACCGCGAGGAACGACAGCGGCGCCCGCGGGGCGATGTCGGCCTGCGCATCAAGGTGGCGCAGCAGTTCGAACCGGGAGAGCAGCCTGCGGGCCGGGGCCGTTGGTGCGGCCAAGGTCTCGGCCGCCGGGCGCGGTACGGGCTGGAGATAGACGGGGAACCGGGCTGCCTCCATCGGGAAAACCTCCTCTCCTGCAGGAGGCATTCTCCCGCCGTCCATCCCTCACGCAGATAGGCGAAACCCTGAGAGCTGCCCTGCGGGCCTCCGGATCCGCAGCCGCAGCATCCCGGACTTACGTGGCTGCGCCGTTGTCCCGCCGTCCGTTCGCCCGCCGCCTCCAGTACACCGCAGCGCTGATGACGATGACCGCGAGCCACACGCCGCCGGCGCCGAGCGTGATCCGCACGTCGCGCCCCAGCCCGTCGCCGGCCACCACCGCCACCGCCGTCGGGAACACCATCCCCAGTGCCGAATAGATGATGAACACCCGGAACGGGATGGCGGTCATGCCCGCGACGAAGCTGATCCAGTCGAAGTTCACCGCCGGGATCATCCGAGACCAGAACACCACCCGCCCGCCCATTTCGAGGACCAGCGTGTCGATCCGTTCCGCATTCCTTCGGCCGACGAGCCGCGCCAGGTGCCGCCGGCCGAACCGCCGTGCAACCCAGAAGGCAACCGCCGACCCCAGCACCAGCCCGGCCATGCAGTACAGCGTCCCGAGCACCGGCCCCCATGCAAGCCCGGCCGCCATAAAGATTGGTGCGTTCGGGACCGGCGCGAACAGCACGGAGAGCGCCATGATGCCGATGAACACGACCGGACCGAGGATGCCGAACCCGTCGACCCAGTCGCGGAACGGCTCCGCCTCGATGGTGTACGAAATGCCGAAGTACTGGCTCGTCGCCCAGTAGACCGCGACGACCAGCAGGAACAGCACCGCCAGGCCGGCCACGACCTCCCGCCGGAGGAGCAGCGGCGTCTCCCCGCCGGTCAGCTGCTCCTCGATCTCGCCCAGGGTCGGGCGCGGCGTCGTGGCCGGCTCGCTCATCCCTCAACGCTCGCGAGGTGCTCGGCCAGCAGCCGGTTGACCTCGTCCGCGGCCTCCTGCTGTACCCAGTGGCTCACGCCCGGCAGGTGCACGACGCGCAGTTTCGCCACGAACTGGTCCGTGCCTTCCGTGAGTTCCTTTCCCAGGTACCGGTCTTCGTCACCCCAGATGAGGAGCGTCGGCACCGTGACGAGCGGCACCGGGTCGGGGATGCGCGGCGGGTGGCGCAGCAGCGCGCGATACCAGTTGATGCCGCCCGAGAGCCCCTGCCTCCGCCACCCGGCGAGGAACTCCCGGATGTCCTCTTTGGTGAAGGTCCCCGGCCGGCATTCGCGGATCATCCTCCGCGCGAGCCGGTGGTACCCGCCAGCCGAAAGCGCCAGCTCGGGCAGGAGGGGCAGCTGAAAGAACAGGACGTACCACGACCGCAGCGCCTGCCGGGGCCGCAGCACACGTCGCCGGAAAATCGCCGGGTGCGGCAGGTTGCAGACGGCCAGGCTCTTCAGGCGGTCACCGTGCGTCATCGCCAGCAGCCAGGCGATGACGCCACCCCAGTCGTGCCCCACGATGTGCGCCCGGTCGATACCGAGATGGTCGAGCAGGCAGAGAATGTCGGCCTGCAGCGTCTCCGTGTCGTAGGGACCTCGCGCCTCGGTCAGGTTGTACCCCCGCTGGTCGGGCGCGATGACCCGGTACCTCCCGCGCAGCGCACGCAGCTGGTGCCGCCACGAATACCACGATTCGGGAAAGCCGTGCAGGAACACGACCGGCTCGCCGTCCCCGGCTTCGACATAATGCATCCGAATCCCGTTGATCGTCGCTTCCCTGTGGGCGAACTCCGTGGTCTCCATGCGCACCTGCCGGGGGCGATGTCCCTCTTCAGGCTATCAGAGCACGTGCAGCCGCAGGAACAGCTCCACCACCGAGAAGACGAACAGGACCGAATCGAGGCGGTCCATGAAGCCGCCATGCCCCGGCAGCAGCCCGCTCGCGTCCTTCACCCCCATGCGCCGCTTCATCCAGCTTTCGAAGAGGTCGCCCGCCATCGCGGCAATCGGGAGCGCGACTGCCAGGTGCAGCGCCGTCGACGCGCCGACGCCGGTGTCGAACAGCGCGTTCAGGCCCAGGACACACGCCACGCCGGCCGCGTACCCTCCGGCCGCGCCCTCCCACGTCTTCTTCGGACTGATCCGCGGGGCCATCCGGTGCCGGCCGACCGCCCGCCCCACCGCATAGGCCCCGGTATCGACCGCGAAGGTCGAGAGCAGGCCGATGAAGAACCATTCGCGCCCGTTCGGCGCATCGCGCACCAGCACCAGCATCGAAGCCAGCACGCCGAGGTAGAGCGTGCACCCCGCATACACCCGGAACGGCTTGCGCGGCCCGAACGCCTGCGTCGGGGCGTATCCCAGCGCGGCGAACACTGCCGCAAACGCCGCGCCCATCAGCACAAACCGCGCATCGAGGTGCGCCGCAGCAGCGGTAACCGGCGCAAACGCGATGGTGGGGATATGGACCACGGCCTCGCGGATCGGGCGGCTCGGAATGAGCCACCCGTGCACGAACTCCAGCGAAGCCAGCAGTGAGACAAGCGCAACCGCCAGCGCGAACGGCCATCCGCCGACCCACGCCAGCCCGAGCACGATCGGCAGGCCGACCGCTGCCGTCAGGACGCGCTGCTGCAGGTTCGACACCGGCCTCCCCAGCCCGGTGCTCAGGAGGATTGCTCGCGGAACGCCTCGAGGTCCTCCTCGAGCAGCCCGCCGAACTTCCGCTTCCGGCGGCCGTACTCCGCCAGCGCGATGTCGGTATCCTCACGGCCGAAGTCCGGCCAGTAGGTATCGGTGAAGTAGAGCTCCGCGTACGCCGACTGCCAGAGCAGGAAGTTCGAAATCCGCTGTTCGCCCGCCGTGCGGATCACCAGGTCGGGGTCCGGCATCCCGGCGGTCATCAGGTACCGGCTGACCAGCTCTTCCGTGACCTCCTCGGCCCGGACGCCGTCGGCGAGCATCCCGCGGATCGCCATGACGATGTCGTCCCGCCCGCCGTAGCTGAAGCAGATGTTCAGCACCATCCGGTCGTTCTCCCGGGTGAGCGCGATGGCGTCACGGACCTGCTGCTGCAGCCATTCCGGCAGCGTTTCGATATGGCCCAGCATCTGCAGCCGGATGCCGTTCCGGTGGAGGTTGTCCAGCTCCCGCCGGATGAAGTAGCGCAGCAGCCGGATGAGCGCCCGCACCTCGCGCTGGGGCCGGTTCCAGTTTTCGGTGCTGAACGCGTAGAGCGTGAGGTACTGCACCCCGTGGTCGGCGAACCGCTCGATGACCCGTCGGATGTTCTCCGTGCCGGCACGGTGGCCGGCTGCCCGCGGCAGGCCCAGCTGGGTGGCCCACCGGCCGTTCCCGTCCATGATGATCGCGACATGGCGCGGAATCCGGCCGCCCGAGATGGGCGAAATCAGGTCTCCGAGGTACTCGGCTGGCTTGCCGAGGGTGCCGGGTTGGCCGGGCTTAGACCTCAAGGAGTTCCGCCTCTTTCTTCTTGCTCTCGGCGTCGATGGTCGCAATGTGCCGGTCCGTAATCTTCTGCAGCTCCTCCTCCGCCCGTTTCAGCTCATCCTGCGACATCCCGCCCTCTTTTTCGAGCTTCCGCAGCTCCTCGTGAGCGTGGCGCCGGACGTTCCGCACGGCGACCCGGGCGTCCTCGGCCTTGTGGTGCACGAGCTTCACCAGCTCCTTTCGGCGCTGCTCGGTCAGCGGCGGAATCGGCAGCCGCAGCACCTGTCCGTCAATCGCCGGGTTCAGGCCGAGGTCGCTCGACTGGATCGCCTTCTGGATTGCGGGGACCGCGCTCCGGTCCCAGACCGTCACCGTCAGCAGCCGCGGCTCCGGCGCATTGATCGTGCCGAGCTGTTTGAGCGGCGTCAGGGCGCCGTAGTAGTCAACCATCAGCGTTTCGATGAGGCTCGGGTGGGCCCGCCCGGTTCGCACTCCGTTCAGCTCCCGCCGCAGCGCCTCCACCGAGTGGTCCATCTTCTCGTCAGCTTCGAGGAGGATCTCCTCAGCATCCGCCATGGTCTGCCTCCTCCGCGTTCAGGGATGTGCCGCCGGCTCCGGCGAAGCCGAAACCAGCGTGCCAATGGTATCGCCGCGGAGCGCCCGGTACACCGCGTCCGGCGCGGCCACATCGAACACCACGATCGGCATGTGATGCTCCATGCACATGCTCAGCGCGGTGATGTCCATCACCTGCAGCCGCCGCTGGATCGCCTCGATGTGCGTCACGTGCTCGAACTTCCTCGCCCCGGGCACCTTCGCCGGGTCGGCGTCGTACACGCCGTCCACCCCGTTCTTGGCCATCAGCAGCACTTCGCAGTCGGTCTCGATGGCGCGCAGGGCGCCCGCCGTGTCGGTCGTCATGAACGGGTTCCCTGTCCCCGCGGCGAAAATCACCACGCGCCCCTTCTCGAGGTGGCGGATCGCCCGCCGCCGGATGTACGGCTCGGCAACCTGCGCAATCGGCAGCGCCGTCTGCGTCCGCACCACTGCGCCGCGCTTCTCCAGGGCGTCCTGCAGCGCGAGGGCGTTCATGATGGTGCCGAGCATCCCGGCGTAGTCGGCCGTCGCGCGGTCCATTCCCGTCTCTGCAACGGTCGCGCCGCGCCAGAAGTTCCCGCCGCCAACCGATACGGCAACCTGCACACCCTCATCGACCGCCTGCTTGATCTGCCTGGCAAGGTCGTTCAGGGTCACAGGGTCGATGCCGAACGGCCGCGAGCCCATCAGCGCCTCGCCGCTAAGCTTGACGAGCGCCCGCCGATACCGCCCGCGGCCGTGACCGGTCATCGCTGGCTACCGTCCCAGTTCGTACCGCACGAACCGGCGCACGCGGATGTTCTCCCCGGTTCGGGCGATGGCATCCTGCACCAGGTCCTTAATGGTCTTGCTGGCGTCGCGGATGAACGGCTGGGCGAGCAGGACAACCTCCTCGTCCGGGCCCTCGTACTTCGCCCGCTCGGGGTCATCGGCCGAGACGACCTGCGGATTCATCGCCGCCACCTGCATCGCAATGTTCCGCGCCAGCTGCCGGAACTCGTCGGTATTGGCCACGAAATCGGTCTCGCAGTTTACCTCGACCAGCACGCCGATCCGGCCGCCGGCGTGGATGTAGGCGTCGACGACGCCGTTGCTCGTCTCGCGGTCCTGCCGCTTCGCCGCCGCGGCGATCCCGCGCTCGCGCAGGATCTGCTTGGCCTTCGCCTTGTCGCCGCCCGCCTCTTCGAGCGCGCGCTTGGCGTCCATCACGCCCGCCCCGGTCTCGTCCCGGAGCTCCTTGATCATTTCAGTCGTAACAGCAGCCACCTGCGATCTACTCCTGTGCCTGGGTCTGTGCGGCGTCTGCCGCCTGCATGCTGATGACGGTCACGCGGGTGCCGGCCTCGGCCGGCGCCTCGTCCTCCGGAGAGGCCGTGTAGCTGCCCGCGCCGTCGGCCGCGCGCGCCAGCTCGTCGACCTGCGTGCCCGGCGCCACCCCCGATTCCCGCATGGCGCGGCCCTCGATGGCCGCGTCGGCGATCTTCCCGAGGATCAGCTTGATCGCGCGGATTGCGTCGTCGTTGCTCGGGATGGGATACGCGATCGGGTCGGGGTCGCAGTTGGTATCGACCAGCGACACGATCGGGATGCCGAGCCGGACGCATTCGGAGACGGCGATGGCCTCTTTGACGGTGTCGATGATGAACACGGCGCCGGGCAGGCGGTCCATGTTCTTGATGCCGCCGAAGTACCGGTTCATCCGCTCGATCTCGTTCTGGATTTCGAGCTGCTCGCGCTTCGGGAGCCGGGCGAAATCCCCCCGCTCCATCGCCGCCTCCAGTTCGCGCAGGTGACGGATCCGCTGCTGGATGGTCCGGAAGTTGGTAAGCGTGCCGCCGAGCCAGCGGTTGTTCACGTACGGGAGCCCGGCGCGCTTCGCTTCCATCTCCACCGTCTCGCGGGCCTGCTTCTTCGTGCCGACGATGAGCACGTCGGCGCCCGAGGCGACCACATCGCGCACGAAGTTGATGGCAGCTTCGAGGCGCGTCACGGTCTGCTGCAGGTCGATGATGTGGATGCCGTTCCGCTCGGTGAAGATGAATTGCCGCATCTTGGGGTTCCAGCGGCGGGTTTGGTGCCCGAAGTGAACGCCCGCTTCGAGCAGCTGCTTCATGCTGACGGGAGTAACCAGGGGAATCCTCCATCCTGCGGCATCAGAGATTTGACCCCGCGGGGCCAGGATGCCGCCGATCCACACAATGCATCTCAGAATAGCAGGGGCAGGCTTCCGCGAAAGCGCTCTGGCCCGTCGGGGGCCATGCCACTTGACAGCCTCCGCCGTCCGGCGCATGCTGCGCGGCAGGAAAGGAGGTGATGCGCATGGACCATCATAGTCGTAGCTACGACCGTACCTTTGCGCTGGAGGTGACCTCCTCCTAGACCTCTCGGAGGAATCACCGGACCTCCTAAGACCCCGGTCTTAGCTACGCCAGGGCCCCGGCAGTACCGGGGCCCTTTTCACGTCCCCCGGTCCCGGCATGACTGCTTCACTCCCGCCCTTCGATTTCGCCCGCTTTCAGTCCCTGCTGACCACGACGCTCATCGGCCGGCCGCTCGTCTACCGCCCCGTCGTCGGCTCGACCATGGACCTTGCCCGCCGCGAGGCCGCCGAAGGCGCCGTACACGGCACCGCCGTCTTCGCCGAAGAGCAGACCGCCGGCCGCGGCC
>Ga0308415_1000313_pt1 | contig 21061 bp, 19 predicted proteins | sample HotsprSampleOS55_FD_203465 | JGI IMG/M metagenome (GOLD analysis project Ga0308415, IMG submission 203465) | Hot spring phototrophic mat microbial communities from Octopus Spring, Yellowstone National Park, Wyoming, United States - 20090730_OS55 ... | reverse complement strand
CTGGTAGGGCAGCCGGTGCGAGATCGGCAGCAAGGACACAAAGAGCCCAAACAAAACCACCCACAACGGCAAATACCGGACCTTCAAATAGCCTTCCAAATAAAACTGGAAAGCCAGAATCAGCGCAGCCAGTAGGACAAAGCTTCGGTATCCGCCGAACGCAACCCCGACACTAAAAAGCAACACAATCGCCAAACGCCAGGGCCGGCTCACATCAAAAATGCCCCGCAACCCGTATCGGGCGGTCATGTACCACAAGCCGCACAATGAAGCCATCGCCACCCCATACAACCGGCCTACCTGCATACCATGGGGCGTGGGGGCATATAGCACAGACCGCTCCACTGGGAAAAACCAATACACCCAGCGCAACCATTCAGGCACCACCGTCACGGCGCTGCTCAACGCCAAAGTCAGGCCACCGAGAAAAAAGTAGCCCGTGTATCGGATAGCTTTCTCCGGTGGAATCGGCCGGGCGCTAATGGCAAAGTACCCCAAAATGGCACCTGCCAGCGCCACGTAGCGACTCCCGCCGCCCACCTCTGAACCGAAAAAGCCGAAACCTGCCCCGCCAGTGAGCGCCAACGTCACCAAAATGACCCCGCTCAGGTAAACCAGTGGCCAGCTGACCGACCGCACCCAAATCGGCTTCTGGTTGCGGTCCATGGCGTAGACCAGCAGACTAATGAGAAGACTGATCCCCGTCAGGATCAGCCGCAATGGTGGTCGCCCTGGCAAAAACGGCACTACGGCCAAGGTGTGCCAGGAAAGGATCAGCAGCGGGTGATGCCATTGCAGCAGGATCGGGATCATCAACACCATGAACACCGCCCCCAACACCAGGAAGGACGTGAAATCCAGCGGGCTGGCCAAAAAATAGCCCAGCACCGCCGCCAGAGGCAGGCAAATGGTGTAGACCAGTGCCGACCGTACAACCGTTCGCGGGTCACTCATGAAATCTCAGGTTCCAACGCGCTTGGCGCAGCTTAACGGACCCCGATCCGCCTTTCCAGTCCGACGTTGCTGATTTTTCTGCCCAGACGCCCTTTGATTCGCCGCCCCTTACCTCCCAGCGACCACGCAGCAAGGACCGACGAGCCCGACGCTTCCGTGTTCTTCACCGCCAGCCCAACCCTTTCCCACATCTCGGTTGGCCGAAGCCACCTTTCCCACCGCCCCCAAACCCAGGGAAGGCCTCGTGATCAAGCCGCCACCCCAGGTAGTGGCCTTAGCCCATGCCAAGGCCCACACCGAATCGCTGGGCCGGGCCGATGGACCTCCAACCCAGAAGCCCAAAAGACAAGTCGCTGCACCGGGCCCGCATCCAAGTCTGGACAGGTGGAAGTGTCTCCCCCACAAGAGCTCGAACGAGGCGGTCGACGCGATGGGGCGGGGTGTGGGTTCACCACCCCGAGTGCAAGCCATGGAAGGCAAAGGAAGAGGAATCCAGCACCTGCGGCGGTCGTCAACCGATACACTCGTGTGCCACGGGGAGGGATGCCGGCACGCCAAGCGTGAAGCGCTTCGGACCGCCCGGTCTGCCGCCAATCCCAGCAGCATGGCCGGCGCAGGGCTGGAGTCTGGGCAGGCCCCAAACCCGGCCAGCACTGCGGAAGATCGGGCCTGGCCTGGTTCCGCCAGGACTCAGGCCAGTCGACTTCTATTCCTGAAAGCCCTTGCGAGGCTTCGCCCCCTGTCTTGCTCCCCTGGGTCCCCGCGTTGGAACCGACCCGATCCGGCAGTGATTGGTCGGTGGTCCCCGTCAGTGTCGGCCTCTTTTGGAGTGCGAGTGGCCCGAACGCTCGCGCCACCCGGCCCTGCGTCCCCGTCGGAACAACGGTTTCCACAGGACCTCGGCGCAACAAGGGCGCGTGGCTTCCTTTGGGCCGCGTACGGCAGCACCCTGGTTGCACCTTAATGAAGGCGCGGCTCAGTTTTTTCCACCGGACTTCCGAAGCTTTCCGGGGGCGCGGTCGTTTTCGTGCGGTCATGGCCTTTCCCACGCCCCACGGAGCCCCGGCACACTTGGTCGTTGACCGAGAAGAGACAGGCTTTCTTCTGGACCTGGTCGACAAATGTGCTCCACACGCTCCCGCCCGCCCACTATGATGGCGGCCGAAATCCAGATGAATCGATGGTGTCCCATCGCAGTTGCCCATCGAACCAGGGTAAACGGGCCAATCTTGGCCAACTACCGCACGCAGGCCTCAGGGCAAAAGATGAGTAGAATTGACCAACCCAAGGCAAGAATCCACTTATCCCCGGCGCTTTATTACGGTCGGGTCTTAGAGTGGTGCTTATGGAGAGTTTCGAGCTAGACCTGGTCTATTTAGCTGCCTTTGGCTTGGGGGGCCTGCTTTTTGCCGCAGGGCCCTTCCTCCTGGTCCACCTGTTGGCCGCGCGGCAAACCCGGGCCGTGGCCCAAAAAACCGAGCAACCGGTGGAATGTGGCGTCGATCCGATCGGGGATGCGTGGATTCGGTACAGTGCGGTCTATTACTTGTACGCCCTGGTGTTTGTGGCGTTTGCTGTGGACGTGCTCTTCCTGATTCCGGTAGCCGTGGTCTACGACCGCGTGTATGCCTGGCGCGATCTGGTCGAATTGGCCCTGTTTGTGGGGATTCTGTCGCTGGTCATCGTCTATGCGTGGAAGAAAGGATTTTTCGAATGGCCCCGGAAAAGAGAGGTACGATAAGGGTGGCTGAACTGCCGGTGGACTGCTCACCGCTGGTGCGGTTTGCCCAGCTGGAACAGTTGCTGGCCTTGGGCCGGGCCAATTCCCTCTGGCCCCTGACCTTCGGTTTGGCCTGTTGCGCCATCGAGATGATGGCGGCGGGGGCATCTCGATTCGACCTGGCCCGCTTTGGGGCGGAGGTGTTTCGGCCCTCGCCGCGGCAAGCGGACGTGATGATCGTGGCCGGCACGGTCAACAAAAAGATGGCCCAAGCGGTCAAGACACTGTACGACCAGATGCCCGAGCCCAAGTGGGTCATTGCCTTGGGCAACTGCGCCATCTCGGGGGGGCCGTTTGTCTACCCCGGCCAGTATGCCGTGGTCGAAGGGGTGGACCAGTTGTTCCCGGTGGACGTGTATGTCCCGGGCTGTCCGCCACGGCCGGAGGCCCTGATCGAGGGGATTCTGACCTTGGAGGAGAAATTGACCGGCAAACGTCGTTGGCCCCGTGTGAAGCCGGAATGAACCCCGATCTGTCCAGTCTGGAGACGGCCTTTGAAGGGTTGCTGGCTGCAGTGGTCTCCTCGGGGTCGGAGACGCCTGCCGGCCCGGAGGGGGGAGGTCCCTCTTGCCCTCCCTCGGGCCGCTGCGCGCCCCGGGTCCGGCGCGCGGAGTTTGGTCGGGAAGGTTACCACCTGGAGGTGCAGGTCCGACCCGAGCAGGTGATGGAAGCCGCCCGCATCGCGGACCGGTTTGGGTTCTCCATTGACGCGGTCACCGGGGTGGACTGGATCAAGGAAGGGGAAATGGAGGTGGTCTACGACTTCCATCAGCGCCTCCACGGTTGGCGCCTGGTGATTCGCACGCGGGTGCCGCGGCAACAACCGGAGCTGCCCTCGATCCATGAGGTTTTCCCCGGCGCCAACTGGCATGAGCGTGAAACTCACGAGTTCTTTGGCATCCGATTCCTGGGGCATCCCAATCTGACGCCGTTGCTGCTGCCCGAGGACGCCACCTATCATCCCTTGCGAAAGGATTTTCAAGGTGCTGCTTGAGAAGGTGACAACGCCGGAGGGGGCCGCGACCCAACCGGGCCGCGAGACGTTCGTGTTGAACTTGGGGCCGCAACACCCGGCCACCCACGGAGTCTTGCGGGTCAAGCTCACCATGGACGGGGAGTACATCCTGGAGGCCGAACCGGTGTGCGGCTACATCCACCGGATGCACGAGAAAATGGGCGAGAACCGCACCTATGCCCAATTCCTCCCCAATACCAGCCGGATCGACTACCTCTCGGCCATGCACTACACGCACGCCTGGGTAGCCGTGGTCGAGAAAGCCGTCGGTATCGAGGTGCCGCCCCGGGCCGAGTACATCCGCGTCATCACTTCCGAACTGAACCGCATCTCCAGCCACCTGGTCTGGTTTGGGGCCTTTCTTCTGGACCTGGGCGGTTTCACCCCGCTGCTGTACGCCTTTGACGATCGGGAAAAAATCCTGGATCTGCTGGAAGGGATCACCGGGGCGCGACTGACCTATTGCTACTATCGCTTTGGGGGGCTTTACAACGACGTGGACGATGCCTTCCTGAACGGGACCCGGGAGTTTGTGCCCTATATGCGCCGCCGGCTGGAGATGTACCACAAGTTGGTCACCGACAACATCATTTTGCGCAAGCGTCTGGAAGGTATCGGCCCCATCAGCGCCGAGCTGTGCCGCAAATACGGGGCCACCGGGCCGGTGCTGCGTGGTTCCGGTGTGCCGGCGGATGTGCGTCGCACCGAACCCTATTCCGTGTATCCCGAGCTTGAGTTTGACATCCCCACCTACCCGGAAGGCGACTGCATGGCCCGTTATCTGGTACGGATGGAGGAGATGGCCCAGAGCCTGCGCATCATCGAGCAGGCCCTCCAAAAGCTGCCGGACGGCCCGTATCGGAACCCCAAGGTCCCCAAAACCATCAAACCGCCGCCCGGCGACTACTATTTTGCCGTGGAAGCCGCACGCGGCCGATTCGCCATCCGCTTGGTCAGCGATGGCTCGGAAATCCCGTATCGGGTGCGGCTCCGGACGCCGTCTTTCGGGAACCTGAGCCTGTTTGGGGAGGCGGTGCGGGGCATGCTGTTGCCTGATGCACTCGCCCTGCTAGGGAGTTTGGATTTGGTCATCCCGGACATAGACCGATGAAAGACACTCTTTGCACAGTGAGCTTGCCGTGGAGGCACCGGGCCGCGAACCCCCGGGGACCGGGCCGCCCGCAGATGGGACCCGGCAGCACGGCCGCCGTCGGAGCCGCACCCGCTTCTTCGGAAAGGAGGCCATCATGACCCTGCCGGAACCTTGGCGGCTGCTGGCCTATTGGGTGGGGATCCTGGGTTTTGTGGGTCTGAACGCGGCCTATTTGGTCTGGGTGGAACGCAAGGCAGCCGGACGGTTCCAGCGTCGACCTGGTCCCACGGAGGTGGGACCGGGCGGCCTGTTGCAGCCCGTGGCTGATGCGCTGAAGCTGCTGAGCAAGCAGGTGCTGGTGCCGCCCGAGGCGGATCGGTTCCTGTTCCGTCTGGCGCCGCTGCTGGTGATGGCGCCGGCCTTGATCTGTCTAGCGGTGATTCCCTTCAGTGCGACCCTGGGCGCACGCGACCTGCATCTGGGGCTGCTATTGGTCTTCGCCTTCGGGGCCGTCAATGTGCTGGCCCTGATGTTGGGTGGCTGGGCTTCGCGCAACAAATACTCCATCATCTCCGCGGCCCGGGTGGTTTCCCAGAATGTGGCCTATGAAGTGCCCATGCTGCTGGTGGTGGTGACCCTGCTCATGATCACCGGCACGGCCAACCTGCGCGAGATTGTCGAGCAGCAGACAGGCGGCTTCTGGCGGTGGAATCTCCTGCGTCTGCTATCCAATCCCCTGATGCCGGTCACCTTCCTGATCTTTTTCATCTGTCTGCTGGCGGAGACCAACCGGGCCCCCTTCGACATGGCGGAAGCGGAAAGTGAACTGGTGGCCGGCGCCTTCACGGAGTATGCCGGTATGAGCTTCGGGGTGTTTTTCATGGCTGAATACGCCAACATCGTCGTGGGCTGCGCCGTGGCCACGGTGCTGTTCCTGGGTGGCTGGGACAGCCCCATCGGCATCGGTTCGGGCCTGTTCTGGTTTCTGTTGAAAATGTACCTGCTGATTTTCACGGTGATCTGGGTGCGCTGGACCTTCCCGCGCACCCAGTTCTACCGGCTGCTGAACCTGTCGTGGAAAATTCTCATTCCCGTGTCGCTGGGCACGTTGATGCTCACGGCGGTCATGCTGAAAATCTTCTGATCATGGTACGTGCCCTTCGAGAGCTGTGGACCGGTTTCAAAAGCCTGTGTGTGGGCATGGGGATCACGCTGCGCCAATTCTTCCGGCCCACGGTCAACGTCCCCTACCCTCACCGCACGCTTCCCATTCCGCCGCGCTACCGCGGGCACATCGTGCTGGTGCGGGATCCGCAGACGGGCCGATCCCTGTGCATCGCCTGCAAGTCGTGCGAGAAGGCCTGCCCCAGTGACTGCATCGTGGTGGAGGGCATCAAACGGGAGGGCGAGAAACGCAAGTCGGTCACCGAGTTCAAGCTGGACTTTACCCGGTGCAGCCTGTGCGGTTCGTGTGTGGAGGTCTGCCCGGTGGACGCCATCACGTTTTCCAAGCGCTACAACCTGGCCAGCACCACCAAGACGGCCTTCTATCAGATCGACCTTTATCAGGAGCTGCTGGAGGAGGGCAAGAAATGAACGGGATTCCCGGCGCCGACCGCATCATTCAGGCGATGTTCGTGCTGGCCCTGTTGACCACGGTCGCTGGCGCCGTGTGGGCGGTGGCCACGCGGCGTATCATCCGCAGTGTGTGCGGGCTGGCACTCTGCTGCGTGGGCCTGGCCGGGCTCTACTACTTTCTGGAAAGCCCCTTTTTGGCACTGATGGAGATCCTGATCTACATCGGCGCCATTTGTGTCACGCTGGTGTTTGCCGTGATGCTGGCCGAGCCGGACGAACTGCCCCCGGCGGAGAATCGAAGGGCTGCGTGGGGCTGGGGAACCGTGGCGGCGCTTTTGAGCGGGCTGCTGTTTGCCGGTCTGGTCTGGCTGACCAGAGAGCATCCCTGGCCCACCGCGCCGAACCGCATCCGGTTGGGCACCCTGCACGACATCGGCGTGGCGCTGTTGGGCAGGTATGGGTTTGCGTTTGAACTGATCTCGGTGGTTTTGGTGGTGGCCATCCTGGGTGCGTTGCTGGTGGCCCGATACGGAAGGACCCGGCCATGAGTCTCGACTACCGTCAACCGGACCTCTATTTGATCACCGCTGCGTTCCTGCTGGCCTGCGGCCTGTTCGGCCTGGTGCGCCGCCGCACCCTGATTGGCATGTTGATTGCCGGGGAACTGGTGTTCTCGGCCGCGGCCTTGAATTTTGTGGCCGTCAACCGGTTTTTCGTGTCGGATCCGACGGTCGGCCAGGTGTTTGTGCTCTTTGTGATGGGCCTGGCCGCCGCGGAGATCGCCCTGGCCCTGAGTATTATCATCGGCGTGTACCGCAACTATCGTTCCATCGGGGCCCGAGAACTGTCTGAACTGAAGGGCTGACCCCATGGACGCGGTCCACGAACCCCGCCTGCTCTGGGCGCTGCTGGCACCGTTGACAGGTGCGCTGCTTGTCATGCTTACCGGCCGGCGGCCCAACCTGCGCGAGGCCTGCTCCTTCCTGGCAGCGGCGGTGTTGTTCGGTCTGGTAGTTTCCCTGCTGCCGGCGGTGCTGGAGGGCCGAGCTCTGCGGCTGACGTTGCTGCCGCTGTTGCCGGGGTTGAGTCTGGCGCTGCGAGCGGATGCCCTTTCGATGATCTTTGCCCTGTCGGCCTCCTTCCTCTGGATGGTCACGGTCTTTTACTCGGCCGGCTACATGCGCGGCCTGCAGGAGCATTGCCAAACGCGGTTCAATGCCTGCTTTGCCCTGGCTCTGTTTGGCGCCATTGGCTGTGCCTTTGCCGACAATCTCCTGACCCTCTATCTGTTTTACGAGATTGTCAGTATCACTACTTATCCGCTGGTGGCCCATCACCAGGACGAGGAGGGCTATGAGGGGGGGCGGAAGTATCTGGTGTACCTGACCGGCACGGCCAAGGCGCTGTTGCTGCCCGCCATGGTGGTGGTTTACGTGCTATGCGGCACGCTCGATTTTGCCGCTTCGGCCGGGCCGGGCATTTTGCCGGCGGATGCTTCCCGAGCCCTCTTGACCGCCTTGTACGTGGCCTTCCTTTTGGGCTTTGCCAAGAACGGGGTGATGCCCCTGCACCACTGGCTGCCGGGCGCAATGGTGGCGCCCACGCCGGTCAGCGCCCTGTTGCATGCGGTGGCTGTGGTCAAGGTGGGGGTTTTTTCCACCGTGCGAGTCATGTTGCACGTGTTCGGCGTGGAACGCATTGCGGATCTGGGTCTGAGCCTGCCAACGGCCTGGTTTGTGTCGCTGACAATTCTGTTGGCCTCGGTGATTGCGCTGACCCAGGACAACCTGAAGCTTCGACTGGCCTACAGCACGGTCAGCCAGCTTTCCTACATCATTCTGGGTGTGGCGCTTCTGACGCCCTCGGGGATCGAAGGCGGCCTGTTTCACATTGCCGCCCATGCCTTTGGGAAGATCACGCTGTTCTTCTGTGCGGGGGCCATCTACGTGGCCAGCCATTGCAAGAACATTTCGGAGATGCACGGGCTGGGCCGGGCGATGCCCTGGACCTTCGGGGCGTTTGCGCTGGCGTCCCTGAGCATGATCGGCGCGCCGCCGGTGGGCGGTTTCATCTCGAAATGGTCGCTACTGTTGGGGGCCTGGGAAGCCGGTTCTCCGGCGCTGATGGCGGTGCTTCTGGCCAGCACACTGCTCAATGCGGCCTATTTCGCCCCGGTGGTGTACCTCGGGTTTTTCGGGGATCCGCCCGACCAGGGACCTCGGCAGGTCGCAGGCGAGGCGTCCCCGGCGATGGTCGTGCCGCTGGTGCTGACCTCGGTGATTTCAGTGGTCCTGGGATTCTGGCCGGACCTGTTCCTGAACCTGGCTCAACTGGTGATGCCATGAACCTGGTAGCCTTCATTGCTTGGTTGCGCCGTCACCTGCGCCGGCTGGTGCAGGGGTGTTGTGTGTTGCTGGCGTTGCTGGTGATCGTGGATGCGATTCCCGGCGTGGTGAACAAGGAGCACGCGCACACCGCCGTGGAACGGTGGCCGGGGTTCTGGGCCTTGTTCGGCTGGGCTGGATGCGTCGTGCTGATTGTCCTGTCCAAATGGCTCGGGCACGCCGGTCTGATGCAGCGGGAGGACTACTACGATGAGTGACTTTTGGCTGCATCCTTCGGTGATTCTCCTGGTGGGCGCGGCGCTGCTGCCGTTGGTACCGCGCCCTCTGAAGCCGGTATGGCTGTTGGTCGTGCCCGTGTGCACGTTTGTGCGGGTCGTGGGGCTAACCCCTGGCGTTTACGGACAGGTGGAGGTGTTCGATCTGACGTTGGTGTTCGGACGGGTCGACGCGCTGAGTCGCCTCTTTGCCTACGTGATGGGGCTGATCACGGGGATTGCTACGTTGTACGGGCTTCATGTGCGAGAGGACGGGCAGCACATGGCCGCTTGGACTTATGCGGCTGGATCGGTGGGGGCCATTCTGGCGGGGGACTGGCTGACCTTCTTTCTGTTTTGGGAGCTGATGGCGCTGGCCTCGGTGTTTCTCATTTGGTACCGGCGGACACCGCAGGCCCTGGGGGCGGGTTACCGCTATCTGCTGGTACACCTGGCGGGGGGAGTCAGCCTGCTGGCGGGCATTGTCTGGCAGGTGGGCAGCACAGGGCAGCTTGACTTTGCCACTTTCGAGGTGGGCTCGCTGTCGCCGGCTGCCTGGCTGGTGTTGCTGGGCTTTCTGTTGAATGCGGCGGTTCCGCCGCTGCATGCATGGCTGCCGGATGCCTATGCGGAGGGCACGTTCAACGGGTCGGTGTTCCTCAGTGCGCTGACCACCAAGACCGCGGTGTACGCCCTGTGCCGCGGGTTTGCCGGTCTGGAGCTGCTGGTGCCCCTGGGGGTGATCATGGCCCTGTACGGAGTGGTGTACGCGGTGCTGGAGAACGATTGCCGGCGGCTGTTGGCCTATCACATCGTGAGTCAGGTCGGCTACATGGTGGCGGGGGTGGGACTCGGGACGGAACTGGCGATCAACGGGACCTGTGCCCATGCGTTTGCGCACATTCTGTACAAGGGCCTGCTGTTCATGGGATGTGGCGCGGTCCTGCACATGACCGGTCAGAGCAAGTTCACCGAGCTGGGCGGTCTCTGGCAAAAGATGCCGTGGGCCTTTGTGTTCACGCTGGTGGGCGGTCTTTCGATTTCGGCCTTTCCCCTGTTCAGCGGTTTTGTGAGCAAGTCCATGGTGGTGGCGGCGGCCTTTGAGGATCACCGGCTGCTGGCAGCGTTCCTGCTGATGCTGGCGTCGGTGGGCACCTTCCTGCACACGGGTCTGAAAGTGCCCTATTTCATCTGGTTCGGGAGGAACCGGTGCAAGCCGGAGACCTGGGAACGGGCTCGGGAGGCGCCCTGGAACATGAACCTGGCCATGGCGGTAACGTCGTTGCTGTGCATATTCATCGGGTCGTACACGCCTTACTTGTATTCGATGCTGCCGCATCCGGTGCATTATGAACCTTACACGGCCTATCATGTTTCGGAGACCCTGCAGTTGCTGTTGTTTACCGCGGTGGGCTTTTTCCTGTTGATCCGCAAACTGGAACCGGAACCCACGATCAGTTTGGACACGGATTGGTTTTACCGGATGGGCGGTCGGGCGTTTCTGCGGTGGGCGCGGCATCCGGTACGGACCTGGGACGACCGGCTGGGAGAGTGTTACCGGCGGTGCGGCCTGGCGGGGTTGCGTGCCGTAGCCGGCTGGGTGCGTGCGTTCGATCAGCTTGTCATCGATGGCCTGGTGGACGGGTTGGCCTGGCGGATCGCCCTGTTGGGCGGGCGGTTGCGCACGCTGCAGCGGGGACCGGTGCAGGAAAGCCTGACAGTGGGCCTGGCCGTGTTGGTGGTGGGGCTTCTGTTGGTGTGGTGGTGGTGGCGTTGAGGCATCCATGGAACTGCAGTTTTCGCAAGGCCCGGTTCCGGTGTTGAGTGTGCTGATCTTCGGTCCGCTGGTGGCGGCGGCATTCCTGGCGGTCGTGCGCCGGGACAGCTGGGTCCGCACGGGCGCGCTGCTGGCCACTCTGGGGTTGGCGGCATTTTCCCTGCAGCTTTGGTTCGGGTTCGACCGGTCCACAGCGGCGTTTCAGTGGGTGGAACGGGCCCGTTGGATTCCGTGGTTGGATGCGGAGTACCTCGTGGGCGTGGACGGGATCAGCCTTTGCCTGGTGTTGCTGACCACGCTGTTGATGCCATTGTGCGTGCTTTGTTCGTGGCGGTATATCACGCACCGGGTCAGGGAGTTCTTCCTGTGCCTGCTTCTGATGGAAAGCGCGATGGTGGGGGTGTTCACCGCGTTGGATCTGGTGCTGTTTTTCGTGTTTTGGGAAGCCATGCTGATTCCGATGGCCCTGCTGATCGGGGTTTGGGGGGGGCCGCGCCGGGTGTATGCGGCGCTGAAGTTCTTTCTCTACACAATGGCCGGTTCCATTTTCCTGTTGGTGGCTCTGGTGGCGATTTACGTGCGGACCGGCACGTTCTCGCTGCCGGAGCTGATGACGCACCGGTTCGATCCGACTTTTCAGACCTGGGTGTTTCTGGCGTTTGCCCTGTCGTTTGCGGTGAAGGTGCCGATGTTTCCGCTGCACACGTGGTTGCCGGCGGCTCATGTGGAGGCGCCCACGGCGGGCAGCGTGGTCCTAGCGAGCATTCTCCTGAAGATGGGCACCTACGGGTTTCTGCGGTTTTGTCTGCCCCTGATGCCAGAGGCCACGCGGCTGTGGGGGCCGTGGGTGCTGGGGTTGTCGGTGGTGGCCATGATCTACGGGGCGCTGGCCGCGTTGGCGCAGATGGACCTGAAACGGCTGGTCGCCTACTCGAGCGTGGCGCACATGGGGTTTGCCACCTTTGGGATCTTCGCCCTGAACCTGGAGGGGCTGCAGGGGTCGATCCTGGTGATGATCAACCACGGGGTGACCACGGGCGCCCTGTTCATCGCGGTGGGATTGTTGTATGAACGGTTGCACACGCGCGAGCTGGATCGGGCCGCGGGTCTGGGCCGGCAGATGCCCGTGTTTGCTGCTTTTCTCGGGGTGTTTGCTCTTTCCTCGATGGCCTTTCCGGGAACCAACAGTTTCATCGGGGAATGGCTGGTGCTAACCGCTGCGGTGCATTGGTTCGGCACGACGCCGCTGCCCTGGGCGGCGGTGTTGCTGGGAGGTTTCATCCCGGCGGTGGTTTTGGCGGCGGCTTACAATCTGCGCATGCTGCAACGGGTGGCCTACGGTGGAACGCAGAACCCGGACCATGGTGGTGTTTCGGACCTGAATTTGCGGGAAGGGATCACCCTGTTGCCGCTGGTGGCGGCGGTGATCTGGATCGGGTTGCATCCCCAGCCGGTGCTGCGCGTGAGTGAAGCTAGCGTGCGGCACTTGCTGCAGCAGGTGGAAGGGTCCCGCAGCGGCCTGACTCTGTCCGGGGCGGCGATCGTTGGAGGCAGTCGGCGGCCGGGGCCGATCGAGCCGCAACGGGACAGCCCCGGGCTACAGACGCAGGGACAGGAGCAGAGCTTATGAGTTTTCTGCCCGAACTGGTGTTGTCGGCAGGGTTGTTGGCCTTGTTTGTGGTTTGCCTGGGCGAGGGGCGGACCCGACAGGCCCGGCAGGTGGCGGGAGGAACGGCGATTCTGTTTGTCGGCGCCGTGCTGTTGACCTTCCACCGCGAGGCGCTGCTGTTCGACGGCACTTATCGGGTGGACCTGTTCACGCAGGTGCTCAAGCTGGTCCTGGGGCTCGGCTACGGCGCGGTGGTGCTGCTGAGTGATGCGCTGCCCGATGTACGCCCGGATGTGCGTCCAGAGTTCCATCTCTTCACTGCTGTGTGCGTGGCTGGCCTGGTGACCCTGGTCAGTTGCGTGGACCTGGTGGCGCTTGTGGTGGCCCTGGAGCTCTCGTCGTTCCCTTTGTATGCGCTGGTGGCCATGCGGCAGGAGGCCGAACAGCGGCGTATGCAGATGGAGGCGGCGATGAAGTACATGATCTTCGGCATTACCGCCACGGGCGTGATGTTGTTCGGGATGAGCTACCTTTTCGGTCTGACCGGGACAACCTCGCTGCTGGAGATGCCGGGGCGCCTGGAACCGTGGCTGGGCCGGCCCCTGGTCTGGGTGGCGCTGGCCCTGACCTGGGCCGGCCTGTTCTACAAGCTGGCGGTGTTCCCGTTCCACTTCTGGACGCCGGACGTGTATCAGGGGGCAGCCCACGAGGTGGCCGGCCTGGTTGCGTCGTTGCCGAAGCTGGGCGCGGCTGCGGTGTTGGTGCGCCTGACGGCGTTGGCCATGCCGGAATCTCAGGTGCTGGTGGGGCTGCTGACGGCTTTGGCGGTAGCGTCGATGTTCTACGGCAATTTGATTGCCCTGTGGCAAACGGATGTGAAGCGGTTGCTGGGTTTCTCGGGAATTGCCCATGCGGGTTACGCGGTGGCGGCTCTGGTGGCGTTGAACGAGGCGGGATATACGGCGGCGCTTTATTACATGGCGGGTTATTTGTTCATGGTGCTGGCCTGTTTCGTGGTGGTCTGTGGGGTCGCCACAGACGGCGCGAACGTGTCCTTGGCGGACCTGGCCGGGCTGCATCGGCGTGCACCGCTGTTGATGGTCACGCTGTTGGTGGGTGTTTTTGCGCTGGCCGGCGTGCCGCCGTTTGCCGGGTTTATGGGCAAACTGGCGATTCTGAAAGCCCTTTGGGCGCGGGAGCAGGTCCTTCTGGCCCTGTTGCTGGTGATCAACAGTGCCATCGCCGCCTATTACTATCTGGTGCTGGTCCGGGAGGCGTGTTTTCGTGAAGTGGCCGAGGGCGCGCCCCTGCGGCTGAGTCTGGGCACCAAAGCCTTGTGCATCGGGTTGATCGGAGTGATTGTGGGGCTGGGCGTGGCGCCGGGAGGGGTTTTGCAGGCCTTTTCGGATGGCGTCGTGGCGGTCCTGAAACCGGCCGCGGAAATCCCGGGTTGGGCGGGCCCGCAGGCAGGGTCAGCCTTGTGGCCTTGAAAGGGTGGCTTGGAGGCATGGCGGCGCAGGAGCTGGTTAGCTGAGCTTTTTTTCGCGTCCGAACAACTCCATCTGCGGCAGGGTGAGAAATCCGTAGCGCTTCAGGATGCGCAGTGTTTGCAGCAGGTCAGATTTGACGTAGTTACGGTTCGGTTCGGTCGCCCCGACCAGCTCCGCAAGGATGGTCCGAAAGGGCAGGACGCCGTCCACGCCCTTGCTGCGGAGCAGTTCAATGGTTTGTTGTCGGGTGCGTTCGGCGCGGGGGAGGCCGGACAGCACCAGAATTCGGCACGGAGGCGGGTCGGAACCCAGGGCCCGGAGGGCTCTGCGCCAGGCGGGCGGCTCCACGAAGCGCAGGATCTCCGGTGCGGTTTCCAGTCGAGCCGGGCTGATCACTTCGGTATGCCAGCCTTTGACGCCCACGACGGCCTTGGGGATGGTTTGCAGGTGTAGCGAATCCAGCACAAAGGGCCGCTCGGTCAGCGGCAGCCGGGGCTGGGGATGGATCACCAGGAAATCGCCGTCGTCCTCTTCCTGTCGGGCAGGCGAGACGTACTTCCGCTCCTGACGCACCAGAAAGCCGAGGAGTTCGAAGTATTCCCGGACGATGGTTTCCGTAACGCTGGCCATGTCAGGAAGCGCTGGATACGCCGAGCACCTGCCGGAGGACGGGCTCTTCCACGCCATGCCCCCATTCCGCCCGGCCGATTTCCGGGATCAGGACAAAACGGATCCGGCCGTCCACCACCTTTTTGTCGAGGCGCATGGCTGCCAGGAGGCGTTCCCACCGGGGCGAGGTCCAGTGCATGCGCGTGGGCAGTCCGGCAGCAGCCAACAACCGTTCGATCCGCACCACCGCCTCGTCGGGAAGCCCGAGCAACCGGGCCGACAGCCGTGCCTCGGCCACCTGTCCGATGGCAATCGCCTCGCCGTGCAAAAGTCGGCCATAGCCCGAAATGGCCTCCAGGGCATGCCCGATGGTATGCCCGAAATTCAGGATGGCACGCCGCCCGGATTCGGTCTCGTCTTCCGCCACCACCTCGGCCTTGATCCGGCAGCAGCGGGCTACGACCTCCTCGAGCACTTCAGGCTCCCGTGCCAGCAACCGAGGAAGCTGGCGCTCCAAATGTCGGAACAGCCGGGCGTCAGCAATCAGCCCGTACTTGATAACCTCGGCCAGCCCGGAGCGATATTCACGATCCGGTAGCGTCCGGAGCGTGTCCAGATCCGCTAGCACGAGACGCGGCTGATAAAATGCGCCCACCAGGTTTTTCCCGGACCGGAGGTTGATCCCGACCTTTCCGCCCACGGAACTATCCACCTGAGCCAGTAGGCTGGTGGGGACCTGGACAAAGGGGATGCCGCGCAGGTACGTGGCCGCCACAAACCCGGCCAGGTCGCCCACGACGCCGCCCCCCAGGGCAACCAAAAAGGACCGCCGTTCCAGTCGGGCCGCCGCCAACTGATCATAGCACCGGCCCACCACGGACAGTCGCTTGGTACGTTCGCCGGCGGGCACGGTCGACGCCACAGGATCGAAGCCGGCTTGCCGCAAGGACTCGAGCACGGGCCGCAAATGAAATCGAGCCACATTCTCGTCCGTGATGACCGCGCAACGCCGGCCCAGCGCCAGTTGCCGGCAGGCCTCGCCCACCTGCCTTAACAGACCCGGGCCTACCCGGATGGAGTAGCTGCGGTCACCCAGAGAAACACGGACCGTGCGCACTCGCGCAGAATAGGAGGAAGTGCCGCTGACTGTAAAGGTTTGCAGAGATGGCCCTCCCGGGCACGAAGCGCTCCAGGATTTCCGCACCGTAGCGTGGGAGGGGCAGGCGAAAACAACGTCCTTTCCCAAAGCAAGGGAAAAGCGCCCCCAAACCATCCGGACCCGTGCGGTGTGAAAACGGAAGGTCGTGGCCTGAATGCCGCGCAAGCCGCCTCAGGCACGCGCTGGACCCTCTGCCGACTCTCCGTCGACAGCTCCGCTCCAACTCTGCAGGCTTGCCCAGCGGCGATCCGCTCTCGCGCTCCATTTGCTGCCGCGCCCCTCAACGGCACTGAGGCAATCATCAAGCCCTGGAAGAGCGCCTGCTTACGGGGGGCCTGAAGGCTTGGGGATGCCGCCCCCTGGGTCCTGGCCATGCGGAAAATCCCTCCGAAAGATTGCCCCCACCGGCACTGCCCGTCTACCGCGCGCCGTCCCAAGGCAGCGCGGTCCGGAAGCCGTCCCTCCAGCTCGAAACGCCAGCGCGCTCGGTTCCTCCGTAGCGAAAGCGCTTGGTTTGCGCGGGTGGCAATCACCCGGGCCCCAGAGGCCACGGACCCAACGCAACAGCACAGCAACCAGTCCGCGGACCCTGTCAACAACTACGCCACAGCTTCTAGTCCCACGAGGCCTCGGAACGGCTCTCCCCCTCCTCTGTCCTAAAGCTGTGCAAAAATCGAACTCCACGCCACCGGGCATGAACCCACCCCATTGCCACCATCTTCGAAGCGCAGTTGCGCTACTCTCCGGACCTGCACGGGATGCTGACGGACCACACCGCTTTCGCATGATCGGGAGGCGCATCCTGCCGGGCCTCAAGGCGCCCCATCACGCCGATCCTGCGTTAAATCCGCGGGAGTCAACACCGTCCTCGCAGCCGGCACCAGAACAATGCCGCCTTGCCCAACTCGAAACCGGCGCACCTCAGCACAAAGTTCCGGCCCGGGCCAATGTTTGAACGGTACCAGCAAAAAGCCATTCGAATGAGCCGCTGCCCAACCCGGCACTTCCGGACTCCCCAGGATAGCCAACGGGCTTTCCAACCGTCCGAGAAAATGAAGCTGGCCTTGGTACCGGCCGACCCATCCGACCGGTTGGCTGAGCGTTTGGATCCGACGCACTTCCTTCGCCACGTCCTCGAGCTGGAAGTGCTCTCGCAACGCCGGGCCGACGCCCATGCACAAGATCCACATCCCCAATCCCCACACCGCTCCGACGAACTCGGGCCGGTTGTTGAGCCCCGATCCCTCCAACCACGCCAACAGCAGTCCCAGTGCCGCCGGCATGCCCACCGCCCACCACGGAATAGCCCCGGCCCAATCCTGCCAAGCACCCAACGGCGGGAGCCACCCAGGGGCTGCCCAGCCTACCAAGGGCAACCCCAGCCACCCAGCCCATAGCCAGGGCCATTTCCCCCGCTCTGTCGCCCTCAGGTGTTGTGCGGCGCGGGCCAGCATCAGCGCAAATGCGGGAAAGAGCGGAAGCAGGTAGTGCGCCTGTTTGCCGCTGACCAGGCACAGGACCACGAATGCCGGGAACATGGCCGCAGCCAGGAAGCGCATGCCCAAGTCTGTTCGAATTGCCCGGACGTGGTGAAGACGCAGCTTGCAAAGTGCCCAGAGACTCCAAGGCAGGCTGATGACTGGCGCCAGGGGCAAATACCATCCCAACCATCGACGGTGCGCGTAGCTGTGTACGAGTCGACCAGCCGTCTGCTGTAAACCAATGGCCTGCGCGTATCCCCAGCCCGCACGGAAGATTGCCGGTACAAACCACAACAACACCAAAAGCAGACCTGCGGCGGTGGCTACGGTCCAGTGCCTGTGCCACCCCGCCTTCGCTCCGGGATGCCAGAACCGGACGCAAACGGCCGGGGGCACCAGAAAAAGCAAAATGACCGGGCCCTTGGTCAAAACGCCGCCTGCCACTGCGAACGTCCACCAAAGCCAACGGGCGCGTCCCCAAGGGGGATCGACAAGGGCGTTCCAGCCCAGAAGAACAAACGCAGTCAGCAGCAGATCGAAGAGCACTAAGCCCATCCAGAGAAACCAAAGGACGCAGGTGATCAAGATCCACGCGGCCGCCGCTTCGGGTGCCTCTCCGGGCCAGAGCCGGCGAGCCAGACGTGCCGTCATCAATGCGTTGACCGCGGCAGCCAGAGTGGGAATCAAACGAGGCCAAACGTCGCTGACACCACCAACGGCCCAGCCCAAGTGGATCAGCCAGAACAACAGTGGCGGCTTATCGGTATAGAGCGCACCGTTTAACCGCGGGACAAGCCAGTCGCCACGCAGCCACATCTCCCACGCGACAGACACATAGCGGGTCTCATCGACGGGCAGCAGGGGCCAGCCTGTCAGATGCGCCCATCCGGTCAGCACAATCAACAGCAGGGCCGCGCCCAACCAACGGTGCCGATCGCAAACCGGCGTACTCCAATTCACCGCCGCGCCCCTCCGTGGGAAGCCGGGTTGCGTTTCCATGGCTCGCGGGATCTTTTGCGCCCTCGGACGCAGCCGCTGGACTGCATCCAAAACAATCGCCCGCCGGTGCAGGTCCGGCAGGCGCACAGGATCGCCATTTGCAGGTGCGTCGAAAGCGCCTTTACGGCCTGGAGGCGGGTTATCAGACCTTGCGACGCAGCGCGTTGGCTCCAGCGTAAACGGCGTTGCGCCCGAGCAGTTCCTCGATCCGCAGCAACTGGTTGTATTTGGCCAACCGGTCCGAACGGCTCAGGGAACCGGTCTTGATCTGACCGCAATTGGTGGCCACGGCGATGTCCGCAATGGTGGCATCCTCCGTTTCGCCGGAGCGATGGCTCAGCACCGCGGTATAGCCGTGCGTCTTGGCCAGCTCCACGCAATCCAGGGTCTCGGTCAGCGATCCGATCTGGTTGACCTTCACAAGAATCGAGTTGGCCACGCCCGTCTCGATCCCCTTGCGAAGGAACTTCACGTTGGTAACAAAGACATCGTCCCCCACCAACTGCACCTTGTTGCCCAGCCGCGCCGTGAGCTTTTTCCAGGTCTCCCAGTCGTTCTCACTGCAGCCGTCCTCGATGCTGACGATGGGATACTTGTCCACCAGCTTCTCGTACAATGCCACCAGATCATCCCCGGTGACGGTTTCCCGGGTGCTTTTCTTGAAGGTGTACTTCCCCTGGCCGTCGTAGAATTCAGAGGCCGCCACGTCCAGGGCCAGGTAGATGTCCTTGCCCGGCTTGTATCCGGCCAGCTTGATCGCTTGCAACATGGCCTCCAGTGCGTCCTCCACGCTGTCGAGCTTCGGAGCAAAACCACCCTCGTCGCCCACGGCCGTGCTCAGACCGCGCTGCTTCAGCACCCCCTTCAAGGCGTGGAAGGTCTCCGTGATGGCCCGCAACCCCTCGCTGAAGGTGGGTCGCCCCAACGGCATGAGCATGAATTCTTGGAAATCGATCGGTGCGTCCGAGTGGGCGCCGCCATTGATCACGTTGGCCATCGGTACCGGCAGAATCTTGGCGTTGGGCCCGCCCAAGTAGCGGAAAAGCGGCTGCCCCAAGGCGGCGGCGGCGGCCTTGGCTGTGGCCAGGGAGACGGCCAAGATGGCGTTGGCGCCCAGCTTGGACTTCGTCTCGGTCCCGTCCAGCTCCAGCATGATGCGATCCACCGTCAACTGGTCCAGGGCATCCACACCCGCCAGCGCAGGGGCGATTTTCTTGTTCACGTTCTCCACCGCTTTGCGGACGCCGCGCCCCAGGTAGCGTTTCTTGTCACCGTCCCGCAGTTCCAGGGCCTCATGCTCACCAGTGCTGGCCCCCGAAGGTACCGCCGCTCGGCCCGCCGCGCCGCAGGCCAGGGTCACGTCCACCTCCACGGTGGGATTCCCCCGCGAATCCAGAATCTCCCGCGCCTGAATGCTCTCGATGTTGGTCATAATCATCCTTTGGTTTTCGAACGGAATCGCAAAACTCGCTGCATGATAGGCCGCAAAGTCGGTGGGTCAAGGAAAGGCCAGGGCTCGCAGGCCCGAGATTCCGGCGCAGTCCCCACTGATCCTTTTCTCTGATTGTACGAAACCGCGGGATCTTGTGGATCCTCTCCGCATCGCCCGCCTCTTCCCTCCCCCAGCGGGTTCAAGCGTCCGCCGATCCATCCATCCCGGGCCTGTCGGCCTCAGCCACACTGGGCGCGGTGTCGCAAGGCGTGATCCGCCAACACCAACGCCGTCATTGCCTCCACAATGGGCACGGCCCGGGGCAACACGCACGGGTCATGACGCCCCCGTCCACGGAGCGTGGTCTCCTGCAAATCCACATCCACGGTTTCCTGCTCTTGCATGATGGTGGCCACCGGTTTGAAAGCCACCCGGAACCGAATCGGCATTCCATTGGAAATGCCGCCCTGCACTCCGCCCGAATGATTGGTGGGCGTAAACACCCGGCCCTCGTGAACGCGGAAAGGATCGTTGTGCTGCCGACCTGTCATTTCCACACAGGCGAAGCCGGAGCCGATTTCGAATCCCTTGGAAGCCGGCAAACTCAGCATCGCCTTGGCCAGATCGGCCTCCAGCCGATCGAACACCGGCTCACCCCAGCCCGGCGGCACCCCGCGCACACAACACTCCACAATCCCTCCCACGGTATCCCCGGCGCGCCGCGTATCCTCGATCAGCCGGATCATCTCCCGAGCCGCCTCCGGGTCCGGACATCGCACGGGCGTAGCGTCCACCGCTTCCCGGGTCACATGGTCTGCGTCGACACGGCTGGTAATCCGATGTACCTGGGATACCCACGCCACGATCTCGACGCCAAAGGTCCAGCGAAGCCATTTGCGCGCAATGGCCCCGGCGGCCACCCGCCCCACCGTTTCCCGGGCACTACTGCGACCGCCGCCCTGCCAGTTGCGAATGCCGTACTTGGCCTGATAAGTGTAATCTGCATGCGACGGACGGAACTTGCGCGCCATCTCCGCGTACGCCTCCGGACGCGCATCCTCGTTGCGCACCCAGAGACAAATCGGGGTGCCCAAGGTCAGCCCCTCGAAAGTGCCGCTGAGGATCTGCACCCGATCCAGCTCCTGTCGCGGCGATACAAGGGCCGACTGGCCCGGGCGCCGACGATCCAGCTCCGGTTGGATGTCCGCCTCGGTCAACGGCAGTCGCGGCGGACAGCCATCCACCACCGCTCCGACACCGCCGCCGTGCGACTCGCCCCAGGTCGTGACCCGAAACAGATGGCCAAACGTGTTGCCCATGAGAACCCCAGCATGGTCCAGGTCTGCAACAGGGTCAAATCCCAGCCCGCAGAGCCCGTCCACCCCTGAATCCTTACCGACTTTGGTTGGAGCCTGTTCCGGGCCGGGAAATGGTCGCTGCTGCTCATCGGTTGGAGGTTTTGACCCCTTGGGAAGGCTCGGCAGAG
>Ga0308415_1000312_pt1 | contig 21069 bp, 31 predicted proteins | sample HotsprSampleOS55_FD_203465 | JGI IMG/M metagenome (GOLD analysis project Ga0308415, IMG submission 203465) | Hot spring phototrophic mat microbial communities from Octopus Spring, Yellowstone National Park, Wyoming, United States - 20090730_OS55 ... | reverse complement strand
CGCGGCGGGGTGGGGGATACCTTTGGGAGCGGAAGCCTTGGACGGCCATGGCGCGGGCGTTTTTGGAGCTCATCGCCTACGGGCTTAGGGTTCTCCTTTCGCTTCTTCCGCCGCCCCCTGGGTATAAGGCGATTTACTAGGCAAGTCCACCTTCCTCCCGGGACAAGGGCTCCCCTGAAGGCGGTCGCCCCGGGGTGCCTCCTATCCCACCGGGCTTTACCCGCATCCCATAAGCCCCGACCCGATCCCAACCCCTTCCCGGATCAGCACCGGCTTTCCCTTGACAAACACGGCGTGGACGCGCAGGGGTCTCTCCTGCAGGAGCACGAGATCCGCCCGGAGCCCGGGGACGAGGGCCCCCCGGTCCCGCAAGCCCGCGGCCCGGGCCGGGTTGGTGGTTATCAGGGCCACGGCCTTTGGCAGGGGCCAGCCTTCTTCCGCCAGGCTAAAGGCGGCCCGCAGCATGCTGGACGGCAGATAGTCGGTCACCAGGAGGTCCAGGGCGGCCCTCCTGCCCGCCTCCCGGGCCGAGAGGTTGCCCACATGGGAGGACCCCCTGAGGGCGTTGGGCGCTCCCATGGCCACCAACATCCCTTGGGCCTTGGCCTCGAGGGCCGCCTCCAGGGCGGTGGGAAACTCGCTGATCCGGACGCCCATGCGGGCCATGAGGCGGACCTTGGCCGGGGTGTCGTCGTCGTGGGAGGCCAGAGGAACCCCTAGGGCTTTGGCCTCGCTGGCCACCGCCTCCGCTACCTGTTGGTGCTCCTGCTTCTTGGCGACCAGGCTTGCCGCCGTGGCCTCCTGGGACAGGCCATACAGCTTGGACAGGTACCGCACGTACGCCTCCGGATCCTTGAACTGGCCCTGGCCGGGCGTGTGGTCCATCAGGGAGAGGAGGTCAACCCACCCCCGCCGGAGGGCCTCCAGGACCGCCTTGGCCCCGCCGGGGGCCGAGACCTCGTAACGGGCGTGGAGGCGCACGTCCACCAGGGTTTGCCCGCGGAGGGCGGCGATCTCCTCCGCTAGGGCCAGGGCGTTCCCCGGCGCCCGCAGCCCCGGCAAACCCTCCCAGAACGAAAGGGCCACAAAGGCGGTGGTGATGCCCGCAGCCAGCATCCTGGCCTCCCAGGCCTCCAGGGCCATCTCCGTGGGTAGGAAGACCCCAGGCCTGGGTTCCAGCTCCTTCTCCAGGGCATCCCCGTGGAGGTCCACGATCCCCGGGATCAGGGTGAGGCCCCAGGCGTCGCAGCCTCCGGGGACGAGGCCTTCGCGTATCTCGGCGATGAGGCCTCCTTGGATGCGCAAGGAGGCGGTTTCCAGCACCCTTTCAGGGAGAACCAGCCTCGCTCCGGAGATCCACATACTCGGCCGCCTCCAAGGGGTAGGTCCTGTCTACCAGCCCCTCCACGTCCTCGGGGTGGTGGAACACCGCCAGGATGGCGGTCCCGGCCCGCTTGAGGTCCTCCAGGCGTTGCCGCAGGGCCTTCCTGGCCTCCGCGTCCAAGCTGGCGGTGGGCTCGTCCAGGAGGAGGAGGCGGTAGTCCCGGATCAGGGCCCTGGCCAGATTCACCTTCTGGCGTTCGCCGCCCGAAAACCCGTAGGGGAAGGCGTTCAGGAACTCCGGCCTCAGCCCCAGGTCCAGCAACAAGGAGGCGGCTTTGCGCCTGGCTTGGTTCTCGTCCAGGCCTTGCCAGAGGAGGGGCTCGGCCACGATGTCCACCGCCGTGGTCCTGGGCCTCGGGTCCAGGAACTGGCTGACATAGCCCATGACGTTTTGCCGCACCCAAAGGACCTCCCTGTCCCCTAGCCGGGCCAGGTCCCACCTTCCCCGGGGCGTCCTTAGCCAGGCCTCTCCCCCGGTGGGCCGGTAGGTGCGGTAGAGGCACCGGAGGAGGGAGGACTTGCCCGCCCCATTGGCCCCCTCCAGCAACACGAACTCCCCCGGTTCCAGGCGGAGGTTGACCCCGGAGAAGGCGGTCACCTCCCTCTTTAGGCGGTGCAGCCAGAAGCGCTTCTCCAGATGGATGACCTCTAACATAGACCTCCTACAGCTTTGCCCCTACCAGTTCCTGGGTGAAGGGGTGCTGGGGATCCTCCAGCACCTGATCCGCCAGGCCTTCTTCCACCACCTCGCCCTCGTACAGGACCACGATGCGGTCCGCCACCATCCGGATCACGGAGAGGTCGTGGCTCACCAGGATCATGCTGAGGCCCAGCCTGCGCTTGAGGGTCCGGAGGGTGTCCAGAAAGGTGGCTTGGACCAGGAGGTCCAGGCCGGTGGTGGGTTCGTCCAGGAGGATGACCAGGGGCTTCTTGGCCAGGGCCTTGGCGATCTGGACCCGTTGGCGCTGCCCTTGGGAGAGCTCCTTAGGGGGGCTTCCCGCCCTCTCTAGGGGGAAGTCGGCCAACTCCAGGGCCTCGAGGCCCTGGGCCACCAGGGCCTCGTAAAGCCTCTCCCCCTTGAGGATGAGGGGCTCCACCACGCTGGTGAGGGAGGCGAAGTCCATCCTGAGCCCTCGGCTGGGGTCCTGGTACACCATGGCCAGCCAGCGGCGGACCTCGGGCACCTGGTACCTGTCTAGGGCCAGGAGGTTCCGCCCCTCTAGGCCCGGGACGTTGAGGAAGTACTCCCCTTCCGCCTCCTCCTCCAGGTGGAGGATGCGCAGGAGGGTGGTCTTGCCGCTTCCCGAGCCCCCCACGATCCCAAGGACCTCCTGGGGGTAGAGCTCGAGGCTGACCCCCTTGAGGGCGTGCCGGTCGCCGAAGCGTTTGCGGATGCCCCTAACCTGGAGAATGGGTCTTTCTTCTAGCATCTCACCCCTCGTACAGGGGGCCAGGGGCAACCCCCTTGATGAGCTTTTCCAGGTACCCCTGGTCCGAGATCTCGTACTCTACCCTTCCGTCCTCCTGGGGTATGGCGTTGAGGAAGACGTGGTTGGCCCCGGTGCGGCGGCACCTCCCCAGGATGGGCTCCCTGGTGAAGGGCCTGTCGGCGAAGGCCAGGGGCTCCACCCGGGTGTAGGGGGGCACGGCGTAGAGGCGCTTTTCCCTCCCAGCTCCTAAGAGGGTGAGGTGGGGGGCCATGTGCATCTTGGGGATGTCCCAGCGGGGTATGGGGCTGGGGTCCATGACGTACCGGCCGTGCACCAGGACGGGGTAGGCGGCGCCCATGCGGCTGAGGCCCCTCCGCAGGTGGTCCTCAAACAGGTCCACCCACAGGAGGCTGTAGTCCCCCAGGGCGTGGAGCTCCCTCGCCCTGGCCTCCGAGGGTTCCACGTAGCGCAAGGGCTCAGGAATGGGCACCTGGAGCACCAGGACCTGCCCCTCCCGGAGCCGCTCCTCCGGTATGCGGTGCCGGCTCTGGATCACCGTGGCCTCCAGGGTATCCGTGGTGGTCTTGGCTCCCGTCATCTGGGCCACGAATCTGCGGATGTTGACGGCGTTCACCGAGTCGTCGGCCCCCTGGTCTATCACCTTGAGGGTGTCCTCGGGGCCGATGAGGCTCAGGGTGATCTGCAAGGCCCCCGTGCCCCAGCCTCGGGCCAGGGGCATCTCCCGGCTGGCAAAGGGCACCTGGTAACCGGGGATGGCCACCGCCTTCAGGAGCTTTCGGCGGATCTCCCGCTTGGTCACGGGGTCCAGGTAGGCGTAGCTATACCTCCTCCGCACGCTCCACCTCCTGCCAGTGGCTCAGCTGGTTGCTGAGGAAGGTCACGTAGTGGGGAAGCTTGTAGTGGAGGGCAAACCCGGAGGCCTCAATGGGCTCGGTGTGGAGCAACACGAACTCCTCCTCCCGGGCGGGGTGGCGGGGGCGGTCCATCTCCAGGTCCAGCATCGCCCCCGCGATCACCTTTACCTCGTTCCAGCCCATGCTGGCGGAAAACCCCAGCCGGTACCCCCTCTCCCCGTGGGCCACCACCTCGGCGAAGCCCGCCCGGATGCGCCCCAAGGTCACCTCGCCTCCCCTGAGGGGGTGGGGGATCCTCACCTCCAGGTACCCCATCCCTAGCTCGGCCACTGTGGGGTGGCGGTGGGCGTTGTAGGCCCGCATGGCGCTGTACCCCAGGCCCAGGAGGGCCCCCGTGTCCGCTCGGGCCAAGGCCTGGAGGCGCAGGGGGCGTGGGGCAGGGAAGAGGAGGGGTTGGTCGGTGAGGTCCGGCGTGGGGGAGCCCGGGTCTTCGGCGGGGCCTCCCCCGGCTTCCTCCAGAAGCCCCCTTTGGGCCAGCCACCCGCGCACGGGAAGGTACCGCCTGGGGGCCTCCGCCTCCGCCGGGCCGGTTCCCGGGTCTGGGTCCCTGCCCAGAAGCCGCAGGCTGTAGTCCAGGGTGGGGCCCAGGACCTGGCCCCCGGGCAGGTCCCTGAAGGCGGAGGAGATGCGCCTAACCAGCAGGAGGTCGTGGGCTTCCTGGGCCCGGGCGTCGCCCAGCCGGGGCAGGGTGGCCCGGTGGGCCCGGATCCTGAGGGCCGCCTCGTAGAGGTCGCCCCCCGTTTCCCAGAGGACCTCCGCCGCCAAGGAGGGGTCCCAGAGCCCTCCCTCGCCCATGAGCCGGTCCAGGAGGTAGGGGAGGCCTTCCTCCACCGCCTTCACCGCCCGCCTCGAGGCCCGGGGGACCAGGAGCCGGAAGAGGGCCTCTGCGTTCCGTATGGCCTTTTCGCCGCCTCTAGCTGTTACGTATCCCAAGGTTCCACCTCCACGCTGCGGGGCACAGCCACCACGGAGAGCCCGTCGGTGAGGACCACCTCAAAGCCCAGCGGGTACCCCACGGCCCGGTTGCGCATGGCCCAGAACTCGGCGGGCAGGCTGCTCCGAAACAGGGCCTCCCCCGGGATGCCCGGGCCCCGGAGCCTCACCTGGGTTCCCGCGCCGAACCGGGCCCCCAGGACCAGGGTGGCTCCCGTTTCCGGGGCGATGGGGGAGCCCCTCTTGAGGGGGGGCGCTCCCCCCTCCTGCAACAGGGGCTCAGGGCCCTCGAGGAAGACAAAGTCGGCCTCGGGGATGGGGACCGCCCTGGGGTTCTGCTCCCTCAGGGCCTCCAGGAGCCACCCCGGGCCCCACACCCCCACCCGCTGGTCCACCAGGCACTCGGCGATGGCCTCAAGGGCCGAGCGCAGGGACCGCGTGGGGAGGGGGTAGGGGCGGCCGGGGTAGCTGGTGGCCAGGAGGAGGCTCCGGAAGACCTCCTGCGCCCTCCGTTCCCGAACCGAGGGGGTCATAGGGTCTCCACCTCCAGGCGGGTGGACTCCACCCACTTCCAAAGTTCCTCGTCCTTCCGGCGCAGCTCCTCGGCCACCCTGTGGGCTAGGGCCAGGATGCTGGCCTCCTCGAGGCCGAGGGCCAGGGCCGCGTCCAGAAAGGCCAGGGCCTTGGCCATGCGGGGCCTCTCGCCCAGCACCATGCCGTAGCCCTCCACGCCCTTTTCCGGAAACCTCAGCCAGGCCTCGTACACCAGGACCTCCCCCAGGTAGAAGGGGTTCCCCGTGCGGGGGTCCTTTAGCGGCAGGCGCACCAGGCCCGGGCCCTCCCTGAGGACCCGGTACCCTTTGAGCTCCCGCCGCACCCGATCCCCTAGGGCGAGGACTTCCCTCTCGGGGGCTTGGGCCAGATAGCCCAGGACTTCTAATGGCGACATCTTTTCCATTCCCGCCTTCCTTTCCCTCTTCACAGCAGGGCCCGGCGGAGCCGAGCGGAGAGCTTGTCGATGACGAACACCGCCAACAGGATCAGGAGAATGACGGTGGCGGCGTCTTGGAAGCGGAAGGCCCGCACGGTCTGCATCAGGTCAAAGCCGATCCCCCCCGCCCCCACCAGGCCCAGAACGGTGGCCGAGCGGACGTTGACCTCAAAGTGGTAGAGGGTCACGGAGATGAAGGAAGGGGCCACCTGGGGCCAAAAACCGTACCGGATCACCAGGAGGGGGTGGGCCCCCGTGCCGGCCACCGCCTCAACCTGCCGCATGTCCACGGTTTCTATGGCCTCGGAGAGGAGCTTGCCCACCACGCCCGCTGTGTGCAGGGTCAGGGCCAGGATCCCGGGCAGGGGCCCAAGGCCGATGGCGGAGACGAAGAGGAGGGCCAGCACCAGCTCGGGGAAGCCCCGGAGAACGTCCATGATCCCCCGGGCCAGGAGGTAGACGGAAGGGGCCCGCACCACGTTCCTGGAGCCTAGAAAGGCCAGGGGGAGCGCCAGGAAGGTGGCGAGGAAGCTCCCCCACAAGGCCATCACCACCGTCTGGAGAAGGGAGTAGAGGAAGGTGGGCAGGTGCTGGAGGCTTGGGGGAAAGAACTCCCCCAGAAAGCCCAAACTCTTCCAGAAACCTTCCAGGAACCGCACGGGGTGGAACTCCGCCACCCCTGAGGTGAGGAGGAGGGCCAGGAAAACCCCCCCGTACAGGAGGAGGAAGGCCCTGCGCTTGCGGCGCAACTCCTCCGGCACGGGGGGGAGAGCCCCCTTAGAGCTGGCACTCGGGGCGCTTGAGGGCATCGTTGATCTTGCGGAAGGGGTCGTAGTCCTTGTCGCTAGCGGGGGCGAAGCCCTTCAGGCCGCGGGCCTCCAGCCACTTCTTGCCTTCGGGCGTGTCCTTGAACTCCAGGTAGGCTTTCCTGATCGCCTCTTTGAGGTCGCTGGGCAGGTCCTTGCGGTAGGCCCAAGGGGAGGCGGGGATGGGGTCGGACCTCCAGATCACCTCAAACTCCTCCAGACCCCGGATCTGGCCTTTGTTGGTGGCGATGCTGATCCCTGTGTCCCAGGTGACCCCCACGGGGATGGTGCCCCTGGCCACGCCAAGGATCACGTTTTCATGGTTTCCTGCAAAGAGTACCCGGCCGAAGTACTCCCGGGGGCGGATCTTGGCCTCCAGGCAGAAGTAGGTCATGGGCACCTTGTAGCCCGAGGTGCTCTCCGGGTCCACGAAGGCGAAGTCCTTGCCCTTGGCGTCGGCCAAGGTCTTGATGCCGCTTCCCTTCTTGGAAATCATCAGGGAGTGGTAGACGGTTCCTGAACGGACGGAGTCTTCCTTGACGAAGGCCTCAATGGGGGCCTTGGCCTTTTCAATGGCGTCTACGTAGGAGCCTGGGCCATAGAAGGCCACGTGCACCTGGCCCTGGGCCTGGGCCAGCATCACCGCCGTGTAGTCGGTGGCCAGGAAGAGCTTTGCAGGGATGCCCAGGCGGGACTTCAAGTACTCCAGGAAGGGCGCGTAGCGGGCCTGGTAGTCCGCCGCCGACTCCACGGGCACCTCGGCGATGACCAGCTCTCGAGGCCAGTTGGCCTTCTGGGCCCAACCGCCCACGGACAGAACCCCACCTACCCCTAGCAGCCAAAGAAGCCTCTTCATGCTTGCACACCTCCTTCGTTCACAAGGCCTTGGGACTCTGCCGAGGCCCCGTGTTCCTCACCGAAGTAGAGCCCCCTTTCCAGCTCAGGGGTCAATCCTGAGGGAGGGCCCTCAAAGAAGACTGCGCCGTCCTTGACGGCCACAACCCAGTCGGCGTAGTGGCGCACGATGTCCAGGTGGTGAAGGGTTATGAGGACGGGAATGTCCTTTTCCAGGGCGAGGGAAAGGAGGAGCTCCAGGACATCCCGGGCGTTCTTGGGATCCAAAGCGGATATGGGCTCATCCGCCAAAATCCAGCGGGGTTCTTGAGCCAGGGCCCGGGCGACGCCCACCCGTTGTTGCTGGCCCCCGGAAAGGGTTCCGGCCCGCTTCCAGGCATGCTCCAAAAGCCCCACTCGCTCCAAGAGGTGAGCCGCGAGGGCCACATCCCTTTGGGGGAAACGCCGCAACCCCCCTGCCAAAAGCCTGAGCCGCGGAAGCCGCCCCAGGAGGACGTTCTCCAGGGCCGTCAGCCGGTCTACCAGCTGGAAGGTCTGGTAGATCATCCCCGTAAGGCTCCGCGCCCGGCCCAGGGCGAGGGGGTCCCCTGGGTCAAGGCGCACATCCCCCAGCCGGATCTCCCCCTGGAAGGGGACCATACCCTTCAGGGCCCTCAGGAGCGTGGTCTTACCCCCTCCAGAGGGCCCTATCAGGGCCACCACGCGCTGCCCGTTCTCAAAAAGGTCCAGGCTGATCCCCTTGAGAACGGGTCTACCTCCCAAATGGACCCGGACATCCCTCAGGTGAATCCGCTTCACAAGCTACCCCCCTGCTACACCCGGGGGGTACTCTAAGGGCGAACTGTCAGAAAAGGGTCAGAACTTTGGTCCGCCCCAAGGAGAGGGAGTCCGTGTGGGGACCGCAGCCCTATAGCGGTCGGCTGGGATTGAAGCCCGCGTTCCCCGCTCCAAGAAGGCATCGCTCCGTCCTCGAGGGGTGTACCACCCTTTCCCAGACAACCTTCTGAGTGGGAGTGCGGCTTGCCCTTCCCATAGGCCCACCGGAAAGCGCCAAGAGGGGTGGAGGCGGAAGTTCACGCGCCTGCCTGTGGCCCCAGAACGCGCCTAGGCCACCTCGCACCACCGGGACCCCTTTGGCCGCTTCCTGGTGGGCCAGCCCCTGATGGAGGGACTCAGGCTCCCGACAGCGGACACCTGTCTGGGGGCTTATGGGCCCTAGGCGTTGCCGGTCTGGCGGCCTACTCCCACCCCTGGGCCACCCGCTTGATGCCCACGAAGTAGGCCACCTTCTCCTTGGGGTAGCCCCTGGCGAGGAGGCTGCGCACCGCCCGGTAGCGGAGGGCGAGGGGCTTGTTCCTGACGTGGTCCAGGCCGGCGTGCCGGAAGAGGGCCTGGACCAGGGGGACGAGGGCCCCCGTGCTCCAGGGCTTGCCCCGCTCGGGCCCCTCGGAGGTGCGGAGGAAGAGGTGGGGGTAGGGGATGGGGTGGAGGCTGGCCAGGTAGTCCCGCAAGGGGAGCCACTCTTCCAGGGCCTCCCGGGCCTCGGGGGCGAGGGGGACCTCCCGGGCCCGCCGTCCCCGGACCAACAGGCTCTCCCCCCGGTAGTCCTGCCGCCAGAGGGCGATGGTCTCCCGGTAGTCCAGGCCCGTCTCCCCCAGGAAGGGGATGAGGGCCTGGAGGAAGGGGCGGTGGTGGGCCACGGGGAAGGTGGGGATGGCCCTGAGGAGGCGCTGGTAGTCCTCCTCGGGGAGGGCGAGGTCCACCCGGGCGGGCTCCCCGGGGCGGTCGGGCCACTCCAGGCCCTCGGGCCAGCCCACCCCGGCCCAGTCCAGGAAGCGGGCGAAGAGGCGGAGGGCGGCCACCACCCGGATGAGGCTCCGCTCCTGGTAGGGCCTTGGGGAGGGGGCGAGGGGGTTGCCCTTGGTGAGGAGCTCCCGGAGGAAGGCCTTGAGGTCGCCGGGCTCCAGCCTGGGCCACCTCCGCCCTTCCCGCTGGAGGAAGAAGAGGAAGGCCTCCACCACCAGACGGTCCACGTGGTCCCCCTTGCGGCCCCGGCGGCGGACGAACTGCTCCAGGCCTTCCAGGAGGACCCCCCGGTCCCCCTGTTCCAGGGCCTCCTGGACCAGGGCCTTGCGCCTCTCGGGGTCGTCCCAGGGGTCCAGGCCCAGGCCGGCGTCTTCTCCAACTGCAGCCATCGCCTCTCATCTTAGCTACACGCCCCGCCAATGTCCACCGCCTTGTAGCTAAGATTTCCCTTCCCACCCCTTCCCCTCAGGCTTTTCCCTTCCCAGCGCCTCTGCGCCTTCCTTCTGGGTCGCTAAGGGTTGGGGAGCGGGGTGGGGGAGGGAAAAAAGTGAGGGAGGGTGGCGTCTTAGCTACAGACCCTCCGCCACATCCCCGGCGTGTAGCTAAGACGGCGGCAACATCGCTCGCGCAACCCAGGGGAGCGTCCGCGTAGACCGGGGTCATGACCCGCCGCTTCACCGCTCACCTGTGGCGCGAGGGGGATCTGTGGGTGGCCCAGTGCCTCCAGGTGGACGTGGCCTCCCAGGGTGAGACTGAGGAAGAGGCCCTGGCCAACCTCAAGGAAGCCCTGGAGCTCTTCTTTGAGCCTCCCACCCCGAGCCGGATCCCCGAGGTGCGCACGGTGGAGGTAGAGCTCGGCCCCACCGCTTAGGCCGCTTCCCTATCGGGAGGTGGAGCGCCGCCTTGAGGCGGCGGGCTCTGCTGTGTACACCCAGAAGGGAAGCCACGTGAAGTTCGTCCGAGAGGCCGTGGGCCTCCACCACCTCCTCCAGGAGGCCCGCCCCCGCGCGCTCCCGGAAGGCCTCCCAGACCGGCCGGGCGTCCCCGCCCTCCCCCCGCCTCCCCCCGGGGACCAGGTCGCCCAGGAGAAAGACCAGGGTGGCCGAGGGAGGAGGGATGGCCCCGGCGGCGGCCAGCTCCCGGAGGACCCCCGGAAGGGCCAGGCCCAGGGGCCGGCCCTCCCCGTCCCAGCCCTGGAGGTCGCCCGTGAAGAGGAGGCCTTCCACCCCCGGGGGCAGGCCCTCCACCCTTCCCCGGAGGAAGGGGAGGGAGGCCACCCTGAAGACGCCCCCCCTCTTTGGGGAAGAGGTACTCCACCTGGGCCGGAGGAAGAGGGTCCAGGTCCTGAACGCGAAGGGGAGGCATGGCCCCAGTCCACGCAAGGGCGGGCGGCGGGGCCTGGCCGTGGAGCTTCCCTCCCCAGTCGGTGCCCCGCCCTGGAGGGGCACTCCCGTGCGTGGGCAGGCCCATGGGGGGAGCGCCCGGGGCCTAGCCTCTTCGCCCCAGTCGCCTGAGGGCCTCCCAGACGGCCTCCCGGGAGATGAGGCCCCTCGCGGTCCCGTACTGGAGCCACCTCGCGAAGAGGTCCAGGTGGAAGCGGGCCTCCCGGAAAAGCCCCGCCAAGGCCTCTGGGGTGAGGTCCCCCCAGGACCAGTCCTCCGCCACGAGGTCCGCTCCCTCCTCCAACTCCAGGGGAAGGGGCAGGGGGCGCTCGGTGGGGAGCAGGAACGCCAGGGCCCGCGCCCCCTCCGCCTCCAGCACCAGGAGGGCGGCCTCCGGGTGGGCCTTCCAGAACTCCGGCAGGACCCACAGGCGGAGGCCCCCGTCCTCCCTCTCCCGCACCTCCAGGCCGGGGCCTACCCAGCGGCGGAGGCTTCGCGCCTCAGGGGGCTCCCACCAGCCGAAGGGATCTTTCTTAGAGAGAGAGGAAGGCGAGGCTTTCCACCTCTGTTTCTCCCTTCCCTTGGGGTCCTTTGCGCCGGAGGGGTCGGTAGACGAGGGGTAATCTTGGACGGTCCGGGCGCCGGGGAGAGGGGGGCCTTTCCCCGCCCCGGGGGCTCCCCGGGCGAGGTCTGGACTGGTGGCGGTCCCCTTGGGAAGAGGCGGCGCGGGAGGCGGCCTCCCCTTTTCCCCTTAGGGCCTCCGCCCAGAAGCCGGGGGGTAGATGGTCCAAAAAGGCCAGGAGCCTCACCGCGGGGGGCGGCTCCCTCAGGAGGGCGCGGCGCTCCCCCAGAGGCGGCGAAGCCGCGTCCCTCGCCCCCCCGCAGAGGACCCGGGCCAGTTCCCAGGCCAGGCCCCCTCCCAAGAAGGGATGCAGCTCCAGAGCCTGGGAGAGCTTTTGGCAGGCCCCTTCCCCGTTTCCCTGCGCCAGGTCCCAAAGGGCCTGCCGTCCCAGGGCCAGGGCCCGGGCCACGGGGTCGTCCCCTTTTTGGGCCAGCCGGGCGTGCCGCTGGGCTTCCCTCTGGAAGGCCTCCTGTTTTAGGGTCTCCAGGTCGCCTTCGGGCTTGCCCCGCAAAGGCAGGGATAAAAGGTGTATATTCCCATCTTGATGGGCAAGACCGGCTTTGTCCGCAGGGAGGCGAGCCCCAAGGAAGTCCTCGCCCACTGTCTGCGCCTGGCCCAAGAGGTGGCCCCGCCCACCCCTAAAGGCAAGCAAGGCCGCCCCTGGCGCTACGGCCACGACCTCTACCTAGCCCTCTTACTCTTCCGCGCCTTCTCCCACCTCACCTACCGCAAGACCGAAGCCCTCCTTCACGACCTCATGGAAGCCCCCTTCCCCTCCCATCCGTCCCTGGCCCGCTACGCGGTACAGCACCTGGACCCCCAGCTCCTCCAGGCCCTCCTGGAGAGGCTCTCCCAGGAGCTGGAGGCCCACCTCCCTGAGGAAAGCGCCCCTTCCCCCCCCTTTACCTGATGGACACCGCAGGGCTGGCCTACCGGAGGGAGGACCGGCCCCTCCGCTTCCGTCGGGGGGAGGAGGTGCGATGGGTGCGGGGGCAGGCGCGGCTTCTGGCCCTGATGGGGTGGGATAGGGGGAGGCGGCTCTTGTGGCCCTGGGGTGGGGTGGTTGGGGAGGGGTACGCTCCGGACCCCCGGCTTGGGGGGGAGGCGCTGCGGTTCATTTGGGGCAGGGGCCCCGAAGCGGCGGTTTCCTCTTTCGGAGGGGGGGTTTCTTTTGGCGGACGCGGGGTTTGACGGGAGGGAGGTGTGGGAGGCGTTGCGGGGGGAGGGTGTTCGGCCGGTGGTCCGGCTTCGGGGCGGGGGGGAGGCCAGGGCGGAGGCGCGGGTGCGGGCGCGGGAGGGGTGGGACCCGGAGGTGTACCGGTTTCGGGGTGTGGTGGAGGGGGTGTTTGGGGGTATGAAGACGCGGCTGGGTGGGGGATACCTTTGGGAGCGGAAGCCTTGGACGGCCATGGCGCGGGCGTTTTTGGAGCTCATCGCCTACGGGCTTAGGGTTCTCCTTTCGCTTCTTCCGCCGCCCCCTGGGTACAAGGCGATTTACTAGGCAAGCCCAGCCCACCGAGCCGCTCCTTCCCGGCATCACCCCCGACCTCTTCCGGTAAGGGCCCTGCACGCCGACGCCACCAGCTTCCACGTCCACGGGCAGTACGAGGGCCTGGGGGAAGAGGTGGGGGCCATCCGCATCACCTACGGCCCCATCGGTCGTGTAACGAGGAAGCGGTGTACAAGCTCCTTTGGGGCTTCCAGGACGGGTTGGATGCGCCGAGGTATCAACCTTGCGATTAGGGCATGGTCATGCATAAAAAGCAAGCTTGTCTTCAGGCTTACCCCATTCCCAGCCGAAGACCGGAGGTTGTGGACCTAAGTGCCCATGCATAGACCTTGCAACGCCCCTCCCCCATGGTTTCCCAAGGCCTCCCCATGCCCGGCTCGCCAAGGGTTGAGGGGTGTGGGGTAGGAGAGAGTAAAAGTGAGGGAGGGCGGTGTCTTGGATACGGGGGCGACCCCGGGTCCGAGGCGTGAGGTATCCCCGATTCGCCTCGGTAAAGCGATGTAGAATTGCGCTGTATGCTACGCAAGCAGGTGTACCTCACTCCCGAGGAGGAGGCCAAGCTGAAGCGCCTGGCCCGGACCACGGAGCGCACCGAGGCGGAGATCCTCCGCCTTGCTCTTGACCTCCTGCCAGAGGAGGAGGCCCCCCTGCTCCTGGCCTTGGCTGCGGAGGGGTTGTTGGAGGTACCCGAACGGGCGGTGAGCCCGGAGCAGATGGAGGAAGCCTACCGCCGTTACCTGGACCAGGTGGCCGGGCGCCGGATTGGCCTCTCCGAAGCCCTCCTTGGGGAACGGGAGGGACGGTGATCCCTCCTATCTGGACACCTCCGCCCTAGTGAAGCGCTACGACCCAGAAGAGCCGGGGGCGGAGGAGGTGCGAGCGCTTTTCACCAGGGTTAGGGCGGTGCTCACCAGCTCCCTGGCCATGGTGGAGGCCATATCCGCCTTCCGCATCAAAGAGCGGCAAGGCGTTTTCACCCCGAAGAGGTGCGCCTGGCCGTGGAGGCCCTGGAGGCCCACGCTGCCCTGCAGTACCGCTTGGTACCTCCGAGGCCTGCCGAAATCCTGAATAGCGTTTCGGCGTTGCCGCGAAGCTACAGCCGCACCCTTACGCCGGAGCGCTAAAGGGGTAGGCGTAGCGCGCCGTTCCTAAAGCCAGGGTTGCCCAACGGGGGGTTTGCCTCGAGGCGCTCAAGGTCTGGTACAAGCGGGTGCTCAGGAGCCCTTGAGCCCCTCCAGGAAGCGGTGGACAGCGAGGAGGCCCAGGAAGGCCTCCGCCGCCGCTTCCAGGGGCACCTCCGCCACCTGGAGGCCCTCCCGCAGGGCCAGCACGAAGCCCCCCGCCACCTCCACCCCCTCCGCCCGCAGGGCCAGGGCGTAGGCCCCCACCTGCAGGAGGTGCTCCGGGTAGACCCGGGCCGAGGTCTTCAGGTCCACCACCACGGACCTTCCCCCCAGCCGGGCCACCAGGTCCACCCGCCCGGCGTAGCGGTGCCCGGGGTGGAAGACGGCCTCCTCCGAAAGCAGGGGCTCGCCCCCGTTCCCCTCCCACCACTCCGCTAGCTCCCGGGCCATCCCCCGGGCGGGCTCCTCCTCGGGAAGGGGTGGGGCTTCTCCCCGGAACAGGGCCTCCGCCCAGGCATGGAGGTCGGTGCCTCTCTCCGCCGCCCTCTGGGCCGCCTGGCGGTGGGCCTGGCCCGCCTCCTAGAGGATCCTCGCCACCTCCCTGGCCCCTGGACTGTCCCATCGCTGACCTGGGGGCCGCGGGTCTACCCGCGCCCTCCAAGGTGCGCTTCAAGCTCTTTACCCTGGACCACTCCCTGGTGCGGGGCCAGCTGGGCCAGCTCGCCCCCCAGGACCAGGCCCAGGTTCTGGAGGCCCTGGCAACGTTGCTGGGCCTGGCGGGCCGTTGAGAAAAGCGCTGCCTGGAGCCCACGGGGGCCCATGCGATGGTGGAGCGCGTTGACAGCGCGGTCTAACCCTTGTGTAGGTCCAGGTGAGGGAGCCCACCCGGTCCCGGGCGTAGGTACGGCCGGGAGGGTCGCGCCAGGACGAGGACCCCCCGGGGGACTGCCCCACCCCCGGCGGGCGCAAGACGGGGAAGTCCGCTGCCTCCCCGCAGGGAGGGCGGGCGGCGGCCGAAGGGGCCCGCGGCCCCTCAGGCGGGAGTTTCGGTCTCAGGGGGGGCTCGCCGACCCGGGACCGAGAGGGGGAGGTCGTGCCCCCAGGCCCGCCGGGGAGGAAGCCTAGGGCGCGGGAAGGGTGAAGAGGCCCTCGAAGAGGGTGGGGTTCACCCCCACCCTCAGGGTCTCCCACAGGAAGAGCCGCGCTCCCCCCAGGTAGCCCTCCGCCCGGAAGGAGAGGAGGAGGCCCTCCACCTCCCGGTAGGCCCCGTAGAACACCAGGACCTCACCCCCCAGGGCAGCAAAGGGATACCGCTCCGCCAGGAGCCTCCCCTCCCGGTCCAGGGCCAGAAGCCCCTCCCACCCCGCCCCCTCCGCTTGGGGTCCAGGAACAGGGTCTCTCACGCCACGCCACGCCTGATCGTTCACGGAGCACTCTCCCTTCTCAGAGACTCACCGCGCGGAGAGGATGTGGGTTTAGGGTGACACTTACTCATATAGTGGTATCCTGATGGTATGGCCCACCTTATGCTCCATGCCCAATACCTAACCCACCTGGGGGCCAAGGGTCGGATCGTCCTGCCCGCGGAAGTCCTCAAGGCCCTCGGCCTGAAGGAAGGGGACCCTCTCCTCCTCCGGGTGCGGGAGGACGGCGCCATTGAGCTCCTTAGCGCCCGCGAAGTGGCCCGCCGGACCAAGGGCATGTTCGCCCACGTGGCTCCGGGCCGGAGCCTGGTGGACGAGCTCCTCGCCGAGCGCCGTGAGGAGGCCAGGCGGGAGGAGGAATGAAGGCAGTTCTAGACGCCTCTGCCCTCCTGGCTTTCCTTAGGGGCGAGCCGGGAGCGGAACGGGTGGCCGAGGCTTTGGGGGAAGGAGCCTGCCTAAGTGCGGTCAACCTGGCCGAGGTCCTCTCCAAGCTAGCCGACTGGGGGGAAGACCCCGCCGAAGCCCAGGCCCGAATGGAGCGGGCGGGGCTCTTGGGCGCCGCGGTGGAGATTTTTCTTTTTTCCGAAGAGGACGCTCTGGAGGTGGCCAGACTCAGGGCCTTAACCCGGGTCCACGGCCTCTCCTTTGGTGACCGGGCCTGCCTGGCCCTGGCCCGGCGCTTAGGGCTTCCCGCCCTCACCGCAGACCGGACCTGGGACGAACTGGGCTTGGATATCCCGGTGGTGGTCATCCGCCCCTGAGGGTGGGACAGGCAGGCCGGGCCGCCTCCAGGTCTGCCATTCGCCGCCAGACCTCCGCCAAGGAAACCCCTGAAACCAAGTGGAAGAAGCCCAGGTAGGCCCTCAGCGGCCCCAAAGCCTTTCTATGACCCTCCAAACGGGGTCTGGTATGCGTTCCATGATCTCTGCGACGCGCCCTGTTTCATCCAGAACGCCCTCAAGTTCTTTGCGGCTCCAGCGGCTGCTCGTAGCGAGCGTAAATGAGGGGGGTAGGTTGGAGGTCCACCACCTGAGGAAGGCCTTTTCCCCGGAAAGCCTGATGGCGAGGTGGGCCAGCAGTTCCTAAGACACGGGCTGAAGCCCGTGACCCAGGTGGAGCTTATACACCGCCTCTTCCTTGGGAAACTTATGGTCCCGCACCTTCGTCCCCCGCCGTAGCTCCCGGATAAACCCCAGAACCTACGCTACGCGTGACCCATCAGGTTGGTGCTCCGCCAGTGCGGCCAAAGGGACTTGGAGTACCGTAGAACCGCAAGAAGGCCCCTACGTCAGCCACCTAAAGCCCCACTCCACCTGGGTACTGCGCACGCCAGGCCACCTTCACCTCCCCCAAGGCCTCAAGGGCCTCGCCCCGGTTCCTTGCCCCTTACACCCACCTCAGGTCCTCGGCCAACAGGGCCGGGTCCCGCGCCCGCACCTGGGACAGGCTCCACCGCACCCCGTGCACCACGCACCGCTGCCACTCCGCCTGAGGGTAGACCCTCCGAATGGCTTCGGGAAGCCCGGGCAACCCGTCGGTGACGAAGAGCAACACCCGCCGCAGGCCCCGCTGCCAAAGCTCCCCCAGGACCCCTTCCCACCCCAGGGCGCTCTCCGCCAGCAGTGGAAGCCCTGGCTGAGCTTTTCCTCTACCTGGGCACCGAGGAGGCCCTCAAGCGGTGAGTCAGGGGCTACAGGGAAGTCCGGAGGGACCTGGGGCTGGAGCCCTAGCCTGTTCTTTTGTCCGCCTCGCCGCCGGGGACTGGGGCAGGGTGGGTCAGGACGTGGGTATGACGTGGTATGATGTGCGCATGCGGACCACGGTCTATCTACCGGATGACTTGGCCGAGGAGGTGAAGGCCTACCTAAAGGCTTACCCGGGCAAGAGCCTCTCCACCCTGGTGCGGGAGGCGCTGGAAGCCCATCTGCGCAAGAACCCCTCCCGCCTCTTGGAGCTGGCAGGTCTGGTGGAGAAGGCCCCCGTGCCCGCCAAGGACCGGGCCGAGGACCAGGTGCCCCACGGGCAATGACCCCCTCCCGCCTGATGGTGGACGCGGGGCCCCTCATCGCCCTCTTCCACAAGGCTGACCCGGATCACCAAACGGCTGTGGAGGCCTTCCGCCATCTCTCGGAGGCTGGGGCTCGCCTCCTTTGTCCCATGCCCGTGGTGTTTGAGGTCTACAAGTGGCTCCTCTTCCACGGGGGGGCCAAGGCGGCCCGGCGCGGGCTGGAGGGGATGCTGGAAGCCCTGGAGGTGGTGCCTCTGGGTCCGGAGGACTTGGAGGCCCTCCGCCTCTTCCTGTTCATCCGGCCAAGCTGGCGGGGAACCCTGGAGGACGGGAGCGTGGCCCTCCTGGCACTGCGCTTGAAGGTTCCGGTGTGGACCTTCAACTACCGGGACCTGGGGGGCTTCGCCGGGCTCATCTTCTGGAACCCCTGAGGGACGCGTAGTCCCTGAAGCGCGCTCTCCAGGAAGACGCCCTTCCCCCGGCCCCGCCAGGGCTGGAAGCGGGGCTTGGGAGCCTCAGGCAGCTCCAGCTGGACCTGGTCCGCCAGGCAGCGCCACTCGGGCCTGGATAGGAGGGCTTTGGCGGTGGGCGCATGTTTGGCCTTGGGCATGGTTCCATGGTACCCCGTCCGGGGAGACATGCTCCCAAGGGCTCCCCTGCCCACCCACCTCCACCAGGCCAAAGCCCTCTACTGTTTTCTGATGCCTTCGTGTGCTACTTGACCCCGACCCCTGGGGTGTGAAAAAAGAGGGGGTGCCATGAGGCAAGATCGTGAGCACCCCCTTTACCATCTTGACGCGGAAACCCTTCTCGTAGCTACCTACATCTGGGTAGACGATGAACTCAAAGCCCTCCAGGCCCAGGGCCTCAAGCTTCCCCCAAAGCAAAAGCACCAAAAGGCCACCCTGGCTGAACTCCTGACCCTCGCTGTCTTTTTCCTTCTCCAAGGCCAGGACCTGGCCAAGGGTTACCTCGCCGCCAAAACCACCCTCAAGGCCTACTTCCCCTCCCTCCCCCACCTCTCTCGTTTCTATCGGGTCCTGCAGAAGTCCTCTTTGGGGCCCCTACCCCAAATGAACCCCTCACCTCCTAGCCCACCTGGCCATAAGGCTCTCTGGGGGACAAGGCCTTCTGCACGTGGTGAACCTCAAACCCATCCCCCTGGCCCACGGCCACAGGGTCCACGGCCTCGGCCTCCCTGGGTCCGCAGTGGGGGTAGGTCCCCTGGGAGCTTTCGCGGGTTACGTCCTGATGGCGGTCATGAACGACCAAGGCCTCTTTTCTCGCTGGGCCCTTCTCCCCGGGAACGCCCGGGAGACCTGGGGAGCTGAGCTTCTGGAAGGTCTCCCTGCCGTTCTGGGGGACCGGGGCTTTCGTTGGGTTTCCGGGGTGATGACGCCATCGTATCGGCTCAGGGGCGGGAAGGTGGTGGAGACAGGGTGGAGGAGCTGGGTCACGCGCAAGCGTATCTTGTTGGGGAGGGTCAGGAACTGGATAGTGACCTGGTTTAGCGTGATGGTCAGGTCTTTGAGACTTCATCGGATAGAGGCCCAGTCTTATTGGGGCCTCGTGGTCCGGGTGAACCTCATTCTGCCGGTCCACAACCACATATGTAGCCGGGTGCTTCTCAGGATGGCCGGGATAGAGCTAAGTACCCCACCGCGGCCTTCGCCGCGGTGGGGGCCCCAAAAAGGCCTTCCCACGGCCCCGACTTGGGCATCCCATGTTGCGAAACCAAAGTGTGGGCACTTATGAGGTAGCACGCGAGGGAATTCCTTACACGACCCCTCTCAATAAGGACCACCAACCTTCAATAAGGATCACCAACCTTATGGCATGCAACCTTATGGCATGGTTCAAACGGAGGAAATCCTTCCAGAGCGGTATGTTCCCCATCCAAAGACCTTGACACGACCTGCTCTCTCTGGGGGTGGTCCAAATTTGGGGCAATACTACAACCTCATCTCGGAGACCGCTTACCCCGAGATGGGAAGCGACATGGGGGGACTACAGCCCTAGGGAGATGTACTTGGCCTCCAGGTACTCCAGGAGGCCCCACTTTCCTCCCTCTCTTCCCAGCCCCGAGCGTTTAACCCCGCCGAAGGGGGCTTGGGGCGTGGAGGGCACGCCATCGTTGATCCCTACGATCCCGTACTCTAGGGCCTCCGCCACCCGGAAGGCCCGGGAGAGGTCCTGGGTGAAGACGTAGGCAGCAAGCCCCACCGGGAAGCCGTTCGCCCAGCGCACTGCCTCCGTTTCCTCTCGAAAGACCGTAAGGGGAGCAACAGGGCCAAAGGTTTCCTCCCGGAAAAGGAGGCTTTCCGGCTTCACGTTGAGGAGCACCGTGGGGGCGAAGAAGAGCCCCTTGGCCTCACCCCCCGTCACCAAAGAAGCCCCTAGAGCCAGGGCGTCCTCCACGTGGGCCCAGACCTTCCGGAGTGCAGCCTCGTTCACTAGGGGACCGATGTCTGTCTCTTCGGAAAGGGGATCCCCTATCCTCAGGGCGGAGACCCGCCTGGCGTAGGCCTCGGCGAAGGCCTCGGCGATGGGGGCCTCCACAAAGATCCGGTTTGCCGCCACGCAAGACTCCCCGGCGTTCCGGAACTTGGCCCTCAGGGTCTCCTCCACCGCCTTTTCCAGGTCGGCGTCGGCGAAGATCAGTACGGGGGCGCCTCCGCCCAACTCCAGGGAGACCCGTTTGAGGGTCTTGGCCGCCTCCTGGTAGAGCCCAAGCCCCACCTCCGTGCTCCCCGTGAAGGTGAGCTTACGCACCCTCTCGTCCTCTAGGAAGGGCCGCGAGACCTCAGCGGGTTTCGAGGTGGGGAGGACCTGCAAAACCCCAGGGGGCCCTTCTGCCTCCAGGAAGAGCCGCGCCAGGTAGAGGGCGGTGAGGGGGCTCTCCTCTGCGGGTTTCAGCACGAAGGTGCACCCAGCCGCCAGGGCCGGGGCGACCTTCCGGGTCACCATGGCCGCGGGGAAGTTCCAGGGGGTGACCCCGTAGACCGGTCCCACGGGTTCGTAGCGCACCAGGATCCTTTTGTGGGGAAACTGGGAGGGGACCGTCTCCCCGTATATGCGCTTGGCTTCCTCCGCGTACCACTCCACGAAGCCCGCGGCGTAGGCCACCTCTCCCCTACCCTCCTTGAGGGGCTTTCCCATCTCCAAAGCCATGAGCCGAGCCAGGGGTTCCTGGTGCTCCAGGATGAGCTCGTACCAGCGCCTCAGAACCTTGGCCCGCTCGTAGGCCGTGGTCCGGCTCCAGCCGGGAAAGGCGGCCACCGCCTCCTCCAACGCCTCCCGCGCTTCACTTTCCCCACAGTCCGCCACCTCAGCCACCACTTCCCCCGTGGCCGGGGAGACCACTGGGAATCGTCTGGCCAAGGGCCGCCAGGCACCGCCGATCAGGGCTTCCCTGGGGACCTCGTTTTCTAGGGTGGGCAACATGGACACCCCCTCGTTCCTAATCCAGCCCTCCCAGCCATCGCCGACGTTCTAGGGGATCACGATCTGCCGCACAACCTCTCCCCGGGCTAAGCGGTCAAAGCCCTCGTTTATGGCCTCCAAAGACAATGTGCCCGTCACCAACCGCTCCGCAGGTAGCCTTCCAATTCGGTGTAGCGTGAGGAAGCGAGGGAGATCTCGCCTCGGGTTCGTGGAACCCATGTAACTCCCCTTGAGGATGCGCTCCTCTGCGGTCAAGCTCACGGCGGGAAGGCTCAGAACCCTTTCTGGGTGGGGCAGACCCACCGTGACCGTAACACCGCCCCTCCGGGTGGCCTTGTAGGCCAAGCTCATGGCCTCCACGGAACCTGCAGTCTCAAAGGCATAGTCCGCTCCGCCCCCCGTGATCTCCCTTATGG
>Ga0308415_1000311_pt1 | contig 21087 bp, 12 predicted proteins | sample HotsprSampleOS55_FD_203465 | JGI IMG/M metagenome (GOLD analysis project Ga0308415, IMG submission 203465) | Hot spring phototrophic mat microbial communities from Octopus Spring, Yellowstone National Park, Wyoming, United States - 20090730_OS55 ... | reverse complement strand
TCGCGGAGCTCGCGCAGCACGCGCAATTTTCCATGGCCGCGCCCCTCCAGCCGGGCCCCGGCGTAGTTCTCCGCGTAGGCCCGATCGTCCAGGTATCCGTAGCTCCTCAATCGCTCGATGATGCGGGCGACATCGGCCGGATCGGCCGCCCGACGGCGCAGCCTGTCCCGCAGCTCGGCCACGGAAAAAGCGCGCGCGGCCAGCAGCCGCAGAGCGTTCTCCCAAAGCGCGGCGGCGTCGAGCTTGCGCGCCTTGCGAGACTTTTCCTCCGCCATGGCCGGAACCTTTGGTGCTATCTTCAAGGATAGTCGGAGTACACTCGAAACAGGAAGGATTACTGCTGTGGAGGACAACAACAAGTTGGCGTACTTTTTCCTCGGTTTGGGAATCGGCGTCGGAATCGGCATTCTTTTCGCCCCGAAATCGGGTGAAGAGACGCGCCAGCTCATCAAATCCAAGGCGGATGAAGGCCGGGAATACGTGAAGCGGCGCACGGAAGAGGTTCGCCAGTCGGCGAGCGAACTGGTGGAAAAGGGCAAGGAAGCGATCAGCCGCCAGCGCGAGCATTTGGCGGCGGCCGTGGAGGCCGGAAAGCAGGCCTACCGCGAGGCCGTCGGCCGGCCGGCGGAGGCCAAGGCCGAAGGCGAGGCCCAAAGCTAAGCTCTAGATCAGAAAATAGCCGACATGCAAGCGCAGGAGCCCTTGTTGTACGTGATGGCCGCTGCGGTGTTGATCTCCGCGGCGGCGTTGATGTTGATGGCCGTGTCGATGGTCCGGGTGGCGCGGGCGGCCGCGGCGATGCGGACCCAGCTGGCCGAGCTGGTGCCGAAGGCCGAGTCCGTTCTCGAATCGGCCCAGAAGACCCTCTCCGACAGCCACACGCGCATCTTGGAGCTGACGGCCAGGGCCGCCGAATTCACCTCCAAAGCCAATGCCGCCCTTGAGGCCACCCGCGTTCAGCTCGGCAGGACTGACGAGTTTCTCACCGAGCTGACCCAGCGGGCGCGCGTACAACTGGATCGGATCGAGTTGGTGCTCGACGACACCATCAGCCGAGTGCACGAGACCGTCGTCGTCCTCAACAAGGGAGTTCTCTGGCCGCTTCGGGAGATCAGCGCCGTGGGAACCGGCATTCGCACCGCAATCCAATATCTGGCGCGGGGCGGCCGGCCGAACGTCGCGCAGGCCACTACCGACGAGGAGATGTTCATTTGACGGGGCCGCGGACCGGGTCCGCATGATCGACATCCATAGCCACATCCTCGCGGGCCTGGACGACGGCCCGCGCACGTGGGAGGAGAGCCTGGAGATGGTTCGGATCGCCGCCCGGGCCGGAACCACCGATATCGTCGCCACGCCTCACGCCAACCTGGAGTTCTCTTTCGATCCGGAACTGGCGGCGCATAAGATCGCCGAACTGGCCTCCGCAGCAGGACCCCAACCGCGCATCCACCGCGGCTGCGACCTTCACCTCTCCTATGACAACATCCGGCAGGCCTTGGCGGAACCCGCCCGGTTCACCATCGACGGAGGCCGCTACCTGCTGGTGGAGTTCCCGGATCTGCTGGTCATCCGCAACGCGGGCGAGATTTTCGACAAATTCCTCCATGCGGGCATCGTGCCGATCATCACCCACCCGGAGCGGAACGAGTTGCTCCAACAACGCCTGGAGGAGCTCGAGGCTTGGGTCGAGCAGGGATGCCGGCTTCAACTGACGGCGCAGTCCTTCCTCGGACGTTTCGGGCGCCAGGCGCGGGAGTTTGCCGAGCTGCTCGTGCGCCGCGGCCTGGCGCACGTGGTGGCGAGCGACGCACACGACGCCGAGGATCGACCGCCCGATCTGAGCGGCGCTTTCGATTACCTGCGGCGGAAGTTCGGTGAGGAGGTGGCCCTGCGGCTCCTCGTCGACAATCCTCGGTGCGTGCTCGGGAGCGCTCCCATTCCGGCCGCGCAACAGGTGAGCCCGAACGCCAAAAGATGGTATAGATTCTGGTAGACGGAGAGGCGGGCGATGTCAGGCGGCTGGGTGGCGCGTATCGCTCACACGCTACTTTGGCTGGCTCTGGCCGGCCGGCCTCTGGCTGCACAGGTGCATGAGACGCCCTTTGCGGGCAAGTGGTTTCCAGCCAAACGCGAGGAGCTCGTCGAGGCACTGGACCGCGTTTTTGAGGCTGCCGAGCAGCGCGCCGGAGGCGTGAGGGCGCGCAAGCACCTTCGAGCTCTGATCGCCCCCCACGCTGCGATTCAATACTCTGGGGTCGTGGCCGCCTCAGCTTACCGGCTGCTTGACCGGCCGAAGAACATCATCGTGTTGGGCTTCAGCCACCGCCGAGCGGTCGAGGGCGTCGTCGCGCCGCGCTTAGAGGCCTACGTTACGCCGCTCGGTTCGGTTGCAGTGAACCGCGAGGCCGTGGCCGAGCTCGCCTTTCGCACCGTTGAAGAGCGCGAGCTGTGCGACCACTCGCTCGAAAGCCAGCTGCCGTTTCTCCAACGCGCCTCACCGGGGTCCACGATTACGCCGCTGTACGTGGGGGAGTTATCGGCGGAGCAGCTCGAAGAGGCGGCCGGCCGGCTCGCCCTGCGCCTGCGAAAGGGGGACGTGCTCATCGCCTCCTCCGACTTCACGCATTACGGCAAAGTTTACGGCTACCAGCCCTATCCGAATGACAAGCAGATCCGAGTCCGGCTGTTTCGCCAAGCGATGCTCGCCTTCGAGGAGATCGGCTCGATCCGGGTCGCCGAATTCGATCGGTACTTGGAGGCGACCGGGGATACGATTTGCGGCCAGGGACCGATTCGCCTGCTCCTGGCGGCTTTGAGCCGGCTCGAAGACGGGGGTGAGGAGGTCTACATGGAGGCGGTCGACTACATGGCCTCCGGCGAGCTGACCGGAGACTACTCGATGAGCGTCGGCTACGGGGCGTTGGCCTTCTACCCGTCCTCGGCGTTCCGGATCGGCTCGGAGGATCAGCGCAGCCTGCTCGCCAGCGCCCGCCGGACTCTGAATCGCTATCTGGTCGAGAAGGCCAAGGACCCAGTGAAGGTACCCGAAGCGGAGCGCACGGCGGATCTCGAGCAGCGCAGCGGCGTGTTCGTGACGGTAAAAAAGAACGGGGAGCTTCGGGGCTGCGTGGGGGCTCTGGTGACGCGCAAGCCTTTGTGGGAGACGGTGCCCGACCGGACACTGGCGGCCATGACGGCCGATCCGCGATTCCCGCCCCTGGCGCCAAGCGACGGTCCGGTGACGCTCGAGATCTCGCTGCTGACGCCGCTCAAGAAGGTCGGCGATTGGCGGCAGTTCCGTCTGGGCAAGGGCGCGCTGCTTCTCCTGGAGGACAAGTCCGCCACGCTGCTGCCGCAGGTGGCGACCGAAATGGGGTGGAACCGGGAGCAGTTTCTGGAAAACCTGGCCAAAAAAGCGGGGCTGGATGGATCGGCCTATCGCCACCCCCGGGCGCGCCTCTACGTTTTCGACGCGCAGGTCTTCGCCGAAGCCCCGGATTCGGTCGACGGCGCCGGTCAGGACCCGCGCCCATAATCGCTACACTGAAAGTGTGAAAGCGCTCCTGGGCCTGCTGGGCGTGGTCCCCTGGTCCTGGTTGGCGGCCCAAACTGCGGTTGCGGACCTGGCAGCCAAGATTCGCCAGGCCGGCCTTGATTCCGAGCGATGCTACCGAGTGCGGGAGCTTGACTTCAGCCGCGATGAGCTCCGCTTCTACCTCACCGACGGATATCTGATCTTCGGCCGCCCGGTCGACGGGCGGATCCTCTCCGCGGTCTTCTCAGCTCACCACGAAGCCGGAGAGGCGGAACTTCTGCTGATGCCTCCGCTCAAGAGCGAGCGGCTGTCGCTGGCCACCTTCACCCAGTCGCCCAACCTGAACGAGCGTTTCCGCCTGGCGGTGATGCTGTTCACCGACTCGACCGCCGAGGAGCTGGCGCGACGGGTTCGCGAGCGCGGCGGCGTGCCAAGCCCGGAGACGGGCCTGCTTATTGAGCGGCAACTCGCATCTTCAGTGAACAACCTTGCCGCCAGCTTCGGCATGCGGCTGCTCTACGACCTGCTGGCGGACTCGCCGCCCGAGGAGGGCTTCTTTTACGCCGCCATCCGGGGCAATCGTCTGGGCAACTTCGATGTCGTTTACGACCCCACCGCCGTCGAGCAGATTCAAGTCGGCCAGGTCAACTTCCGTGAAAACCGAGCCTTTTTCGACGTCTGGACGAGCTTCGCCTCGCGCCCGTTCCGCACCGGCGCCCGGCGCGTCGAACCGCTTTTGGATTCGCTTACCGACTATCGCATCGACGCCACGCTGAAGCCGGACTTGGAGCTCGAAGTCGTCACCCGCGCGCGGCTCAAGACCGGCAGCCGTCCCCGTCCCGTCCTCCACTTTGAGATCAACGACAGCATGGACGTCACCCAGGTGCGGATCGACGGGGCGTCCTGCGAGGTCTTTCAGCGCGAGGCGCTCCGCGACAACCTGCTGCGCGGCCGGGGCAACAAGCTCTTCCTGGTGGTCCCGGCGCGGCCGCTTGAAGCCGGCCGCAGCTACGAGCTTGAATTCCGCCACGAGGGGCGCGTGGTGTCGGAGGCGGGTAACGGCGTCTACTATGTCGGCGCGCGGGGCTCCTGGTACCCGCGCCACGGCCTGCCCTTTGCCGATTACGACGTGACCTTCCGCTATCCCGCATCCCTGGATCTGGTGCTGCCCGGCGAGGCGGTCGAGGAGCGCACGGAAGGCGAGTGGCGCATCAGCCGGCGGCGCACCGAGTCCCCCGTGCGCCTGTTCGGCTTTAACGTGGGCCAGTACCAGCGGCATGAAGAGGTGCGAGGAGACTACCGGATCCAGCTTTTCGCCAACCGCCGCCTGGAGAGGGCGCTCGAGCCTCCGCCCGCCGTCGTGCTGGTTCCCCGCAATGAGCCGCCTTGGGCCCCGCGGCGGCAGCGCGGCGCGCCGGAGCTGATCACGCTGCCAAGCCTGCCGCCACGACCCAACCCGGCTCTGCGGCTGGAGGCGCTCGCCCGGGAGATCGCCGACGCCTTCGAGTTCATGGCGGAACACTTCGGCCCGCCGCCGAGCCGAACCCTGACGGTTTCACCCATCCCCGGCTTCTTCGGACAAGGCTTTTCGGGCCTGCTCTACCTGTCGACGGTCTCCTATCTGGATCCGACCGAGCGCCCGCAAGCCCTCCGCAACCAGTACCACCAGTTCTTTTTCTCGGAGATCCTCCATGCCCACGAGACGGCCCATCAGTGGTGGGGCAACGTCGTAACGGCCGCCGGCTACCAGGACGAGTGGGTGATGGAGGCGCTCGCAAACTACTCTGCCCTGCTGATGTTGGAGAAGCGCAAAGGCGCCGGAGCGCTCCGCCAGCTTCTCGAGCGCTACCGGGAGAACCTGCTGGTGCGCAACGAAAGCGGCCAGACCGTGGAGTCGGCCGGGCCCATCAGTTGGGGACCGCGCTTGGATTCCTCCCAAGCGCGCGCCTGGCGCACGATCACCTACGAGAAGGGCTCCTGGATCATGCACATGCTTCGGCGGCGTCTGGGTGATGAGCGCTTTCTGGCCATGCTCGGCGAACTATGCCGCCGCTACCGGTTCCGAAGCATCAGCACGGAAGACTTTCGGAAGCTGGCGGCCGAGTTCCTGCCGCCCGGCGCCCCGGATCGGGAGCTTGAAGAGTTCTTTGATAACTGGGTCTACGGCGTGGGCATCCCCGAGCTCGACTTCAAGCATTCGCTCCGGGGACAGGCGCAGAAGCTGCGTTTCACGGCCACGGTGACGCAGCGCGGCGTGGCTCCGGACTTCAGCGCGCTGGTGCCGCTGGAGCTGCGCTATGCCGGAAAACCGTCCGTGACGCACTGGATCCGGACCGACGGGGAGGGGCCGGTGACGCTGACCTTAACGCTGGCCAGTCGGCCGTCGGAGGTCGTCTTCAACGCCGGCGACGGCGTCCTGGCCGTGATGCGGTAACCGGAATCAAGTATCCTTGAAAGGCAAGGAGGGGGGATGCTATCAAAACCCCGGCAAGAGCGGCGGGCGCGCTATGACTTCGTGCTGGTCGGCTCCGGTTACGGCGGAGCGATCATGGCGGCGCGCCTGGCCAACGCCCCACTCGATCCGGCCCCAACGGTTTGCCTGCTCGAACGAGGCCGGGAGTGGGAAGTGGGACGATTTCCCGACCGACTCGAAGAGGTGGTGGCAGCGCAACGCAATGCCGCCAATCCCTCAGGTCTTTATGAGCTGCTCACCTACCGCGACATCTCGGTCATCCAGGGATCGGGTCTCGGCGGCACATCTCTGGTGAACGCCAACGTCGCCATCGTGCCCGACGAAGAGACCTTCGAAAAGCAAGGCTGGCCCGCCGGCGTGAAGCTCTCCGTGCTGAGACCGTATTTCGAGCGGGCGCGCCAGATGCTCGGCGCCGGCCCGCACCCGCGCGCCTCTGAGCTTTTAAAGGTGCGGGCGCTCGCCCGCCGCGGTGCGCAGCTCGGCCTGGAGGTCTTGCCGCTCGAGATCGCGGTGAATTTCACACTCGACGGCGTAAACCCGTACGGGGTCCGGCAGCGGCCGTGCATCGACTGCGGCGATTGCGTCACCGGCTGTAACGTGGGCGCCAAGAACACGCTGGCGATGAACTATCTGCCGATGGCCGCTCGCGGCGGCGCCGACATCTTCACCGAGGCCGAGGTGCTTTGGGTGGAGAAGCTGGCCGGCGGCGGCTGGTGCGTGCACGGACGGCGCCTGCGGGGCCTGGGCCGCGCCGAACCGTTCCGAATCGAGGCCGCCAACGTCATCCTGGCGGCCGGCGCCATCTATACCACCGAGATCCTGCTTCGCTCCCAGGCGGCCGGCCTGCCGTTGTCGCCCAACGTCGGCGCCTGCTTCGGCGGAAACGGCGATTTCTTCGGCCTGGCCTATAACGGCGACTACCGCACCAACGTCTTGGGCTTCGGCAACCGCCCGCAAAGTCCCGGCCAGGCGTTGGCGCCCGGCCCGACCATCGTCGGCGCGTTGCGCTACCACCGCGACGGTCCGATCGAGGGGCGCTTGACGATCGAAGACCTGTCGTTTCCGAGCGCCTATGTGAGCGCCGCCAAACTCGCCTTCGGCGTGCTGCGCGGCGAGGACTCCGACACCGGGGATGAACGCGAAAAGCAGCGCCGGCTGCTCCGAGACTTCGACCCGTTCACGCCCCACCACCCCGACGGGGCGCTCAACCACAGCATGCTCTATCTGTGCATGGGCTTCGACGACGCGCGCGGCACCATCGAGTTCAGCCAGCCATGGTGGGACCCGGACGGCCGCGCCCAGATCGTCTGGAAAGACGCCGGACAGCAGCCCGTCTTCGCTCGCATCAACGACGAGCTGCGGCGGCACGCGCGGGCCCAAGGCGCCAGCTTCATCGCCAACCCGCTGTGGACCGTCTTCAACCTCCGGCATCTGATCACCGCCCATCCGCTCGGAGGCTGCCCGATGGGTGACGACGCCGATGGCGGCGCAGCCGACGAGTTCGGCCGGGTCTTCTCCTCCGACGGCACGATCCACAAGGGCCTGTTCGTGGCCGACGGCTCTCTCATCCCCACCTCGCTCGGAGTCAATCCGTTTTTGACGATTGCGGCCCTGGCGGAACGGATTGCCGAGCGCAAGGTCCGGGAGCTTGCAGGTGAGGCGTACCCGGCCCCGCCTGTAAGCGTTACGGTGACGCGAATCGATGCGCGGTCGGTGGCCGATTGGACCGAGGACGAACTCGACCGGCTGTTTCGACGGCGCGTCAGCAAGCCGATCGAATGGGTGCTCAACAGCGGGCGTCGCGAAATCGATCTTGAATCCGGCACGATCCGCAACGACGCGTTCTGGAAAGGCTTCTTCCCCAAGGGCCACGTGCTCAACGCGATGTCGGCCGCCATCTTTACCGGCTTCAAGAAGCGCTTCCTCCGCCAGGACGGGCGCATCGGCGGCATCACCAGCGACAGCGACGACCGACTCCAGGCGCGCAACACCCTCGAAGAGATCGAGCTCGCAGAGCGCAGCGGCGAGCTCGAAGCCGGCCGCTACCTTTTGCTGCGCTACGCCGATCCGCCCTGGCAAGGCTACTACGACGTCTTGAAGGTGATTCAGGAGGACCTCGTCGTCGGCCGGGTCTACCTGGGGGTATTTCCGCACGGGCTGCGGCTGTTCACCTTCGCCATGGTCCGCGCCTACGGCTTCGACGCGATGACGGTGGAGGACCACCGCCGGCTCTGGGATATGGGGACGCGACCGGAAAAGGCCGAACTCGACGGCGTCTGGCGGATGGATGTGATCTCGAACGCGCGCCATGCGGTGAGCCTCGCGTATCTGAAGTTCGATCTCAAGCCGGACGGGCGCTTGGAGAGCCGCTACCAACTCCTGGGGCTGCTCGAGGGCCTCGTGACGCCGAGTTTCACCGCCAACCATTTCCAGCTCCACGATTTCACGGCGTTCCACAACGAGATCCGGCGAATCGGTCCGGATCTGATGGTGGGCAAGTACGTCGCCGTGGCCCCCGCTGGAGCCGCTCGTCTGTTCCCGGCGACCTCGCTCGGCCTGTTTCACGTCGAGGAGACCGACCAAGGCCAACGGTTCGGCCTCTATTACCTGCTCTACCGCATCAAAGATCGGGACGTTCCGGTGAACCGCCTGCTCCGGCCGCTCGTGGAGACGCGCCTGCCCGAAGGCGTCGGCATGACCTTCGAGGAGACGATGACCGGCTGGTTCCACGCCTCCGGACGCCCGGCCTGGGAAGGACGCGCCGCCGACGCTGCCGAGGTGAGCTTCCAGGTCCGCATGCGAATCGCCGACGTCAACGACTTCATCGAAGGGGCCGAACACGAGGCGCACCTGGAGGGCACAATCCGCTTCAGCGCCTTCGAGGGCGCCGGACCGGTCAGTTTTCCCATCGACGAACGGCGCAGCCGGTTCAACTATCTTCGGGTGAACGAAGCCACGCGCGAGGCCGAGATGCGCTACCGGCTCGAGTTTCAAACGCCCGTCGGGCGCCGTTACACTCTGGAAGGCACGAAATATCTTCAGCGCGACACCTCGGGCGGCTTGCGCACGGTGAGCGAACTGCTCGAGGACTACACCACGCTCTACGCACGGCTCTGGGAGGAGTCTCCCGGCGGCCGCCGGGAGCGAGGAACGGCGTATCTGAAGTTCCGCACCTTCGAGGACCTGCCTGCGGTACGCAACCTGGCCGACTTGCTGACCTCGTTCCGCGTGACGGGAACCGACGACCCGTTGATCAAACCTCAGGCGCAGATCCGCTTCCTGGCCTTCACCGCGCACTTTGTCATCACCGAGTACGATCCGCTGGCGCCCGCTCCCGGCATCCTGACCGAAGACGTGCGGGGCGAGTTGCTGCGCGGCGCCCAGACGCCGGATTACTTCAGTACGCGGCCGACCGCGGAGTTGCAGGCCGTGCTGCGCGATGCGCCCACGCTCGGGCTCGAAAGCCTGCTCAATACCGGCCGGGTACGCGTCGACTTCGAGCGCAAACGCATCTTTCGGGACTCCTTCTGGAAAGGGTCTTTTGCGCGCGACACGCTGCTCGGCTGGGAGGAACGGCTCCGCACGGCGGGCCTTGCCGGCGAAGGCGCCGCGGCGGGGGCGATCTTCGCCGGCGGGAGCTTCTGGAAGCGATTCGACCGCATCGACAACGGCGTGGCGCGCGGCCACGTGGTCAACTACGAGCTCCGGTTTCTGCCGGGCGATCCCGAGGTGCGCGAGATCGACTACCCCGACAATGCGCGCCGCTATTTCCGGCAGGGCGACCGCATCCTGTTGCTCCGTTACCGCAATCACCCCTATCGGATCGTCTATGACACCATCAAGGTCATCGACGAGGACAGCGCCGTGGGCGTCATGCACCTCGGCGAGTTCCCCAACGGAGTCGAATTTGCGACCTTCGTCATGGAGCGCAACAATTACCCGTTCGAGAAGATGTCGGTCGAGGATCATCATCGCATCTTCTCGGATCCCCGCCTTCGCGTCCCCACCCCCGCAGAGTTAGCCGGGGACTGGAAAGGCAATCTGATCTGGCTGACCCGGCCCAACGTCAGCCTGCTCAATCAGGCCAACCCGGTGCTGTTCCATCTCCGCTTCACGGTCGCCAACGGACGGTTGGAGGGCCGCTACCGTTTTGGGCTGCTGCGCGGGGACCTGGAGGCGAGTTTCACCGAGGAGTTCATCCGCCTGGACGACTTCACTGCGTTCCACGACGAGATCCGCGCCGTCGACGAGGAGACGCTGATCGGCAAGTGGGTCTCCCCCGGAATGCCTGCGGCGCTTCTTTACGCGCTGAGTGATTATCTGGAGCCCCAGCAAGACCGCGTCGCCTTCTACTACGTGCTGAGTCGCGCCTGAGTCGCGCCGGCGCCGCTTGAAGCGGCCCGGCGGCGCCGTTAGCAGGGCGGGTCTATACTGAAAGAGGAATGGCGTTGGCGCAAAAGCCATTCATCGAGCGGGGCTTTCTCGAAAAACTCGAACGGCTGGCCATCCGCTGGCAGAAGTCCTTTCCCGGGCTGGTCGGCGGCCACAACCCGTCGCGCCAGGCCGGACCTGGCTTGGAATTCCTCGATCACCGGCACTTTCATTACGGCGACGATCTGCGTGCGGTCAACTGGCGGGCCTATCTCCGCTTCGAGAAGCTCTTCATGAAAATGTTTCACGTCGAGCCCCGCATCCCGGTCCGGCTGCTGCTTGACGTCAGCCGCTCGATGGCCACCGGTGGCGGGACGAAGTTCGACTATGCCCGTCGGCTGGCGGCGGCGCTCTGCTACGTCGGGCTGGTGCGCCTGGACGCCATTTCGGTGCTGCCCTTCTCCGACCGCTTGAGCGATCCCTTCCACTGCTGGGGAGGCCGGCACCGTTTCGGACCGGTCGTGGACTACCTGAGCGCGCTCGAGCCCCAGGGCCGGACCGACTATCTTGCCGTGGTCCGCCAGTTCAGCACCCGTTTCCTTCAGCGCGGCCTGCTCATCGTGATCTCCGATTTCTTCGACGACTTGGGCAGCGAGCGCCCGCTCCAGTACCTGGCCGACTTCGGCCATGAGCTTTTTCTGGTGCAGATCTGGGACGAAGAGGACCGCGAGCCGGCGGCCGGCGGTGAACTCGAGCTGGTGGACGCCGAGACGGGCGCCGTCGAGCTCATCGACTTCGACGGTGAGGCTCGGCGGCGCTACGCGGAGGCCTTCGACGAATATGCGCGCGAGCTTCAGCGGGTGGCGCTCGCTAGCGGCGGGCGCTACGTCGGGCTTTCCACCAGCCTGCCGGTCGAGGAGGCCATCTTCGGTCCGCTGTATCAGGCAAGAGCGCTCCAGTAGATGTACCTGGTAAATCTGAGCCTCGGCGAGCTGTTGGCGCTGTTCGGCGCCACGGCCGCCCTCATCACGGCCCTTTACCTGCTCGATCGGACGCGGCGGCGCCAACTCGTCGCCACGCTCCGTTTCTGGAACCAGGCAAGGCAGGAGACCCGGATCCGGCGCCGGCGAAAAATTCGCGAGCCGCTCTCGCTGGCGCTGCAACTGCTGGCCTTGGCGCTGCTGTTGGTTGCGGCGGCCCAGGTGCGTTGGGGCAGCCGGGACGACCGGGCCGAAGATCACCTGTTGATTCTTGATTGCTCGGCATGGATGGCGGCGCGCGCCCCCTCCGGCACGCTCATGGAGCAGGCGCAGCAGCTGGCGTTCCGCTATCTTGGCGCTCTGCCCGCCGAAGACCGCGTGATGCTGGTGCGGGCAGAGGCCCTGGCCACGCCGATCACGGCCTTCGAAACCGACCGGGAACTGCTGCGGCGCGCGATCGCCGAGTCCAGGCCCGGGGCGGGAGCGCTTCACCTGGAACAGGCGATCGACTTTGCCCGGCGCGTGCAAAGACTTCATGCGCGGCGGCCCGGCGAGATCGTCTATGCGGGCTGCCGGCGAACCGCCGGCGAAGCGCCGGATCTCGGTGCAGTTGCCCGCCTGCGGTTGCTCCTAGTCGATGATCGGATCGAGAACGCCGGTATCCGCAAGATCGGCTTGAGGCACTCGCCCACCGAGGCGGATCTTTGGGACATGTACGTCTCGGTGCGCAACTACGGCGCGAGGTCGCGCCGGCTCGAACTCCGCGCCCGGCTCGCCGGCGCTCCCGCCGGGACGCGCATCCTGAACCTGGATGCGGGCGCCGAGGCCGAGGCCATCTTCCCGCTGCGAACGCGCGCGGCGGCCGCCGTGGAACTCGACCTGGAGCCAGGCGACGCCTTTCCGGCCGACGACCGGGCCCGCATCGAGCTTCCCGCGCAGCGATCTTTGCGGGTCGTCGTTTACTCGGAGCGGCCGGAGCGGCTGCGCGCCGCCTTCGAGTCCAGCCCGTTTCTCGAAGCGTACTACCGCAAACCGGGCCAGGCCTTGGATGGCGCGGCCGACTTCCTGGTTCTGGATCGGTGTCTGGCGCCGGGGCCCGTGGAGGCGCACACGCTCTGGATCGAGCCTCCGGCCGGTAGTCCCGTGCCCGTTCGCCGCCAGGTCGCCGGCGCGGTGGTGCGGGCCTGGAACGGGAATCATCCCATCGCGGCGGGCCTCAACACGCAGGAGTTCGAACTGCGCTCGGCCCGCATCCTAGAGGCGCCCGAGGGCTTCGATGTGGTCGCCTCCGTCGACGCCGGCCCGGTGATCGTCGCCTCGCGCGACCCCCAAAGCCTGCGCAAGACCGTGGTGCTGGGCTTCGACCCGATGGACGCTTCGGCCCGGTATCAGCTTGCGGCGCCGCTTCTTGCCGCGAACATCCTTCGCTGGATCGAATCGGGCGTCTTCCGGCGCTGGGAACTGAATGTAGGCAGCGTGGGGGCTGTGGAGGTCGCGCTCGGCGAGCGCGCCGACCCGGCCTCCGTCAAGGTGCTCTCGGAAGCGGGCGCGGTCTTGCCTGCGACCTTGCACGGGGACCGATTGCGGTTCTTTTCCGGCGCTCCGGGCATCGTGCGCGTGCTGGGAGCCGACCGCGAGCTCGTCTACTCGCTGAACCTTCCCGAGGTGGGGGTCCGGAGGTGGGACCCGCCGGCCTCCGCGCTGACCGGCCTGCCCGATCCCCGCATCCAGCCGGCGGCGTCTCGAGATCTTTGGGCCCCGTTGGCGGTCTTGGCGGCTCTCGTCCTGGCGGTGGAGTGGCTCCGGTTCGGCCGCACGGCGAGCCGCGCCGCCTCCTCTGCGCGCGCCAGGACCGGCCCGCTGCGATGGTGGCAACGCCGGGTGCGCTCCTTGAGTGCGCCTTCCCTGCCGAGGGCCTCATGAGTTGGGTTCGGCTGTGGCCCCTGCTGTTGCTGGCGCCGCTGCTTGTCTGGGTCCTCTCGCAGTGGCCCCGCCTGAGCCGCCGGACCGGACTCGTGCTGAAAACCGCCGCGCTGGCTCTGATCCTGCTGGCGCTATGCGAGCCGCGCTTAAGCGTTTGGGAGACCAAGATGGCGGTGGCGGTGCTGGTGGACACCTCGGCCAGCGTCTCCGAAGAGGATCTCGAGCACGCCTCGCGCCTGGTGGCGGAGCTCGAACGGGCGCGCGGTCGTCACTGGATGCGCGTGATTCCTTTTGCGCGACAGACGCGGCTGCCTTCCGCCGACGAGATGTCCGGCGGCTGGAAGCTCGCTCAGACGGCGGGGGAGGCGGGCCGGAGCACCAATCTCGAAGCGGCGTTGCTTGAGGCGATCGCCGCCATGCCCGCCGGCCTGGTGCCGAAGATCGTGCTCATCTCCGACGGCCAGGAGAACCGCGGCAGCATCGTCCGCGCCGTCTGGCAGGCCCGCGAGCAGGGCATACCGGTCGACACCTACCCGCTGGCGGGGCGCAGGCGGCCCGAGCTTCGTCTGGAAACGGCAAGCTTCCCTACGGCGGCCTTCACCGGCGAACGGTTCCCCATCGACCTCACTCTGGTGTCGCCCCGGCGCGCCGAAGGCACGGTGGAGATTCGCGCGGAGGGCAAACCGCTCGGCGCCAGCCCCGTCGTGCTCGAGCCGGGCCTCAATCGGATCCGGGTCTACGCCAGTCTGAGTGAAAGCGGCGCCTTCGATCTCTCCGGGGCCATCCGCACGGCGGAGCTCGGCGAAGTCCGCTTCGCCCAAGCGCTCGTCCTGCGCCGGCCGCGCGTCTTCTATGTCTCCGAGGATCCGCCTGGCGCCGGGCGCCACTTCCTCGAGATGCTCGAGGCGGCTCGCTTCGAGGTGGTGTCGCTTGGCGACGGCTGGCCGGAGAACCTCTCCCAGTTCGACGTCATCGTACTGAACAACCTCGATCTCAAAGGGATGCCCCTCGAGCGCAGGCGCGCTCTCCAATCCTATGTCCGCCAAGGCGGCGGGCTGCTGGCCATCGCCGGCGAGAAGAACGTTTACCTTGAGGAGCACAAGCGGCTGCCCGATCCGCTCGAGGAGGCGCTGCCGGCGCGCCTGGCGCCGCCTCAGTCGCCCGAGGGCACCTGCGTCGTGCTCATCGTCGACAAATCCTCGTCAATGGAGGGGCGCAAGATGCAACTGGCGCGACAGGCGGCCATCAACGTGGTGGAACACCTCCGGCCGGTGGATCGCGTCGGCGTGCTCATTTTCGACAACTCCTTCCAATGGGCGGTGCCGATCCGGCTGGCCGAGGACCGCAACCTGATCAAGCGGCTGATTGCCGGCATCACTGCCGACGGCGGAACTCAGATCGCGCCGGCCTTGGCCGAGGCCTACCGCCGGATCTTGCCGGTGCGGGCGACCTTCAAGCACATCGTGCTGCTCACCGATGGCATCTCCGAGGAGGGCGATAGCCTCTCGCTGGCGCAGGAGGCCGCGCGCCAGCGCGTGACGATCTCGACGGTCGGGCTCGGCCAGGACGTCAACAAACAGTACCTGGAGCGCGTGGCCACGCTCGCCAACGGGAAAGCCTACTTCGTTACCGACCCGGCAGGGCTTGAACAGGTTCTGCTGCGCGACGTCATGGAGCACACCGGCTCGACGGCCGTCGAAAAACCGATCCGGCCCGTGGTGCGAAAGCGCAGCGAGATCCTCGAAGGCGTGGGAATGGAAAGGGCGCCGGCGCTCAAAGGCTACGTTCGCTTTGAGGCCAAACCGACCGCCGAAGTCCTCCTCGGCGCCGATCAGCAAGACCCCCTTCTGGCGCGGTGGCAGTACGGGCTCGGCCGGGCCGCGGTGTTCACCTCCGATGCCAAAAGCCGCTGGGCGGCGGACTGGGTCGATTGGCCCGGCTTTGACAAGTTCTGGACAAATCTGATGCGGGATCTGCTGCCGCGCGCACAGGCGGCGGAGGCCTCCGTCAGCTTCGACAGCGCCAACCAGGAAATTGTGGCCGACTACCGTCTGGCGCGACACGTCGAGGAGCCGGCCCAGGCGCCCGACATCTTCGTGCTCGGCCCGAACGGCTTCCGCAAGCCGTTGGTCCTCTCGAAGATCGCCGCCGGCGCCTGGCGCGGACGGGCGCCGATTAGCGATGAGCAGGGCCTGTTCCGGATCCGGCCCCTCGAGGTATCGCAGACCTTCCCGGAGCTTGGCTTCTACCGCCAGGAGCAGGAGCTCAACGATTACGGCGCCAACGAGCCCTTGCTCCGTCAGGTCGCGGAATTCACGGGCGGGCGCATTCGGCCTTCCCCGCGCGAGGTCTTCGATTCGGGCGGGCGAGCCGTGGCCGCCTCGTTGCGCCTCTGGCCGGGGCTCCTCGGCCTTGCCATCCTGCTGAATCTGGCCGAGCTCATCCACCGCAAATGGCGCGGGCTCATCGAGCTCGTTCGCTGGCAGAATTGAACGAGGAGGAACTTCCGTGACGGCTCTCAATCCGAGCGGCCCCAGGCCCCTGGTGCGCGCGACGCTCGCCGGAGCCTTCCTGTACGCCGTGATCTACTCGTCGCAAATCGGCCGCGAGGCGACGCTTCGCGTCCGCATCCTGGACGCGCAGACCGGACGGCCGGTCCCGGCTCGCGTCCTGATCGAGGGCGAGGGCGGCATGCGGCCGAGGGTCGCCGGCGCGGTGGCGCTGTCGGAAACGGCGATTCCCGTGCCCCGAGGCGCGGTGGCGGTAATGTGGGGCCGCAACGACCGCGCCGAAGGCTACGCCCTGCTGCCCGATGGATCCTTCTATGCCGACGGCGCCTTCGAGGTGCGACTGCCCGCGGGCCGCTACACCGCGCGCGTCTCAAAAGGCTACGAATACCTGACTCAGACGCACAGCCTCACTCTCAAGCCCGGGCAAACGGCGCAGGCGGTGTGGCGGCTGGAGCGTTGGATCGACATGCCGGCCCGCGGCTGGTACTCCTCCGACGATCACGTTCACTTGCAGCGCTCCCCGCGCGACGATCCGGCGATCGTACGCTGGATGGCGGCCGAGGACATCCACGTCGGAAATCTCCTCCAGATGGGCGATTTCTGGGCGACCTACTACACTCAGTACGCCTTCGGCGCCCGGGGCCGCTATCGCGAAGGAAACCACATCCTATCGCCGGGCCAGGAGGAGCCCCGCACGCCGGAAATCGGCCACACGATCTCGCTCGGCGCAAGCGAGCTGGTGCGCAACCGCGACGATTACTACTCCTACGACCGCGTCTTCGACCGGGTGCATCAGCTCGGCGGCATCTCCGGCTTCGCTCATCAGGGCATGAGCTTTCACGGCTGGCGCGGCATGACGCTTAACATTTTGCGCGGCAAGGTCGATTTCCTGGAGCTAGCGCAGTTCTGCGTTCCCGAAGGCCCGCTCGCTGTCGAGCACTACTATCATTTCCTCGATTTGGGCTTCCGGCTGACGGCGCTGGCCGGATCGGACTTCCCCTGGTGCGGCCGCGGCGCCCGCTACGGACTCGAAGAGCGGGGCTCCCAGATCGGCGACGCCCGCTTTTACACCTACGTGGGCTCGGAGTTCACCTTCGAGAACTGGCTTGAGGCCGTTAAACGCGGTCACACCTTTGCCACCACCGGCCCGGTGCTCCTGCTCGAGGTTAACGGCAAACTTCCCGGCGAGACGCTCGACATCGCGCCCGGCGCGAAGCTCCGCGTGCGCGCTGAGGCGCTCGGCCACCAAGAGCAAGTGCCGCTCAGCTCGGTCGAGATCATCGGCCATGGCCGCCTCCTGGCGAAGCGGGAGGGCGTCCGGGCGGACCGGCTCGTGGCCGAGGTGGAGCTCACCGCCGAGCGCGGCATCTGGATCGCGGCGCGCTGCGAGGCGGCGAAGGGTCAGGTTGCCCACACGACCCCGGTTTACGTCACGCTCGGGGGCGGGGGCTTCCACAATCCGGAGACCGCAGCGCACCGGCTCGAGCTTTCCGAGCGCTACCTGCGGGAGATCGAACAGGTAATCGCCGGCCCCGGTGAGCGTCTGGACGAGGTGGCCTGGCGGCACAAGGCCGCGCCCGAGCGGCAGATCCGCGAGGCGCGCCAAACCCTTTCTCAGTTGCGGGGCAGGCTCTCTCGGCCCGACACGCGTTGAGAGGATCCGACGGGATGAAATTGGGGATTGAGTATACTGTCCCCGATTTTCACATCAGCTCGAAGATGAGTAGCTTGATCGGGTCGGCGCTCAGGTTCTCTAGCGCGTGTTCGCCGCCGTCGTGCCAGTGCACCGCGCCCTCCGGCCATTCCTCCGCGATCGACTGGCCGCCGGCGATGAAGCGCAGCTTCGCCGCCGTCAGCGTGTAGACGGCGCGCCCGGCGGCGTTGTGCATCGGGAGCTTATCTTTGGGCTGAAGCGCAATTTCGATCACCTTGGCGTCGCGGTTCTCAAAGATCACCCGCGCCTTGTCGGGCGCCAGCTCGGCGATGTTGGAGGTCACGCCCGGCGTCGGATTGACGCCTTTGCGCGTCACCACCAGGTAGCGGGCCGGAATCGGCCCGACGTTCTGCACGGCGTGCACGCCTGCCGAATGCCAGTGGATGTCACCCGTGCGGAAGTCCTGAATCCTGCCCTCGGCGCCGGGAGTCAGGTAGCGGAGTTTGTAGTCGCTCAGCGAGTAGACGACGCGGTCGCCGCCGCGGTGCATGGGAAGGCGCGCCTGCGGAGGCAGCGTGACGCGCATCACGCTGATGGAGGGCCTCTCGAGCAGCAGCTCGACGTTGCCGGGCGCCGCCTTGACGATGTCCTCGACGACGGCCTCCGGCTCCTCGCTCGGGCCGCATGCCAGCATCAGCAACACGGGGATCATCGCCGCAACCACTCTGTCGAGTCTCATGATTCCTCCTTTCCGCCGGGACGGCCGGCCGGACAGGACCCTGTTGTCGTGAATCCTGCCCCGCTTCAGTATAGACGAACCCCTTCGGTGCCGGCGCGGCGCCGGGTCGTCGCTTCAGGCGCGGGCACGTTCGAGAGCGCGCCGCACCGCCGGCGTCGGATTGTCGATCTCCTCGGCCGAGCGAATCGTGATCGTCGGCAGCGCGTTGTGCTCTTCGTGGATGCGGGCGCGCAGCTCCTCGGCGGCATCACGACCGCCGAGACGCGAATAGCCGAAGGAGCGGCAGAGCCGGCCGAACAGAAAGTCGTTCAGCGGGCAGCCGCCGGTGCGCTCCAGACCCTCGATGTTGCTGTGCGCGCTGCGGAACAGGTGCACCTGGGCAAAGGATAGACCCTGCGCGATCACTTCGTTTAAGCCCTCGCCGCCGACGGCCAGGCCGCCGCCGAGCTCGGCCACTTCGTGGATGAGCCGGTTGATTCCCTCTGAGCTGGTCAGGCCTTCGACCAGGGCGTTGTGCAGGTTCCCCGTCACCAGCGTCACGTCGATGAAAACGGCCTCGAGCTCGAGCGCTCGCGCGTTCTCCTGGATGCGTTCGCCGAGCAGCGAGCGCCACATCGTCAGCCCGGGGTGGATCTTCACCATCACCTTCTTGTCGCGGAAACGCAGCCGCGCGGCGTTCGATTCCGGAACGCCGATCGAGCGCTGATTCACCCAACTCCAGCCGTAGAGCTTTTTCGTTTCGACGTCACGATACGCGAAGTCGCGCACCTGCGTATAGACCGGGTGGTTGGGATCGGTCTCCAGGCTGTTGAAGTGCGGCAGCACACGGAAGCCGAGCCGGCGCGCCCGAGCCAGGAAGGCGCGCGCCGCCTCGCTCGGCGTGTAGGTGGGGTAATTTTCGTCATACGGATCGGTGCGCCAGTTCGGCAGGTGAATCAGCACCTTCGCCGGATTCGCCTTGCGGGCGAGGCTTTCGAGCACGGCCAGGTCGGTCGGGCACCAGGAGATCGCCATCGCAAGCTGGTGAATCCACGGGGCGCGGCGCCGCTCCTCCCGCTCGAGCCGAAAGGCCGACCACAGCCAGTCGCGGTAGCGGCCCGCCGGCGTCTGCCAGCCGCCCTGATGGACGTTGATCCGCCAGGTGAGCCCGCCGGCCGCCAGGTTGCCGTCGATCGGTCCGTAGGCCTCGGCGTCGAAGCCGAGCGCGTAGGCGTCATCGTCGAGCCCGACGCGCAGCGTCTTGTAGCGGTAGCGGTCGTCCTGCGTGTGGACCCAGAAGCCGCTGTTGGCTCCCTGAAGAATGACGAAGCCGGCCTCCCAGCCTTGCGGCCAGCGCCAGTAGGAATTGCGAATTAGCGAATCATTCAGCTCGAGCGCGACCCCTTGATAGAAGGGCGCCACCAGGCGCAGGTCGCGCCGGATGCCGCCGATCGTCCAGCGGCAGGCGCGAACCCCCGGCCGCGAGGAGAAGCCCGAGGGTTCGACCATCAAATCGCCCGAATCGGGATCGACCGAGACCCGGAGAAGACCGTCGCCGTTCCAGCTTTGGAAGCGCAACTCGGCGGAAACGGGCGTGATCTGGCGCGCGGTGATGTTGCCGAAGAGTTGCTCGCCCAGACCCACCGTTTCGCGGCCGGCATAGACCAGTTGCAGAGCGTCAAAACGCGTGCGGTCGAACGGTTCGATGAACCTCTCCCCGGTGACCTTGCTTTCAAGCGAGGTAAGAAAGCCCTTCTCGATGGTGGCGCGCAGTGTCGGGGTTTCTGCGCGCACGATGGCGCCTTCCTCTACCCGCACCCCGGCGGTGCGCGGCTGCGCCGCCGCCAGGCGCGGCGAGGCCGACAGGACGGCTGCGCCGGAGGTGGCGCCGGCGAGCAACGAACGTCGGGAAAATTGCATCGGCGGATTCATGGCAAGACTCCAAAGCGGCCGGCGGCCGCGCCGGTATTCTACCACCGCCGCCGAGCCGCCGCCTCAGGCGACCGGCGTCGCGCCCTCGAGCACCGCCTTGATATCCCGGATCCCGACGCCGGCTCCCACAGGCACGCTCATCTTGCCGTCCTTGACCGTGATGGGCGGATCAAACCAGGCGTTGTAGCGCTCGGTGCCCAGTTTGTACTCTTGATAGGCGCCCGGATCCCGGATCGCGGAAGCGAAGTGCAGCATGTAGACGAAGCCGAAGCCGCCCGAGATATGCACGGTGGTGGGCATGCCGGCTACGTCGGCCATTCGCGCCACGCGGACCGATCGGATCATGCCGCCGTAATAGTGCAGGTCGGGCTGTACGATGTCCACCCCGCGGTGGGCGATCATCCAGCGGAAGCGCCAGTGGCTGTACTCCTGCTCGCCGCCGGCCACCGGAATCGTGAGCGCGTCGGCGACCCGCTTGGTCTCTTCCAGATGATCGAATTCGCAAGGCTCCTCGAAGAAGACCGCCTTGACCTCTTCGAGCATGCGGCCGACCTCGATGGCCTTTGATGCGTCGTAGGAGCTGTTCGAGTCGGCGTGAATGTCGATGGCGTCGCCGAAGCTCTTGCGCACCAGCGGAATCAGCCGCTCGGTGCGCCCGGGCATCGAGTCGGCGTTGCGACTCATGCGCCCGCCGACGCGGAACTTGAGCGCCCGCGCGCCGGACATCTCCAGCAGCTCGCGCAGATGGTCGATCTCCTGCTCCGGCGTGGTGTCGCGCCGCCCGCTCGCCACGTAGATGGCCACCTCCCGGCGGCGGACTTCGCCGAGAAGCGCCCCCATCGGCTTGTCGAGGATCCGGCCGAGCATGTCGAGAATGGCGAACTCGACCCAGGCCTGCGGGCTCCACAGCGCCAGCCCGTAGAGCTTGTAATTGTCCTGCCAGCGGTACAGTTGCCACAGCAGGTTCTCCAGATCCCGGGCATCCTTC
>Ga0308415_1000310_pt1 | contig 21131 bp, 22 predicted proteins | sample HotsprSampleOS55_FD_203465 | JGI IMG/M metagenome (GOLD analysis project Ga0308415, IMG submission 203465) | Hot spring phototrophic mat microbial communities from Octopus Spring, Yellowstone National Park, Wyoming, United States - 20090730_OS55 ... | reverse complement strand
CTGAGAGAAGACGCGCCGGAAACTTGCGAACGTCCATCGGCAAATAGCCAACATTCGACGAGATACACTCCACAAGGTCACAAGCGCGATCGTCGCGAAAACCAAGCCCGAGAGCGAATGACCGCGTGTCGTTGTCCTGGAAGACCTGAATGTGTCAGGAATGTTAGCCAACCACCATCTGACTCAAGCGATGTCAGATGTTGGAATGAGCGAGTTCAGGCTGCAGACGGAATACAAGACGAGATGGTATGGTTCGGGACTTTTGTTCTCTGAGAGATTCTTCCCACCATTGCGGCTGTGTTCTCTATGCGGGACTATGAATTCCAGGTTGACGTTAGCAGACCGCGTTGGACGTGTGATTGCGGCGCTCAGCATGACCGTAATGTGAATGCCACACGCAACCTGAGAGATGTGGCATACCGTACCGTAAGTTCTACGGAAACGGGCCTTCGGGCGGACGCCCGCGGAGAGGAGAGGTTTCAGCCTTTGGGCGGTGCTCCTCGTTTGAAGCAGGTATCAGACATCGAGCAGTTGGTAGATTCGAGTAGGTTTCTGAGGAACGGAGCGATAGGCGTTACTCATGATCCGGTTTGCGCGGCAGACGACGGTCGGGCAGGAGACGGCTCGAACCGTCTGTCAGGCGTCGGGTGCGGCGACGCATCAGATCGCCGGTAGAATGTTCTCGGCGCGCCACACGACGCCCGCGCTCCACCATCACGCGCCAGGCATCCTCTTCGGTGACCGGCATCGCCAGTTCTTCATCGCTGTACCGGTGCGCCTGACGTTCATTCAGCGCGGCGATACGCTCCTCGAAACGTTCCTCATCAGGAGAAAGCGACGTGAGCGTCGCCCAATAGCGCCACAACAGGTATGCGGCGAGAAGCAGGAGAGCTGCGAAGAGAACAAACAATAAAAAGAAATCGCCCATCACCACCCACCCGGCGCATCACGCCATTGCGGCGGTAAAGCCCCGGATCGCCTCGTCTTCATCCTGATAGATATCGACGTACTGCGCCAGACCGACCATACGAAAGATCTTCTGGAAGTGCTGCGAGAGACCACTCATTGCCAGGCGCTGATTACTGCGGTTGACCTCAGTCACTATCCCAATCAGGATAGCAATGCCAGCGCTATTAATATAGTCGTTCTGGCGAAAGTTCAGCAGGATATTGCGCGCACCTTTGCGTGAAACTTCATTATAGGCGTTCGTGATCTTTTCCTCGGCGAAGGTTGTCACATCACCGATCAGGTCGATAATCGCCACACCTTCACGCTCACGAATGTGCACTTCCAGATCATTGTCCAGCATACTGAATCACTCCTGACGCCTGCGCCTGCTGTCGCCGGGTCATTGCGCCAGATCAAAGCAGGATAGGGAATTCCGCATTATGAATCACGCCCTTGGACAACGGCGCATACACATATACAACACATTACCGCCGTTAGAGGAAAGCTTAAAGCCACACGCATCGACCAATTGCGTGATCAGGTACAGACCGAGACCGCGTGGCGGTGCATCACCACGTAACCGCTGCTCAATACCCGGCGTCACGTGACCGGAATACGGTCTCAACCCCTGATCCTGCACACAGACCGTCAACCCGGAACCGTCCCAGACACACGTCACATCGACGCGCAGCCCTGGCGTCTGTGCGTTGCCATGCTCAATGGCGTTGAGACATGCCTCGCTGACTGCGGTCTTCAAATCCTCAACACGTTCGGTTGCGAAACCAAGGCGATGCGCAAATGAAGCGACTGCTTCGCGTACAACCCGCTCATAGCCCAGTTCACTCGGTATCGAAAGGTCGATCGAGGACGAGACAGGTGGATCGTACATGCTTATGACTGTTTCTCCAGATGAATGACCATGCGTACCTGATTGCCGCCAGACGGAGCCGTGGTAAACTCTACCTCGTCCATCAACTCACGGATCAGCCAGATACCCCAACCTCCCTTGTCTCCCCGCGTAAACGATTCTTCAATCGTAGGAGGCGGTGAAAGGTGTGCTGGCATAAGCGGTTTGCGCCCCTGATCGGCGACGCTGACAACCAGTTCAGACGGACGAACCGTTAGCATCACCAGCACGCGCATCTGCGCATCGTGAGCATTCCCATGCTCAATCGCGTTCGTAATCGCCTCAGCCAGCGCAGTACGCAATGCATCAACCCGATCGGCGCTGAATCCCATACGCCGGGCAAGCGACGCTGCTGCGTCCATTGCAACCTTTTCATAGCCAAGTCGGCTGGGCAAATGTAACTCAACGACACGCTCGACTGGCCCGGCGTTGTGACTCACGTCCGCCATAGCATTTCGCCTACTCATGGCATGCGCCGAACGTAGATCGTGCATAAAGCATTAGGCACGGCTCTCATCTTAGCACGACTCCCTGTCGGGAAGCAATAGGGAATTTGGGGGCAGAGCGTCACTGACGGCACTCAATATCAACATAGTACGCATCATCTTCGCTTGCGCGATTTGGAATTTGGGGGCAGAGCGTCACTGACGGCACTCAATACCTGATCGAGATCGGGAAGGCGGACTTTTGATCGCCTCCTGACAATCCGCTGGCATGCCCTTTCGAAGTAATAATACGCAAACTGCCTGCGATCAATATCCGAGTCACCCGATGATCCCACCCGGTACATATCCCTGAGCCAACTGTCGGAGACGGTGCGCCGGACTTCTGTCATCAGTTCTGCAACTTCACGCTTCGATAAGAGATAGTCGCTCGCCAGCGCTCCGATAGCGTCGTGGAGAAGAATGATCATTCGGTCGGAGTCATCCCGGATAAACGGATCCAGCACCATTCTGGCACCACTGGCGCCAACAACACCGCCCATCATTCCGCCGCATATGCCTCCAATCACTCCACCAATGGCAGTGCCAATGATCGGGATGGCGCTCCCAATCGCCGCTCCTGCTGCTGTTCCGGCGAACCATCCACCGGCGCCAGCAGCGATGCCTGCCCCATTGATTGCCGTGTTTTTTGCAACCTGAGACCACGAGATATCGCCAATGGCGGCACGGTACGCATCCGGCGCTGTCGCAACCGCAAGACTCACTGCAGAAGTAATCGCGTTGCTCCGCAGCAATTTTGCAACGTGATTGACTGCTGCCGCTCCGTAGACGGCTCTGCCAAGCGATCCTGCGGCAATGTATTGAACGAGATTCTTGCCGAGATCTGTTGAGGCGATGCTTCTCACCCTACCGCGCAACACGGTTACGCCAACCGCAGCCGCAGGAGTGCGCAGCGCCTGCGCAGACAATACACCAATGATCAGCGCCTGGTTCCCCGCATCGATGCCACTTCGGATCGCACATCTGATCGCTTGCTTCGGATCATCGCCATTCCCCATGTTCGCCACGCAAAGTCGACCGCAAACGAAATCCCGAAGAGGTAGCCTGAGGTGATCGATTGCGTCTTGACATCAAACAGGAGCGAGTCGATATTCCTGGCTTGCGCGATGTTGCACGCCTGTTTGTATGTGACCGACCCTTTTCTGACGATATTCTTCGCCTCGCCGGGATCGGTGACGCCGGGAACTTTCCCCTGGGCGATTTTCTCCTGGAACAGTTTGACACAGGTGTCGTACTGGTCTGCGGGAACTTCCAGCATCTGTCCCTGATAGCGGTACCGACCGGTCGCTGGATCGAATGCGGCATTGACCGTCGCCTGGGGTGTCTGAAAATACTTCGTTTGAACGGCAATTCCATTGACAATGCGATCCGGTCCGTCGACACTGTTGGAGATCCCTATCCTTTCGACGCGTCTGCCCCGCATCACATCTGCAAGTGCATTATCATCTTCCGCTACAAACCCATGACGCCTTCGGTGTGATATTTGCCGATCTGCGACTGTTCTGGCCATCTGGCGATCTCCGGCGGAATAGGCCATATGACGAAGGCATCGTCGGTACAGTCCGATGATGACAGGTTGTCGTGCATCGATCCCTCCAATGGTTCATTTCGCCGTCCGGCAAAACTCCGGTACGCCGCGCTACGTCGCTCACAGTATAGAGCTGGCATAACCGATGTGTTACTGTATCGATTGGATCAAGAGGCTGGGCGCGATGTGGAGGCGAAAGCAACGATCACGCGGAGTGAGGGGGAGAGATTCTTGCGCCCCCTTCTTCCGCCACAGGGAGAAGGGGGCGGGGGGAATGAGGAGAACCAGGGCATCAGAACGACGCACGTGCAGCATCCACCCTGTTCATAGCGGAATGTTCCCATGTTTGCGCGGCGGCAGGGTTTGTCGTTTGCCACGCGCCAAGCGCAGCGCGCGGATCAGCGCCGGGCGCGTCTCGCGCGGCTCGATGACATCATCAAGGTACCCGCGCTCGGCAGCGATATACGGGTTGGCGAAGCGGTTCTGATAGTCCTCGACCAGTTCCGCCAGGCGCGCCGCCGGATCGGCAGCCTGCGCCAGCTCACGACGGAAGATGATCTTGACGGCTGCATCGGCACCCATTACGGCGATCTCAGCAGTGGGCCAGGCGACGTTGAAATCGGCGCGGATATGCTTGCTCGCCATCACATCGTATGCGCCGCCATACGCCTTGCGCGTGATCACAGTCAGTTTCGGCACCGTCGCCTCGCAGTACGCATACAGCAACTTCGCGCCATGACGGATAATGCCGCCGTACTCCTGCTGTGTTCCGGGCAGGAATCCGGGCACATCGACAAAGGTGATCAGCGGAATGTTGAACGCATCGCAGAAGCGCACAAAACGCGCCGCCTTGACCGATGAGTCGATGTCGAGCGTCCCTGCCAGGTGCGCGGGTTGATTGGCGACAACGCCAACCGCGTGCCCGTCAAGACGCGCAAAACCAATGATAATATTGCGTGCCCAGAGGGGTTGCACTTCAAGAAAACTGCCCTCATCGACAACCGCTTCGATCACCTGGAGCATATCGTATGGCTTGCGCGGATTGTCGGGAATGATCGTTTGCAGGTTTTCGTCCATGCGATCAGGATCATCGTCGGGCGGGACGTAGGGTGGATCTTCCAGGTTATTCGATGGCAGGAAGGAGAGCAGCGCCCGCACCTTATCAAAGGCTTCTTCCTCGCTATCAGCGGCGAAATGCGCCACGCCGCTGCGTGAGTTGTGCGTCATGGCACCGCCCAGTTCCTCGAAGCCGACATCCTCACCGGTGACAGTTTTGATGACATCGGGACCGGTGATGAACATTTGCGAGCTGCCCTTGACCATGATGATGAAGTCAGTTATTGCCGGGGAATAAACCGCGCCGCCCGCGCATGGTCCGGCAATCACCGACAGTTGCGGCACCACACCTGATGCCATCACATTGCGGTAGAAGATCTCCGCGTAGCCACCCAGACTGACGACCCCTTCCTGGATGCGTGCGCCGCCGGAGTCGTTCAAGCCGATACATGGCACGCCCATACGTAGGGAGAGGTCCATCACCTTGCAGATCTTCTCAGCGAACACTTCGCCAAGGGATCCGCCAAACACAGTAAAATCCTGTGAAAAGAGGCAGACGTGCCGACCATTGATCGTGCCATAACCGGTAATTACGCCATCACCCAGCGGCTTGTGGCGATCCATGCCGAACGCGGTGGTGCGATGGACGGCAAAAGCGTCGAGCTCGACGAATGAACCCGGATCGAGCAACTTGTCGATCCGTTCACGAGCTGTCATTTTGCCACGTGCGTGCTGCTTCGCCGCAGCCTCCGGATCAGTCGTGCGTGCACGCTCACGCCGCCGACGCAGATCCTCGATGCGCTCACGAGTTGTCTTCATTGGCACACCTGTCCTTGTAGGCAATGCATCAGCGTGATTATACGAGACGGAGATACACTGGCAGGATAGTTCCAGTTACGAATCCATAGGCTGATAGGGTTATGGGTCGTTCCTCACGCAACATCACCACGCTTGTTTGATATGATGAAACCAGCGTGATTGAGAACGAGGTGAACAGTGATCGAGCATCAACCAGCAGAGCGCACATAGTTGCGCAGCGCCGCAGTGTGGAGACTATGGCTGGCTGCTGGCACTTGCGGCTGTCGTCTGTTACGTTATCCGGCTACGCGCCTTTTTCGAAATGTGCATGGCTCAATCTGGGAGACGTAGCCCGATTAGCCTACGAACTCACGATGATTGCACTGACGGTGGGCATAGTCACACGGATCGCAGTGGGTGAGCCGTACCCGGCAGCTGGCACTCGTGCGCAGCGGCTTCTACGCAAGTTTGCATACATTGCCGTACCGCTGCTCATCGCTGGCACCGTCAGGCCAGTCATTCCATTGCTGTGACGACGATCCTAGAGCAGGCGATAATAAATGACCGCCGTGTGCAACGATCCATCGGCACTACGGGCGTATTTTGGGATGCGCCCGACGAAGGTGTACCCGCACGCCTGATACAGCAGTTCTGCCGGATCACCCTCACGCGTGTCAAGGATCAGCAGAGAGCGACCTTCACGCCGCGCTTCCTCTTCCACCGCCGCCAGCAATGCCCGAGCAACGCCCCGGCGCCGCGCCGAACGCAGTACCATCAGTTTTTTCATTTGCGCACGATGCTGCTCACCCGGTTTCTGCGCCAGTTCCAGTTGAACAGCGCCAATGATCGTGTCACCTTCACGCGCGACCAGCAATACACGCAGACGTTCGACAACATCATCGCAAATGGCATCCCAGTAACGTTGCGCCGTTGCCGTATCGAGCGGCATTAGAAAGCCAAGCGAGGCGCCACTCTCCACCGCGTCCTTCAACAGTGCCACCAATCCAGGGCGTGCAGCACGAAATGTTGCTGCATTAATGCGCTCGATCACCATTCCGCACTCCTTGACTTCATGATACAGTCAGATTATACTGTATATGCATACCCCTGGGAGGTATGTGTAGACCGTGAATGTAAAGGGAGTATCGAACCGTTATGGCAAAGCCTGTTACTGTTACCGACGATGATTTCGAGCAGCAGGTGCTGAAGTCCGACATTCCGGTTGTTGTTGACTTCTGGGCGCCATGGTGCGGTCCGTGCCGGGTCATTGCGCCGATCCTCGAAGAACTGGCAAACGAGTACGATGGTAAAGTCAAGGTTGCCAAAGTCAACACCGACGACCATCAGATCTGGATGAGCAAGTTCGGCATCATGGCAATCCCGACCATGATCTTTTTCAAGAACGGCAAGGAGATCAACCGGATCGTCGGCGCTGGTCCCAAGCGCATGCTGAAAGAGGCATTTGATGCAGCCGTTGCTGCATAAGCGCGGGGGAGAAAGTGATGTCCGCACCGCGACCTGTGCGCCCAATAAGCGATGAGTTGCGTCACGATGTCCTGGTGCGACTGCGCCGAATCGAAGGTCAGGTACGCGGCATTCAACGGATGATAGAAGAGTGTCGTGATTGCAAGGAGATCGTGACCCAACTTGCCGCTGTTAAGGCCGCAGTTGGAAGTTTGAGCGCGCTGCTGGCGGAAACCTATGCGCGCGATTGCCTCTGCTCTGGCGCAACCATCGACTCAGAAGAGATTGCGCGCTTGCTCGACGTGCTCAAGTCGGCGCGATAATGATAGTCCTGCTAGTCCATTTGCACCAAACTCCGATGTACAGGCGCCGGTTGATGTTGCACTCACAACATCACCGGCGTTTGCTTCGCTCTTCCTGATGCTCATCATCATCACTGTCATTGTCACCGTCGTTATCATCACTGGGTAAAGGTGACGGCGGTGCAGACGACACACACAGCGGCGCGAGTGGTTGAGAAACTGTCATTTGTGCAGAAGGAGGCGTGGCTGTTCGGTTGCGATTCCGAGGTGCACGCTGGTGCTGTCGGCGGTAAAAGAGTTCGCCCTGAATGAACAGCCAGAGCACGCTTTGTGACCTTTTCCGTCGCCCCATGGACTTTGAGCAATTGCTCCGTTGTAACCTGTGCGGCAGGCTTCGCCTTGCATAACCGAGGGGTTCACTCCGACGGTAGGAGACGCGCACCGGATTATGTGCTCAATCTCCATTAGCCCGATGGCACGAGGCGCATACCGGTTTATGGCATTTCTCGCAGAGGTCGAGTCCAATGGAGGAGGTTGAACATTCCCGGAGTCGCGCGCCCCACGCGATGACCGAAATACACTTCGGTCTACAATCTGCTGGAAACAGGCACTGTACGCGACGCGGCAGGCCCAGACGGGGATCAACATATTTGAGAACTGCCATACATGCTCAATCTTTCAAGGCGACGCCCTCTCAGCCGACGCACGGCGCGCTCGCCTGCGTTACCTCCCGACTGCCCTGTCCAGGCAGATACAGAACAGATGTACCACACCATGCAATGCCCGTCACATCCGGATGGGGAGCACATTTCTCTCTGATCTTGTGCTCATACCCCGATCCCCTGCAAACTGCCTTCTTACAGAATATGCCGATCATGCGGCTTCTGGTATAATAACGCGCGTATATTGCTTATCAATAACCAGCGCAGTGGTGCGATCCAGCGTACAACAATGACAGTGTGGTCACGTATCGATACGCCAGGAAGGCGCACGAGTAAAGATGCTCATCAATATACCCGATACGCTTGTGTCCGATGCGCTTGATGGACTGGCTTGCGCCCATCCAGAACTGATCCGTGTGCGACGCAACCCGGATTATGTCATTCGTGCCGATGCACCACTCTGCGACCGGATTGTGGTCGTGAGCGGCGGCAGCGGACACGAACCAATGCATATCGGGTATGTCGTGCGAGGGATGCTGACTGCTGCCTGTCCTGGCGCCATTTTCACATCGCCGACGCCAGATCGGACTCTGGTGGCCACTCGCGAAGCCACTGGCGACGCAGGCATTCTGTACGTTATCAGAAACTATGCTGGCGGTCGGTTCAAGACCGCTATCGAGATAATCAATGCCGAGGGTATACTAGTTGCAACGGTCATTGTGGCCAATGAGATTCCAGGTCCAGCAAAAGAACTGCGTCGCGGCACCGGCGCCACTGTGATTGTAGAGAAAATCGCCAGTACGGCTGCAGAGATAGGCGCCTCACTCGAAGAGTGCGCCGGATTGCGCACCACGCAGCCAGCCAGAGTTGCTCCGTCGGCGATGCACTCTCCGCCTGCACCGTGCCATCTCTCGCCCGTCCGTCCTTTCGTCTGGACGACCACGAGATCGAGATTGGCATCGGCATCCGGTGAAGCAGGCCGGCAACAGAGTACGCCTGCGCCGGTTTCTCAGATAGTTGATCGCCTGTGCGCCGATCTTTCTGCACCTGCGTGCCGAGGATCGGGGGCCGTCTTAGTGGGTTAGGCGCAACTCCATACATTGAGTTGTATTATCGCATTCAACGCCACAACATCATGATCGAGTGAAGTCTGGGTGGTTAGATGACGTCGCTTAACATGGCTGGATGCACGGTAACATTGACTCGTCTTGACGATGAATTACTGCGGTTATGAGATGCTCCGGCATAGACACCGGCGTTGCGTCGGGGAATATAGTTCAGTACGAAGCCCTGATGTCATCGATTGATTGCGGTCCGTACAACACGCACTTGTGAGGAAATGTTTATCTGGAGGCTTCCCGGATGCAGATCACCGTTGACCATGTCATCCGCTTTATCGAGCGCGCTGCCGCGCTGATCCGTGACCATGCAGCCGAATTAACGGAACTTGATACCGTAATTGGCGATGCAGACCACGGCACCAATCTGAATCGCGGCTTCTCGGCAGTGGTTGTCAAACTTGATGCATTTCAGGAGAGCGATATTGGCACTATCCTTGATATGACCGGGAAGACTCTCCTGGCGACTGTCGGCGGTGCGGCCGGTCCGCTGTACGGAACAGCATTTCGGCGCGCCGGAGCGCTGCTTGCCGGACGATCAGTTATTGACGGAAAAGACATTGCCGCGGCGCTCGAAGTGGCACTTGAAGGCATTGTGGAACGCGGTCGGGTGCAGCGCGGCGAGAAAACGATGCTCGATGCGATTGCGCCGGGGGTTGAAACGTTTCGTAATGCCATCATGAACGGAAATTCGCTTGAAGAAGCGGCACGCATTGCGCTTGCCGCTGTTGAAGAGGGCATGCGTGCAACAATCCCAATGCAGGCGACCAAAGGTCGTGCAGCGTTCCTTGGTCCGCGTAGCATCGGGCATCAGGATCCTGGCGCAACCTCCGCATACTACATCGCCCGCGCGATGGTTGGTCTCGATGACGATCTGCCAGCTAGGACTCCAGAGACGCAGAACCCATAGATACCAGTGAGGAATTGCACTATGCGTACACTGACGACAGATGTTCTGGTCATTGGCGGAGGCGCAACCGGAACGGGTGTCCTGCGCGATCTGGCGCTGCGCGGCATTCGCTGCGCCCTGGTCGAGAAGGGCGACCTGACGCACGGCACGACGGGGCGCTATCACGGGTTGCTGCACTCCGGCGGGCGCTATGTGGTGAAAGACCCGCAATCGGCGGAGGAATGTGCGCGCGAGAATGAGATCCTGCGCCGGATTATACCGCACTGCATCGAAGAAACCGGCGGGTTGTTCGTCGTAACTCCGGCAGACGATGAAGCCTTTGCCGATCAGTTTGTCGCTGCCTGCCGACGCACTGGCGTTTGGGTAGAAGAGATACCGGTGCGCGAGGCGCTTCGACGCGAACCGTTGCTCAACCCGCGTATCAGGCGGGCATTCGCGGTACGTGATGGTGCCGCCGACTCATTCCTCGCCACCCACGCCAATGCGTATGATGCACGGCGCTATGGCGCGCAGGTGCTAACGTATCACCGCGTTGTTGAACTGGAGCGTATGGCAGACCGGATTATTGGCGCAGTGTGCGAAGATCTGCGAAGCGGTGAAACGGTACGCATCCATGCCAGTTTCATCATCAACGCAACCGGGGCCTGGGCAGGGAAGATCGCAGAGCTTGCCGGTCTGCGCATCAGCATCGTTCCCGGTAAGGGAACAATGATCGCCATGAATCATCGGATCGTTAATACGGTAGTGAACCGCTGCAAGATGCCAGCGGACGGCGACATTATCGTGCCTATCCATACGGTTGCCGTGCTCGGAACGACCGATATACCGGTTCCCGATCCAGATGTGTACGATATTACCCCGGAAGAGGTTGATCTGATCCTGAAAGAAGGCGAATGGCTCGTTCCCGGTGTGAGTCGCATGCGCGCTCTGCGAGCATGGGCAGGGGTTCGCCCATTGTATAAGGAAAATGACGCTGGCAGCAACCGTGATATTCCTCGCACATACAAACTGCTCGATCATGAAACGCGCGATGGGGTCGCCGGGATGGTCAGCGTAGTTGGCGGAAAGTGGACCACGTATCGCCTGATGGCGGAGAAAACCGTTGATCTGGTTGCAGCCAAACTTGGGGTGACCGTGCCGTGTCGAACGGCGGATCTGCCTATCGAAGCGCTGCACCACGGTGCCGTACCCAATCAGAATCGCCGCGCACGTGCACGGTTTGCCATTCTGACATCGCCATTCTATATGCTGGGGCATCGACTGGCGGAAGTCGAGGCGGACGATAGTTATGGCGATCTGATCTGCGAATGCGAACTCGTCACCCGCGCCCAACTCGAGGCGGCAATCCAGAGCGAGGGCACTGCCAATCTCGACGATCTGCGCCGCGATACGCGTCTTGGAATGGGTCCATGCCAGGGTGGATTCTGCACCTATCGCGCTGCGGCGATCTGGCACGAACTCCGCAACCAGCATCTGCCCGCGCAGCAGGCTGCCAGTGCACCGCCTGCGTCGGCATTGCTCACACACTTCCTGCAAGAACGCTGGAAAGGCGTCACGCCGACGCTGTGGGGCGATCAACTCCGCCAGGAGCGCCTCAACGAGTTGAACTACCTGGAAACGCTGGCAGTTGATCGTTTGCCAGAGACTACAGATGCGACGATTGAGGCGTCGCGCGATATTGTGATTGCGGCGATCGTGTGACAATAGGGGAGCAATATGCGCACCACACTCGTAATCGGCGCCGGCTTGAGCGGCTTGATGGGCGCTCTGGCGCTAGCAGAGGCAGGATTGCAACCGCTAGTGCTGGCGAAGGGGCAGGGGGCGACCCACTGGACTGCCGGAACTGTCGATGTCTGGGGCGCCGATGAACGCACGCCACGTCGGGCGATCCACGAGATCGGCGCGACACATCCGCAGCACCCGTATGCGCTGATCGGCGCACGCGCCGTTGAAGAGGCAATCGCTCGCTTCTGTGCGCTGACCGAAGCAGCCCGCTATCCCTACGTTGGCGGATTGGAGCGCAATGTACTGCTTCCCACGGCAGCAGGTGCGTTGCGCCCGGTTGCGTTGCTGCCAGTGACGATGGCCGCCGGTGATGTTCGCCTGGGCGGAGAGATGCTGATTGCCGGGTTCCGCGAATTGCGCGATTTCTATCCGCTGTTCATCGCTGCCAACCTCGTAGCTCAGGGAGTAGCGGCGCGCGGCGTGTACCTGACCATCCCCGCTGCATTCCGCCGACGCGAATATACGACGGTCATCCTTGCGCGTATGTTCGACGACCCGGCATTTCGGGCGGAGATCGGAAGACAACTTCGTGCGCAGCGTGGATCGGCAACGCGGATCGGGCTGCCAGCTATCCTTGGTTTGCGCGATCCGCTCGGCGTGGTCGCCGATCTTCAGCATGCCAGCGGCGCGCAGGTGTTTGAGATACCAACGTTGCCGCCATCGGTTCCCGGTATGCGGCTGTTCACCATCCTGCGCGATGCGATTGAACATTCTGGTGGACGGTTTCAGATCGGCTCAGAAGTTCTTCGCGGTCACGGTGAAGAACGTCGGCTTATCGCCGTCTGGAGCGAAGCGGCAGCGCGTCATCAGGAGCACCGAGTCGAGCGCCTGCTGCTGGCGACTGGCGGGATTGCAGGTGGTGGCATCCGCGCCGACCATATGGGTATCATTCGCGAAACCGCTCTCGATCTGCCGGTGCGTGCACCGGCAAACCGTGCTGACTGGTTTTCACCGCGTTTCCTCGATCCAGCAGGGCATGCGATTTACACTGCTGGCGTTCCAGTCGATCCATGTCTCCGACCAATCGACATGCACGGTGAACCGGTCTACACTAATGTCGCCGTTGCTGGCGCAACGCTTGGAGCAACCGATACTGTTCGCGAACGCAGTCGCAGCGGTGTTTCAATCGCTACTGGCTGGGCAGCAGGACGCATACTGGCAGGAAACGCATTATGATACCAGTGGATCATATTGAGCATTCCCTCGAACAATCGCTCGACCATTGCATCAAGTGCAACATCTGCACTGCGGCATGCCCGGTCAGCGCAGTGACCGACCTTTTCCCCGGACCCAAGTATGTCGGTCCGCAGGCGCAACGCTTCCGGCATGACCGTCAACCGTCTCCTGACGAGTCGGTAGACTACTGCTCAGGATGCCGCGTGTGCAACGAGGTATGCCCGACCGGCGTTCGGATTGCGGAACTGAACGCGCGCGCGCGGGCGCGTCTGGTAGCGGAGCGCGGCATACCGCTGCGCAACTGGTTGATCAGTCGCTCAGAGTTGATTGGGCGTCTGGGAGCGGGACCGCAGGCGCCGCTGGCGAATGCGGCGCTCAGTTTCAAGCCATTGCGGGTCATTATTGAACAGACGTTAGGGATCGCGCGGGAAGCGCCACTCCCGCTATTCAGCCGGTCAACGTTTCGATCCTGGTTCCGGCGTCGGCGCATTGTCCAGCCGGTTGCCACGAAAGGACAGGTCGTCTATTTCCATGGGTGTGCAGCCAACTACTACGAACCATGGATCGGCAAAGCAGTGGTTGCTGTGCTTGAACACAACGGATTCGAGGTGCTGCTGCCGGATCAGCGCTGCTGTGGTCTGCCACTACTCTCGAACGGCGACTTCGCCGCCGCGCGTCGCGCACACGAGGCAAACATCGCGTTTCTGGCACCCTACGCATTGCGCAACATTCCCATCGTCGGCGCCAGCACCAGTTGTACCCTGACACTCAAAGAAGAAGCGCCAGAACTGCTCGGTATGCAGAACGACACCGTGCGCGCCGTAGCCCGGCAGACATATGACATCTTCGAGTTTTTGCGTATGCTGCACGAACGAGGCGAGTTGCGGACTGACTTTCGTCCTATTGAACGCACCCTGCCGTATCATCCGCCATGCCAGTTACGTGCGCACCGCATCGGGCTCCCGGCACTCGATGTGCTGGAACTCGTTCCAGGGTTGCGGCTAATCGAAACCCATGCCAGTTGTTGCGGTATCGCCGGGACATATGGGCTGAAAGCCGAGAAGTATCAGATCAGTATGGACGTTGGCGCACCGCTGTTTGACATGGTGCGCCGTTCAGGGTTCACGATGGCGCTGTGCGACTCGGAGACGTGCCGCTGGCAGATCAGCCACGGCGCCGGAGTCACAGCGCGCCATCCTATCGAAATCCTCGCTGAAGCGTATGGTCTCGCGACGTAAGTAGTATGGTTGGTCTGTTGATCGTTGCTCACAGCGAACGTCTCGCTAGCGGCGTGAAAGAGTTTACCGAACAGGTGACCCGCGGGCAGGTGCCGATCGTCGCAGTCGGCGGCGCAGTAGATGGATCGCTAGGAATCAGCACCGATGCTATTCGTCAGGGTCTGCGGCAGATTGCCAGCAGCGACGGCGTCCTGGTACTGGTCGATTTCGTGAGCGCCGCGCTGAGCGTTGAAGCCGTGCTCGAAGACGAGCCGCAAATGCGTGTTGTTATCAGCAACGCGCCGCTGGTGGAAGGTGCCTACTTCGCCGCTGTCGAGGCATCGGTTGGCGCCACCCTGGAAGAAACTGCTGCAGCCGCGTTGCGCGGGCGCGATCTGGTGAAAGTTCAGGAACGCTGGACGAGTCATCCGTAGTCTGGTATGTGTTCTCTGAAAGGTAGACGGTGGAAATGCGCTATCAATGTGTATGGAAGAGCGTCTGGTCAGAATACGACATCCGTTAGGGCTGCATGCTCGCCCGGCAGCCGACTTCTATCGCAAAACACGCGAATTTCGCAGTCGTATCACAGTGCGTAACGTTACACGGCGATCTTCGGCTGAACTTCCGGTCAGCCTGTTGAATCTGCTGCAACTTGGCGCTGCTCAGGGGCATCAGATCTTGATCCGCGCCGAGGGTGAGGATGAACGTGAGGCGGTAGCAGCGCTGGCTGCATTACTGGACCAACTCGCAACCGAGGAATAAATGGCAATTTACCTGCGTGGCGCTGGCGGTTCACCGGGAGTGGCGCTTGGACGGGCAGTGCGTTACCTGCCTGACCATCACGCCTGGCACGTGATCGATGTTGACGTCGATGCGGCAATCAGGCGACTCGTTGCCGCCCAGGCAACGGCTGCCGGTCAACTTCGGACGCTGGCAGCGATCCTGCGTGAAGAGGGACGCCTGGAGGAAGCGCGCATCTTCGATGCCCACGCGCTGCTTGTCGAAGATGAGACTCTGACGCAGGACGTGGCACGGCGCATGCAGGAAGGTCATGTCAGCCTGGAACAGGCATTGACGGTTGCCATTAGCGCGCTGCGCGAAACCATCGAAGCGATTGATGACCCCTACCTGCGCGAACGTTCCAGCGACATCGACAATGTGCGCCGCGCGATCCTGACCGCGCTTCGCGGTGAGGCGCGCCATATGCACGATCTCCCCATTGGCGCGATCTTGGTCACCAATGACCTAACCCCCGCCGAGGCGGTCAGCCTGCGCGATGGGCGTGTCGCCGGGTTTGTCACTGCTGAGGGTGGACCGAACAGTCACACAACGATCCTGGCGCGCGCCTTCGGCATTCCGGCAGTCGTCGGTTTGGGCGCCGCAACCCTGGCGATCCCTGATAATGCGCCGCTGGTGCTCGACGGACACGCTGCTCTGGTGATCGTCGACCCCGATACGTTTGAGTGGTCGGCGTATGAACGGCGCGCTTCGGGAACGATTGCGGCGCGAGTGCGGCACCATCCCCTGCATGATCAACCGGGACGCATGGCAAGCGGCGAACTGGTAACGATCTGGGCGAATATCAGCCACCCGCTGGAGGCGCGTATCGCGCTTGAACGGGGGGCAGAGGGGATCGGACTGTTTCGTACCGAGTTTCTGTTCATGGGACGCAATGCGCCACCCGATGAGCAGGAGCAGTACGAAGCATATCGGACGGTGCTGGAAACCATGAAAGGGCAGGCAGTCATTATTCGCACGCTGGACATCGGCGGTGATAAGCGGGTGGAGTATCTCGAACTGCCGCACGAACTCAATCCTTCGCTCGGTATTCGTGGGGTGCGTCTCTCGATGCTTCACCCCGATCTGTTCCAGACCCAGATCCGTGCGATGCTCCGGGCGGCGGTTCATGGCGACCTGCGGATCCTGCTTCCCATGATCACAATCCCCGACGAGGTGACGTGGGCGCGGGCACAGATCCGCGCTGCTGCCGAGTCGCTCGCGCGTGATCAGATCCCACACCGCGCTGATGTGCCGGTCGGCGTTATGATCGAAACGCCAGCTGCGGCGGTAACCGCCGACCTAATCGCGCGCGAGGCGGCATTCTTCAGTATTGGCAGCAACGATCTAGCGCAGTATACGCTCGCTGCTGACCGTACCAGCGCCGATATTTCGACTCGCTATCCGCAGCACTCTGCTGCTGTGCTGCGGCTGATCGCGCAGACTGCTGGCGCTGCAGCGCGCGCCCATCTGCCAGTGTGTGTCTGCGGCGAGATTGCTGGCATCCCGGAACTGGCGACGCTCCTGGTCGGACTCGGCGTGTTTCAGTTGAGCATGAATCCGGCGAGTATTTCTGGGGTCAAGGAGCGTCTCAGCGAAACCGCCCTGGCGGAGGCGCGCGCCGCAGCGCGCTCCGTGCTGAATATCTACATATGAGCACCTTTCCTGAATGGATCGGCAACTACCGTCTGGAGCGACAGATCGGCAAAGGCGGGATGAGCCAGGTCTGGCTGGCGCGTCATCGCGTACTGCGCGAACGTCGGGCGGCGATCAAAATCCTGTTGTCGCAGGACACCGAATGGATTGACCGCTTCACCCGCGAGGCAGAGATCACCAGTCAACTGCGCCATGAACATATTGTACCGATCTACGACCACGGGTATCAGGCGCCCTTTCACTACACCGTCATGGAGTATGTCGAGGGCGGATCACTGCGTGACCTGCTCGACCAGCGCGGGCGTTTGCCGCTTGACCTGGCGGCGCATATCTTTCGCTGCGCTGCTGCTGCGCTCGATTACGCCCATGCGCATGGCGTCGTTCACCGCGATATTTCGACCGGCAACATTCTTGTCGAGGGCGACGGTAGGCGGGTGCTCCTTTCCGATTTCGGCATCGCCCGCGAATCGGGCAAGACACGGATGACGACCGTCAACAAAGTGATGGGCACGCCAGGGTTCCTTTCACCCGAACACGCTGTGTCGGCCACTGCCGTGACCCATCTCTCCGACATCTACAGCCTGGGTGTCGTGCTGTTCGTGATGCTTGCTGGTGCCTTGCCGTGGACGTACACGCCTGGTTTGGGCGAGGGTGGTGGACCGTTTGCGCCGCCGATGTCGCTGCGTGATCGTGGGGTTACTGGCGTGCCCGCTGAGGTCGACGATATTATTCGTACCATGCTGGCGCTCGAACCGGCAAAACGGTACCCTGGCGCCCGGGCAGCTGCCGATGCGCTCGACCAGGTGCTGCGGCGTCACTCCAGCACAACCCAGGTTGCCATCGGCATACCCCCCGCTGCAGCTCCGATTTCGCCAATGCCGCCAGAAGCGTCGCACGCCGTTGAAAAGGTACTGGCAGCTGACCTGATCAAAGCGCCAATGCAGGATGCGCTCGAGCGGGCGAAAGAACTCAGCGATCCGCGTGCGATTGCTGATTTGCTGAATGCGTGGAGCCGGGCGCGACCGCTACTGCGTCGTCCATCACTGGGGCGCCTGGCGGAGATACGGCAGACGACGCACCGCAACATCTACTGGTACACCCTGCGTGTTCTGTACGAAACGCGCGAACCAGTGCAAACCGTAGAAGAACCGGATCATCACTACTATAAGGACAACAAACTGGAACGTGAACTCGATCGGTGGGAGGTGCCGCTCCCCCCTCCCAGAGGGTTCGAGAATGAAGCGGGGGGCGTGGTGCGCATCCCCGGTTCAACACGGGTCGTTCAGTGCGATACGTGCAAAGGGATCGGACGGACGATCTGCGCGCGGTGCAACGGTCGTCGGCGTATCCCTGCTCTATCTCCCCCGGCTGTCTCGAATGAAGCGCCTAGTGTCGCACAGGCTGCCGTCGCAGCAGACAGACGCAAGCGCCATACCTCGCCGGCTGCATCGACCAGAACGCCAGACGCGGCACAGGCTGCCGTCGCGACCCAACCAGAGGTCGCCGCAGCGCCGACGCTCATTCCGTGCCCCGACTGTCAGGGCACGGGCGGTATCCACTGCACACGCTGCGATGGCGTCAGTCGCCTGATCATTCACAAAACCTTTCACTGGCTGCGCCGGGCAGATCTCCTGACCGCCCATGACGATCTGCCTGGCATCAATGAAGCGTGGCTGCAACGCAACTGCCGCAAGCGCGAGGTCTACCGCGAGCAGGCGAACGAAGGATTTCGCCCCGAATGGCGATCGGTCGCAGGGGTCGATGGTCTAATCAAACGGGCGGAAGAACGCCTGAATCCCGACACGCGCATTATTCTGAGCGAACTGACAATCAGTTTTATTCCCGTCACTGAAATCGTCTTCGACCTTGACGAATGGACGAAGCCGCAACAGCGCGGGCGCACTGCGCAGAAGTGCGAACCGACGCTCTACCGCTGGTACATCTACGGCTTCGAGCGTCTCCTCCCCGATGATCGGCGCTTCCTGAACTGGGATCGGATCGCCGCGCTGACAGCGACCAGTCTGACTATCGTGCTGGCGATTGCACTGGCGCTGTTGATGATGTGATGGAATATAAACCGGTATTCGCCTCTTGCTGTCGGGCTCAACCCCTCGGCTATGCGAGGCGAAGTACGCCTGCACAGGCTCGGTCAACATGCCGTGTCAGCGGCCTTCATCTTGGAAGTCGAGCCCTTCAAGGCAACGGTGCACTGTCAGGCTGAACCCCTTGGCTATACGAGGCGAAGCCCACCTGCACGGGCGAGAGCGAATTATTATTCAAAGACTATTGATGCGCTCACGTCTGTAGATGTGCAATTCGTCGCGGATGACAGCCAGTGCATTTGCTGCTATACTCACCCCATGGGACGCCTCACGCCGAGGCGCCAATTTTCTGGAAAGCGAGAAAACCATGCCTGATCTCCCTATTCGCCGGATGCTGGTCTACCGGCACGGTGTCGGCTATTTTGAGCGACGCGGTTCGATCACCGGCGCCGAACTGCGCCTGACCTTCCCGCGCGCCGCGATGGACGATATTCTCAAAAGCCTGATTGTGCTCGATCTCGGAGCGGGGTATGTGCGCGGCATCGATTTTGAGACGCCGGAAGACCGCGAAGCGCAGATCAAACGCGGTTCGATCCACCTGTCCGACACGCGCAGCCTGCTTGATCTGTTGCGCGACCTACGCGGACGACAGGTGCGTTTGTGGATTGACCCTGAGCGCCGCCACGAAGCGCAGAGTGAGGAAACCGTTGAAGGAGCAGTGATCGGTATCGACGTCGATGAGAACGAGCCGCTCGACCGCCCGCTGGTCTCGCTGTACATGGCGGAGCAGCGCGAAGTGCGCAGTATACCGGTGAAGCGTATTACGCGCATGGTAATCTTGGATGATCGCGCTGCTTCGGATATGAGCTACTTCCTGCGCGCAGCACAGAGCAAGGAGGATCGCCGGGCAGCAATCGTTCGCCTCTCCGAGGGTGAGCACGATCTCCTGATCGGATACATCGCGCCTGCGCCCGCCTGGCGCGTCAGTTACCGCCTGCTGGCTGAGCCAAAGATCGTTGATGGCGATCCGTCGAACGGCGACGGACACAGCGCGGGCGAGCGGGTGACGGTGCTGTTGCAGGGGTGGGGAATGTTCGACAATCAACTCGATGAGGACCTGGAAGACGTTGAACTGACCCTGGTGGCAGGTATGCCAGTCTCATTCCGCTACCGTTTATACGAGCCGCGCACTCCCGAGCGCCCGCTGGTGCAGGACGATGAGCGCATCGTCGCCGCGCCAATCGAGTTTGCGGCGCAGAGCGCACCGCCCGCCCCCGGCGCTGCCAGAGGGAGATCGCGCAGCATGGCATTTCCAGGCGCAGCGGAAAGCGATGCCAGGTCACTCTATTCCTCGGCCGATCTCGGTCTCAGCCTCGATGAAGTCGAACATTCGGCGCCGTCGGTCGGCATTGGCGAAGAGCGCGGCGCGTTGTTCCAGTACCGCGTGGCGCATCCGATCAGCGTTGCACGCGGACGTTCGGCAATGGTACCAATTGTCAACCGACGCCTGGACGGACGCAAGGAACTGCTCTACAACGGTCGCAAACAGCCGCATTACCCTGTCGCCAGTCTGCGGATGCTGAATGAAACCGGTCTGACCCTGGAACGCGGTCCGGTGACGGTCGTCGAGCGGGGGGACTACGCCGGTGAAGCGGTGCTGCCATTCACGCGCGCAGGCGCCGAAATGATTGTTGCCTACGCGGTTGAACTCGGCATCAGGATCAGCGAGGAATACCGCACCGAACGCCAGATGGCAGGGTTGAGCCTGCATCAGGAGTACCTGCTGTTCGAAGAATGGGACATCCGACGGACGCTGTATCGGGTGACTAGCAGCCTGCCCAATGCCGTCGATATTGTGATCGAACACGACATGCTTCCTGGCTACGACCTGTTCGATACGCCGCCGCCGACGGAACAGGCGCACAACGTCGCGCGCTGGACCGTGCGCTGCCTGCCGGGAGTCGAAACGACCTTTACGGTCAGCCAGCGCCACAGGGTATCGCGCTACGAAGAGGTGCGCAAACTCTCGCAGCGCCAGATTCAGCAATTCTTTGAGGAGACGCACCTGGACAAACAGACCTTCGCCGTGCTCAACCGGTTATTGTCGCTCTACGAGCAGATTGAACGCCACGAAGACGAACTGAGAGAGATCGATGCGGAGCGGCAGAAGATCTACGAGCGCCAGAAGCAGACGCAGGCGAACCTGACGCCGCTGGGGCGTGAGGGCAACGAGATGAAACTGCGGCAACGCTACGTGACGCTGCTCAACGAACTGGAAGACC
>Ga0308415_1000305_pt1 | contig 21290 bp, 13 predicted proteins | sample HotsprSampleOS55_FD_203465 | JGI IMG/M metagenome (GOLD analysis project Ga0308415, IMG submission 203465) | Hot spring phototrophic mat microbial communities from Octopus Spring, Yellowstone National Park, Wyoming, United States - 20090730_OS55 ... | reverse complement strand
GCGGCGGCCGAAGGCCGCCGCAAAACCCGCCTTCTCTCCTCTCGTTCTGGGTGTGTCCCAAAGTTGTCGGGGCCCGGTAGGCCAGGCCGTAAACGGCCTGGCTGAGGTTGCGCAGGGCGCTGGAAGCGCTCTCTTCCCCCCGGTAGCCGTTCGGGAAAGCGGGTCGCCAGGACGGAGAGGGGCGCTTTAGCGCCTCATCTTTGCCTGAGCCTGGCCGTTTACGGCCAGGCGGAAAGGCCGACGGCCCAGCCCGACGAAATTGGGACACACCCCTCGTTCTGCCGCAGGATGAATCCTCTGCCCCCCTGGGCCCTGGCGCGCCGATTTATCCCGTCTTGCCCAACGCGGTTATCTACTCCCGCTCCAGGACCCAGAAGTGGGAGAGACCGAAGACGCGCAGGGGGGTCTGTTCCAGGGTGTAGGTGATGGCCTGAAGATAGCGGGCCAGCGTCGGGGAGCGGCGGGCAATCCGGTCGTAGCCGGGGAAAATGACCGTGCGAAACACCACCCGCACGGGCAGGCCTCGCAGCAGGCATTGCAGCGCGCCCGCCGTGTACGCCCGCGCGTGCGGGACCAACCGGTTCCGCAGCGGGTTGGGCAGATAGTTGACCAGGGGGATGTTGCCGAAGCGGTAGCGCCCCCGCCAGAAGACCCCGTGGGTCTCCAGCGGGTAGAGTCGGTTGGGGACAAAGAGGATAATCCGACCACCGGGCCGGGTGACCCGAACCATCTCCGCCAGTACCGCCCGGTCGTCGGCCACATGTTCCAGCACTTCGTGGGAGAAGGTCAGGTCAAAGACGCCATCGGCGAAAGGAAGGGCCTCCCCCACCGCCTGCACCACACCGGCCGCGCAGGCGCGGGCCTCGCAGGCCCACTCCTGCTCCACTTCCACACCGAAGACGTGGGGGGTGTGGCGGCGGAAGGCAGCCAGGTACATCCCCACCCCGCAGCCCACGTCCAGCACTCGCTTCCCGGTGGGGTCGGTGTGGCGGCAGACCATCTGGAAGCGCCGCTCCTGCCCTGCGCGCCAGGCCAGGGAAGGGACGCCGCGAACGGCCCGCCAGTCGGCATCCGAGAGGGTCTCCATAATTTCTAAAGGACGAGGTCTTCCAGCAGAATCACCCAGGGCAGGTGCTCCCGAACCGCGTTGTACAGGCGTCGGTCGCCGGTCACCAGTTGGTCCCCCCTTTCTTCTGCCAGAGCCAAGTACGCCCCGTCATAGGCTGAACAGTGGTACATATGCGCCAGTTCCAGCGCCCGTGACCAGGCAACCTCCACCGTGGGAATGCCCAGTTCCTGAAAAACGCGCAGGACCTCCTGTCCGCTGTCCAGGCTGAGCCGCCCCCGCCGGAGGGCCTGTAGAACAGCGTTCGTGATCTCGTAGGGGAGCAGAGTGGGGGCAAAAAGGGGAATCTCCCCCTGAGCGTACGCCCGGATCAGCGACTGAGCGGCAGCGCAGCCTTCCTCATCAGGGAAAAAACCCTCTGAGCACCACGCTGGCATCTATGACCACGCCCGCTCCTCCAGTTCTTGGCGAGAGGACTCGTAGAGTTCGGTCACCGTCAAACCGAGGGTTTCCAGCCGACGGGATAGGTTGACCATTCGGGAATACGCGTGAAGCCGCCGGAGATGCTCGTACTCATCAAAGGGGAGGAGCACAGCCTCGGGCTGTCCCCGCCGGGTCACAATCACCAGGTCATGCCGGGCCCGTTTCAATAATTGGGAGAGACGGCTCTTCGCCTCCGCGATAGAGACCTCAATGGTCATCTGTGTCCCCCTCTTCTGCCTACTTGTTTGGTTTATTATATAGCCATCGTTGCCCGTTGTCAAAGCAGAAGGGGTTTTGCGGCTCGCTGCCGCAGACTTGTTGCCTACTCCACCTGGAAGCACATCAACAGAAGGGTGTCGGTGCCATCGGGGGTGAGAAGACGGGGACCGCCGTACCGGTACATCCCCACCGTCAGCCGATACTCCCCCGGCGGCAGCGCGGCCGGCAGCGAGAGGACCCGTTCGTCCACCACCACCTCCCCAGGTACCCACCCCGTGGTGGGGCGGGTCCAACCCGCAGGCTCTCCATCCGACTGGGCCACCAGGGAGCCATCCGGCCCCAGCAGGTGCAGGAAGACCCGGTAACTGGTCTCCATTTCCCGCTCCCCCCGCCAGACCAGGGTCACGGTGAGAGTGGAGCCTGGCTGAAGGGTCTCTCCGCGGGGTTCCCAGTCCGCCCCCACCAGTGTGACCTCGTCGCCTAAGCGTGCATCCGTGCGCACCTCCAGCGGAGGGACGGTCCAGGAGCGAGGGGGAGCCTGAACCCGGAGGGAACCCAGCGGATGGGGCTCGCCGATGGGGTGGCAGGCCTCCCCGTCCCGACGGCAGAGTTGGAGCCTCAGTTCGTGTTCCCCACTCCCCAGGCCGGGCGGAAGCCGCAGGGTGTGGAGGCCCAGCCAGCGGTCGCCACCCCGCCACTGCTGGGTGGGGAAGTCCGCCCGCGTCAGCGGCCGCTCCCATTCCCGGCCCCCCTCTCCGGAGACCCACAGGCGCATCCGATAGTCTCCGTCCGGGTCGGTGAGGCTCTCCCAGTAGAACTCCAGATGGACCGGGTCTCCTGGACGGCTCTCCCGCTCCCGCACGGTCGCTTTCAGCAGACGGATAGGTCCCCATACGGACATCGTCGCCGTGACGGGAACCCCCAGGGCCTCCAGCGATGGGGCAGCGGCGGGGCGGGTTAACAGGACCCGAGCCAGAGGAATCTCCGGCCCCAGCGCCTTTCCGTCCTGGTAAGCAGTGTAGGGGAGTAGGGTCTCCCCGTCAAAAACCACCAGTGTGACCGTGTAGATCCCCGGCGGCGTCCCCACCAGAGGATGGACATTCCATGCCGTAATGGCATACCGGTCTGGCGGCCAAACCCGGGGCGATGGGGCCGAGCGGAAGGAAGCGGGAGGAATCGCAGGGGAGTTCCAGGTTTCTTCATCCTCATCTCTCAGGCTCAGCCATATCCGATAGTCTGGCCCTCCTGGGAACACGTCTCTCCAGTAGAGCCATACGGGTACCGGCTGGTCCGCAGGTACTGTAGCAGGAATGGGTTGCCACCCCAGCAGGTGGAACTGACCATCGTACACGATATGGGCGGGAATCGGCACATTCCGGAGCCCTGTTTCGGTCAGACGGCGCTCATAGAGGGGTGGGGGCTGGAGTCGCTCCGCCAGCAGGACCATCGCCGTGACCAGCAAGGGGAGGAGAAGCAGCCACGCGGTTCCCTGGCGGGATCCATCCTGCGCTGCCTTCGTCGTGGCACAGGATGTATCCTGCGGGATGCAGGATGAATCCTGCGCTACAGGGCGGGATGAATCCTGCGCTACACGGGCAGGGAGAATCGCAATCAACGCCAGCGCCAGGAGGGAGAGAACAGAGAGGAGGTCCGCCGCCAGCCGTAGCGGCGTTTCCCCGAAGCGGACCGCCAGGTGGTGGCGGCCCGCCGGAACCGGGAAGGTGAACCGCCCCCACTCCGCCTCGGGGGTAATCTCCACCGGTTTTCCGTCCACCCACGCCCGCCAGCCGGGGTAGAAGAAGCGGTTGACAACGACCCGGAAGGCCTGTGGTGTATCCACCCATGCCTCGGCAAAGAAGGGACCGGTCCGCACACCTTCCAGCGTTGCCCCCTCCGGCAGGGCAGTGGGCTCAAAGGGGTCCGCGGCCGAATAGGGCGGGCGTCCCGGCACCAGGCGAGGGAGAAATTCCCCGCCCGACGTTCCGACCCCTCCACCCATGTACTCGTAGTTGTGCAGGCTACCAATGGAGACCTGGTCCCAGCCGGGACAGTATCGGGCGTTCCAGAGCCAGCCCAGGTCAGCGGCCACGAGGGCCAGGACCATCAGCCCCATCAGGGGATAGCGCCACCGGAGACCCGTCAGGAGTTCGGCCATCGCCCCGGTCAGAAACGCCAGGGCGAGCGCGGCCGGGCCCAGGAAGCGCCAGGGAAACTGGAAGTTGTGGAGGAAAGGGAAGGCTCGCCAGACCGGCAGGGAAATCGGGAGCGCCATCAGGGTTGCGAGCAACCCGATGACGGCAAAAAAGGCCACCTGCCGCTGGCGCACGTCCCGGAAACGGAACAGTCCCAGCAGGCCGGGCACCCCAAGGAGCACGGATACCAGACCCAGCGAGCGGGGCGGGTACGGGTTGACCAGGTCGGGCCGGACCGGTTCCAGAGCCGTCACCGTGTAGGACCACCAGAAAAAGTGGGACCGGTAACCGCCGGGGAAACCGTAGGGAACCCGTTCCAGTTGGACAAGGGGCCGCTCCGCCCAGGCCGGAATCCAGAAGAACAGGGAGAGCCCCAGGCCCAGGCCGACCGTGACAGCGGCCGCCAGAAGTCGGCGACGAAGCGGAACCGATGAGGAGGCCAGCGCCTCCATCCCTGCGTAGAGGGCCACCAGCCCGGTCCCTATCACCGCTGCGACGCTGTGGGTTACCAGCAGGCCGCCGAAGAGAAGAGTTCCCGCCAACATCCATCCCCTCCGACCCGTTCGCACAGCCCGGCCCACGGCCCACCACGTCCACGGGAGCAGCGCCCAGCCCATCGCCTCCGGCAGCGCCCCCCGGTAGAGGGGATTGTAGGCCACGTAGGGCGCATACATCGCCGCCACTGCCGCTATCACCGCCGCTTCTCCCCGGAAGAAGTCCCGGGCCAGAACATACATCCCCAGACCGGCCATCAAGAAAGTCAGAGCCAGGGCAATGCGGACCCCTGGCGTGATGCCGAAGCCCAGCCGGGCGATCAGGCCCGCCACGAAGTAAGAGAGGGGAGGGTAGAAGTTGAAGACGGGATACCCATACCCCCACCCCATATCCGGCGCCAGTCGGGCGTAGAGAATCCCCTGGGACCAGAGATGGTCTATCTGGACCACCCGCAAGAGGTGAAGCAACATGTCGTCTCCGCAGACCAGGGTGGGCCCGATGGCGGCCCGGGCCGGGACCCACCACAGAGACAGAAGTACGAGAATGGGAAGCAGGCGAAAAAAGAAACGGTGCATCTCTCCTCCGAATTGTCGCAGTGGGAATGACATCACCTCCACTCCGCTGCGCTCTGTGCCTGACTACAAACGGCATCGGCGCAATCCCGCCAGGCGATCTCCAAAAAGCAAGATCATCAGCCCCCATAGAGACAAAGCGGAGAGGAGGTCCGCCGCCAGCCGGAGCGGCGTCTCCCCGAAGCGGACCGCCAGGTGGTGGCGGCCGGCCGGAACCGGGAAGGTGAACCGCCCCCACTCCGCCTCGGGGACAATCTCCACCGGCTTTCCGTTCAACCATGCCCGCCAGCCGGGGTAGAAGAAGCGGTTGATGGTCAGCCGGAAAGGTTGGGGACTCTCCACCCACCCTTCGGCGGAGAGTGGTCCGGTTCGCCCCTCACGAAGGTCCACCCCCTTCGGGAGCACGGAGAGGTCAAACCAGCCCGTCGCTGGGTGGGAGGGCCATTGGCGGACCGTACGGGGCCGGAACTCACTGTGGGAGACTCCCGGGTCCGTCTGCTCCCAGGTGTAGAGGCTGCCGATGGAGACCTGGTCCCAGCCGGGGCAATACTGGGCGTTCCAGAGCCAGCCCAGGCTGGCAGCGACGAGGGCCAGGACCATCAGCCCGATTAGAGGATAGCGCCACCGAAGACTCACCAGGAGTTCAGCCGTCGCCCCGACCAGGAACGCCAGGGAGACCGCCGCCGGCCCCAGAAAGCGCCAGGGAAACTGGAAAATGTGCAGGTGCGAGATGGCCCACCAGAGAGGCTGGGAAAGAGAAGTTGTCATCAGTGCGGCGACCGTGCAGACCGCCGCAAAGAAAACAACCACCCGACGACGAGCGCCCCGAAAGAAGAAAAGCCCCAACAGGCCAGGGACTCCCAGCAATAGGGGCATCAGCCCCAGAGAGCGAGGCAAAGTAGGGTTCACCAGGTCCGACCGGACAGGCTCCAGAGCGGTCAGGAGTTCCCGCCAGGAGAGGAAGTGGGCCCGGTAGCCGCCGGGGAAACCGTAAATGGCGTTTTCCCATTGGATGAGCGAACGTTCGGCCCAGGCCGGAATCCAGAAAAAGAGCGCCAGGCCCATTCCCAGGCCCAGGCTGATTCCAACGGAGGGCGCCCGGCGACGGAGCGGAAGGAAAGACGAAGATAGAACCTCCATCAGCGCGTAGAGGGCTATCAGGGGAGCCGCCACCACGGCCGCGAGATTGTGCGTCAGCAACAGGGCACCAAAGATGAGGGCACCCGCCGCGATCCACCCTCTTTGGCCCGTCCGCACGGCCCGGCCCATGGCCCACCACGCCCACGGGAGCAGCGCCCAGCCCAGCGCCTCCGGTAGCGCTCCCCGGTAGAGGGGGTTGTAGGCAATGTAGGGGGCATACATTGCCGCCACCGCCGCCACCACCGCCGCCTCCTCCCGGAAGAAGTCCCGGGCCAGGACGTACACCCCCAGACCGACCATCAGGAAGGTCAGGGCCAGGGTGACCCGGAACCCCAGGGAAATGTCGCCGATCAACCGGGAGATCAGAAGGACGACGTAGTAGGAAAGAGGAGGATAGAAGTTGAAGACCGGAAAACCGTACCCCCATCCCATATCCGGGGCCAGACGGCTATGGAAGACTCCCTGCGCCCAGAGGTGGTCCAGTTGGACCACGCGAAGGAGATGGATCACCGTATCTGAACCACAGGGGAGGGTAGGCCCGATTCCGGCCCGAACCGCCACCCAGCCCAGAGCGAGGACCACCAGGGCAGGAATTCCCCAAGGGGGGAGGATGGAGCGGAAACGCATCCGGGTTTCCTCAGGCCTCCGGAGTCTCTCCTTCGGAGGGCTGACCCTGGGGCACGTAACACCCCACCGTGGCGTTGGAGCGGCGCAGGACGGCCTGCGCCACCCGTAGGACGTCCTCCGGTGTGACCGCGCTCAGCCGGTCCAGGTACCCCTCAAACCAGGTGTAGTCGGCGAAAATCTCGCTCCACCCCAGCCAGAAGGCCTGCCCGGTGACCGACTCACTGGAGTAGGCGAACTGGGCCCGCGCCTGCTGGATGGCCTTCCGCAACTCCTCTTCCCGAATCGGCTCGGCGGCCATCCGCTCCAGTTCGGCCCACAACCGCTCCTCCACCTCGGCGGGGGTCCGGCCCGTCCGCACCGTGGCGGTCAGGGAGTACACGAAGGGGTCCACCGTGGGGATGAGGCTGCCGGAGACGTTGGCCGCCAGTTCCGTATCCACCAGCGCGCGGTAGAGCCGGGAGGTCTTGTTGGTGCCCCCGTTGCCGAAGAGGGTCATCCCGCTGGCGCCGCTCAGGACGGCATCCAGCACCACCAGCGGGTAGAAATCCCCATCGGTCGGGGGCGGGGTGTGGAAGACGACGGTGAGGTAGGCCGTGTTCCCTTCCCCCTCCACCACCACCCGACGCTCCCCGCGCTGCGGCGGCTCTACCGGGGAGGCCCCATCCGGCAGGGTCCCCGGCGGGATGTCCCCGAAGTGACGGCGGATGAGGTCCAGCATCCGCTCCGCCTCAAAGTCCCCCACCGCTACCGCCAGCGCGTTGTTGGGGACGTAGTAGGTCCGGTAGTACTGGTAGAGGTCGTCCCGCGTCATCCGCAGCAGGTCACACATATGCCCCAGCGTCTCGTGGCCGTAGGGGTGGACCCGGAACGCGGCCGCCATGACCTCCTCGCCCAGCAGGAAGAGGGGGTCGTTCTCCGCCCCTTGCCGTTCGCTGATGATGACCGTCCGCTCCGCCTCCACCTCCTGCGGCTCAAAGAGCGCGCCCGTCATCCGGTCCGCCTCAATCTCCAGTTCCAGCCCGATTTTCTCCGCCGGGAGGGTGGCGTAGTAGGTGGTGAAATCGTACCATGTGGCGCCGTTCCATACCCCACCCTCGCGGGAGATGGCCTTATCCGCGGTCCCTTTGGGCCAGCGGGGAGTGCCCTTGAAGAGCATGTGCTCCACCCAGTGGGAGATGCCGGTGATGCCGACATGCTCTCGCCCGCTCCCGACGCGGTACCATATCCAGAAACTGGCCACCGGGGCGGTGTGGACCTCTTTCAGCAGGACGGTGAGCCCATTTTCCAGTTGGGTTTTCAGGATGGACACAGTCACCTCCGGGCCTTTCGTCGGCGGACAGACCACCAGATGATAAGGGAGACGATGATGACGATGAACGCCAGCACCAGGTAGGGCGCGACCAGAGCAATGATGGAGGTGACGGTGGAGATGATGTCCTCCACCGTGCTGACGATGGGGTTGGCCGTGCCGCCGGTGGTGATGGAGAGGACGGGGCGCCCGGTGGCCTTGACCGCGTGGACGCCCCCGGCCACAATCACCCCGCAGATGGCCGCCAGGACGGGGTGGAGGTGGATGGTGTGGGTGCTGGCGGCGAAGAGGATGGCGCCGGCGGTGGGGCGCACCACCGTCTGGACGATGTCGTTGGCCGTATCCACGGCGGGGATTTTATCCGCCAGGACTTCTATGACCAGCAGCACGGCCAGGACGCCGATAGTCCACCAACTGCTCAGCCAGGCCCACGGCCCCTGCAGGTCAATCATACCGTCGGTCAGACGGTCCACCAGCGCGATGACCAGCAGGGGGATGTAGGCGTTCAGCCCGGCGGAGGCGGAGAGACCGAACGCCGTAGAAAGGCTGAGAAACGCCTGGACGACGGACATCAGGCACCTCCTCAAGAATGACCAATGGCGAAATGACCAATGACAAATGACCCTTGAAGGGGTTTTGCGGCGGGCGGCGAAGCCGCCCGCCGCAAAACCCCCTCCCTCATTCCCCTCCCCTCTTCCGCACAGCGGGAGAGGGGAGGGGCCCGGGGAGGGGTGAGGGCCCCCTCCGCCGCAGGCGAGCGGGCGAGGGGCACGAAGGATTCAGAGACATCAATGAACCGGGGGCAGGGGGAGGGGTGCGGGCCAAAAGTTGTCAGGAACGACGCTCCGAAAGGGTACGATTTTTTAAAGGACTCAACACAGGTCAGGTAATTATCCGTGTCCTATCCCCGGGTCCAACCGGCCAGCGGCCGCCAGGTCCGCCGGTGGATAGGAGAAGGGCCCAGTTGCTGGAGGGCCCGGCGGTGCTGGGGGGTGCCGTAGCCCTTGTGACGGGCAAACCCGTAGCCGGGGTACTCCCGGTCCAGTTCGGTCATCCGCCGGTCCCGCTCCACTTTGGCGATGATGCTGGCCGCAGCGACGGAGAGACAGCAGGCGTCCGCCCTGGGTAGCGACCGCTGCGGGAGCCCGATTTCGGGCAGGCGGACGTAGTCAATGAGCAGGGCATCGGCCGGCAGGGCCAGTCCGCCAACGGCGCGCGCCATGGCCCGTCGGGTGGCCGGGAGAATGCCCAGCGCGTCTATTTCCGCCACCTCCGCCCAGCCGACGCCCACCGCCAGCGCGACCTCCCGGATGCGGTCATACAGGGCCTCCCGCTGGAGAGGCGAGAGTCCCTTGGAGTCCCGCACGTCGGCCAGCAGACGGGAGAGGTCCGGGCGCTCCAGCGGCAGGACGACCGCCGCCGCGTAGACGGGGCCGGCCCAGGCGCCGCGGCCGGCCTCGTCCACTCCGGCAATCCGCCGGTACCCGCAGGCCAGAAGTCCGGTCTCTTCGGCCAGGTCCGGCACGGTCTTCAGACGATTCCCCCGCGCCATCGCTCCGAGGTTTGACAGCCAGCAGGTTCGGGATACAATACGGATGATGCCGAAATGTAACTATCAGGCTTCCTCACCCCACCCCCGCCGCCCTCGGGCCGAAGGCCCTTCGGGCCGAGGCCTGCGGCGGCAGCGGCGAAGCCGCTGGGGGAGGGGTGAGGCTGAACAGTTACGCCGAAATTATACCACAGATTTTCACTTCCGCATCGCGGCGGACCAGACAACGGACCACAGACGACAGACCACTGACCACGGACGACAGACGACAGACCACAGACCACGGACCACAGACGACAGCAGAAGGGGGCGAGATGTCGTTGCTTCGTCGGCTCTGCCTTCCCCTCACCCTCAGCCTGGGCCTCCTGGCCCTGGTCCTCTTTGCCCTCCACCCTGCTCGCAGTCGGGCGGGGGAACCCCCACCCTACCTGCAGAGCGGGTCTTTCTCCCCCCTTCTCCCCCGTCTCGGTGGAGAAGGGGGGCAGGGGGGGATGAGGGGGATTACGCCCGCCCAATCCCCCGGCCCCGGCGCCGTCGTCATCAACGAGGTGGCCTGGGCAGGGACAGCGGCCGACGCCAACGATGAGTGGATTGAACTCTATAACACTACCGCCGCAACCATCTCGCTGAGCGGCTGGCGGTTATATTCCTCAGATGGCAGCCCCTCCCTGACCCTCAGCGGCGAAATTCCACCTTTTGGCTATTACCTGCTGGAGCGCACCGATGACAGCACAATTTCTGATATTCCGGTCGACCGGATTTATACCGGGGCACTGGGTGATACGGGAGAAGTCCTGACCCTTACCGACTCTCTGGGCAACATTGTGGACACTGCTAACGGGAATGGCGGGTCCTGGCCAGCGGGCTCCACGAGCGGGCGTCTCTCCATGGAGCGCATAGACCCCGCCGCCCCCGACACCGACGCCAACTGGGCCTCCAACAACGGCATCATCCGCAACGGCCGGGATGCCAATGGCAACCCCATCAACGGGACGCCGAAAGCCCGCAACTCCGCGTCCCACGCCGACCTGGTGGTGGAGAAATCGGGGCTCGCCACTGCCCGCCCTGGCGGCCTGGTCACCTATACTCTGTGGGTACGAAACGCCTACTCCCTCACCGCCGCCGCCGTCCTCCTCACCGACACCCTCCCGCCCGAACTGACCTTCGTTGCCCAGACCTCCCCCTACCCCTTCACCCAGCCCGACCCCGCCACCCTGGTCTGGGACGTGGGCGACCTGGCCCCCGGCGCTGCCTCCGCCCGCATCACCGTCACCGCGCAGGTCACCGGGACGCCGGGGACGACGACCCTCACCAACACCGTCTGGGCCGCCACCGCCACCCCCGAAGTGACGACGACCAACAACGTCGCCCACGCCGTCACCCAGATCACACCCCCCGCGCCCGCGCTGACGCTGACCCACACCGGCCCACCGGTCCTCCTCGCCGGGGGGATCTTCACCGCCGTCCTGGTCCTGGGCAACACCGGCGACCTGACCGCCACCGGCGTCGTCCTCACCGACGCGCTTCCGGCGGAAGTGGCCTTCGTCACCCAGACCGCGCCCTTCCCCTTCCGCCAGGCCGACCCCTCCACCCTGGCCTGGGATGCAGGCGACCTCCCGCCCGGCGCGCAGGCCCTTATCACCCTCACCCTGCAGGCCAGCCCAGCCCTCTCCGGCACCCCGACCTTCGTCGCCACGGCCACCGAAGCGGGCGGCGGGACGGTCACCGCCGCCTGGAGCGCGCCCGTCCTTCCCGCCGTCCGCCTCTACGCGCTGGCCCCCGTTAACTACGCCGGCAGCGGCGAGGCAGCGGCCCTGGTCAACCAGAGCCCGTACACCGCCTCCCTCTCCGGCTGGTGCCTGGACGACGCGCCCTCCTCCACCAGCCGGGTCTGCTTCCCCGCCGGGGCCGAAATCGGGCCGGGCCGCATCCTCTGGCTGGCCCAGAACGGGGACGGGTTCTACCCTGTCTGGGGTTTTGATGCGGACTGGGCCGACAACGCCTCCGAGCGCCCCGTCCCCCTCCTCCCCGGCTCCTGGCCCGGCTTCACCGACGGCGGCGAAGTCGCCTGCCTGGTCACTGGTACTGTTGTGGTGGATACCCTGGTCTACGGCACTGGCCCCATCACCCGGGGCTGGTCCGGCCCCGCCGTCCCCTACCCATACTCCGGCTTCGGCGCCGGGCAGGTCCTCTACCGTAAACTGGACCCGGCCACCGGCTTCCCCGTCCCCGACACCGACACCGCCGCCGACTGGGCCCAGGACCCCGCCGACCCGCTCCGGGGCCGCAAACTCCGCTACCCCGGCTGGGACCTGGAAGACCTCTTCTTCCCGGCGGAAATCACCGCTTCGGCGCAGGTGACCGTCGCCGTCTCCCCCGAAGGAACCCTCTCCCTGACCCTGCAGACCATCGGCGCGGCGCAGCAGTCCCTGAAGATTGCCGCCTACACTCTGGAGAGCGTCCCTGTCTACCAGGCGGTCCAGGAACGGATTGGGGCCGGGGTGGTGGTGACGGTCCTCCTGGAGAGCGGGCCCGCTGGCGGAATGTCGTCCGTTGAGAAGTGGATTGTTCAGCGTTTACACCACCCGCCCACCTCCACCGTCTACTTCATCGGCAAGACGGCCGCCCGCTACCGTTATCAGCACGCCAAGTACATCCTGGTGGACGACCGCCTGGCATTGGTGAGCAGCGACAACTTCACCGAGCGCTCCATGCCCTCCGACCTTATTGTCAACGGGACGGCGGGCCATCGGGGCTTCGTCCTGGTCACCGACAGCCCCGGCGTGGTGGCCCGGCTGGCGGAACTCTTCCGCCGGGACGCCGACCCCGTCCACGCCGACATCGCGCCGTACACCGACGCCTATGCCCCGCCGTCGGGCTACACCCCCCTCCCCCCGCCCGATTGGACCACCTACACCGCGCCCTTCAGCCAGGTCCTGGCGACGACGGCGACGACGGTCACCGTCCTGCACGGCCCGGAACACCTCCTCCGCCCCGACGACGGCCTGCTGGGGCTCCTGAAACGGGCCGGCGCGGGGGACGCGGTCGCCGTAATGCAACTGAACGAGCCCGTCACCTGGACGGCGGGCATCGGGACGGCGGGGCTGAACCCCCGCGTCCAGGAACTGGTGGCGGCGGCCCGCCGGGGGGCAGAGGTGCGGGTCCTGCTGGACGAGTACTACGACACCGGCACCAACGTTGCCACCTGTCTCTACCTGAACGGCATCGCTCGCGGCGAATCCCTCCCCTTGTCCTGCCGGCTGGGGAACGTCACCGGGCTGGGCGTGCACGCCAAGGCCTTCTTCGTGCGGGTGGGAGAGGAGAAGTGGGTCCACGTCGGCAGCGTCAACGGCACCGAGACCGCCCACAAGGCCAACCGGGAGGTGGCGCTGCAGGTGGCCTCCGCCGACCTCTACGATTTCCTGATGACCGTCTTTGAGCACGACTGGGCGCGTGCCCACGCGCCGCTGGTCTTCCCCCTCTACCTCCCGCTGGTCTTCCGGGACTACGTCCCCCCGGCGGACTACCCGCTGGTCACCGAGGTCTTCATCAACCCACCGGGGGACGACGCGGGCAAGGAGTGGATAGAACTCTACAACCCCGGCCCGGCGGTGAGCCTTGCGGGCTGGACGATTGGGGACGCCATCAACGTCGGAGACTACGGGGACGGACGGTACGCGTTCCCGGCGGGGGCCCAACTCCTGCGGGGGCAGGTGATTGTGGTGGCGGCCTGCGCGACGAACTTCGCCTCCACCTACGGCTTCAACCCGACCTACGAGTGGACGAACTGCGACCCGCTGGTGCCGGACCTGGTCCCGGTGGGCTCCTGGGCGGGCTTCGGGCTGGCGCTGGGGAACGCGCAGGATGAGGTGTTGCTCCTGAAGCCCGACGGCGCGCTGGTGGACAGCGTGGCCTGGGGCGGGGAGCCGCGCGCGGGCGTCATCCCCTTCCCGCTGGACCCGGGGGACACCTTCCCCTGGTCGGCCTCGCTGAAACGCTACCCGCCCACGGGCGACCGCAACGACTGCTCGCGGGACTTCTACGTCAGTTGGAGCCCGTCGCCGGGGAGGGTCGCGGGGGAGTAGCCTTTTTCACCGCAGAGACCGCAGAGGGCGCAGAGATTTTTTCAAAAAACCACGAAGGACACGAAGGGCACGAAGTTTGCAACACGAATTAAAAGAAATAAAATTCGTGGCGTAAATCCTGAATGATCTTCGTGTCTTTGCGGTAAACTTTCCCAGGAGGGGGCGATGGACGCATCCACCAAAATCATTCTCAGTGACCTGCATCTGGGGGCCGGGTCTTTCGGTGGCGCCAACCCGCTGGAGGACTTCCGCCACGACCGCCAGTTCTCCGACTTTCTGATGAGCCTGCGGGATGAGAGCGAGTCCGCCGGTCGGCCCATGGACCTCATCATCAACGGCGACTTCATAGAGTACCTCCAGGTCCCCGCCGTGCCGGTCTCCGAGTACGACCCCCGGGCCGCCTACCCGGAGGACGCCTACCGGTCCACCACCGAGGCGGATGCCGTCCTGCGGACCGACCTGGTCATCGCCGGGCACCGCCCCGTCTTTGAGGGACTGGCGGGGTTTCTCTCGGAGCGCCCCCGCCGGACGGTGACCGTCATCAAGGGCAACCATGACCTGCAACTCCACTGGCCCGGCGTCCAGGAGCGTATCCGGCAGGCCCTGGGGGCCGTCGGTCCCCGGGCGCCCCTCCTGACCTTCGCCGCGCGCTCGGTCCTGCAGGATGGGGTCTACGTGGAGCACGGCAACCAGTACGGGGACCCGCTGAATTCCCTGGACGACTTTGAAAACCCGGTGGACCCCCGCCATCCCGACCGTCTGAAGACCCCCGTCGGCTCCCGGTTCGTCATAGAGTTCTTCAACCACGTGGAGTACGAAAAGTGGTGGGTGGACGCGGTCAAACCGATCCCGGCCCTCATCGCCTACGGGATGGTGCTGGAACCGGCCTTCGCCCTGAAGGCGCTGGCCGTTCTGCTGACGGCCCTGCCGGGGATGGTCTTCCACCCGTTCGCGGCCGGGCAGGGGGAACCGCCGCCGCTGGAGGTGGTCCGCACGGGCAATGTGGACGAAGTGGCCCACCGCTATGCGGACGACCCGGCCTTCCGCCGGGAACTGGACGCGGCCCTGGGGGAGGTCCTGCAGAGCATCGGGCCGTACGGTATTCTCACTCCGGCGGGGGGTGAAACCGGGCGTCCGTCCATCCGCGCACAGGCTATGAGCACCGCGGGCCTCCTGCGGGCCCTCCGGGGTTTCCGGGCCCGGGTCCGTCGCCTTTGCCGCGCGGGCCGCCCGGCCCCGCCGCAACCCGACTTTCTGAAGGCCGGTCAGCGGATCAGCCGGGGGTTCAGCGACCATCTGGTGGGGGCGGCGCAGCAAATCCTTCGGGAACGGGGCGTCTCTCTGGTCGTTTTCGGTCACACGCACCAGGCGCGGCTGGACGTGTTGCAGGGGGGCGTTTACGCCAACAGTGGCACCTGGACGTGGTGGCGGGATTTCTCTCAGGCCAGTCGGGAGGACTGGCAGCGATTGCTGGAACATCCCGAAACCTTCATGACGCCCCATTATCTGACCTACGTACGCGTGGACTCCGATCCAGGGGGGCGCCTCCGCGTCTCCCTGCACGACCTGAGCGGGAGTTTGCCCCTGCCCAGAGAGGCGCTGTGGGCCGTTTAAGACAGTTGTCACCCCGAAATCCCGCCGTTCGTCACTCTCCATCCGGACGGGATGGGGTATAATACAAAGCGAGGTGGGCGTGGCCAACGCCGTGCGGCAGGCGTTTTCCCCAAGCCACATCGCACCTCTCCTCCTTTCCTTGGCTGGCGGTCCCCCGGGTACCCCCCCGCCCGGGGGACCATCTTTTATGGCAACGTAACGCAGGCTGTCAGCCTGCACTCTGCAGGCCTGGCGGTCTGCGCTACAGGGGCATGCCTTCGTCAACATCTCTTAAGGTGCTTGATCAAAGCCCCCCTGGCAGGTAGTTGCTTTGGGGAACTTTTGGCCCCCTCTCCTTAAGTTTGGCCTTTTCGCCCACGAGGATAAGTGAAATATATTTTTCATTGCGGCGGCTTCATTGCCGCCACAAAAAAACAATTTTTTATCCCCGGAAGCCCCCACCCTGCGGCACAGCATGATCCCGTCAATGCGAAAAGACCTACCCGATTTCTGGGGAATGTGCTAAAATACAAAAGTAGCGCAACGGCCAGGGGTAGGTATATGCAGTCGTTCTCAGCCCCTCTGCGAATTTTTTTGTTGGGCGAAGTCCGCCTGGAGATAGAGGGAACGGTCGTTCCCTTGCCCCAACGGGAGAGTTTGCTGCGGCTTTTTGTGCGCCTGCTGCTCCAGATCGGACAGCCGTTATCGCGCAAAACGCTGGCGTTTTCCCTCTGGCCCGACGAGACCGAAGCCGACGCCCTGGCTAACCTGCGCCGTCACCTCTACCTGCTGCGCCGCGTGCTCCCCCCGGTCGCCCGGCCGCTCCTGCACATTTCTCCCCAGACCGTTTCGTGGGCCGATTCGGACGAGTGCTGGCTGGATGTGCGCGCCTTTGAGCGGGACAGCGACGAAATAGACGAACTGGAAGACATCATCAGCCTGTATGGCGGCGACCTGGCGGCGGGCGTGGATATGGACGACGTCATCCTTGCCCGCCGTGAAGAATTGCGCAGCCACTATCGGGGTCTGCTCAAAAAACTGGTCTGGGCCTGCATTGAGCAGAATCAACTGGAGCGCGCGCTGAAATGGGCCCGCAAACTGACCGCCGAAGACCCCTGGGATGAGGAATCTGTGCGGTTGCAGATGACGCTGGAGGTGCTTTCGGGCCACCGCGCTGCCGCGCTGGCCACCTATCAAACGCTGGCGCGCGAACTGGAGCGCGAGTTGCACACGCAGCCCATGCCCGAAACGATGGCGCTCTATGGCGACATCCTCAGCGACCGTCTGCCGCGTCTGATTCCGCGAAAGACCGTCTCGCCCGAGCCGCATTTTGTTGGCCGCACCGATGAGTTATCGCAACTGCAGGCCCTCCTCGCCGCTTTACGCAACGGCCAGGGCGGAATCGTATTCATCTCCGGCGAGGCCGGCGTGGGCAAGACCGCTCTGCTGCGGGAGGGATTGCACCGTTTCCTGGAATCGGCCGGCGCAGATGCGCCGCGCCTGTTTTGGGGACAATGCCCGCCTCCCACTGGAACTGCTCCGCCCCGTCCCTACGACCCCTGGCGACAGGTGCTCACCGTTGCCGCTCCCCTTCTGGCCCGCAGCGCCGAAATCCCGCCCGAGTGGCTGAGCCGGCTGTTGCCACTGGTCCCCGATTTGAGCCTGCTGCGCCCCGACCTGCTGGCCCCTCCCCAGCCCGATGCTGCCGAATTGCGCACCGCTCTCCGCCAGGGTATCCACTTCCTGGCCATCCAGCGACCACTGGTTCTCGTGATGGAGGATTTTCACTGGGCGGACACCGCCTCCCTGGAACTGTTGGCCGAACTGACCCACACCTGTCAGACGCTGCCCCTGATGATCCTGATCACGTACCGCACCACCGGGGCACCGGCGGCGTTGCTGAACCTCAAACGGGACCTGCGTCGCTACCGCTGTGGGCAGGAAATTCCTCTGCGCGCGTTCACTGACGAAGAAAGTCGTCTCTTTCTGGAGAAGATGCTGGGCCGTGAGACGGTTACCCCCGCCCTGATCGCTGAGATCAATCGCTACGCCCGGGGGCTGCCTCTGCTGCTGCGGGAAGCGGCCGAAAGTCTGCGCCGGGCTCGGCAGGTCTCCCGGAGGTCTCCCCCTACCCTGCGGGAAGCGATCCGGACGCGACTGGCCCAACTTCCCGCCCCGGCGCAGCAGATGCTGGAGGCGGCGGCCGTGCTGGGCTTTTCCTTCTCCAACCTGGAACTGGAGACGATGCTGGCCTGGCCCCCTGCCACCTGCGCCGAAGTGGTGGACCAGTTACAGGCCCAGGGACTGATCCTGGATGCAGTCCCGCCGGGGCCGGACGACTATACGTTTTCGCACCAACTCATCCACCGGATGATTCTGGATGAAATTCCCTCCGACCGCGCCGTCCTTCTGCACGAGCAGGCCGCCCGGGCCCTGGAAACCGTCCATGCCGGGCAGCCGGGGTTCGCCGCAGAGATCGCCACCCACTACGAAACAGCGCAAAAACCCCTTCCGGCGGCGCGCTTCTGGCTGGTTCACGCCCAGGAACTGACGGACCTGGCCGCCTTTGAACAGGCAGAAGCAGCCATTGAGCGGGCCGTTGCCCTGCTGGGAGAAGAAACCGCCACGCGCGAGATCCGCCAACTGCGGGCGCAGGCCGCCCTGCAACGCAGCGTGCTCGCCCACTATCGCGGTCAGAGTGCTCAAGTCCTGCCGCTCCTGGAAAGCGTCCTCGTTGCCTGCCGTGAATTCCCCTCCCTTTGTGCCAGCGCCCTGGTTCGCTATGCCCACGCCCTCTACACCCGCGATCGCTACCCGGAAGCGCATCAGGCCGCCAGCCAATCGCTGGAAATCGCCCGTACTCTGGGAGAAAAACCGGCCGTTGTGCGGGCCCTGAACGTTCGCGGCATCGTCGCCCTGATGATGGGACGTCCCCACGAAGCGATCCAGGACTTGCAGGAGGCTCTGGCACTGGAAGAGGCCGCCGCCGGTTCTTCAACGGAGAGGGTGCAAAGCCTGAACCATCTCGGCACCGCGCTGGTCTTTGTACAGGACTACGCGCAGGCGCAGCAAATACTGGCGAAAACCGTTGAACTCTCCCGTCGGGGCGGTCTGCGGCGTATAGAGTCCGCCGCCCTGACGATGTTGGGGCAAATCGCGCTCAATCAGGGCCGCTACGGCGAAGCGGTCCGCATCTACTCCCAGGCTATTGAGGTGGCCGGGACATCGTATCTGCCGGGTCTGTGGGGCAAGTTCGCCGGGCGTGGGGCGGCCTTCCTGCGGATGGGCAGTCTGGAGGAGGCACGACGGGACTTCGCGCGCGGGCTGGAAAATGCCCGTCAGGTGGAAAGCGCCTACGGGCAGTTGTTGATGCAGGCCTATTTGACCCTCACCGACCTGGCGCAGGGACGCGCCCCCGCCGATTCGCTGGCGAGACTGGAAGATGAGGCCGCCGCGCTCCGTTTGCACGCCGTGGTCTTTCTGACCAGCCTGGCGCGCGCCGGGCTGTGGCGACTGCTGGGTGAATGGCAGAGGGCGCTTTCCGCCAGTCAGCGCGCCGTGCAGGCCGGGCAGGCCAGCGGCGTGCCCCAGTTCGTTCAGCAGGCGCAACTGGAGGAGTGGATGACCCTGGCACTGAGTGGCCGGACCCCTGACCAGGCGATGCTGGAGAGTCTCGCGGAAGCGGCCCGCGCTTCCGGCGAAGTTCCCCAGCAGGCGCGGGCCAGCCTGGCGCTGGCGGTTCACCTGGGAAACCAGGGGAACCCCGCCGAAGCCCTCGCCGCCGCTCAGCGCGGTCTCGCCCTGGCGCGCGCCTGCCCCGACCAGCCTTTAATGGGCGAGAGCCTGCTGGTCCTGCTCCGCCTGTACGAAACCCTCGGCCAGTACGAGCAGGCACAGGCCTGCCGCGCCGAACTCCACGCGCTGGCCGAAACCTCCTATGCCCCCCTTCACCTGGCGCTGGATGCCGATTCCCCTCTGCGCTCCATTCTCCTGGCTTCCCTCTAAATTCAACCCCCCGAACACCTCCACCTTAAACCACCGAACACCCCCCCAATTCCCTCTGAGGACGTTCTGAGGACGTTTTGAGGACGCTCTCTCTGTATCATGGAGAGCGATGATGCAGACCCCGTTCGTATCTGGGGCCCAACAGCGTTTTGAGAACGCTCTCTCGGTAATCATGGAGAGCAAATCGCGCTGGATGCACGGGTGTGTCGTAACTCCCTGCCCGAATCAGTTTCGGGTAACGTAGCGCAGGCTGTCGGCCTGCATGCAGGTCTGGCGGCCTGCGCGACGGGGCACGCATCCGCCGGCATCTCTTAAGGCGTTTGCCCAGAGGCCCCCGGGTCGGTAGTACGGGTGTCTCCGAATGTCCGCAGGACAACTGCAAGCAGTTGTCTACCAATATGGAGGGTAACGACACGCCGATGGAAATCGTCCTCCTGGGCCCTTCGTGCCGGTTGTCGGCCTCCGCCGACAACCCTGAGTGCATGATGAGAGCGCGGGTCGGCGAAGGCCGAGCAAAGGCCTGCAGCCCAGGAAGGGCGACTTCCGTCAGCGCTGAATAGTTACGATGGAGGAGTAAGATGAAAATTGTCCGTCTTGCCCTGAGCGCCGTGATCCTGCTGCTGGTGGCCTGCTCGTCGGGCCGCGGGCCGACCGCCGGAGTCTCTGCCACTCCGGCAGTGGAACCCCCTGTCGGGCCAACGGTCACGCCGACGCGGGAGGCCCCGGCCGGGAACGCCGCCCCCCCAACCGCGGAACCGACGGCCGGGCCGTCGCCCACCCCCGCGCCGGCCGCCACACCCGCGCCGCCTGAACCTGCGCCCGCCGCCGGGCCATGCCAGAACCTCTACTACCCGGTGGTGGCCGGCGCCTCATGGGAATACCAGATCAGCGGTACCAGTAGCGACACGTTCGTCCGCTCGATCACCAACGTCCGCGAAAACGGCTTTGACGATCAGGACGTCTTCAGCGCCGGTGTCACCCGCCGGGGGAGTTGGGAGTGTCGGGAAGGCAATCTCATCAGCCTGACGCCTGCCTCCGGTCCGTCTGTGGCTGCGGCGGGCATGCAGATGAACGCTACCGTGGAATCCAACACGGGCATCACCTTCCCGGCCGATCCCCGGCCGGGCATGGAATGGAGGCAGAACCTTGTGCTGGTGGGCCGGTTTGAGCGGGAAGGTACGAGCATGGAAACGCGCAGCGTGATGGATCTGTCGTGCAAAGCCGTTGGCATGGAGCGGGTGAGTGTGCCGGCCGGGGAGTTTGAAGCCCTGCGGGTGGATTGCTCGCATAAGACAGATATTTCCTTCTCCGGCGTTCCGGCTTTTTCGATGACGGAGACGAACGCGTCCTGGTATGCACGGGGGGTCGGGTGGGTGAAAACAAGGGGATCGAGCGACGCGGGAGTGACGGAGATCGTCCTGCTCTCTTACACCATTCCCTGAGGGGGTTGACTATGCAACAAACATCCAAATTCAGCAGAAGTCTGCTGCTTGTCTGGCTGGCGCTTGTGTTGAGCCTTAGCCAGCCAGTCCCCGTCTCCGCCGGCTTCAACGTCTGGACGAGCATCGGTCCCGAAGGCGGATGGATCTACGCCATGGCAATTAACCCGACCACCCCGACCACGCTCTACGCCGGGACGTATGGCGGCGGCGTGTTCAAGAGCACCGACGGCGGCGCGACCTGGAGCGCGGTCAACACCGGCCTGACCAACAAATCAGTTTGGGCACTGGCGATTGACCCGACCGCCCCCAACACGCTCTACGCCGGGACCTACGGCGGCGTGTTTAAGAGCACCAACGGCGGCGCAAGTTGGAGCGCAGTCAATAGCGGTCTGACGAATACTGCCGTCTTTGCTCTGGCAATTGACCCGACGGACTCCAACACGCTCTACGCCGGGACGTATGGCGGCGGCGTGTTCAAGAGCATCAACGGCGGCACGAACTGGAGCGCGGTCA
>Ga0308415_1000302_pt1 | contig 21423 bp, 21 predicted proteins | sample HotsprSampleOS55_FD_203465 | JGI IMG/M metagenome (GOLD analysis project Ga0308415, IMG submission 203465) | Hot spring phototrophic mat microbial communities from Octopus Spring, Yellowstone National Park, Wyoming, United States - 20090730_OS55 ... | reverse complement strand
AGATGGGTGGCACAAGCACATACCGCTTGCGCGTGATGGTTGCCCTTGTTCACCATCTGGTGGTAGTAGATGGCCGCAATCTGCGGGTCCCAACGCCGGGCTGTTTCCGCTTCCAGTAAGGCGTACTTCTTGACCAGATCGGGGCCAGCCTGGGTAATGCGCAAACCTTTGCCTTCCCGCTCCCCACTTTGACCACTGGAGGGGATCATCCCGCTCCAGCCCCGAAAGGCCCGTTGGGTAGCGAAGCGGTCCGGGTCGCCGACAAAGGCCACGTAGACGGCCGCCCCATCCTGCCCCACCCCCTGGATGGTCTCCAGATTGCGGCTGAGGTGGAGTTGGCGGTAACGGGGACGGGTCACCTGGAGGCGCACGAAGTGAGCATCGGCTTCCAGGTCGGCCAGGCGGCGTTGCTCGCGTCGCACCTCATCGGCCAGAGCGCTGTAGTCCAGATAGTCGCCTTGCGCGCCACAGCGATAGGACTTCCTGAGCCAGGGTGAGCAATGGCTCAATCCAGTCCTCGTCGCCGTCATAGACCTCCGCCGCTTGCCAGGCCTGCCGCAGGCCGGACACCCCCGCGGCCACCACGCGCCGGGGGTCATAGAAGTGGTCGCGGAACCAACGGGCGGCCGGGCTGAACGGGTCGGCAAAGACCCGCCGGTGAAGGTCTGGCCAGCCCAGGTGGTCCGTGGACTGCAGGCGGTTCCGGATGGCGCTGGCCTGCTCGGTCAATCGGTCCAGTTCCTTGCAACCCCGCTGAAGGGCCAGGTAACCGGGCCTCAACGGAGTCCAGGAATACAGGCGGTCGGGGTTGACCACCGGCAGACGGGCCAGGGTTTGGGCCGAGAGGCGGTCGCTCTTAGCGTAGCGCTGGTAGAAACGGGCCAAGTCCGCCGCCATACGGGGGTTGACCAAGTAGACCGTCGCCCCCCGCTGCTGGAAAAAGACGGCCACCGGATACCAAACGATGTCGGTGGCTTCCAGCACCACGGCCAGCGGCTCCTCTGCTGCCATCCCCTGGCGGGCCCAGGCATACACCCGCTCCAGATCGGCCTGGCCAGTTCGGAACTGGACCACAGGGCTGAGGAACCGGCCTCGCTTGTCGGCGAGGATGGCCCGATGCCTGGCTGTGACGGCCAGATCAATACCCAGAATGCGCATCTACCCTCCTTTCCTTTTCTCCACATCGGATTCACTCGGGTGGGCAACGGTGCACTTTGATCGCCCAGGGCCAGGGATGGGATGCTCACCCAGACTTGCTCTTGATTAGGGGCAGAGCGATACGACCTCTCCCCAATGTTCCTAATCGGGTCTCCTGGGCAGGAAGGTGAGCAATCTACTCCCAGAGGCAGCCAGGGCTCCTCAGTTACTTTGTGTAAGCTCGCACCTTGCCCTCCCAGGAGATAGCATACCACCACTGGCGCTTTTTGACGAGCGATCCGAGGTTGTTAAGGTTCGAGTCCAGTATACAAGTTACCAAAATTTTAGGGAAAGGCGACCCCCAAGGGGGTCGCCTTTTGGTCACATAGAGGTGCGAGTTGTCAACATCACCCTCGGTCTTTGGCCGGGTGTGTCCCAGTTTTGTCGGGCTGGGCCGCTGGCCTTTCCGCCTGGCCGTAAACGGCCAGGCTCAGGCGAAGACGAGGCGCTAAAGCGCCCCTTTTCGCCCTGGCAACCCGTGTTTCTGAAAGGCTACCGAAGGGAGAGAGGGCGCTTCCAGCGCCCGGTACTTCCTCAGCCAGGCCGTTTACGGCCTGGCCCACTGGGCTCCCGACGATTTTGGGACACACCCCTTTGGCCTGTCACTTTGCACCAAAGAAGGGCCATTATCCTGTGCGATGCAGGATAAATCTCACGCTACACTTGCAGGATCAACTATGCGCCACACTTGCTTCGCCCCGATACATCACCGCGGAGAACGCCGGGCGGGCAGAACAATCTCTGCTCCCCTGGGTTCTCCGCGGTGAGGGCTTCAGCGGACTACTGGCGCCGCCGTCGCCGGACCAGCCAGCGCACCAGCAGGAATATCGCGACGACGGGGAGCGACAGCAGGATCAGCGTGGGCAGGACGACGATGATGATGTAGATGAGCGCCTTGACAAAGAACTCCAGGACGTCCAGCAGCGCTTCCACCGCGCTGCGGACGGTGCCGGGCAGGTTCCAGCCGCCCATCTCCAGCGGCTGAGCCATCACATCCGGCGTCAGGATGACGGTGACCGTTGCCAGGGCGACCTGATTCTGCAGGTACTGCATCCGCCCCTTCACCTGCTCTATCTCCGCCTGGGTCTGGCTGAGGTGCTCGTAGACCGCCAGGACCGCCTCCGTGTCCTCCGCCCGGTCCAGGAACTCCAGCAGTTGTTTCTCTTTGGCCTGGAGGTGGCGCAGGCGGGACTCCAGGTCCACGTACTGGTCCGTCACGTCCTGCCCGGAGACGGATTCCCACCGGACCGTCGTTGCCATCGCTCGCAGGCGTTCCAGCGCGGTGTCCAGCGCATCGGACGGGACCCGGAAGGTCAGCGTGGCCCGCCAGCCTTCCTGGTACTGGTAGGCCTCCACGGAGACCACGTAGCCGCCCAGTTCATGGGCCATAGCCTGAATGTCGGCCAGCGCCTTCTCCGTATCCGGGACGACGAGGTCCAGGCTGGCGGTCCGGACGACCATTCGTTCGGTGCTGGCGATATGGGCAACAGCGGCCGCATCTACACCCACGTATGCCGCTTTCTCCTCGGCGGGGAGAAGGCCCCTCGGCGGAGTGGGCACAGGTGTTGCGGCGAGGAGGGGAGCCATCGGCGGGGCAGGCACCGGTGTTGCGGCGTGACGGGGGGCGCATCCCCCGACCGCGATGGCCAGGATGGCGATCAATATCACGAACCCCAGATGTCTCTTCATTTTCTTCTCCTCCTTGGGATGATTCCCATCCGCTTTTAAGACGCCGCAGTACGTCTACCCGTTCCCCGCCTGAGATCATCAGCAAATCTTTGTGCCCCTTTGTGTCCCTTTGGCCACGCCGCGAGCGGATCGCCGCGTGGCGGGCCGAGCCCCTCGGGGCGAGAAGTCCCCACGGCCGAGGGCCACGCCCCGAAGGGGCTCGTCCTGAGGGGCATCGGGGCGTGGCCCTCAGGGCAAGGCCTTCGTGGTTTTTGCTATCAGCGCCCCACTTCCAGACGGGCGATCAGGCGGCGGGGGAGGCCCCGGGCGCGCATCCGCTCCTGGGTGATCTCTATCGGGTACGGAACCCGGCGCAGTTCCCAGGTCATCGCGTCGGTGTCCAGGATGGCGTAACTGGCGCGCGGGTCGCCGTCCCGGGGCTGCCCCACACTCCCCGGGTTCAGAATCATCCGATACCCACGGAGAGGAATGGGGATCCCGATTTCCGGGATCATCGCGCGGGGACGGCCCCCTTCCTCATCCAGCACGAACATTAACGGGAGATGGGTGTGACCCACCAGGCAGAAGGAAGTGGAGAAATGGGAGAAGTTAATGAGGGCCCCCCCCAGGTCCAGCAGATATTCCCAGATGGGCTCCCGGGGGCTGCCGTGGACCAGCGTGAAGTCCCCCTGTTCCAGACGGACCGGCAGTTGCTGAAGATATTCCTGGCTGACCGGGGTCAATTCTTCCCGGGTCCAGAGGTGAGCGATGCGAGCCTCGGTGTTGAAATCATCCAGCGTCAGCAGGCCCAGGGCGGCCCAATCGTGGTTGCCCGCCACGCAGATGTGCTCAAAGTCCTGGATGCGGGCCACGCATTCATTGGGGTCGGGGCCGTACCCGACGAGGTCCCCCAGGCACCAGATCATATCAAAAGGAACGGCGTCCCTCAACACAGCTTCCATAGCGGTGCGGTTGGCATGGATGTCGGAGATGACCAGATAGCGCACAGAATTTACTCCGGGCGTGAAATTGCTATCCTGTATTATACCCCAAAATTCCCTCTTGCCAATTTTGACAGGATGTGGTATAATCAGGCACGAAAAGCGGGCGTGGTTCAGTTGGTAGAACGTCTCCTTGCCAAGGAGAAGGCCACGGGTTCGAGTCCCGTCGCCCGCTCACGATGATAGTGCGGCGGCGTAGCCAAGGGGTAAGGCAAGGGTCTGCAAAACCCTCATTCGTCGGTTCAAATCCGACCGCCGCCTCCTGGTGGGACGTTGAACAAGCGGGCAGTCCTCGGGACTGCCCGTTTCTGTCTGGGGCGGTGGCGAAACGGCAGCCGCGGGGGACTTAAAATCCTCTGTCCGTTGAGGACGTGTGGGTTCAAATCCCACCCGCCCTACTTGCCGGGAGGGGCTATGAAAACCCAGAGCGAATCCCGCATTCACGAACGGTATCTCCGCCACACCAAAAAGTTCCCCAACGTCTGGTGTGCCGGCTGCGGCATCGGCATCGTCCTGGGGGCCATCATCCGCGCGGTGGATGACCTGGGGCTGGATAAAAACGACATCGCGATGGTCTCCGGTATCGGATGCACAGGCCGCATGCCCGTCTACGTGGACTTCAACACCCTCCACACTACCCACGGGCGGGCGCTGGCCTTCGCCACTGGCCTCAAACTGGTGCGCCCGGAAATGAAAGTCATCGTGGTGATGGGAGACGGGGACGCACTGGCCATCGGAGGAAACCACTTCATCCACGCCGCCCGGCGCAACATCGGCCTGACAGCCATCGTGGTCAACAACGCCACCTACGGGATGACCGGCGGGCAGTACTCGCCGACGACTCCCCCGGGAGCGCTCAGTACCACGGCGCCCTACGGCCACATTGAGCCCCCCTTCCAGATTGCCGAACTGGCCCAGTGTGCAGGAGCGGCCTTTGTCGCCCGCAGCACGGTCTACCATGTGGACGAACTTCAGAATTATATCGCCCGCGCGCTGCAGAAAGAGGGCTTCTCGCTGGTGGAGGCCATCAGTTACTGCCATACGACCATCGGTCGGCTGAACCGTTGGGGAACCGCGCCGGAGATGATGCGCCGCCTGAAGGAGGATAGCATCACCCTGAGACAGGCGGAGCGGATGAGTCCGGAGGAGCGGGCCGGGAAGATCATCCGCGGCATTCTGGCGGACCGGGACGACCTGACCGAATACACCCGGCGGTATTACGATGAGGTCGTCCTGCGCGCCCGGAGGGAGATAGGATGGAACGCACCGAAATCCGAATTGCCGGTACGGGCGGTCAGGGAGTGATTCTGGCGGGCATCCTGCTGGCCGAAGCGGCCGTCCGGGACGGGAAAAAGGTCGTTCAGACCCAGTCCTACGGCCCGGAGGCGCGGGGTGGGGCCAGCCGGTCGGAAGTCATCATTTCCGACCAAGAAGTGGACTACCCCGAGGTCCTGGAGGCGGACATTCTGCTCTGTATGAGCCAGGAGGCCTGCGACCGCTACGCCGGGAAACTGAAGAAGGGCGGGATGCTCATCCTGGATACGGTTTATGTCCACCGGGCGCCGCTGGTCCGGGCGGTGCGGGTGCCCATCACCGAACTGGCCCGTCAGGCTACGGGCAGGGAAATCACAGCGAACATTGTCGCTCTGGGGTTGCTGGCAGGACTGACCGCAGTGGTCTCCCGGGAGTCGCTGGAGGCGGCGGTGCGGGCCCGGGCGCCACGCGGGACGACGGAGATCAACCTGAAAGCGCTGGCCGTTGGCCTGGAACAGGCCCGGTCAAACCGGGAGTGAGCCCCGGAGGGGCTTTGCAGCGAAAGCCCGATGCTAAACCATCGGGCTCATTGGGCGAAGCCCTGCAGGCTGTTTTTGAGCCCCGGAGGGGCCTTCCAGAATCAGCCCGACGCATCAGCGTCGGGCGAAAGCCAGGCCAGGAACGAGATTCTGCATCGGCGGGACGGGTACGGTCGGTCGGAAGCGGACCGTCCCAGCCCTTTTTCTTTGCCCTGTAGATAAAACCATAGTCCACAAATACCATAACCGCCGGAAATTAGTCTTTATGTGCTATAGACAATTGGCCGGAAACGCATATCATAATGGCTGCCTGATGACTGATCACCGGTCAGTCATCAGGGAGGCGATGCGGATTTGACAGAGTACCGAACCGGGTTTATAATCCGCTTCGCCAGGGAAAGGTAATACCTGCCCTGATCGGTTTGCAGACAACGTAGCGCAGGCTGTCCGCCTGCATACAGGTCTGGCGGCCTGGGCTACAGAGGCTTTCGCCAGTGTCTTTTATGGCGCTCGCCAACAGGCCGTCTGGCAGGTAGTTACAGGGAAAGAACGATGTCTTCCCCCTCCGCACAGGATCGTTCCACTCCGATAGCAGATGCTTGTGTCTTGGCGGCGGGGTTGGTCCGCGAGATCATGCGCGCCCCGAAATCGCGGCCCACCACTTCCCCGACCTGTCTCCCACCCTGGAGTCCGCTCCCAGCGACAACCTGGAACAATACCGCTACGTCCCCCCGGAGAACGGCACCTACCAGATCTACTTCTGCGCCTCTCGCCGCCGTTGCCGGAGGGTCATAAACTGGCGGGGTAACTCCACGCCGATTAAAATCGCCCTTCTTGGGCACCTGGTGCCGGGCCTCGCCCCGAAGGCCCGGCCCGAGGGGTGTCGGCCTTCGCCGACACGCTTCATGGGTACGTCACCAGAAGGGTCGGAGAAGGCCGACCACTGGCCGCAGACCCAAGGAGGTGAATTCAGTCAGCGCCTGAATAGTTACCTGGCGGAAACTGGTGGAGGAGCGGCTGCTGCCAGTGGAGCGAATCCTGACCCTGCCTATGGACCAGGCCGCCCGACAGGAGGGGTATGGGTGATCGGCACCGATCAGGAATCGGTCTTTCCGGGCATCTGCGACACCGGGCATCGGCATCATCCTCACCCCTCCCCCTAACCGGAGGGGGTGGCGGCGAAGCCGCCAGGGGTGGGGTGAGGTCGGCCCTATCCGACCTGGCCTGCCGGTACGGCCTGGTCGCCATCTACAGTTTCGGCAGCCGGGCCGGGGAGGTGGCGGCACGGGTGGCGGGGGAAGCCATTGAGATCATTCACCCCGGTTCGGATGTGGACATCGGCGTGCTTCCAGCGCCCGGCCGGCGCCTGACCGCCGCGGAGCGGGCCGACCTGACGGTGGCCCTGGAAGACCTGCTGGAGGTCGGTCGGGTGGACCTGGTGGTCCTGCCCGAGGCCCCTCCCTTCCTGGCCCTGGACATCGTCCGGGGCGAATTGCTCTGCACCACCGACCCGGTCGCCGAGGCAGAGTATCAACTCTACGTCCTGCGGCGGGCGGGCGACCTGGCCCCCTTTGAGCGCCAGCGGCGCCAGATGATCCTGGCCGGAGAGGCATACTGACATGGCGCCCTCCCCGATTCAGGCAAAAGTCGTGCTGGACCGCATCGCGTGGGTGCGGCGGATGCTGGAAGGCATCCGTTCTCTGCCCCGGGGCTCGCTGGCGGATTTCACCGCCGACCCCCGCACTCCAGCGGCGGCGGAATCCTACCTGCGGCGCGGTCTGGAGGCCCTGCTGGACCTGGGACGCCATATCCTGGCGAAAGGGCTGAGCCGGGCGGTCGCCGAGTATCGGGAAGTGGCCCGGGAGTTGGGAATGGCCGGCGTGCTGGACTCCGCAGAGGCCGCCCTGCTGGCCCGAATGGCAGGCTACCGGAACCGCCTGGTCCACTTCTACCACGAGGTCTCGGTGGAGGAACTCTACGAAGTCTGCACTCAGGGCCTGGCCGACATAGAGCAGGTTCTGGAGGCCCTGGAACGGTGGCTTCGGGCCCATCCGGAACGCCTGGACCAGGCCCTGTGACGCAATGACTCCCCGCGGAGTATGCCACACGAATGAGTCAGGAGGCGTCTATCGGAGAACCTGAACCCTGTCCCCGGAAAACCACTCCTTTGGTAACTGTTCAGCCTCACCCCTCCCCCAGCGGATTCGCCGCCCGCCGCAGGCGGCGGGAGTGGGGTGAGGAAGCCTGAATAGTTACCTCCCTTGTCCCTTATGCCCGCCAGGGCTCATATCCTTATTAGAGGGAGGTGCCTTGATGAGTCCCACGATGAGCATAGCGGAAGAACTGGCCGTCCGGGGCATCACCCGCCGGGAGTTTCTGAAGTTCTGCACCATGATGGCTGGTGTCCTGGCCCTCCCGGTGGAGCAGACGGCCAAAATCGCCCGGGCGCTGGAGACGGCCCGGCGCCCCGCCGTAGTGTGGCTGGAATTCCAGGGTTGCACCGGCTGCACCGAATCCCTCCTGCGGGCCAACCGCCCCACCGTTGCCGAACTGGTGCTGGACATCCTCTCCCTGAACTACAGCGAGACCATTATGGCTCCCGCTGGCCATGCGGCTGAAAAGTCCCTCCAGGATACCATCAAAGAGGGTGGCTACCTCACTATTGTGGAGGGTGCCATCCCCACCGCCGACGACGGGGTCTACTGCTGCATTGGAGGGCGCTCCGCGTTGGAGATTCTCCGGGAGGTTGCCGCCCATACGGCGGCCATCATCACCGTGGGCGCCTGCGCCTTCTACGGCGGCTGGCCGGCCACCACCCCGAACCCCACCGGTGCCAAAGGGGTAAAGGATATTATCTCTGGCGTTCCCATCGTCAATCTGCCCGGTTGTCCGCCGAACGCGGACAACCTGACCGCCGCGGTGGTCCACTACCTCACCTTTAAGGAACTGCCTGCGCTGGACGACCTGGGCCGGCCCCTCTTCGCCCACGGCCGCCGTATTCACGATAACTGCGAACGGCGCGGCCACTTTGATGCCGGAGAGTTCGTGGAGGCCTGGGGAGACGAGGGCCACCGCAAGGGCTGGTGCCTCTACCGGATGGGCTGCAAGGGGCCTGTGGCCTTTATGAACTGTCCTTCTATCCGCTGGAACGAGGGGACCAGTTGGCCCGTGGGCGCCGGGCACGGTTGTATCGCCTGCGCGGCCCCCAACTTCTGGGAGATGCCCGCGTACCAGCCCGTCCCCATCCATGCCCTGACGCCGCCCACCACTTACCCCGAGGTGGAGCCCGAAAAGGGCATGTCCCCGGTGACGGCGGGTGTCATCGGCGCCGCCGTCGGCGTGGCCGCTGGTGTGGCCGGTGCGGTGGCCGTGGGCCAACTGGTCAAGAAGGAAGAATAGTTTAGGAGGTCCAATATGGCCCAGAAAATTGTCGTTGATCCCATTACCCGTATAGAGGGCCATCTGCGTATTGAGGCCCGGGTGGAGGACGACCGCATCGCCGAAGCCTGGGCTTCCAGCACCGCGTTCCGGGGACTGGAGATCATCCTGAAAGGCCGCGATCCCCGGGAGGCCTGGCTGATGGCCCAGCGCATCTGCGGGGTGTGTACAACGGTGCATGCTCTTGCTTCGGTCCGGGCCGTAGAAGACGCCCTCGGGATCAAAATCCCGGATAATGCCCGTATTGTTCGCAACCTGATCGGCGGCATCCAGTACGTCCAGGACCACGTCATACATTTTTATCACCTCCACGCGCTGGACTGGGTGGATGTGGTCAGCGCGCTGAAGGCGGACCCCAACAAGACCGCGCAACTGGCCCAGTCCATCTCCGACTGGCCCAACTCCAGCCCCAATTATTTCCGCACCATCAAAGAAAAACTGGATGCCTTCGTGCGCAGCGGCCAACTGGGCATCTTCGCCAACGGCTACTGGGGCCACCCCGCGTATCGGCTTCCTCCGGAGGCCAACCTGATGGCCGTTGCCCACTACCTGGAGGCGCTGGACTGGCAGCGGGATGTCATCCGGGCCCACGCCATCCTGGGCGGCAAGAACCCTCACCCCCAGACTTACCTGGTGGGCGGAGTGGCGATCCCCGTAGATCCGGATAGCGAAACGGCGCTGAACGCGGATAAATTGGCCCTGCTGCGCCGGCTCTTCACGAAGGCTCTTCAGTTCGTCCAGCAGGTGTACATCCCCGATCTTCTGGCGGTGGCCTCTTTCTACAAGGACGAATGGGCTGGCATCGGCGAGGGGCTGGGCAACTTCCTGGCCTGCGGCGATTTCCCCGACCGGGCAGGCAACCTCCTCTTCCCCGCTGGCATCATCCTGAACCGGGACCTGGGTCAGGTATATCCGATAGACCCCCAGAAGATTGCCGAGTATGTGACCCACTCCTGGTATCAGTATGCCGACGGCGACCGGGTAGCCAAACACCCGTGGGAAGGGGAGACCGTTCCCAACTACACCGGTCCCCAGCCCCCCTACGAGTACCTGAACACCGACGGGAAGTACACCTGGATGAAAGCGCCCCGCTACGACGACAAGCCGATGGAAGTCGGCCCGCTGGCCCGGATGCTGGTGGCCTACGCCTCCGGCCAAAAGCGGGTGAAGGAACTGGTGGACGGGGTGCTGAAGCAATTGGGGGCCGGGCCGGAAGCCCTCTTCTCCACCCTGGGCCGTACGGCCGCGCGCGGCATTGAGACGCTGATCGTCGCCGAGCAACTCAACGCCTGGGTGGATGAACTGGCTGAAAACATGGCCCGCGGCGACCTCCAGGTCCACAACGGGGAGAAGTGGGACCCCGCCACCTGGCCGAAGGAAGCGCAGGGGGTAGGATTCCACGACGCGCCTCGGGGTACCCTGAGCCACTGGGTCCGCATCGTGGACGGCAAGATTGCCAACTACCAATGCGTTGTCCCCTCCACCTGGAACGCGTCGCCCCGGGATGCGAAGGGTCGGCCAGGGGCCTACGAAGCCGCGCTGGTGGGGACCCCGGTCGCCGATCCGGAGCGGCCGGTAGAAATCCTGCGCACCATCCACTCCTTTGACCCGTGTATGGCTTGCGGCGTCCACGTACTGGACGCGCGCGGCCGGGAGGTGACTCGTATCCGTCTGAACGACTGGACCTGCCCGTGAAGACGCTGATCCTGGGCCTGGGCAACATCCTCCTGAGCGACGAGGGCGTCGGCGTCCACGTCGTCCACCTCCTGCGGGAGCGTTATCAGTTCCCGCAGGAGGTGGAAGTTCTGGACGGTGGGACCCTGGCGCTGGACCTGCTCCCCTACGTGGAGGATACGGACCGGCTGCTGATCGTGGACGCCGTCCAGATGGACGCCCCGCCGGGGACGGTGGCCCGGCTGGCGGGAGAGGAAGTCCCCGCAGTCCTGAACCTGAAGTATTCCCCCCATCAGATGGGGGTGAGCGACCTGCTGGCGGCGGCCCGTCTGATGGGCCGATATCCCGCCGAACTGATCCTCTGGGGCATCCAGCCAGCCTCCCTGGACGTGGGACTGGAGTTGTCCCCTGCCGTCGCCGCTCAGGTGGAAACCGTGGTCCAGAACGTTCTGGCGGAACTACAGCGGTGGGGCATTCAACCCACCAGGAGGGGTGAGATATGAACAACAGACCATCTCCCAAACTGGCGATCCATCGGCGGGAGTTTCTGGGCCTCTCCGCGCTGGGGCTGGGCATCTCCCTGGTTGGCGCCCGCGCGGCGGCAGCCGCACCCTCCGTCGCTTCTCCCGACAACGTAGCCATCCTCTACGACCCGGTCAAGTGCGTCGGCTGCAAGGCCTGCCAGATGGCCTGTAAGCGCTGGAACAAACTGCCCAACGAGAGCACCGACCCGCTGGGCATCTACGAATCGCCGCGGGATCTCTCCGCTATCACCTGGAACATCATCAAACTCCGGCGGACCGAGGTGGGGTGGCATTTCTTCAACTATCAGTGTATGCACTGCACCGACGCCGCCTGTGTGGAGGTTTGCCCGACCCGCGCGCTCTTTCACGACCCGCTGGGGTTCGTCGCCCTGGACCGGCAGAAATGCAACGGCTGCGGCTACTGTACTCAGTTCTGCCCCTACGGCGTCCCCCATCTGCAGGTTGCCAATCTCCTCACCGGGGAGGCAAAATCGGCCAAGTGCACTTTCTGCCAGGACCGCCTCTGGAGCGGCATCGGCGGGCCGTCCTGCGCGGAAGTCTGCCCGGTGGGCGCGCTGGTCTGGGGCAAGCGGGGAGACCTGCTGGATAGGGCACGGGCCCGGGTGGCGGAATTGCAGGCCCAGGGGCTAAACGCCCGCATCTACGGCGAGAACGAGGCAGGAGGACTGCGCCGGCTGAGCATCCTCCTGGGTGAGCCAGAGGAGTACGGCCTGCCCTCTGTGCCGAAGACACCGGCCTTTGCCCGGGCCTGGCAGAGGATCATCCAGCCGCTGGGCAACGTGGCCTTCGGCGCCGCGCTCCTGGGCATCCTGGGCGCCTTCCTCTTCGTCCGCCGTAAGATCCGTATGGAGGAAGTAAAATGACCGTCCAGCTGAAGGGCAGACCGGAAGTCATTCAGATTCAGTGGATTCCCAAGTACACCACCCTGGAACGGGCGGCCCACTGGATTCATACCGCCACTTTCGTCCCGCTGGCCATTACCGGGATGATCCTCTACTTCCCGTTCCTGGAGCCGCTGGCCCAGGGGGAGGCGGGCCTGTTTATCCGGCTGGTCCACCGGGTTGCCGCGGTCATCTTCGGCCTCCTGCCCATTGTCTACTTCATCTTCGAGCCCCGTCGGCTGCTGATGAACATCCGGGAGTTCCTGCCCAATAAGGAGGACCTCGGCTGGCTCAAGGCCGCCCCCGCCTACTATCTGCTGGGCAGGCACGAGGCGATGCCGCCCCAGGGCCGCTTCAACGCCGGGGAGAAGATGAACGGGCTGGTGATGATTGTCGCCTGGGCGGTCTTCGGCATCACCGGCGTGCCGATGTGGTTCGGCAAGGGAGTGATCCCGCCGGAGATCTTCCGCTGGCTGGTGGTGTTCCACGACCTGGCGATGATCGTCTCGGTCTGTATGTTCCTGGTCCATCTGTACCTGGCGGTGGCGCACCCCCTGATGTGGGCCGGGCTGGTGAGCATGCGCTTCGGGGTAACGTCGGCGGAGTACGCAATGGAGCACCACGCGAAGTGGTACTACGGCCCCAAGCGGGCAATGGAAATCTGGGAGGCGAAAAAGCGGGAAGCGGCCCATAAGGGTGGCCATTAGAGGAGGGGAATATGGCAAAGATACTGGTGGTTGACGACGACCCGGATTTTGTCGGCCTGACGCGGCGGATCCTGCAGCGGAAGGGGTACGAGGTGGTCACGGCGGCCAGCGGGCAGCAGGCGCTGAAAGTGATGCGGAAGGAGAAGCCGGACCTGGTGCTGCTGGACATTATGATGTCCTACATCCTGGACGGGCTGGATGTGAGCGGGGAGATGGCGCAGGATCCGGAGTTGAAAGACGTGCCGGTGATTATGGTAACTTCGCTGACAGGGGCGCGCGCGGAGGCGGCGCAACTTTCAGGAGAGTATATCCCGGTGGACGAGTGGATCCACAAGCCGATAGACCCGGATCGGCTTCTGGCGCGGATAGAGGAGGCGCTGAAAGGGAAGGCCGGGTAGTCGGCGGAGGGGTCTGGTCTGGAAAGAGGACGCCGGGCGCCCGAACGGGCGCCCGGCGTTCGTTTGGGATTCGTTCAGGGAGGGGAGCGAATTTCCAGACAATCCCAACAGGACAACTGCTCGCAGTGGCCCGACGAGTAAACGGCCCGGCCCAAGGGTTTCCGACGATTGGAGGACATACCCTTCCCCTTCTTGTCTTTTGCCCTCTGCGGGCGGATGGGGTATAATTCCTTCGGATAACCGTCCAGCGAGCGGGGAGGAGGGTCTTCTATGGAGACGATGATTGTGGAGCGGGAGCAGGCGCTGTGGCTGGTGGCCAGGTTGCTGGCGGAATATGACCCGGGGGTAAAGATGGAAATAACCCGATCGGATGGCACGATTATCATCCGTCCTCAAGGGCCCCCATCCGAACTCCTGCAGTGGGCAGAGAGAATCAGCGACAAATACGATGACGTCTTCCAGCGACTGGCGGAAAGCTGATGACGAAGTATCTCACCCTTGAGGAAGTCTTGTTCCTGCACGACTACGCCATCCAACGGTATGGCGGTTCCTATGGCATCGCCAATATGGGACAACTGGAGTCCGCACGGAATGCGCCAAAGCAGACCATGTTCGGTGAGGAACTCTACCCGGACATCTTCGCGAAGGCGGCGATTCTCGTCTATTCGCTGGTCAAAAATCACCCTTTCATTGATGGTAACAAGCGGACTGCACTCTATGCTCTGCTCAGGTTTCTGGAAATGAACGGCCTCACGGTGAGGGTGGCCCACAACGACGATCTCTACCAGTTCACCATAGACATCGCCATCTCCCGATTGGGGAAGGAACAGATAGAGGCGTGGTTGAGGGAGCACATCGTCCCGCTGGCGGAGGGATAAAGAGATAAAGATCAGAAGTGCCTGGCACGTTCTCCGCTGAACAGTTACCGCTTGTTCTTCCACTCACTGCTGAAGGTCCCACAGGCGCCGGTAGAGGCCGCCCCGGGCCAGCAGTTCCGCGTGCGTCCCCCGCTCCACGATGCGGCCTCCCTCCAGCACCAGAATTTCGTCCATCCCCTCCATCCCCACCAGACGGTGACTGATCCAGACCACCGTCCGCCCCTGGGTCAGGCGGAGCATTGAGGCCACAACTTCCCGCTCCGTCACCGGGTCCAGGTGGGCAGTGGGTTCGTCCATTAACAGGATCGGGGCCTCCCGCAGGCGAAGGACGGCCTGGGCGATGGCGACCCGCTGCCGCTCGCCCGCCGAGAGTTGTCCGCCCCGTTCACCCAGGGAGACATCGCATCCCTGAGGCAGCCGGGCCACGACCTCTCTCAGCCCGGCCGCCCGGACCGCCTCCTCCAGTTCCTCCGGAGTCGCACCAGGCCGGGCCAGGAGCAGGTTCTCCCGCAGGGTGGCGCTGAAGACCTCCACCCGCTGGGGAACCACGACGAAGAAGGACCGGACAGCCTCCGACGGCAGGGCTTTCAGCGGCACCCCACCCAGGCGAATCTCCCCCCGTTCAGGGTCCCAGAACCGCAGCAGGAGATGGGCCAGCGTGCTCTTCCCCGCACCGCTGGGCCCGACGATGGCGACCTTCTTCCCCGCAGGCACCCGGAACGATACCCCATCCAGCGCCGGGCGCGTCGCCCCAGGGTACGTGAAGGTCAGCCCGTCCACTTCCAGGCTGGCTTCCTGGGGCAGAGGGGCCGGATGGGCAGGCTCGCGCACCGGGGGTGGGGAGTCCGCCAGTTCCAGGAGCCGGCCCGCTGCCGTGCGCACGCTCTCCCAGGTCTGCGCGGCCTGGGGGAGGGGAGCCGCAGCCTCAAAGGCCGCCACGGTCAGCAACCCCAGCGCACCCAGCATCACCCCCTCTATCCGGCCCACAGCGACGGAGGGGATGGCGAGGACCACCATCCCCCACAGGGCCAGGTTCGTCAGCAAGGTCCCCAGGCCGGTGTGGAACGCGCTGAGGCGGGCCAGATGCTGCTGGGCCCGGCCGTAGGTGGCGTCGGCCTGAGCCAATCCTTCGGCGTGCTCCCCGACGCGGCCGTAGGCCAGAAGGTCTGCCAGGCCCAGGATGCCGTCCACCAGCAGGCCGCTCAGGTGGGCCCGTCGGGCAACCACCTCCCGCGCCGGTTCCCGGCCCAGGTGACGCATCCAGAGCGGGAGAAGCCCCCCGGCGGCCACGAAACATCCCAGAAAGACCGCCGCCAGTTCGGACCCGTATCCCGCCAGGAAAAGCCCCACCCCCGCCGCCGTGACTCCCGCCACCAGCACTGGCGCCAGCAGCCGGACGTAGAAGTTCTCCAGCACCTCCACGTCCCCGACGATGCGGGCCAAAAGGTCGCCCGTCCGGTGGGTCGCCAAAATGGCGGGGAAGAGAGGCTCCAATTGCCGGTAGAGCCAGACCCGCAGCCGGGCCAGGACCCGAAAGGTCACGTCGTGGGAGACCAGCCGCTCGGCGTAGCGGAAGGCGGCCCGGGCGATGCCGAAGAAACGGACCCCAACGATGGCGACGTACAGGCTTCCCAACGGCGGCTGCAGGGCCGCGGCCGCGATCAGCCAGGCCGACGTCCCCAGGAGGGAGACGTTGGCCCCGATGGTCAGTGCGCCCAGGAGCACGGAAAGAACGGCCAGTGGCTCATACCCCCGCAGGAATCCCAGCAGGCGCTACAGCAGGGAAAGAGCCCCTGATGAGACACCGATGGCGAGTCGGCTTTCCGGCCAGGTTTCACCGCTGCCCATTTCCACAGTCCGCCAACCGGGAAGCAAAGGCCTGGCAGGGGCAACCTGCGTCGGCTCAAGGGCTTCCAGCGCAGCGGGGAGGAACGTCCGGGAAGCCGAAACCAGGCGGGCGTAGAGGCACCCTCGGGCCAGAAGTTCATCGTGCGTCCCCACCTCCTCTACCCGGCCCTCGTTCAGCACCACAATGCGGTCGGCGTTCCGGACGGTGTAGAGGCGGTGGGCAATGATGAGCGCCGTCCGCCCCTCTAACAGGCGGCGCGTCCCCTCCTCCAGCAGGGCCTCCGTGCGCGGGTCCAGGTGGGAGGTGGGCTCGTCCAGGATAAGGATGGGGGCATTCTTCAGAAAGGCCCGGGCCAGGGCCAGCCGCTGGGCTTCCCCGCCGCTCAGGCGCGCCGCCTCAGTCCCGACGACGGTGTTCCACCCCTCCGGCAGAGAACGGACCACTTCGTCCAGGGCGGCTGCCCGGCAGGCCCGCTCCAGTTCCTCGGGGGTGGCTTCCGGACGGGCCAGGCGCAGGTTGGCCTCCAGCGTATCATAAAAAATGTACGGCTGCTGGGAGACCCAGGCGACCTGTTCTTGAGGTGGGGGACCGTCCACCACTGTGCCGTCCTCGTACTCGGTCCGGATTCGCCCCTCTGTGGGGGTGAGGAAGCCCAGGATCAGCCCGACCAGCGTGCTCTTCCCTGCGCCGCTGGGGCCCACCAGGGCCACTCGCTTTCCCTGCTCTATGCGCAGGCTGACGCGGTAGAGCGCTGGCCGGGATTCGCCGGGGTAGGTGTAGGAGACATCCTCCAGGACGATGGCCCGGATGGGGACATTTCGGGCCTCACGATGAACAGGTGCACAACGGGGCGCTTCGTCCAGGATGGCGAAAATCCGCTCCGCCGCGCTGATCCCCGACATCCCGGCGTGGAAGCGCAGGCCCAGCATCCGGAAGGGAATGTAGAACTCCGGCGCCAGGATCAGCACGAAGAAGGCCGCCGGAAAGGCCATTCGTCCGTAAAGAAGCCGCAGACCGACCTCTACGGCGATGATGGCCGTGCTGATGGTGGCCAGCAACTCCAGCGCGAAGGCGGAGAGAAACGTGAGGCGCAACACGCTCAGGGTGGCCCGACGGTACTGGTCGCTCACCCGGGCGACGGTTTGGACGTGTTCCCGAGACCGTCCCAGCAACTTGAGGGTCGTCAGCCCGTAGAGGGTGTCCAGGAGTTGGGCGGAGAGTTGCCCCAGCATCCGGTACTGGCGGCGGGTGGCGACCTCTGCTCCCTTGCCGATGAGGACCATCATCAGGGGAATCACCGGCGCGGTGACCAGCATCACTGTGGCCGAGAGCCAGTCTTGGGGGAAGACGAAGAACAGGATGGTGAGGGGGACCAGAGCCGTGATGAGCACCTGGGGAAGGAACTGGGAGAAATAGGCGTCCAGCGCTTCCACTCCCTCTACCGTCGCGGCCGTCAATTCCCCGGCGCGCTGCCTGCGGACGTAGAGGGGCCCCAGGGCCTGGAAGTGGGCGAGAAGACGGCGGCGCAGGTCGCTCTTCACCCGAACGGCGACCGCCCGGGCGCCGATTTCGTGCAGGCCGCTGACTACCGAACGGGCCAGGATGACCCCCAGAAGGAGCCAGAGACGGGGCCATTCCTGGGAGAGGGTATGCCCTCTTAGAAATACCCCGTCCACCACCCGGCTGAGCAGCGCCGCCTGGAGGATGGTCAACAGGGCGCTGGCCCACAGGATGCCGACGGTGAGAGCAAAGAGCGGGCCGGTCCCGCGGGCCAGCGCAATCAGGCGTCGGTGCATCCGATCAGTACACCATTTTCTTCCCCGTCACCCGGTCGCTGAAGACCTTGTAGGTCCAGGCCAGGTAGGCCAGTACGATGGGCACGAAAATGGCCGCGACGATGGTCATCACCCGCAGGGTGTAGGGGGAAGAAGAGGCATTGTAGATGGTGAGGCTGTAGGCCGGGTTCAGCGTGGAGATGAGGATGCGCGGATAGAGACCCGCAAAGACCATCACCGTGGCGAAGACGATGGTCAGAACTCCCATCCCGAAGGCCCAGCCAAACCGCCCCTGCCGGACGAAGTATCCCGCCACGAGAAGGGCGATGGCAGCCAGGATGGCGGGGATGAGGCCGTTGATGCCGGGTTTGGTGAGGATGTCGGTGGCGAAGAAGGCCCAGACGACGAAGATGACAGTCACAACGACGGCCGCGATCCAGGCCCGGAAGGCCACCGCTTGAGCCCGTTTCTCCACCTCCCCGGTCGTGCGCAGGGCCAGGAAGTTGGCCCCGTGCATCGTGAAGAGGGCCACGAAGGTGAGCCCTCCCCACAGCGCGAAGGGATTGAGCAGGGGAAGCAAGCCGCCCCAGTAGATCATCCTCGCGTCAATGGCCAGCCCGCGCATCAGGTTCCCCACCACCACGCCCCAGAGGAGCGCTGGGACCAGTGAGCCCACGAAGAGGAGCCAGTCCCAGGTGTTGCGCCATTTGGGGTCCGGCGATTTGCTGCGGAACTCAAACCCCACGCCCCGCAGGATCAACCCCACCAGCATCAGGATCAGGGCCAGGTAGGCCCCGCTGAAGAGGGTCGCGTAGACCTGCGGGAAAGCGGCGAACATCGCGCCGCCCGCGGTAATCATCCAGACCTCGTTGCTGTCCCAGATGGGGCCGATGGTGTTGATGATCATCCGCCGTTCCTCGTCCTTCTTCCCCAGGAAGGGCAGGAGGATGCCCACGCCGTAGTCAAACCCTTCCAGGACGAAAAAGCCAGTGAACAGAACCGTGATCAGAATGAACCAGAGGGTGTTCAGGTCCATCGCAGCCCTCCTTCAGTAGGCTTCCGCCACCCGGCCGGATGTTGCCTCCTGCGTCCCGTACTTCACCGCCAGGCGGAAGGCCAGGACGCTCAGAACGGCGTAGAGGACGGTCAGCACGACCAGGGATAAGACAATGCTACTGGCAGGGACATTGGGGGAGATGGCGTCCTCAATCCGGAGCAGCCCGTAGACAATCCAGGGCCAGCGGCCGACCTCGGCCATAATCCAGCCCGTGGTGCCCGCCAGATAGGGCAGGATAGGCGCCCAGAGCATCACCTTCAGGAACCGCGGTCGGGTCTCCGGCCTCTTGTAGACGATGGCCAGGATCGCCAGCAGGACCATCAGCAGGCCAGCCAGCACCATGATGCGGAATGCGTAGAAATTGATGGCGACGGGCGGGATATATTCGCCGGGCCCGTATCGGGCGATGGCCGCCTTCTCCAACTCGTTCAGCCCCTCCACCCGGGCGGTGAAACTGTTGTAGGAGAGGAAGGAGAGCAGGTAGGGGATGCGGATTTCAAAGATATTTGTCCGGGCCTGGGAATCGGGAATGGCGACCACCAGGAAACTGGCCGGTTGCTCCGTCTCCCAGAGGGCCTCCGCCGAAATCATCTTCAGGGGCTGTATCTTGAGGATAAACTGCCCCTGGAAGTGGCCGATAATGCCGACCAGGATGGCGCCGATGAGGGCGAAGCGGGCGGCCCAGCGGAAGTTGGTGCGGAAGAAGTCCACGTCCCGCTTCCGCAGCAGGTGCCAGGCGCTGAAGGCCATGACCACGAAGCCCGCCAGGGCAATGCCGCCGGTCAGCACGTGGGTGAACTGATAGGGGATGTTGGGGTTGGTTATAAGGGCGAAGAAATCCGCCATCAGCGCCCGGCCGCCCTGGAGAGTGTAGCCGGTGGGGTGCTGCATAAAGGAGTTGGCGGTCAGAATCCAATAGGCAGAGATGTTGGAGCCCAGGGCCACCAGCCAGGCCGTCAGCAGATGGACCTTCTTGGAGAGCCGGTCCCAGCCGAAGAACCAGACGCCCAGGAAGGTGGACTCCAGGTAGAAGGCCAGGAGGGCCTCAATCGCCAGGGGGGCGCCGAAGATGTCGCCCATGAAGCGGCTGTATTCGGACCAGTTCAGGCCGAAGTGGAACTCCTGGACGATGCCGGTCACCACCCCCATGGCGAAGTTGAGGAGCAGGATGGGGCCCCAGAAGCGGGCCATGCGCCTGTACTTCTCGTCGCCCGTGCGGACGTACCGGGTCTCGGCCAGCGCGATGAAGATGGAGAGGCCGAGGGTCAGGGGGACGAACAGCCAGTGAAAGATCGTGGTAATGGCAAACTGCCAGCGGGCCAGAGGGATTGGATTCATGATGCACCTCCTTACAAAGTGGATCATAAAGAGGTTGATCGGGTTGCCGGGACTTCACTCCATTCACACCTCCTTCGGAGAGGGTTCCAGCGGGTGAGCCAAAAACCTGACCCAATGAGTAATGTTTTTCGGCCATAGTATAACACGCGGGGAAGGATTTGTCAAGGGTGTCCCGATGCGCTGTGTCCCAAAGTTGCAGGACAACTGCTCGCAGGTGTCCTGCTCCCTGATGAGAGTTACTCCGTCGCGGGACCAGCCATCGGTTCTGGAGTGGAAAGGCCAGGGGACGCTTCGGCCAGTTCGGCGATGGTGGTCGTTCCCAGTTCCTGAAGGATGTGCGCCTGCAAGCGACACCAGCGTTCCCGGACCGGGCAGGCGTTCCCAAAGGGACAATTCGCGGGGTGGTTCACACACTCGGAGATCACAAAGACTGGTTCAAAGTAGAGGACCAGGTCTTGCAGGGTGATCTCGGCAGCCGGGCGGGCCAGACGGATTCCTCCGCCGCGCCCTGGAACGGACTCCACAAACCCTCCCCGGGCCAGCCGGGCGACCACTCGCGACGCATACTGCCGGGGGATGCTCATTTCTCGCCCTAACTCTTCGGTGGAGACCAGGTCTCCGGTTGAGCGGCGGGCCAGGGCGATCAGAATGCGGATGGCGTAGTCGGTCTCGCGGCGAATGCGGAGCATGGACTGATCTCTGTACAGGCTGGGTTGGGGATAAAGTCAAGTCTACTATACCACACAGACAGAAGCCGGTCAAGTCAAGTTACCGTACCGCGATTGAGTGGGTGTGTCCCAGTTTTGCCGGGCTGGGCCGTTGGCCTTTCCGCCTGGCCGTAAACGGCCAGGCTCAGGAAAACGAGGCGCTAAAGCGCTCCTTTTCGCCCTGGCAACCCGTGTTTCCGAAAGGCTACCGAAGGGAGAGGGCGTTTCCAGCGCCCTGCGCCACCTCAGCCAGGCCGTTTACGGCCTGGCCCACTGGTCTCCCGACGATTTTGGGACACACCGGCCGTGTTGCAACTTGACAAATTATTCCGACAATCTGTTACCCTGTCCCTGGGCAGGGCTTCCCGGGCTGCAGCTTTCACCCCACCCCCTGCCCCAAGTTCATTCAATGTTCTGAATCATTCGTGCCCCTCTCCCGCTCGCCTGCGGCGGCGGGCGAGGGGGGGGTGGAAAGAGGGGTTTTGGGGGGGGGGGGGGGGGGGGGCCCCCGCGCAGC
>Ga0308415_1000301_pt1 | contig 21427 bp, 23 predicted proteins | sample HotsprSampleOS55_FD_203465 | JGI IMG/M metagenome (GOLD analysis project Ga0308415, IMG submission 203465) | Hot spring phototrophic mat microbial communities from Octopus Spring, Yellowstone National Park, Wyoming, United States - 20090730_OS55 ... | reverse complement strand
CAAGCACGCGGTGACCGGCCTCACCAAGACCGCCTCGCTCGACGGCCGCAAGTACGACATCGCCGTGGGCCAGATCGACATCGGCAACGCCGAAACGCCGATGGCCGCGCGGATGAAGGACGGCGTCCCGCAGGCCGACGGCTCGATCCGCCCCGAGCCCTTGATGCCGGTCGAGAATGTGGGCCGGGCGGTCGCCTTCATGGCGAGCCTGCCTTTGGACACCAACGTCCTGTTCATGACGATCATGGCGACCAAGATGCCGTTCGTCGGCCGCGGCTGAGCGGCCGGGCGCGCCCGCCCTGCTCTCCCACCGCCACGCCTTCCACGCCGGCGGCATCGCGGACATTCTCGAGCATGCGCTCTGGCTCGCGGTGCTCGCGCGGGCGACGGCGCGGCCGGGAGTGAACGCCCCGGGGCGCGAACGACGCTTCAGCGGTGGGCGGCGTTGACCTCGGCGAGGGCCGCCGAGCCCGGGCAGAGCTCGGCCTCGCCGAGCCGGTTCAGCGGGGTCGCGACCGTGCCGAGCTCGTCGTGCAGGTCGGTCGAATGCGGCTCGACGTAGAGCAGGCCCGTGACGATCTCGCCCCGGGCCTGGTGCTCGAAGAGATAGTCCATGGCCGCCACCCGGTCGGTCGGATCGTAGTCGGCCTCGAGCTTCAACAGGCGCAGGATCGTGCCGTCGTGCTGCGGCACTTCGATCACTTCGCCGGGCTCGTACTCGGCGGTGATCGGCTTCTGCGGCAGGACGACGTCGAGCCGGTTGACCGCCTCGTTGTGCTCGCGGACGAAGTCGAAGCTCTTGGTCGAACCTTTGTGGTTGTTGAAGGTCACGCACGGGCTGATGACGTCGAGGAAGGCCGCCCCCTTGTGGCGCAGGGCACCCTTGATGAGCGGCACGAGCTGCGCTTTGTCGCCCGAAAAGCTGCGGCCGACGTAAGTGGCCCCCAACAACAGCGCGAGGGCGACGAGGTCGATCGGGCTGTCGGGATTGACCACACCCTTCTTGCTCTTGCTACCCTTGTCGGCAGTCGCCGAGAACTGGCCCTTGGTCAGCCCGTACACGCCGTTGTTCTCGACGATGTAGACCATGTCGACGCCGCGGCGGATGCAATGGGCGAACTGGCCGAGGCCGATGCTCGCCGAGTCACCGTCACCGGAGACGCCGAGATAGATGAGATCCCGGTTGGCGAGGTTGGCGCCGGTCAGCACGGACGGCATCCGGCCGTGCACCGAGTTGAAGCCGTGCGCGGTACCGAGGAAGTAGGTCGGTGTCTTGCTCGAGCAGCCGATCCCGGAAAGCTTGGCGATCCGGTGCGGCTCGATGTCCAGCTCGAAGCAGGCCTGGATGATTGCCGCGCTGATCGAATCGTGCCCGCAGCCGGCGCACAAGGTGGAGATGGCGCCCTCGTAGTCGCGGTGGGTGAGCCCGAGCGCGTTCTTCGGCAGCGCCGGGTGGTGGAGCTTGGGCTTCGGCAGATAGGTCACGACACGGCCTTCCGGAACGGCACGACCTTGGCATCGGAGAGACGGTCGAGCACGGCGCGGGTCAGGAAGCGGGCGGTGATCGGCGTGCCGTCGTAGTGCAGCACGGGCCAGAGCCGGGCCGGGTCGATGCCACACTCGTTGACGAGCAGCTGACGGAGCTGGCCGTCGCGGTTCTGCTCGACCACGAACACCCGTTCGTGGGCGGCGACGAACTCCTCGACCGCGCGGGCGAAGGGGAAGGCGCGGATGCGCAGCGTGTCGAGATGGACGCCGCGGTCGGCGAGTTCGGCCAAGGCTTCGCGCACCGCCGGCATCGACGAGCCGAAGGCCAGAAGGCCGAAGCGGGTGGGCTCGGCGGCCGGCACGAACTCGGGCGCGGGCACGAGCCTCTTGGCGGTCTCGAACTTCTTCAAGAGCCGCTGCATGTTGTCGACGTAGGCCGGACCCTCCTCGGTGTAGCGGGCGTAGCGGTCGTGCGAGGTGCCACGGGTGAAGAAGGCACCCCGGGTCGGATGCGTCCCGGGATAGGTCCGGTAGGGGATGCCGTCGCCGTCGACATCGAGATAGCGGCCGAACTCGCGGCCTGCCTCGAGATCGGCGGAGGTCATGACTTTGCCGCGGTCGAAGCGACGGGAATCGTCCCAAACGAGCGGCCGGCAGAGCCACTCGTTCATGCCGATGTCGAGGTCCATCATGACGAAGACCGGCGTCTGCAGCCGGTCGGCGAGATCGAAGGCGTCGGCGGCCATGGCGAAGCACTCGGCCGGGTCCTCGGGGAAGAGGAGGACGTGCTTGGTGTCGCCGTGGCTCGCATAGGCGCAGGCCAGGATGTCGGACTGCTGGGTGCGGGTCGGCATGCCGGTCGAGGGGCCGCCGCGCTGGACGTCGAACACGACGGCCGGGATCTCGGCGAAATAAGCGAGGCCCAAGAACTCCTGCATCAAGGAGATGCCGGGCCCGGAGGTGGCGGTGAAGGCGCGGGCACCGTTCCAGGCGGCACCGATCACGATGCCGATCGCCGCGAGCTCGTCTTCGGCCTGGACGATGGCGAACCGCTTCTTGCCGGTCTCGGGCTCGATCCGGAACCGCTCGCACCAGCGCATGAAGGCTTCCGCGAGGCCGGTCGAGGGCGTGATCGGGTACCAGGCGCAGACCGTGGCGCCCCCGTAGACGCAGCCCAAGGCGGCCGCGGCGTTGCCCTCGAGGAAGATCCGATCACCCACCGCGTCCGCGCGGCGGACCTGGAGACCGCAGGCCCCGGCGAGCTCGCGGCCGGCCACCTCGAAGCCCAGGTGCAGTGCCTCGACGTTCGGCCCGATCAGCTTCTCCTTGCCCTTGAATTGTTCCCCCACGAGCCGCTCGAGCACGGCCATCTCGATCCCGAGCAGCCGAGCGAGGGCACCCACATAGACGATGTTCTTCATGAGCTGGCGCTGGCGCGGATCGGCCCAGCGCTCGTTGCAGAGGGTGGTGAGCGGCAGCCCGAGCCGGGTGATGTCGCGGCGGAAGCGGCTGTCCGGGAGGGGACGGGTGCTGTCGTAGAAGAGATAGCCGCCGGGCTCGAGCTCGGCTTGGTCCTTCTCGAAGGTCTGCGGGTTCATGGCGACCGCGAGGTCGACCCCGCCGCGCCGTCCGATCCAACCCGCCTCGCTCACCCGGACCTCGTACCAGGTGGGCAGGCCCTGGATGTTGGAGGGGAAGATGTTGCGCGTGGCAACGGGCACGCCCATCCGCAGGATCGCTTTCGCGAACAGGCGGTTGGCGGAGGCCGAGCCGGAGCCGTTGACGTTCGCGAACTTGACGACGAAGTCGTTGACGGCGCGGATGGGCGTGGTCATCGACAGCCGGCCCGCGCGGTCTCGAGCAGGAACTTCTGCATGTCCCAAGCTCCGGTCGGGCAGCGCTCGGCGCACAGCCCGCAATGCAGGCACACGTCCTCGTCCTTGACCATCACCCGGCCGGTGGCGAGCGGGGCGGAGACGTAGAGCGGCTGGTCGAGATTGCGCGCCGGGGCCTTGAGCCGCCCGCGCAGCTCCGCCTCGGGGCCGTTCACCGTGAAGGTGATGCAGTCCATGGGGCAGATGTCGACGCAGGCGTCGCACTCGATGCAGAGCTCGCGGGTGAAGACGGTCTGGACGTCGCAATTGAGGCACCGCTCGGCCTCGTGCCAGGCCTGCTCGGGGTCGAAGCCGAGCTCGACCTCGGCCGAGAGCGAGGCGAGCGCCCGCGAGCGCGGCAGGTGCGGCACCCGCCGCCGCGCCTCGAGCGAGACCTCGTTGTCGTAGGCCCACTCGTGCAGGCCCATCTTCTGGCTGGTGAGGCGGGTCGAGGGCGGCGGCCGCCGCTCGGGGTCGAGCCCGCGCAAGGCGAGGTCGATCGAGATCGCCGCTTCGTGGCCGTACGCCACGGCGGTGATGATGTTCTTGGGACCGAACGCGGCATCACCGCCGAAGAACACCTTGGGGTGGGTCGAGCGGAAGGTCACGGGGTCGACCACCGGCAGGCCGTGGCAGTCGAACGCCACGCCGATGTCGCGCTCGATCCAGGGGAAGGCGGGTTCCTGGCCGATCGCGACGAGCACCACGTCGCACGGGATCACATGGTCGGGCTCGCCCGTCGGCACGAGCGAGCGGCGGCCCCGGGCGTCGCGCTCGGTGCGGACCTTCTGGAAGCGCACGCCCGTGAGCCTACCGTTTTCGTGGAGGAATTCGAGGGGCACGAGATGGTCGAGGATCGGGATGTCCTCGGAAAGCGCATCCTCGATCTCCCAGGGGCTCGCCTTCATCTCGGCGAAGGCCGAGCGCACGGCCACGGTCACCTCTTTGCCGCCGAGACGGCGGGCGGTCCGGCAGCAGTCCATGGCGGTGTTGCCACCGCCCAGCACCACGACCCGCTCGGCGATGCTCTTGACGTGGCCGAAGGAGACGGCGGCGAGCCACTCGATGCCGATGTGGGCGTGGGCCGCCGCCTCGCGCCGACCCGGCACCTCGAGGTCGCGGCCCTTGGGCGCGCCGGTGCCGACGAACACCGCATCGAAGCCCTCGTCCAAAAGCGCCTTCAAGCTCTCGACCCGCTGCCCCAGCCGTAGCTCCGGCTCGAGGCCCAGGATGTAGCCGACCTCCTCGTCGATCACCTCCTCGGGCAGGCGGAAGCGGGGAATCTGAGTGCGGATCATGCCCCCGGCGCGGCGGTCCTGGTCGAACAGGACGCAGTGGTAGCCCAGGGGGAGGAGGTCGCGGGCGACCGTGAGCGAGGCCGGGCCGGCACCGACGAGGGCCACGCGGAAGCCGTTCTTGCTGGTCGCCGGCCGCGGCAGGCGGTCACGGATGTCGTCCTTGTAGTCGGCCGCCACCCGCTTGAGCCGGCAGATCGCGACCGGCTCGCGCTCGACCCGGGCGCGTCGGCAGGCCGGCTCGCAGGGCCGATCGCAGGTCCGGCCGAGGATGCCCGGGAAGACGTTCGACCACCAATTGACCATGTAGGCGTCGGTATAGCGGCCGGCGGCGATCAGCCGGATATATTCCGGCACCGGCGTGTGCGCCGGGCAGGCCCATTGGCAGTCGACGACCTTGTGGAAGTAGGCGGGATCCTCGATGTCGGTCGGCGGCATCCCGGCGCCGGCCGCCGCCGTGCCCTGGCCCGCGACGCTCGGCTCCCTGATCCCGCTCACGCCCGGCCCGCCCCGATCGGTTCTCTCTTCGATCGTACGGCGCTAACCTATCGCAGGCGCGCGGGCAAGTGAAACCGGCGAAGCTTACACCACCGGATCCACCGGTCGCCCTACGGGATCCGGAACCCAGCCGCAGCGCGCGAGCGCCTCGTGCATGTGCGGCGGCGGCGGGGCCTCGACCCGGATCGGCGGCTTGCCCTCCCGCAGCGGCAGGACGATCGCGCGGGCGTGGAGGTGGAGGGGCGGCAACGGCGTCGGCTGGCGGTCGCGGCCGTAGATCGGATCGCCGAGAACCGGCCAGCCCATCGCCTCGCCGTGGACGCGGAGCTGGTGGGTGCGCCCGGTCCTGGGCCGGAGCTCGAGCCAGGTGATCCCCGCGGCACGGCCGAGCACCCGCCACAGCGTCACCGCCGGCTGCCCGGCGGGGTCGACTTTCATCCACCAGCCGCGCAGTTCGGAGCGTTTGGCGAGCGGCAGGTCGATCCGACCCTCTTCGCTCTCGGGGCCGCCGAGCACGATCGCCCAGTAGGTCTTCTCGACCTCGCCACGGGCGAACAGCCGACCGAGCCGGCGGAGCGCGGCCGGATGGCGGCCGAGCACGAGGCAGCCCGAGGTGTCACGGTCGAGACGGTGGGCGAGCGCCGGTCGGCGGGGATAGCCGAAGCGGAGCGCGTCGAGATAGTGCTCGAGGTTGGGCCCACCCTTGGGCCCGGCGTGCACCGGCAGGCCCGCGGGCTTGTCGATCACGAGGACGAGCCCGTCGCGGTAGAGGAGCCGGCTTTCGAGGTCGACCGGCTCGGCCCGGGGCGCGGGATCGCCGGCCGCGGGCCGCGACCGGAGCAGGGGCGGGAAGGGCTGGCGCACGCTCGGACCTCGGCGGAGCTTCGAGTCGACAGCTTCGCAGAAAGGCCCTCAGCCGGCGAGCTTCAAGAGGACGATGCCCGCGGCAACGAGCGAGGCGGCGGCGATCCGCCGCCGGCCGAAGGGCTCGCCCAAATGGCGCACGCCGATCCAGGCCGCGAGCACGACCGAGGTCTCGCGCAGGGCCGAAACGAGGGCCATAGGCGTGGTCGCCATCGCCCAGACGACCATGGCGTAGGCGGCGAAGGAGAGGAGACCGCCCACGACCGCCGGCAGAAGGCCCGGGGTGGCGAGCCCGTCGAGCCGATGCCGCTCGAGCCAGAGCACGGCCGTGCCGAAGGGCAAACCGTCGAGGGCGAAGAGCCAGACGATGTAGCCCCAGGGCTCGCCCGCCGCCCGCACGCCCTGGCCGTCGCAGAGGGTGTAGAGCGCGATCGTGACGCCGCAGAGGGCCGCCCAAAGAAGGCTCGCCCGCTGCGCCCGGGCGACCCGGCCGAGGCCCAGGAGCAAGAGAATACCGGCCGAGACGACGGCGATCGCGGCGAGCCCGGCGGGGGACAGCTGCTCGCCCGCGAGGAGGTAGCCGGCGAGCGCCACGAGCGGCGGGGCGATGCCGCGGGCGACCGGGTAGGCGAGGCTCAGATCCCCGCGGCGATAAGCGAGGCAGAGGAAGCTGTCGTAGGCGATGTGGGTCGCGACCGAGCCCAGGAGCCAGGGCCAGGCGGCCGCGGGTGGTGGCGTGACGAAGGGGAGGAGCGGCAGGCAGACGAGCGATCCCGTGAGGATCACCACGGCCAAGCGCAGGAACGGGTCGCCGCCCTGCTTGACGAGGGCGTTCCAGGCGGCGTGCAGGCCGGCGGCGGCGAGCACGACCGCGAAGACGAGCGGGCTCACCGGCGTCCGGCCGATCGGTCGCGGGGCCGGGGCCGCCGGCCGGCTGGTCGGCGGGCGTGGGCCGGCCTATCTCGCGAGTGGGTGGTCATGGGCAGCGGAGGGACGATGTTCGTCGCCATGAACCGGTTCAAAATCCGGCCCGGCCGCGAGGCCGAGTTCGAGGAGGTGTGGCGGCAACGCGAGAGCCACCTCGACCGCGTGCCCGGGTTCGTCTCCTTCCACCTCCTGCGCGGCCCGTCCAGCGCCGAATACACGCTCTACGCCTCGCATTCGGTATGGGAGTCGCGCGCCGCGTTCGAGGCCTGGACCCGCTCGGAAGCGTTCCGCGCCGCACACCGGGGGGCAGGCGAGCATCGGGGGCTCTACCTCGCCCCGCCGCAGCTCGAGACCTTCGAGGCGGTCGAAGGGGTGCGTTGAGCTGCGGCCGCTGGACGGACGGGCCGACGTTCATTATAATTTTCATAGCAATGAGGGGCCCTCCTTCGGGAGCAGATCCATGGTCCGCCTCAAGGTCCGGCGCATCGGCACCTCGCTCGGGGTGATCCTGCCCAAGGAGGTCCTCGCCCGCCTCAAGGTCGGCGAGGGGGAGGAGCTCGTGCTCGCCGAGAGCCCCGACGGGTTCACCTTGACCCCCTACGACCCCGAGGTGCTCGCCCAGCTGGATACCGCCGAGGAGATCATGCGTCGGCGGCGGCATCTCCTGCGGGCTCTCGCCCGTTGAGCGACCCGCGCTGGCTGCGCCTCGAGGTCGTCCTCGCCGTCCACGAGCAGCAGATCGCCGAGCACGGCGGCGCGCCCGGTCTGCGCGACCGGGGCATGCTCGAGTCCGCCCTCGCCCGGCCGCAACAGAAGGCGGCTTACGGCGAGCCCGATCTCGCCGACCTCACCGCCGCCTACGCCTTCGGCATCGCCCGCAACCACCCGTTCGTCGACGGCAACAAGCGGGTGGCGTTCGTGGCGCTCGAGCTGTTCTTGCGGATCAACGGTTTCGAGCTCGTGGCCGACGATCGGGCCTGCTTGGCCGTGATGCTCGACCTGGCGGCGGGTGAGCTCGAGGAGGAAGCGCTCGCCGCCTGGATCCGCGCCCGGCTCGCCCGGCGCTCGCCTCAGCCCTGACGGGCGAGGCGCTCGGCCACTTCGAGGGCGGCGTATGTCAAGATCCCGTCCGCCCCGGCGCGCTTGAAGGCCAACAAGCACTCTTCCATGCAGCGCGCCCCGTCGAGCCAGCCGCGCTCGGCCGCGGCCTTGACCATCGCGTACTCGCCCGAGACGTGGTAGGCGAAGGTGGGGACGCCGAACGCCTCCTTCACCCGGGCGACGACGTCGAGATAGGGCAGGCCCGGCTTGACCATGACGAGGTCGGCGCCTTCGGCGATGTCGAGGGCCACCTCGCGCAGCGCCTCGCGGACATTGGCCGGATCCATCTGGTAGGTCTTCTTGTCGGCCTTGCCGAGCGCTGTGGCCGAGCCGACCGCGTCGCGGAACGGGCCGTAGAAGGCCGAGGCGTATTTGGCGGCGTAGGCCATGATGATCGCCTGGGCGTGGCCGGCTTCGTCGAGGGCCTTGCGGATCGCGCCCACCCGACCGTCCATCATATCGGAGGGCGCGATCACGTCGCAGCCCGCTTCGGCCTGGCAGAGGGCTTGGCGGATCAAGGCTTCGATCGTCTCGTCGTTGAGGATGACGCCGTCCCGAACGATGCCGTCCTGGCCGGTCGTCGTGTAAGGGTCGAGGGCGACGTCGCCCATCACGCCGACCTCCGGCACCGCCTTCTTGATCGCCCGGATCGCCCGGCAGAGGAGATTGTCGGGGTTCCAGGCCTCGCGCCCGTCGACCGTCTTGCGCTCGGCCGGCGTGCACGGGAAGAGGGCGACCAAGGGGATGCCGAGCCGGGCGCAGCGCTCGACCCGCGGCAAGAGGAGATCGATCGAGAGCCGCTCGATGCCGGGCAGCGACGGTATGGGCTCACGCCGGCCGTGACCGTCGAGCACGAAAAAGGGCTGGACGAGGTCGGCCGGCCGCAGCGTGTGCTCGGCCACCAGCGAACGCGCCCAGTCGGCCTGCCTGAGCCGGCGCAGGCGGGTCCTCGGGAAGGGCGGCTGGCTCGCGAGATGCCTCGGCATGCTCATGGGCGGCCTCGACGCGTGACGAACGTGTGACGACCCGTTCGAGTTTCTCTAAGACCGCTTCGATGCGCTGGCAATCGCCCGGGGCAGGCGGGCGATTGACCGGCTCGACGGGGCTGGCTAGGCCCGTTCGGCGAGAGCGGAGGGTGGTTTGGCGATCGGATTCGAGCCGAGCGAGGAGCAGCGGGCGATCGGCGAACTCGCACGCGATTTCGCCCGCGAAGAGCTGGCCCCCCACGCCGAGGCTTGGGACCGCGATCACATTTTCCCGGTCGAGACACTCAAGAAGGCCGCGAGCCTGGGCTTCGCTGCGATCTACGTGGCCGAGGAGATGGGAGGAGCGGGGCTCGGCCGGCTCGAGGCGGCGATGGTGTTCGAAGAAATGGCCCGCGGCTGCCCCTCGACCGCCGCTTACCTTTCGATCCACAACATGGTCGCCTGGATGATCGACGCCCACGGCGACCTCGAGCAAAGGCGCGCCTTCCTGCCCGATCTCTGCAGCATGGCGCGCTTCGCATCTTATTGTCTGACCGAGCCCGGCAGCGGCTCGGACGCGGCTTCGCTGCGCACGACCGCCCGCCGCGACGGCGCGGATTACGTCCTCGACGGGGCCAAGGCCTTCATCAGCGGCGCCGGGGCGTCCGATGTCTACGTCGTGATGTGTCGCACGGGCGGTCCCGGGCCGGCCGGGATCAGCGCCATCCTGGTCGAGAAGGGGACGCGTGGGCTGTCGTTCGGGAAACCGGAAGAAAAGCTCGGCTGGCACAGCCAGCCGACCGCCACGGTGATCTTCGAGGGCTGCCGGGTGCCGGTGCGCAACCGGCTCGGGGCCGAGGGCGAAGGCTTCAAGATCGCGATGCGCGGGCTCGACGGCGGGCGGATCAACATCGCCGCCTGCTCGCTGGGCGCCGCCGCCGAATGTCTCGAGCGGGCGATCGCCTACACCAAGGAGCGACGCCAGTTCGGCAAGGCGATCGCCGACTTCCAACATACCCAGTTCACCCTCGCCGACATGGCGACCGAGCTCGAGGCGGCCCGGCTCATGGTCCAGCGCGCGGCCTGGAAGCTCGATCACGGGGCGCCGGATGCGACCGTGGCCGCGGCGATGGCCAAGCGGCTCGCGACCGACCTCGGCTTCGCGATCGTCGATCGCGCGCTGCAGCTGTTCGGCGGCTACGGCTACATCCGCGATTACGGGATCGAGCGCTTCTTGCGCGATACCCGTGTCCACCGGATCCTCGAAGGTACCAACGAGATCATGCGTCTCATCATCGCCCGCCGGCTGCTCGCGGAGGTGTCGTGAGCGGGGCGGAGCCGATCCGCTTCCTGCGCGAAGGCCGGCTCGGGGTGGTCGTGCTCGACCGCCAAGAGGCGCTCAACGCGCTCACCCGCGCGATGGTCCGCGAGCTCTCGGATCACCTGCGGCGTTGGAAGGACGATCCCGAGGTCGAGGCGGTGCTGGTCAAGGCGGCACCGGGCCGGGCGTTCTGCGCCGGCGGCGACGTGCGCGCGGTGGTCGAGACGGTGTGCCGCGAGGGGGTGGCCGCGGCGCTCCCGTTCTTCCGCGACGAGTACCGGATGAACTGGCGGATCGCCCGCTTTCCCAAGCCTTGGATCGCCCTCCTCAACGGCGTGACGATGGGCGGAGGGTGCGGGATCTCGATCCACGGGAGCCACCGTATCGCCACCGAGCACACGCTCTTGGCGATGCCGGAGACCGGGATCGGCTTCTTCCCCGACATCGGCGCCACCTTCTTCTTGAACGCCTGCCCACCGGGGTTCGGGATGTATCTCGGGCTCACCGGCGCCCGGCTCGGCGCGGCCGACGCGCTCCTGGCCGGTCTCGCGACGCATTTCGTCCCGGCCGCACGCCTGCTCGAATTCGAGGCGCGTCTGGTCGCCGCCGGCCGCGGCGAGGTGGCGGGCGCGCTCGCCGAGGCGCTCGCCGACATGGCCGCGGCCCAGCCCGAGCCGGGAATCCTCGACGAGCGGCTCGCGACGATCCGGGCGATCTTCGAGGCCGAGAGCTTCACGGAGCTCCTCGATCGGCTCCAGCGCGAGCCCACCGGCTGGGGCCGCGAGCAGCTCGCGCTTCTGCGGGAAAAGTCTCCGCTCGCTGTGCGGCTCACCTTCGCCCAGCTCCGCCGCGGTGCGGGGGCGAGCCTCGAAGAGTGCCTGCGCCTCGAATATCGGATGGTCCGGCACGTTCTCGAATCGGGTGAGTTCGCCGAAGGCGTGCGGGCGCTCTTGATCGACAAGGACAAGCGGCCGCGCTGGCGGCATCCGTCGCTCGAAGCGGTCGACGAGGCCGAGGTCGAGCGATTCTTCGCACCGATCCCGGAGGGCGAGCTCGTCTTCGACTGGGAAGGGATCTGAGCGGTCGCATCGGGCGGCCGGGGAGGGGAGGATGGCCCGGATCGGCTTCCTGGGACTCGGCAACATGGGCGGCCCCATGGCCGCCAATCTGCTCAAGGCGGGACACGCGGTCCGCGGGTTCGATCCGGTCGCGGCGGCCCGCGAGCGCCTCGCCGCGGCGGGTGGTGCGCCTGCGGGTTCGATCGCCGAGGCGGTCCGCGAGGCCGAGGTCGTGATCTCGATGCTGCCCGAGGGACGGCACGTGCGGGCGGCCTATCTGGAGCCGGGCGGCGTTCTGGAGGCGGCACCGGCCGGGGCGCTCTTGATCGACTGCTCGACGATCGACGTCGCGACCGCCCGGGCGGTGGCCGAGGCCGCTTCGGCGAGGGGCTTCGCCATGCTCGACGCCCCCGTCTCGGGCGGGGTCGCCGGGGCCACGGCGGGGACGCTCACCTTCATGGTGGGGGGCGATCCGGCCGCCTTCGAGCGGGGGCGACCGATCCTCGAGGCCATGGGCAAGGCGGTGATCCACGCCGGCCCCTCCGGCAACGGCCAGGCCGCCAAGATCTGCAACAACATGATGCTCGGCATCCAGATGATCTCGGTGTGCGAGGCCATGGCGCTCGCCGAGAAGCTCGGCCTCGCCCAGCAGACGTTGTTCGAGATCGCCTCCAAGAGCTCGGGCCAGTGCTGGTCCTTGACGAGCTATTGCCCGGTGCCGGGCCCGGTGCCCTCCTCGCCCGCCAACCGCGGCTATGCTCCCGGTTTCACCGTGGCGATGATGCTCAAGGATCTCAAGCTCGCTCAGGAAGCCGCGCAGGCGGTCGGCGCACGTACCCCTCTCGGTGCGGAAGCGTATCAGCTCTACAATCTGTTCGCTTCGGAGGCGACACGGGGACTGGATTTTTCAGCAATCATGACGATGATCGGGTCAAAGGTTGACTAAACCTGCGCGTCAGGTCGGGTGCGGCCCCGCGCCGTGCCCGAGCCTCGCCGAGGGCGAGCCGTGAAAGAGCAATACGTTTTGACCACGAGGCTCATCGAGCGCCTCCACCGCCGCTTCCTCGACGTCATCAAAGCCGAGCTCGACCGGCTCGGCATCGAGGACATCAACAACGTCCAGACGCTCATTCTGTTCAACATCAACGTCGATCAGCTCACGGTGGGTGAGCTCACGGCGCGCGGCTACTATCTGGGCTCGAACGTTTCTTACAATGTCAAGAAGCTCGTCGAGAACGGCTATCTCTTGCAGGAGCGTTCGGCGCACGACCGGCGGATGACGCGGGTGCGGTTGTCGCAGAAGGGGCTCGAGCTCACTGCCAAGATCGACGAACTCTACGCCCGCAACGCTGCTCAGATCGAAGGGAAGATTGCGACCGAAGAGGAACTCAAGCAGCTCAACAAGACACTCCAGAGCCTCGAGCGCTACTGGAGCAACCTCGTGAGCTTCGCGCTCTGAGGTCGGCGGCCGGCGCGCTACGACCGGGCCTCAGGAGCCTTCGGAACCGCCCGTGGTGACGGCGCGGGCGAGCGCCTCGAGCTGGCGCTGCATCGCCTCGAGCCTATTCTCGAGCTCTTTCATCTGCTCGCCGAGATCGGGTCGTGGCGGGGCCGGTGCGGCGGATGCGGCGTTCGTAGCGTCGGTTCGAGTCCCTTCGCCTGCCGGGCCGAACGGTCCGAACATGGAGGCGGCGCGCTGGAACATGGCGAGGTTCTGCCGGGCCATGTCCTCGAGCGGGCCGAACGGGAAGAACCGGCCGAAGGTCTGCTCCATGTAGGCGCGGATCTGGTCCTGGTGCCGGGCGAAATTCTCCATGCTCATCTCGAGGTAGCGCGGCAGGAAGGCGTGCAGCTGATCGTCGTAGAAGCTGATGAGCTGGCGCAAGAAACCGATCGGCAGGAGGTTCCTGCCCTTGGCATCTTCCTCGAGGATGATCTGGGTCAGGACCGAGCGGGTGATGTCGTCGCCCGTCTTCGCATCGTAGACGACGAATTCCTGCCCGGCGCGGACCATCTGGGCAAGCTCGTCGAGCGTGACGTAGGAGCTGGTAGCGGTGTTGTAGAGCCGCCGGTTGGCGTATTTCTTGACGACCGCGACCGGCTTGTCCCGCGTTTCTCCTTCGTTCGCACGCGCCTCGGCCATGTGATCCCCCGCGCGCGGGCGGCTCAGGCCGCCGCGCTCTCTCCGGCCTCCTCACCCTCGCCCGGACCGGGCGGTGGCAGCTTGCCCGCCTGGATGTCGGCCTCCTCCTGCGAGCGGGCGACGTTCACCGTCACCGTCACCTCGACCTCGGGATGCAGCGCCACGGTGACGGCGTGCAGACCGAGCGTCTTGATCGGGTGGTCGAGACGGATCTGCTGGCGATCGAGCTTGACGCCCGCGGCGGCGAAGGCCTCGACGATGTCGCGGGCACTGACCGAGCCGTAGAGTTGACCGGTCTCGCTCGCTTGCCGCAGCACGGTGACGCTCTGGCCGTCGACCCGCGCGGCGACCTGCTGGGCCTCCTGCTTGCGCTGCAGGTTGCGCGCTTCGAGCTCGAGCCGACGCTTGGCGAACTCGGCGAGCGCCTGCTCCGTGGCGCGCAGCGCCTTGCCCTTGGGGATCAGGAAGTTGCGGGCGTAGCCGTCCTTCACCTTCACGACGTCGCCCATCTGACCGAGCTTCGGCACCCGCTCGAGTAAGATGATCTGCATGGTTCCGGTCCTCCGAATTCAGGCGAGCCGGCGCCGCAGGCCGACGAGCTCCTCGGCCAAGCCGAGGACCGCGACGACCGCAACGAGCGGCCAGCTGAACAGCACGAGCAAGACGTAAACGAAGACGAGCGGCGCCCGGCCGAGGCGGCGCGCGGCGACGAGCGCGTGCAGCACGGCGAGCCCCGCGAGGAAGAGGAGCGCACCACTCAAGAGCAGCACGAGATTGGCGGCGAAGGCCGGTGCGCCGTCCGAGAGCCGACCCACGACGAGGGCGCCGAGCGTCACCGGCACGACCCAACTCGGCAAAACGAGTCCGCCGAGCGCCGGGGTTGGGCGGCGCGCGTGCCCGGAGCGGGCCAAGAGCCCCTGGGCGAGGGCGGCGTTGCTCCAGATCATCGCGAGCCAGGAAAGCGCCGCGCTCCCGGGCAGCCAGACGAGCCAGGGGAGGAGCCGAGCCTCGAGGGCCGGTCCGGCGCCGGGGCCGCCGAGCTGGGCCGCGAGATGCGCGGCGACGAACCGGGCGAAGACTTCGACACCCCCACCGACGGTCTCGAGCCAGGCGAGGGCGGCGAGCGAGACGGCGCCCACGTAGAGTGCCGTATCGGCCGCGAGCCGGCCGAGCGGGTACCATTCGACCCGTTCGTCTTCGCGGCGCCAGAGCAGTGCCCTCCGACTCACGAGGATCGCCGGGGCGAGCTGCACGAGGAGGAGCACGATCGCCGCCACGATTCCCGAAGCGAGGAGCACCGTAGCGAGCGCGCCCAGCGAGGCGAGGGCGGCCGAAAGCGGTCCGAGGCCGAGCCCGCAAAGCAGGATCGGCAGCTGGACGAAGTAGCCCGCAATCGGGAGGAGCCCGCCACCCTGGATCATCGACAAGAACAAAAGGCCGCTGGCGACCCCGGCCAGCGCCGTGATCGCCACGGCCCGCCCGCCCATCGCGCCCGGCCTCGACGCCCTCAGCGGGCCACGAAGGGCAGGAGCGCGAGCTCGCGCGCCCGCTTGATGGCGAGCGCCAAGGCCCGCTGCTCCTTGGCGGTCACCGCCGTGATCCGCCGCGGGACGATTTTGCCCCGCTCGGAGATGAAGCGCTGCAAGAGCTTGACGTCCTTGTAATCGATCTTCGGCGCCTCGGGATGGGCGAACGGGCTCGCCTTGCGCCGCCGGAAGAAGGGGCGGCGGATCGTGATGGTCGGCGGTTCCACGGGCCGTCGCCGTTCGCCGCCAGCCTCGCCGCTCTCGAGCTCTTCGGTCATCCCCTACACTCCCGATCTCAGACCTGGTCCTCGTGGCGCGGCTCGTCCCGCTCGCCCTTGTTCTCGCGCTCGCCGCGGACCTCACGGTCGCGACGCGACCGCTCGTCGCGGCTCGCCTTCGCGACCATCACGGGCGAGGGCCCGTCGTCGAGCTTGTCGACCCGAACGGTGAGGTAGCGCAGCACGTCCTCGTTGATCCGCTCGGTCCGCTCGAGCTCCATGATCGCCGCGGCCGGAGCGTCGATGTTGAAATGCAGATAATGACCCTTACGGTTCTTTTTGATCCGGTAGGCCAGGTTGCGCAGTCCCCAATACTCGGTCTTGGTCACTTTACCGCCCTGATCGGCGATGAGCTGGGCGATCGTCTCGCCGAGGCTCTGGGCCTGTTGGGAGGTGAGGTCGGGGCGCGCGATCAGCGTGTGCTCGTAGAAGGGCATGAACGCTCCAGATGGTCTCGAAAGGCACGAACGGAGCGCCGACGACGTCGCCGCTCCGTCCGATCGGAGCACCGCGTCTCGAGGCCGTGGCAGGTGAACCCGCCCCACGCGGTGGCCACACCACTATAGCGAGGGCGACGGGCGGCGCAAGGCGCGCGGCTGTGGCCGCAGCCCGCTTGACAGGCCGAGGCCGAGCCTTATGAGCCGGCCCGGCGCCGTTCCCTTTGGAACAGTTCCGTGACAAGACCCGCTGCCGTCTTCCCCGGCCAGGGCTCGCAAATCGTGGGCATGGGCCGGGCCCTGGCCGATGCTTCGCCGGCGGCGCGTGCCGTGTTCGCGGAAGTCGACGAAGCCTTGGGCGAGGGGCTCTCCCGGATCGTCTTCGAAGGCCCGCAAGAAGCGCTCACCCTCACCGAGAACGCCCAACCGGCGCTGCTCGCCACCTCGATCGCCGTCCTCCGGGCGCTCGAGGAACGGCTCGGCCGGCCGCTCGTCGAACGGCTCGTCTGCGTGGCCGGCCATTCGCTCGGGGAATACAGCGCGCTCGTCGCGGCCGGTGCGCTCGGCCTCGCCGACGCCGCCCGCCTCCTGCGCCTTCGCGGAGCGGCGATGCAGCGCGCCACGCCGCCCGGGACCGGGGCGATGGCGGCGATCCTCGGACTCGACGCCGCGGTCGTGGTCGCGATCGCGGCCGAGGCGGCGGAAGACGAGGTCTGCCAGCTCGCCAACGACAATGCCGACGGCCAGGCGGTCGTGAGCGGCCACGTGGCGGCGGTCGAACGCGCGGTCGCCCTCGCCAAGGAGCGGGGCGCCAAGCGCGCCGTCATGCTCCAGGTCTCGGCCCCGTTCCACTGTGCGCTCATGGCGCCGGCCGCCGACGAACTGGCGCCGGCGCTCCGCCGCACCCGCTTCGCCGAGCCCGTCGTCCCGCTCGTCGCCAATGTCACGGCCGAGCCCGTGCGCGAGCCGACGCTGCTGCCGGAGCTCCTGGTCCGGCAGGTCGCGGGCCGGGTGCGTTGGCGGGAGAGCATGTCGACGATGGCGCGGATGGGCGTCGACCTCGTGCTCGAACTCGGGCCAGGCAAGGTGCTCGCGGGCCTCGCGAAGCGCGGTGTGCCGGGAGCCCGCGTCCTCTCGGTCGGCGAGCCGGGCGACCTCGACGCCGCCCTGGCGGCGCTCGGCGCGTGAGGTGACGCCGATGTTCGATCTCTCGGGCAGGACGGCGCTCGTGACCGGTGCTTCGGGCGGGATCGGTGGGGCGATCGCCCGGACCCTGCACCGGGCCGGGGCCACCGTGGTCGTCGCGGGCCGCCGGCGCGACGCGTTGGACGCCCTCGCGGGCGAGCTCGGCGAGCGCGTGCTCGTGGCGGTGGGTGATCTGGCCGAGCCGGGGGCAGCCGACGCCCTCGTGGCGGTGGCCGAGCAGGCGGGCGGCCTCGACATCCTCGTGAACAATGCCGGGATCACCCGCGACCAGCTCGCGGTGCGGATGAAGGACGAAGATTGGCAGAGCGTGATCGATACCGATCTCGGCGCCTGTTTCCGTCTCTGCCGGGCCGCCCTCAAGGGCATGATGCGCCGCCGCTACGGGCGGATCGTCAACATCGGCTCGATCGTCGGGTCGACCGGCAATCCCGGGCAAGCCAACTACGCCGCCGCCAAGGCCGGCCTCGTGGGCCTCACCAAGGCGCTCGCGGCCGAAGTCGCGAGCCGCGGTATCACCGTCAATTGCGTGGCCCCGGGCTTCGTCGTCACGGCGATGACCGATGCCCTGGGCGACAAACAACGCGCGGCACTCGTCGAGCGGATCCCGACCGGGCGGCTCGGGACGCCCGAGGACGTGGCCGCCGCGGTTCTCTATTTGGCTTCGAGCGAAGCCGGTTGGGTGACCGGCCACACCCTCCACGTGAACGGCGGGATGGCCATGATCTGAGGGGCGGAGCCCGGGCGACGAGCCGGCCCCGTGCTGGCCAAGCCCCCCTGCCTCGTGTACAAGCCCGGGCCGAACGGTCCGGGCCCGAGAGTCGAGCGGAAGCGCTTCCACGGAGACACCATCATGAGCGACATTGCCGAGCGCGTGAAAAAGATCGTCGTCGAACATCTGGGCGTCGACGAATCGAAGGTCGTCGAGAACGCGAAGTTCGTCGACGACCTCGGTGCCGACAGCCTCGACACGGTGGAGCTCGTGATGGCCTTCGAAGAGGAGTTCGGGGTCGAGATCCCGGACGACGCCGCCGAGAAGATCCAAACCGTCAAGGACGCGATCACCTACATCCAAGAGCACGCGGCGAGCTGAGCGCACCCCTCGGCCCCGCGGGAGGGACGCCGTGCTGCGAAGGGTGGTGGTCACCGGCCTGGGCCTCGTCACACCTTTGGGTAACGGGGTCGAGACGAGCTGGCGGCGGCTCCTCGCGGGCGAGAGCGGGATCCGCCGGATCGACCAGTTCGACACCTCCGATCTGCCGGCCAAGATCGCCGGGCTCGTGCCGACGGGCGACGGGCCGGGTCGGTTCCGGGCGACCGACTATGTCGAGCCCAAGGACCTGCGCAAGAACGACCTCTTCATCGTCTACGGGATCGCCGCCGCCAAGGAGGCGCTCGCCGATTCGGGCTGGCAGCCGGCGAGCGAGGAGGAGCGCGAGCGGGCCGGGGTGCTGATCGGCTCGGGTATCGGCGGGCTGAAGACGATCGCCGAAACCGCGGTCGAGCTCGAGTCCAAGGGCCCGCGCCGGGTGAGCCCCTTCTTCATCCCGGCCTGCCTCATCAACCTCGTGTCCGGCCAGGTGTCGATCCGTTTCGGCCTCAAGGGACCGAACCACTCGGTCGTGACCGCCTGTTCGACGGGCGCGCACGCGATCGGCGATGCCGCTCGGCTGATCGCGCTCGGCGATGCCGATCTCATGGTGGCAGGCGGTACCGAGGCCGCGGTCTGCCGGCTCGGGATCGCCGGCTTCGCCGCCGCCCGGGCGCTGTCGACCCGCTTCAACGACACGCCGGAAAAAGCCTCGCGACCCTGGGACCGTGACCGCGACGGCTTCGTCATGGCCGAGGGTGCGGGCATCGTCGTGCTCGAGGAGCTCGAGCACGCGCGCCGACGCGGGGCCAAGATCTACGCCGAGATCAAGGGCTACGGCCTGTCCGGCGACGCCCACCACGTGACCGCCCCGGCCCCGGACGGCGACGGCGGTTTCCGCTCGATGCGGGCCGCTTTGAAGAATGCCGGACTGCGCCCCGAAGACATCGACTACATCAACGCCCACGGCACGAGCACGCCTCTGGGCGACGAGATCGAGCTCGGGGCGGTACGCCGATTGTTCGGCGAGGCGGCGACCAAACTCTCGATGTCCTCGACCAAGTCGGCGATCGGCCATCTTCTGGGCGCGGCGGGTGCGGTCGAGGCGATCTTCTCGATCCTCGCGATCCGCGACCAGATCGTGCCGCCCACCCTCAACCTCGACAATCCGTGCGAAGGGGCCGAGGGCATGGACCTCGTGCCGCACCGGGCCCGCCCGCGCGAGGTTCGCGCCGCTCTTTCCAACTCCTTCGGCTTCGGTGGCACCAACGCCACCCTGATCGTCACCCGGCCGGAGCTCGGCTGAACCGCCATGCGGCTCGTCGCCCGGCTCGCGGGCGGCCTCGGCATCCTCGCCCTCCTGCTCGTGATCGCCGCCTTCGCGGGTTGGCGCTGGTTCGAGCGTTGGCTCGACCGGCCCGGCCCGCTCGCCGCCGAGACCGTGCTCGTCCTGCCGCGCGGCGGGCTCGAGAAGGTCGCCGCCCGCCTCGAGGAAGCCGGGATCGTCGAGCCCGGCTGGGCGTTCGTCCTCGCGGCGCGCCTGCAGGGGCGCGAGCGAACGCTGAAAGCGGGCGAGTACCGCTTCACGGCCGGGATCACACCGCGCGCGGTGTTGGATCTTCTGGAGAGCGGGCGGGTCGTCCTCCACCGGATCACCATCCCCGAGGGGCTGACCACGGCCGAGGTCCACGCCTTGCTCGAGGCCGCGGAGGTCCTCGAGGGGCCGCTACCCGAGCCGGGGCCCGAGGGCACGCTCCTGCCCGAGACCTGGCTCGTGCCGCGGGGAGAGCCACGGGCCCGGCTCCTCGAGCGGATGCGCGAGGCCATGCGGGCGAGTCTCGCCGAGCTGTGGGAGCGGCGCGCGCCCGATCTGCCCTACACGCGGCCCGAGGAGGCGGTGATCCTCGCCTCGCTGGTCGAGCGCGAGACGCCCAAGAAGGAGGAGCAGCCGCTGGTCGCCGCAGTGTTCGTGAACCGATTGAAGCGCGGCATGCGGCTGCAGAGCGATCCGACCGTGATCTTCGCCTTGACCAGCGGCCGCAACAACCTCGATCGGCCCCTCACCCGCAAGGACCTCGAGCTCGACCACCCGTTCAACACCTACCGGATCGACGGGCTACCGCCGGCGCCGATCGCCAATCCCGGGCGGGCGGCGCTCGAAGCGGCCCTCGCCCCGGCCGCTGTCGACTATCTTTATTTCGTGGCGGACGGCACGGGCGGCCACGCCTTCGCCCGCACGCTCGCCGAGCACAACCGCAACGTCGCCCGCTGGCGGCGGATCCGGGATTCCGCGGACCGGCCGGACGGCTGATCGGCCGGCACGATCGCGCCTTGGTAGAGGCTCGGAGCCGGGCTACAACGCGCCCGCGCTGCGCCCGGAGTGCCACGTCGATGCTCGAGCCCGCCGGTCCCCCGCGCCCCAAACGCCGCGGCTTGATGCTCGTCCTTTCTTCGCCTTCGGGGGCGGGCAAGACCTCGATCTCGCGCCGCGTGCTCGAGCTCGAGCCCGAGGTCACGATGTCGGTTTCGGTCACCACCCGGCCCAAGCGACCCGGGGAGCGCGACGGCATCGACTATCACTTCGTCGACGAGGCACGCTTCCGGGCGATGGTCGAGGCGGGTGAGCTGCTCGAACACGCGCTCGTCTACGGGCACCATTACGGCACGCCGCGCAAAGCCGTGGAGGAGGCTCTCGCCGCCGGCCGCGACGTGCTGTTCGACATCGACTGGCAGGGGGCCCAGCAGCTCCGCGAGGCGGCGGCCGACGACGTGGTCGGGGTGTTCATCCTCGCCCCCTCGCTCGAAGCGCTCGAGCAGCGCCTGCGCCGGCGCGCCCAGGACAGCGAGGAGGTGGTCCGCTACCGGCTCGCGCGGGTCGCCGCCGACGTCACGCATTGGGCCGAGTACGAGTACGTCATCATCAACGAAGAGCTCGAGGCGAGTGTGGCCGCGGTCCGCGCGATCCTCGCCGCCGAACGGCTGAAGCGGCGGCGTCAGCCCTTCCTCTCGGAGTTCGTGCAGCAATTCCGCGCCGCGCCGGCCGCCGCCGGCGCCTGATCGGCGCCTCCGGGGAGCAGCTCGGCGAGGCGGCGGAAGGTCTCGGGCGCGAGTTCTTCGGCGCGGGCCGTCGGCGGGACACCGAGCGCCTCGAGGACCCGCTCCGGATCGGGCCACAGGGCACAGAGGCTGCGGCGCAGCATCTGGCGGCGGCGGCCGAAGGCGGCAGCCGTGAGCCGCTCGACGCGGGCGAGCAGCTCGGCTCGCGGCCGGTCGGGGCGGGGGACCAGGCGGACGAGGCTCGAGCGGACCTTGGGCGGCGGCAGGAAGGCGCCGGGCTCGAGGTCGAACAGACGCTCGAC
>Ga0308415_1000290_pt1 | contig 21857 bp, 18 predicted proteins | sample HotsprSampleOS55_FD_203465 | JGI IMG/M metagenome (GOLD analysis project Ga0308415, IMG submission 203465) | Hot spring phototrophic mat microbial communities from Octopus Spring, Yellowstone National Park, Wyoming, United States - 20090730_OS55 ... | reverse complement strand
GATACATCTAGATCAGGTTGCGATGTCTTCACCACAACTCGCCCTCACGCCATTCGGCTGAAATTGGCGCACTCAGATTTAATGGTGGTGTTTTTGGAAGGCGAAGAATCATCACCTGCTCGTCAGCAGGTGATGATAATAGACCGTTTTCAGTCCTGATATATAATGGCCCACGCCAAAGCTCCCATCCAAGTCGCTCGTAGAAGGCAACATCGAACGGCGACAGTGCTGCTAATTCGTAGTCCTGAATCTCGTTGACGAGATATTTCATGATGGCTGTCGCAAAACCACGACGATGGTAGACAGGGTCTGTTGCCACCGCTTCAATGTAGGCAGTGTGCAGAAGAGGAGCATTGCCAACTTGCAGATAGCGGTTCACCCACAAGGCATGACTGACAAGAAGGCTATTGTAGTAGCCGAGCACATGGCTGGCGCCAACAAACGTATGAAACAACGGCGCAAGGTCCTCATTGTAAGCTTTGTTACAAAGAGCGATAATGTGGTTGCGCGCTGCTTCAGATAGGGAGGCACCCTGCACTACACGGATCGTCAACTGGTTATTCATGGCCTTGTATACTATCTACTCAAGCGCACTATCGTTGGCTGTGACACATCAGGTTCCCAAGGGAATGTCATACAACCTACTTCTATGCACATCGCAGATATTTGGTCTATCAACGCCAGGGCAATGTTTACCTTTCTACAGGCGCTTTTTTTGCTAAAGTTGCGCAGAATATGACAACCCGATACAATTGTATAGCACACCTCAAACCAATGCGCAACTGCGCTCATCAGACCTACCTCATTTTCTCACGGTGGAAAAGAAGGGGGCGAAGGCTGGGAAGACACTGAAAGGTAGCAAATGCTTAGACACACTCTAACAGTGGCCGACACCTGAACCAAATCATCACGAATCAGTGATACAAGTTGTTATCCGCTGCCTGCACTGCGCATTCGTTCAGCCACAGCCAGGATGCGTTGACCATACTCGGTGCCCGGCCACGCCCACCGACCATTAAGATCGGTGATCGTCACTGCCACACCACGAAGATGATCGGGCAACGGACGCCGCCAGAGTGCATAGTCGATCAGTTGCTGCTGATACGGCGTACCGGCGCCAGCAGGTAAAGCATAGGCAAGCAAACGACCCAGATGGGCCGGAATCGACTCATCAACCCACGAGGCAAAACTCAAACCCGCTCGCCAACGCTGGATCGTCTCATCCCAGGCCCAATCTGGACCAGGCGGTTGATCAGGTGGTGCTTCACGAGTTTCGCCAGTAACGCCAATTCCTGCCGGATTACGCCGTGGTCGTTGACACCACCACGAAGTCAAATGGCCTGTCTCGTGAGCACACTGGGCAATAGCCAGAAACCAGTCTAAACCGGCAGCTTCCCCAATTCTGGCATAGCCATTGACAATAACACCGACATCGTAAGGAGTGTATGCCGTACTGCGGGGCGCAAGCCAGGCAATCGCTGCTTCAACCGTACCGGTAGCGGGGCCGAGCAGGGTTCCAGGGAGCGGCGAATGAATGACCATAGGAAGATAGATCGAGTGCGTCTCTGGGGTTTGAGCGCGGACAACCGATCCACCTAGCGTAAGCAAGCCACACAAGAGGAGCGAACGTCTACTCAGGCGAGTGTTCATGGCGTTTCTTTCAGGAGAGTGCGAATGTCTTGCACATACACACTAGCCGCAGTTCCATACGGATAAACGATCCGTAACCGGCCATTTTGATCGATCAAATAACTCGCCGTACTGTGTTCAACTCCAGCGCTCCCGTGATGCTGATGACCACCACCATGACGGTAGGTCAGACCGTATTCTTTGCTGATCCGGCGGAGCGTGGCATCGTTGCCCTGCAACCCGATGAATCCTGCGCCGAAGGCTTGCAGATACGTTGCCAATACCTCTGGCGTATCGTAAACCGGATCAACACTGATCAGCACAAAATGTACCCGCTCGCCATCATCACCGAGCTCTTCCCGTACCCGCCGAAACTCGCTCAGCGTTATTGGACAATAGTCAGGACAGCGTGTGTACCCAAAGTAGAGCAACACCGGCTGACCACGCAAATCGCTTAACCGCAATTCACCGCCAGTACTGGCTGGTAAGCTGAAATCACTTAACACCGTTGGTGGATCGATGATCGTAGACGTTGAAACTGATGGTGTGTTCGTGAGCGTACATCCGCTCAACACAAGCAGACAGAGGATGAACCAGCGTTGCATAATATCACCGCACGACTAGTGGAGTAAAGGTGGTGAATAGCTGTTCAACCACCCGCAATCTTACCGGAACCGTCAAACGAAACGTCGATCCAGGCATTGTGAGCGTCACTCGACCCTCATAGAGACCGGTGTTCATTCCGCCTGGATCGATACTCAATCTCAATATACCACTCTCGGTCACACCTGTTAACCATGGTTCATTTGCTGTTACCTGCATCCCGGTTTGTGCACAGAGAGTCGTGATGGTCAGCGAGAACGGTTGGCTCTGACGTGACACAAGTATTGATCGAACAGGAGTCTCTATCGGCTGAGATGGTATGACGGGAATCTCACTGAAATCGGAAAAGGTTACACCGTTGGTATAGCGCACCCAAATCCCCTGACCGCGATAGTTACCGCCAAACACATCTAGGATGAACGGGTTCGTGATCGGTTGAGGCACCGAGAACAGGGTCACTGCATCAACAAATACCTCGGTTGAGCCACTACGCCAGAATTGAATGGTCAAAAATGGATCGCCTGCACGGTACACGAACGGCAATGCAAACTCTTGGTACTGATTGGCAGCCGTAAAGTCAACACCTCGCAGCACCAGTGGCCCATATTCGGTATCACCACTCTTTATCGATATGCGAGCTACCTGATTTGAACCAGTATTGTTCGCTACTTTCAGGCGAACATACGCCACCAGGGCAAGATTGTTTAACACCGTAGGCTGATACTCCCACACCCATGCAGACGACTCAAGGTCTGCCAAACCAAGGCGAAAGGCACTGCCGCCCCAGGCATCTGGATCGGTCACCCGTTCGCCAGCACCCCAAAGCAGACTAAACGTGGAGAAGGTATCGTCCACTAACCAACCCGGACTAAACTGTACCTGTGGTAATAACGGATGACTAAGATCGGTGAGCATTACCGTCGGCTGCCTATCACTGAGCGTAGCCGCCAGTTCAGGAATTGGTGGATCGGCGCCGAGATAAATAGTATCGCTGACCACCCGCGTTGCCCCAACAATATCGCGGGTTTTGACATAGACAGTACGCCAGCCTTGCCCGCCAGGAAGCTGGAAGCGCGTCTCTGTGGCAAACGGTTGCCAGGTGGCGTCAACGAAACATGGCTCGCTCGCGATCATCATCTCGGTAGCAGGGCGGGCACCGGTAAAGCTATTCTGGTTCGCAGTCTGATGAATATACAGGGCCACTTCAGGATTCAACGTATTGATCGCTTCATTCTCGATGATGACCGGCGCATAGGAGGCATCATTCCCAAAAAGCTGGGCGATATACCCACGCCCATCACTGGCACGACGGTAGTAGCCCAGTCCAATTTCACGATGCGCATCACTCAACAGATTGGCACGATGACCAGAACTGTTCAACCAGCCATTGATTGCATCCTGTGGCAACATATAACCGCAATACGCATTTTCGGTACCACTGCTTCCAAGGTAGCCAAAGCGTGGCGCTCGATCACTGGGCCACTGACCGTTCGTATCCTGATGGCCACAATACGGCGTTGGTCGATTCTCAACCGAATCCCAGGCAAACCAGCGTGAGGCATACGTCAGTTGGCGGTTCCAGCGCAGTGGTGGCTTTCTTTCTGCACGGCGAGCCAGATTACCGTAATACACTGTCAACGCCTCATCGTACAATAGCGCCGAGGTTTGGGTTGTCGGATCAAACGCGGTAGCAGTCGTCACTAGAACACTGCACAAGACGACGAGCAACCCGATGTTTCGGAACTGCAACATATGTTCATCCTCTTCGCTGGAACCGTACCGATTACCAGTATTGTGGTCTTCCAGCAGTGCTGATGTCAAGGTCTCGTCGCTGCTGGAGAAAAAAGAGGCAAGAGAACAGAGGCTCGCGAGAAAGAGGCTGTTTCGCAACTGTCCGCTGCACGGGCAGCGGCGCGCAGCATCCCGCGCCGGCAGTGGTCTACCGTTCTTGCCCCTTACCGTACAGGAGGGGGCGAGTTCCAAATCAGCCCTGAGCCTCCCCTTCCTCTCCCACAAGGGGAGAGGAAGGGGGCTAGGGGAAGATGAGGGGTTCCAGCCACACCCCGCACAACCTGGGCCAGCGGCCCGCGTACCATTTGACAACTCCTTAGCGATTTCGTATAATAACAAGGCATCAAGCGCCCAGGTGGCGGAATTGGCAGACGCGCTAGGTTGAGGGCCTAGTGAGCTAACCACGCTCGTAAGGGTTCAAGTCCCTTCCTGGGCACCAAACATTGGGGCGATTAGCTCAGCGGTAGAGCACCTCGTTTACACCGAGGGTGTCGGCGGTTCAAATCCGTCATCGCCCACCACAAAGTTGTATGGAGGCTTGCCAAGATAGCTCAGTTGGTAGAGCATCGCGCTGAAAACGCGAGGGTCGCCGGTTCGAGTCCGGCTCTTGGCACCACAATGCATGATGCCCACTCGAATGATCGAGTGGGCATTGTGGTTTTCAAGTCCTCTATTGTAACCAGATTACAACGTTTGTTGTGTACCATTCTGCCACAATTGCCCTTTAGTTGCATACGATAGAAAAGCAAGCGGCTTACCGAAGCGCGGAGGTGCTTATGCGTGTACCTGCATCTGTACGTCCAACCGGATCGTTGTTCGCCGATCCCCGTATCCGTTGGGGAGGCGGCTTGATGGGAGCAGTCTGGCTCATCGGTATTCTCGGCGGGATCACGGGCTTGACGGAATGGCCTGCACTCGTGCTTTACGTTATCGGCGGACTGGGAGTCGCCGTTATCTTAGGACGAACCCAAGGCTGGGCAACGCTAGGAGTAACGAAAGCCAACCTGCGTGCAGCAACGCTTTGGGGTGGCGGGATTGGTGTCGGGCTGATGCTCCTCGACTGGATTAACACCTTTTTCTACTATCGCGGTGGTGGTGCACCGATGGAAGCCATGGAGACGATTCTAGTTGGAATGGGCTTCCTGTACCTCTTCCCAGTGCTGGTACTGGCCGAGGAACTTCTCTGGCGTGGTGTGCTACTGTTCGGTCTGCGCGACTCAGGTCTGAATGTCCATCTGACAGTTGGATTGACAACGCTGTTTTACGCACTGAACCATCTGTTTGTAGCGCCGGTCCCACTGTTTGAACGTTGGTTGATGGTGGGAATGGCACTTCCCATTGGTGTTATCGGCGGCTATCTGGTGCTGCGCACCCGTAATGTTTGGGCAGCAGTATGGTTGCACGGGTTGAGTCTGGTGGCAATGGTCGCTGACATCTTTATCATTCCAGGACTGGCACGCGGATAACTCGGTCTGGTTAGAGCGATGGTAGTACGATGACCATGTGATATATCCACATTTTGTGGATATATGTGGATACAGGCCCAATATCTAGTATTCGGTTGTTTTTGGAAGGCGTGAGAGATAGGGATGGCTTCCTAACCTAGCTTGCACGGAGGCATACATCTTGCCGTTTCGCCGATCGTCATTGCTGCCTCCTGGCGCGGGGCGGCGTCTAGGCCGAAGACCGGACGTCCGCCTCGTTTCTATGTTTGTCGGTTTAGTCGGCCAGAGCAACGATCTAAGCACTCCGCGCACCCACAACCTAGCACATCAAGGAACAGTTTCGATCCCTCATCAAGCCTGGGAAATGAGTCAAGATTGGAGACTACAGCAAATGTGCAGTATGCACGCAGGTCGTTTCATCTTCCACATCCTGCTTTTCTCAATCTGCAATATTGTGCTATGCGTTTGGTGCAACGGAAACGATTGACAGTTTGCCGCTCCCCCGCGCTTGCCGGAATGCTGATTCGAGCCGATCATGTGAGAAGGGATTCCGGTAATCGTCGTACAGATATTGCTCACATCAATATGGCAGTCGTGTTATAAAATGTGTTATAAAATATTCCCTACGAATCTTCAGCAAGACCTAGACGTATCGAATGTATCTTTATCAGGTTGCCGGGGTTCGTAGGCTGTTGACCATCATCCGAAGGGGCGCTGACAGATACATTGACGGTGGGTTTTGGTAATGAACTACTATTTGAGTGCACTGCAAAAACTCACCACGGAGCACACAGAGTACACAGAGCGTATAAGGTTTATGAATAAAAGGATAATTTTTGACCATTGGGCGCATGGAAGAAAAATATTCACAACCCTATGTTCGATGAAAGATAAAATTATCTTTAGTCTCTGCGATCTCCGTGGTCTCTGTGGTGGAAAGATCACCTTTTTGCAGTAGAGTCACTATTTCTTTTGATAACACCATGCGTCGTATTACATTTATCAAAGGTTATTGGAATGAACACCGTTGAAGAGAAGATCCGTGCGTTGCCAGAAGATGGATGCACGAATCACAGAGATGAGAAGTGATGACAAATCACACTATTTAAGATACCTGGTTTTGGGAATAACGGATGAAGAAGGCGAACTAATCGACATATATCAAAATAAAGGTCGTTTTCTTTATGCTTATGCAGGTGATCTCCTAGAATAAGCGACATTCCTTTGCTTCAGGGAAAGATACCCTGAGGTGAAACGTATTCAGATAGTGAACACACTTGGCAGACGACCACGGCAATTTGAGATAGATTGTGTCATAGGTCAAAATGCAATTGAAATCAAGTGGCGCGATACAACAACAGATGGGGATCATATCACAAAAGAGCATACAAGAATACAAGTTATTCGAGGTCACGGCTTCAAACCAATCAGGATCATGTTTTACTACCCTAATCGAAACCAGGCAATAAGAATACAAGAAACCATCAAAGCCGTATATCAGGGTGTAGGGGGAGAATACTACACAGGAGATGATGCGTGGGAATACGTAAGATCCCAGACGGGCATTGATCTGAAGAATATTCTCCTTCGGATAGCAGAGGAAAACTGATAACAGAAATGACAATACTTTGTGGAGATTGTAGAGAAATATTGAAGAAACCGGATGACACAAGCGTCGATCTTGTGTGCATAGATCCACCCTTTTTTACCAAAAAACCCACTCGCTCACTGCACAAGATCACATAACAGAACGAACAAGGTTAGAAGACAGCTCACAACTTTTTAATTGGACAGATGATAATATATTGGTGATTGACGCCTATGATCTCATTATCAACTCATGGCTTGAAAAGCAAGAACGCCGTGATAAGCCAGAACAATAGATGCCAGGTCCGAATCTCATAGACATATGGTACCAGACGATTTTTGCCTGTATCTATACAAGCAGAGTATGTTTCAGACACATTCCGACACCTGCCTCCCTACCTTTCATATTCCAGTAGTAGCCTCCCTATCAGGCAGCCACATCACGACGGAAGATGACGCGCAATGAAGAGTCTTCAAAAAAGGCATCTTGCGCCCGTAGACGGGCCAGCGATTGTGGCAACACAATTCGGTGGCGATGCCAGCCCACCGAGATAAGCAATTCATCATCACTCTGCGCTAAATGCACCTGATCCTCAGAGGCAAACGGCAGCGGGACGATCAGATCGTAGCCATAGGCGGTCTTCTCGACCCGTTGCGTCGGTCCTTGGTAGAGAAAAGTGGTCGGATCGCGATCAGCGAAGAGATGGTCGGCTAATTCATTGAGGAGTTCGGTACCGACGATCTCTTGAGAAAAATGGGGAGCCCGCAGGATGGGCAACGGCTCGAACATCTCTTCAACGAGGGGCGCATATTGCTGCTGCATCGCACGCCATTGCGCAAAATGGGCATCAACGTCGGGAGGTAAAATCCGATTGACAATAATTGCATCAACTGCATAGCCAAACAAACTGAGGTAAGTCAGTGAGCGCTGGGCCTCGCGAATCACCATTTTTTCCAGATTCATAACAATGCGAGCCGTGCAAATCTGGTGATTCGTCAACAACTGACGAACATCGATCAGGGCATCAATAGCCTGTTGGGCCGAGGCCAGCACGTCGTCGTCGGCAATCGGCATGTCGGTGACTCGTCGTGCAACAGGTCGCACCACACGGAGCAGCGCACGGGCGATCGGGAAGAGACGGGCGATCCACCAGCGCATCACATCAGGGAGTGACAACAAACGCAGTGTTTCACCGGTTGGCGCTGCATCAACGACGATGACATCGTACTTCCCTTCGTCGTAATGACGCTTGATCTGGAGTAGGCTAAAGAGTTCTTCAGTACCGGGAATAACCGACAACTCCCCCTGGGCAATCGTCTCTACTCCCTGCCACGCCAGCAGATCGGCCAAATAGCGTGATACGGTCCCCCAGCTTGATTCAAGCTCATGAAGGGCATTGATCTCTTGCGCCCACAAATTAGGTGCTACCTGAAGCGGCTCTGCCCGCAGATCGACACCGAGCGAGTCGCCTAACGAGTGAGCTGCATCAGTCGAAAGTACAATTGTTCGATACCCCAGTTGGGCGCAGCGGAGGGCGCTTGCCGCTGCGACACTGGTTTTACCAACGCCGCCCTTGCCGGTGTAGAAGAGGATTCGCATACTCGACCGTTCATTCTAGGCAACTTTGCTTTATCATAGCGTTAGATTGTCTTTTATGCAAATGGTTATCAGGCCCACCCGAGATCATCGGGCTTATCGCCCGATTTCCGCACATCATCTTCATCCTTCTTCCCACTCAGCTCTTCTTCAAGCATCTGATCAACCATCTCATCCCAATCTTCACCAGCGTCTTCACCCAACTCTTTGCCCAGGCGCTTGGCCCAACGGGCAATCGAACGAGGATCACTCTCGTCCAAACCCATGAAATTTGACGGGTCGGCCAGTGACTCGAGACGTTCATCCTCGGACTTGAGAGTAGCGAAACGCGAGATTGCACGTCGCACTTCGGTATTCCCGCAACGAGGGCAGACTAAGCCGGGTGGATCGCTAAATCCACGTACCAGTTTTTGGAACTGACCATTGCAGGCTGGACAGAAGTATTCATAAATCGGCATGGCAACCCTCTATCAGATGTCACGAATAATGTCCTCGACTAGTGGTAACGATGGTGGTGGTTCATCATGAATAGTATAGGCAAAACGGATACGTTCAGCAATCTGCTCGACATCGACCTGACGGGCTGCGTGAATCGTCAGTAATGGCTCACCGGCGGCGACCTTATCACCGACTTTAGCGTGTAACACCAACCCAACCGCGTGATCGATAATATCTTCTTTACGCGACCGCCCACCGCCCAACGCATTCACAGCCAGACCCAAGACCTGGCCATCAATCGCAGAGACAAAACCGCTACGTGGAGCCGGAAACGCCACCTGCACTGGGGCAGTAGGCAGATGTTCGGGTTCATCGATCACCGATGGATCACCACCCTGGTTAATAACCATCGCTCGAAACTTCTCCCAGGCCGCGCCACTTTGCAGGGCTTCAATGAGCACCGCACGTGCAGCATCAATATCATCGCGCAAACCGGCCATGCGCACCAACTCACTCCCCAGTACCAGTGATAGTTCGACCAAATCGGATGGGCCAGAACCACGCAGTGCAGCGATGGCTTCCCGTACCTCCAGCGCATTCCCTATCGCAAAACCGAGCGGCTGCTGCATACTGCTGAGAACAGCAGTCACTTTCCGTCCGGCCTGACGCCCAATCGCAACCATCGTTCGTGCCAACTGCCGGGCATCGGCGAGCGTCTGCATGAATGCTCCGCGCCCATATTTTACGTCAAGCACAATACAATCCGCACCGGAAGCCAGTTTTTTGCTCATCACGCTGGCAGCAATCAGCGGAATCGACTCAACTGTTGCGGTCACATCGCGTAAAGCGTAAAGTTTCTTATCGGCTGGTGCCAAATCACCGCTCTGCGCAGCCACCACCAATCCCAGTTCATGGACAGCACGTCGAAACTCTTCCGTACTCAGACTGGTACGAAAGCCAGGAATACTCTCAAGTTTGTCAATCGTGCCACCACTAAAACCGAGACCACGACCACTCATCTTTGCCACCGGCAAGCCAACCGCGGCTACCAAAGGCGCTACAACCAGTGTTGTTTTATCACCAACCCCACCCGTTGAATGTTTATCAACGGTCAATGGGGCAATATCATGCAGATCGAGCATATCGCCACTACGGGCCATCGCGATAGTCAAATCGGCTGTCTCGCGGTCATCCATTCCCCGCAGCACAATAGCCATTGCAAGCGCAGCCATCTGATAATCGGGAATATCACCGGCCGTGTAATGTTTGACCACCCACTCGATTTCAGCGGTGGTCAAAGGGCGGCCATCGCGCTTAGCCGCAATTATTTCCACCATTCGCATGACTACTCTTCCTTTCTGCATCCTGGCCCAGTTTGTTAACCGGAGCGTAACTCTTGCATCACCAGCGGTAAGAGCGGTAACAAATCACCGGCAATCACGCCGGCATCGCCAAAAGTGGCGCGTGCTCGTGCGCCAGCCGCCCCGTGCAGATAGACACCCAACGTTGCAGCCGCGAATGGTGGACAACCCTGTGCGATCAAACCGGCAATCACCCCAGCCAATACATCACCCGATCCAGCGGTTGCCAATGCCGGATTCGCCCCATCGTGAATCACTGTTCGACCATCAGGTGACGCAATCACCGTAGTCGCTCCTTTTAGCACAACTGTTTGCCGCCAGTGCTGTGCCGCTTCTGCTGCCGTCTGTACCAAATCAACAGGTAGCTCAGCGACACCCAACAGACGACGCATCTCACCGGGATGCGGAGTAAGCACACAACGTTCGGGCGGTAAGCGTTCAAACCATTTCGGCGCACCGGCAAGAATATTCAAGCCATCGGCGTCGATCACAGTGTGCGGCAATTCAACCGTCTGCGGCGTCGATTCCAAGGTCGTTTCACCAATGGCGACAAAGCCGACTCGTGTTCGGCTGCGGGCCTGATCAAGTCCAAACAAACGTAATACCAACTTGCGGGTGACTTCAGCCTGTCCTAATCCTGGACCGATCAGCAATGCCTGGTAACGGGACAAATGTTCGGCTAGATCGTCGATTGCAGCCGGGCCAATAGCTCCCCAATCACCTTCGGCGACCGGTAAGAGTGTGATTTCTGGAGGTAAGGTTGCCAGCGACAGCACCGTGCGACCGGTAGCCAGAGTCACCAAACCGGCGCCAGCGCGTTGGGCGGCTGCGCATGCCAAAACCGCTGCACCGGGATAATTAATGGAACCGGCCAACACCAGGACCTTACCGAATATACCCTTATGGGCATCAGCCGGACGGGGTGGCAATAAGGCACGTGCATGCGAAGTAGTTAACAATTCGCTCATCGTCAGTGCTCGATCGAGTGCAGATAATCCGATAGGAGCCACAACAATCTTGCCCGCAAACCCACGACCGGGCCAGAGCAATAATCCACGCTTCATCAAACCGGTAGCCACAGTCAGATCGGCTCGAATAGCAACGGTAGGTATCTGTCCATCATCGGCGGCTACCCCGCTCGGTAGATCGATAGCCACTACCCGCAACTCAGGACGGCGAGTACGTGCGGCATTCACTGCCTTAATAATCGTTGCCAGATCGTTCGTTGGCGGTCTCCCGCCGGTCCCTAATAGACCATCAATCACAACAGCCGCCGTCGCCAGCGCCGAAGCAAGCTGAGAACCATCAGAATCGGCAGTCGAATATAGCTCAGGAATATTGCGGGCACGACAGGCCAGGAGATTATCATCTGCACCAGTTCTGCGCCAGATATACAGAACAACCCTAACCCCTGCATCAGCCAGATGGCGTGCCGCAACTAACGCATCGCCACCGTTATTGCCAGGACCGACAAAGACTAATACGTGTCGATCAGCCGGCAATGCAACATGTTGACGCACTGCCAGAGCGACACCGGCGCCAGCCTGTTCCATCAACGCAGCCCACGTCGTCCCCTGAGCAACAGCAGCCTCTTCTGCAGCCCGCATCTGACCGGCAGTTACGACAAATGGCAACGTCACTTCACTCATAGCCTCAACCTGCCCAACCGACTACACTAGCTACGGCCAGTTCATGCGTATGCGACAAGCTTACGACCAACGCTCGAATACCCAACGCGGAAGCAGTTTCAGCGGCCACCCCCGACAGCCGCAGCAGAGGGCGACCGGTAGCATCACGTATCACTTCGATTTCCTGAAACCCTGCACGTGGTTGATCGGTAACGGCCAACGCCCCCAGACCGCGCAAACCGATCCCTAACGCTTTGGCGCAGGCCTCTTTGGCTGCCCAGCGCGCTGCTAATGCTTCATAACGGATTCCTTCTGCTGCGGCGGTACAATCAGCCTGTTCAATCGACGTATACACTCTGAGCAAAAATCGTTGACCGTAGCGCATCACCACCCGACGAATGCGCGCTACCTCTACCAGATCGACCCCGTGATACAGCATACACCAACCTATTGCGTTCCTACCAGCGAAACTTCAGCCACCCGCGAATCATAATCGTGACCGTTGGCATAGATCTCTACACTACGCAGATAGCGATAATCGGGTAACCAATTCTCATCACGTAAATTCACTTGAAATCGGCTCCAGGTCGAGGGTTCTACTCGCTGGTAAAAGACCCCGTCAGCTCGTACCCGTAGCGCATCGTCACTAGTAGCGGTGTATATGCACACCACCCGTTCCTCATCAGGATCGGTCGGACTGCTACGCCGGGCAACAATACGGATCATAATTGGACACTCGGTTCCTCGATCACCGGCTGCTGGTAACGATTGATAGTCCACCCGTGCCCATAGAGAGAAGACGAGAGAGCGAAACTCGGATACATCAATCCCAGCGCCATGCACCCCCAACGCTTGACGAATGCTCGTTACAAACCCGTTGGTCTGACCACCCATACGGTAAAACCAGGCCGCAGTACGAAAATCTTCAATCGGGCAAACGAGCGTACTATTCGGTGGACGACAAATCTGCGCCAACCGAAAGAAGCCACGTTCGGGGAGCGGCAAATTTGGTGTACCAGAAACCTGCCACGTTGTCGAGCGCGGGAGAGTCGGATCATCGGTGCGAGTAGTGTTATTGTACTCAATTTCGGAAAAGCGCGAAAAACCACCGTCACGGATCAATTCCCAGCGCGCCGGTACCGGCAAGCCGGGCATTCCTGCCGGATCAACCTCAACCCGCTGACCAGCCATCAGGTGGATTGGTTGACCAACCATACCTGTCACGATAGCCTGACCACTGCGTACCGCCACATCGGCGACTAGAGCAGGACGACCATCACTACGCATCACACGTCGCTCTGGTGGATACAATCCGATACTATAGCTACCGCCGGGCAACAGTACAACCTGAGCATCGCCAATCGTAACCCTGATATCCACCTTGTGAAAGGGCTGATCAGCACGCACATCGTAGCGCACATAACCGTTGAGCTGCTCGATAGCAACTTCCAGCGTACTACTATGCCAGCGCGTCGTGCGGAGTGATGTCAGACGCACCTCTGTTCCTGCCCAGAGATCGAGCTGACTCCCCTCAAACAGCCGTAACGAAGCCACCTGACCATAACCAGCATTGGGCAGCGTGCGCACTGTGTCACCTTCACTCAACGGTTGTTGATCACGCACACCCTGAAAAATGGTACGGCCAGCTGGTTGCCAGACAATGCTCTCGCTCACGCTGCGCACCACCAGCGTTGCAGTCTGCGTATCAGTCGCTGTCAAATACCACTGCCAGACGCTGAAAATCACCCAGGTACTGAGAGCCAGAAACAAACCAAAAAAGACGAAAAGGGTAAGCCAGGCAATCCGCAAGGTGCGGCGCTGAGCAGCTAATCGATCATCTGCAAATACCATCGATGTCTTCATACCAGCAATTATACTCGAAGGAATAAAGCTTGCGAGAAGGGGGTGATCTAGTAGGAGTTTTCAACGTCTTCACCCTGCCTGACAATGGTGAAGTGAAGAAAGACTGAACAGAAAGGTGGGCACAAACCTGTCCGCAGCACGTGCAGCAGCGCACAGCGTCCTCGTCTTTGCACGTCGATAATGCCCGTCTCCGCGTTGGTGGGGGCGGGTTCTCAACCCGTCCGCATTGTGAGCGCTGACGACGGGCATAGGTTTTACCGCGGCCACCGCACCACGCGGGCCGGAGGCCCCGCACCCAGCACACCTGTATGGGTCGAGAATGGTTATTCGCTCAGGCAGGACTTTCATCGGTGTCGCGTCGGCCAAAGCAGAGAATTCTAAAAACCCCTATCCTTACCTCGTCACTACTTGACACTACACTATCTATAATGCTATCATCACAAATGAAAAACGATCTTCGGGGCAGGGTGAAATTCCCGATCGGTGGTATAGCCCACGAGCGTGTTGAGAGGCACGCATGATCCGGTGAAACTCCGGGGCCGACGGTTACAGTCCGGATGTAAAGAAGATCCAGATATGGTGAATCAGGGCAATGGCGTGCGGTACGCCTTGGCCTTGTCTGCATCAGCGGCAGCACAACCATCTGTCGCGGTTACGTATCTGTACCCCGAAGAGCGTTCGCTCGGCGGGGTTTTTCATTGCCCGCCGCGAAAGGAGTTGTTGAGATGCAACAAACACTACCAATGCCAACCGTATCGCCGCGGGCGAAGATCTTTCGGCACTTCGAGCGGCCTGCTCTTGGCCTGCCGGTAACACTCATGATTCTGCTGCTACTCTGGCAAGCTGGCGTAACGTTTAGTGGCTATCCGGCCTTTATTCTTCCTTCCCCAACCCTGGTTGCCGGACGCTTCTGGCAGGCGCTGAGTAGTGGGATACTCTGGCAACATACCTCGGCGACCCTGAGCGCTGCCCTTGGCGGGTTTGCGCTGGCACTCATCATCGCCGTCGTACTCGGCTACACACTGGCGCATATACGCTGGCTCGAACAGGCTCTGGCACCGGTATTGGCCGCCAGTCAGGCAATTCCGGTGGTGGCGGTGGCACCGCTGATCATCCTCTGGTTCGGCACCGGCCTGACCTCTAAAGTATTGGTCGCTGCTCTGATCACCTTCCTGCCAATCCTGATCGGTACTATTGTGGCGATCCGCAGTATTCCACGCGAACTGATTGAAATGGCCTACATCAGCGGCGCTAATCGCTGGCAATTACTACGCTACGTCGAAGTGCCACTGGCGCTCCCCGTACTCTTCGGCGGTATACGCACCGGTCTGTCGCTGGCAACCACCGGTGCCGTCGTTGGGGAATTCGTCGCCGGACGGGTCGGTCTGGGGGCGTTGATCAATATTGCCCGTGGTCTGTTTGATACACCACTGATTTTTGTAGCACTGATCATGCTAGCTCTGATCACATTGACACTATATGTCCTGGCGGGTTTACTAGAACGAGTATTGGTTCGTTGGGAAGCATAGATATCGATCTCTTTTTGAGGCTGTTTTTAGGGAGGAATGTTTTCATGAAAAGGCAGTTCTTTTTGTTCCTCGTAATACTCGCAGTGATGTTAAGTTCTTGCGGAACATCCACTCCGACAACAGCGCCAACAACGGCCCCAACTGCGGCATCTGCACCGCAGGCACAACCAACGCTGCGCCGTGTTACACTGGCGATGTCGTACATTCCCAATGTACAATTCGCGCCTTATTATGTGGCAGCCGCTAAAGGATACTACGCTGCGGAAGGTATTGAAGTCACCTTTGACTACAACTTCGAGAACGATGTGTCGCAACGGGCAGCAACATGGCCGGCAAGCGGGGTTGAATTTGCCACCACCAGCGGCACCTCTGTTTTGCTGGCACGTCAGCAGGGATTACCGATTAAAACGGTGATGTCCCTCTACCAGCGGTTCCCGATTGCCTTCTTCGCCAAAGCCAACGTGCCTTTGCAGAGCGTCAACGATCTGCGAGGTCAGACCATTGGTATTCCGGGTCGGTTTGGCGAGAGTTTCTACGCCTTGCTTGCCGCTCTATACGCCGGGAAAATGACAGAGGCAGACGTGGTGGTGCAAGAGATCGGTTTTACGCAGACGGCTGCGATCATGGAAGATAAAGTGCCGATAGCGACCGGCTATGCGATGAACGAGCCGGTACAATTGCGCGAGCAGGGCATAGCCGTAAACGTCTTACTGGCCGCCGATGTCTTCAATCTGCCCGCCAACGGTATTGCCGTCAGCGAGGCATTGATTCAGCAAGAACCCGAGCTTGTGCGCGGCTTCGTGCGGGCCAGTTTGCGCGGATTAGCTGATACCCTGGCGAACCCTGATGAAGCCTTTACGCTAAGTTTGCAATTTATTCCTGAAGCGAAACTCGGTAATCCTGATCTTCAGCGCAAGGTGCTGATCGAGAGTCTACCGTTCTGGCAGAGCGACATGACGTCTCAGTATGGCCTGGGCTACACTGATGGGCAACTCTGGGCGCGCACCGAAGAATTTATGCGCGCTGCGGGTCTCTTGTCGGCACCGGTTGATGTGCAGAAGGCGTTTACGAATGAGTTTGTGCCCGGCGGATCGTACTGATCCGAGCAAAGAAGTGACGCTTAGAGAGGCGCCCTGTTCGTGCGCCTCTTTCGTTTATGAACGAAGAACTTGCCGAGAATGGTGCAGAAGTGGTACATTATGGTGTACATGTCTGGAGAAAACAGCGTCTCCAAACGAACTTCTCTGCTTTACGTTAAATAAACGCGGGGCAACTGATATTGTTCCCGGTAAACCGCCATCCGTACCTGAAAGAATGGTGCTCTGAGATGGCTTTAGGCAACCTTCTGGCCGGTGGGATTTTGGGATGAGCAACGGACAGCAGAAAGACCTAGCCGTGCTGGTCGCAGATTTGGATATGGAACACGCTATACGCGAATTGTTCGCCCAACCCATTCATCGAACATCCAAAGTAATCCAATGAAGAAATGGATAAAGAACAGTTTTTGGCCGTCCTGCAAACTGAGGTCGCGACATTCAATTCGGCAGTCTCTACATCGAACGGCGATTGGATTATTAAGGGATTCATTGACATATATAAAAACATCTACACTATTTCGGTGGATACAAAAGTTATCTCAAAAATTATGGAACTTTTGTTGTTTCCCGAACTTGCCCGATTTGCTGAAAAGTACGGCTTGAAAATGATATTGTCAGAACAACAGAACTTTTATCCAGACATGAGCTTTGTTGATAACGAAGATCATCGTTTTGCACTCGACTTGAAGAGTACCTATAGAATTGATAGTGATCGCGTGAATGGTATGACACTTGGTACCTTTACTGGGTATTTCCGAGAAAGGAACAGTACAAAAAACATCACCTTTCCTTACGGTTCTTACAGTGGCCATTTTGTTCTTGGGGTCATTTATTCAAAGACAGATGGCTTGATTGACGAACGTAGAAGATATAATTTTGATGAACTTGAACGTATCACATCTGTCATCAGAGACTTTCAATTCTTTGCTCAGGAGAAGTATCGCATTGCGTCTGACCGCCCTGGTAGTGGAAACACCAAGAATATTGGCTCAGTAACAGAGATTGATAAGCTTGTGCGCGGCTCGGGTCCGTTTGCGTCACTAGGGGAACATGTTTTCGATGATTACTGGATGTATTATTTAACCAAAGATATGGCTAGAGCGGTGGAACTCAAGCGGCCTCCTTACACTAACCTCCGCAGTTATCTAAAATACAAAGGATTAGCCAAGTGATTGTTCAAGGCTTGCCACGGGCTACAAAATATGTAATCGTCCCCCCGATCAAATGTCAGGGGATTAAGACTAGGCTTGTTCAATTTATTTTGAGTAATATTTCTTGGCATGGAAAAGGCCGATGGATCGAGCCATTTTTGGGATCAGGTGTAGTTTTGTTTAATGTTCAGCCAGAACGTGCCTTAGTAAATGACATTAATCCTCATATTATCAGACTGTACCAGATGATTTACAATGGGAGCTTATCTTCTGAAGAAGTAAGAGCATACCTGACGGCAGAAGGTAAAAAACTGTTATTAGAGGGAGAGGATTATTATTATCTGGTCAGGGAGCGTTTCAACAAAACTGGCAACCCTTTGGATTTTATTTTTCTCAATAGATCATGTTTCAATGGAGTTATGCGCTTTAACAGCAAAGGTGAATTCAATGTCCCGTTTTGCCGTAAGTCAGATCGTTTTCGTCAGGCATACGTAACCAAGATAGTCAATCAAATTTCCAAAATACAGAAAATCATGCGGGGTAAGGATTGGGAATTCCGCATTGGAGATTGGCGAGAATGTCTCGAGAATGTAACAGCAGATGATTTTGTTTATCTTGACCCGCCATATATAGGCAGACATACAGATTACTATCAGCAATGGACAGAAAATGATGCGGCAGAATTGGCCAAGATTGCTCAAAAATTACCTTGTGGTTTTGCATTATCTATGTGGAAAGAAAACAAGTATCGCCTGAATGAACATCTTGGTCGTTACTGGGATGGATTGGTGGAACGAACGTTTACACATTTTTATCACGTAGGCTCAACGGAAAATCTTAGAAACGCAATGGAAGAAGCATTGTTGATAAAACCCGGTTACGAAACACTACCTGTCGAAACCACAATATCAGCTAAACCAATCCAACTGGTACTTACCTTGCACGAACAAGCAGACTAACACGTACCTGCCCTGACGCCGCTCGGCTGCATTGTTGAAGCGCAAGCCGTTAGGACGTTCTCACGCGCCGGGAATACTTACCTTTCTCGTCATGTTTGAGTAGCGCTCACCCCCGCCCAAGCCGCACGCTCAACCCGGTGTAGCGTCGTTCAACTTCTGTCGTGGCAACCGCTGTCGCAACCGCTCGCCGATCCCCGACAATCACGACTAACTGACGAGCACGGGTGACTGCCGTGTAGAGCAGATTGCGCTGTAATAATGGCTGATGGGCAAGCAGGAGCGGAATAACCACGACCGGGTATTCGCTTCCTTGACTTTTGTGAACACTGAGCGCATACGCAAGGGCGAGGTCATCAAGATCGAGGCCACTGTAGCGTATCGTGCGGCCATCCTCGAAGCGCACGACAACGGTCTGTTCTTCGACCTTGATCGCAATCACTTCACCAACATCGCCATTGTAGACATCACGGTCATAATCGTTGCGTTGCTGGATCACTCGATCACCTACTCGAAAAGTGGTCCCGCCGCTGTGGTATTCGGCGACCCCAGGACGAGGCGGATTGAGAGCGGCCTGAAGCGCTGTATTGAGCGCAGCAACCCCGGCCACGCCTTTATGAGTAGGACTGAGAACCTGAATATCACGGCGCGGATCAAAACCAAAGCGACGGGGAATTCGTTCAACTACGAGTTCGACCGTCAGGGCCGCACAACGTTCCGGTGTGTCAGCAGCAAAAAAGTAGAAGTCGTCATGCGCTCCCCACTCAGGCAAATGACCTTCATTGATCCGGCGGGCATTGGCAGCAATCCCACTACCGGCAGCTTGACGAAAGATTGCGTCAAGATGCACCTGCGGCACGATACCACTCTCGATCAGATCGCCAAGAACGCGACCAGGGCCGACACTCGGTAATTGATCGGCGTCACCAACGATAACGAGGTGTGCACCGACAGGCAGCGCTTTCAGAAGCTGATTCGCCAGCACAATATCAAGCATACTCGCTTCATCGATCACTAACAGATCGCAGTCGAGCGGGTTATCGGCGTTGCGCCGGAATTCGCCATTAGGACCGTATTCAAGCAAGCGATGGATTGTGCGTGCTTCGATGCCGGTCGCCTCACTCAACCGCCGTGCTGCCCGTCCAGTTGGAGCGGCCAGCAGCGGACGATAGCCACGAGCACGCAAGAGCATAACTAGGGCGCGCAAGCTGGTGGTTTTGCCGGTGCCCGGCCCACCGGTAAGTAGCATAACCGATGTTGTTAGGGCAGTACGCACCGCATTGCGCTGCTGCGCACTAAGGTTCATGCCGTAACGCCTGGTCAGATGGGCAAAGACGAGTTCCCAGCGACTGGGCGCATAGTGGTCGGCCATGGATGAACGCTGCTGGAGAAGGCGGCGGACTGCATTCGCTACCCCAATTTCGGCGAAGGCGAGTGGCGGCAAGTAAATCGGGTACTGATCGGGATCAACAGCAGTGACAACCGAATCGCGCCAGAGCTGATTGGTCGCTACCATCTGCGCACCGACATCGGAGACCGCAGCCTTTGCAACAGAGAGGAGACTGGACGCACGTTCAATCAGCTTGACCATCGGTAGATAACAGTGACCATCATTCGAGGCCTGACCTAGAGCATACCGTAAACCAGCAGCAATCCGGCGTGGATCATCGCGGGCAATGCCAAGACCAGCCGCAATGGCATCGGCAGTACGAAAACCTACACCGTCCACTTCATCGGCCAGCCGATACGGTTCCTGTTGCACCACACGCAAGGCATCATCGCCGTAATGCCGGTAGATACGCACAGCAACCCCTGTTGGCAGACCAAGGTCTTGCAGAAGCAGCATCACATCCTTAATGCGCTGCTGTGCCCGCCAGGCCTCGGCGATCAACGCTGCCTTTTTGCGACCCAGCCCTGGTACCTCGCAGAGTCGCTCAGGTTCACGATCTAGTACATCGAGTGTATATTTCCCGAACGTTTCGGTAATGCGCTTTGCAGTAGCCGGCCCAACACCTTTGATCAGGCCACTGCCCAGATACCGACGGATACCGTCAATCGTTGCCGGTAGACGGGTTCGATACCGCTGGACGTTAAACTGGCGACCATGGGTCGGATGATCACGCCATTCCCCTTCGAGAATGAGCTGTTCACCCGGTTGTACACCGATCAGATTCCCAACAATCGTCACCGTATGGCGCTTGCCGGTAGGGCGTAGTTGGGCCACAGTGTAGCCATTGGTTTCGCTCTGGAACGTAATCCGTTCGAGGGTGCCGTCAAGTTCGTGCATATCGCGTTAAGCTGTTCGAGTTGCTACCAGTGTTTATCCGGCATGCACAATTATATAGTTACTCTGCGCATCCAGGAGAAACTCCTTGTAATTACGCTTTGAAGGTGATACACACTCTCACAGCGAGGATAGAGGAGTGAGTGGTAGGGGCTGGCACCCAACCCGCCTGTAGCAGTGTCGGCGCATCGTGCTCTTCCTGCAGTGCGACCCCGTTCCCGCACCTGTAGGGGTAGGCTCAAAACCCACCCACAGCAATATCGTGTCCCAAAACAACTACCCGTTCCCACACCGATGGCGTTCTGATGAGACGTGAGCGGGTTCCACCGATACCACCAGACGCGGGCCAAAGGCCCGCGCTCCCAGGACAACGGAAACTGAAAATGTTGAAAGTCCCTAGCATAACAACCGTATTAACAAAGCCATCACAACGATGAGTCCACTGCAAAAACTCACCATGGAGCACGCAGAGCGTCCAAGATTTATGAATAAAAGGATAATTTTTGGCTATTGGGTGCATGTAAGAAAAAAATTTCACAACCCTATGTTCAATGAACGATAAAAAGTCTCTGCGATCTCCGTGGTCTCTGTGGTGAGAAGATAACCTTTTTGTAGTGAAGTCAACGATCTATATCTCTCGGATACCGCAATTACTCAACAGGAACGATATGCGGCGTCGGTTGGCCATGCAACACCGCTACCAGATTTTCGGCAGCCAGGGTTGCCATTCGCAAGCGGGTGGCAACGGTCGCACTGCCAATGTGTGGTGTGAGCACAACATTGGGCAGCGTCAGCAGCGGATGATCAGGAACAAGCGGTTCACGCTCGAAGACATCGAGACCAGCAGCCCATGGCCGACCGGCGCGTAAGGCGGCAACCAGTTCATCTTCGCGTACCA
>Ga0308415_1000288_pt1 | contig 22090 bp, 18 predicted proteins | sample HotsprSampleOS55_FD_203465 | JGI IMG/M metagenome (GOLD analysis project Ga0308415, IMG submission 203465) | Hot spring phototrophic mat microbial communities from Octopus Spring, Yellowstone National Park, Wyoming, United States - 20090730_OS55 ... | reverse complement strand
GGCGTTGTTGGGTCCGCTTGTGGTTGCGCCCGGAGCCCTTGCCCAAAATAGGTGACAGCGTAACCATGCATATCTATGACCCGTCCCAATGCCTGAAATCGCCCTAAATCCCCCCCCTTTCAACCCCATGTGGGAGAAGGGGGCAGGGGAGATGAGGGGTAAAAGCGCACCCGAATGCACCTCCGGCGCGCAGAGAGGCAGGAACGCCCGTGCACTCAGGGGGACTCCGCTCAACGGCGCGCCAATCGATGCTATAATAGAACATCGGTACGAGAAACGACGTGCAAACGGAGTGGAGCAACGTATGACCCCTGCCGAGCGCCGCGCTTTTGAGCGCCAGTTGCAGCAAGAGTTCCCCGGTCTCGAGTTGCATGCCTGGTATCGCCAGTACCGCAGCCTCAAAGCTGCGTATCCCGACGCCATTCTACTCTACCGTCTGGGCGATTTTTACGAGACGTTCGACGATGACGCCAAACTGGTTGCCGATCTGCTCGAAGTGACGTTGACCCACAAGGAATTCGCCAGCCAGAAGGGGCACGACCAGAAGCAGCGTTGCCCGATGGCAGGCATACCGTACCACGCGGTCGAAGGGTATGTGGCGCGGCTCGTCGGCGCGGGGTATCGCGTCGCCATCGCCGAGCAGATTACCGAGACCCCTTCCAGTCGCACCGATACACGCCCGCGATCGATCTTCGCCGCTGGCATCGAGCAGACGTCGCTCACCGGTAGCAACCGGATGGTCGAGCGCAAGGTGGTGCGTGTGATAACGCCCGGCACGATCATCGAAAGCGGCATGCTCCCTGCCGAGCGCAACAACTACCTTGCTGCCCTGATTGCCGATCACGGGCGGATCGGGCTGGCATACGCCGACCTGAGCACTGGTGAGTTCGCCGCCATCGAGTTCAGCGGTGAACGCGCAGCGCAACAGGCACAGGGAGAACTGACGCGCATCAATGCAGCCGAAATCCTGGTTCCCGACCGCGCTGACCTGCGTCTGCCCGGTCTTGAGCCGTCCAGCGCTCGCCTGGCGCAGGACCTGGAGTTCCTCACCCGCGAAGAACGCGAACTGCTCCTTCCGGGGGAGCGGGTGGCGCGGCGCGTTGAGCGCGAAAACAATGCGCGCTGGGCGCACGGGCGCGTGACAGCCTGGCCCGAACGACGCTGGGATCTGCGTAATGCGTACGATACGCTGCTCCACCAGTTTGGCATCCGTTCGCTCGCCGGTTTCGGCCTGGAAGACCGTCCACTGGCGATCCGCGCTGCTGGCGCTATCGTGCAGTATGCGCGCGAAACGCAGCAGGGAGCAGTCGCGAATCTGCGCTCGATCCGCGCCTATACTCCCGGCGACGCGATGTTCCTCGATCCGCAGACTCAGCGGAACCTCGAATTGCTGGAAGGCGCCAGCGGAACGACACGCGGCTCGTTGATCGGTGTGCTCGACCAGACGCGCACGCCAATGGGAGCGCGCCTGCTGCGCCGCTGGGTCTCGCAGCCGCTGTGCGATCTGAATCGGCTGCGCGCCCGTCACGATGCAGTGGAGCACTTCGTCGCCGATGCCATCCTGCGTGCGTCGGTGCGCGAAACCCTGCGACGAGTCGGCGACATGGAACGGGTCGTTAATCGGATCATTCATGGGATTGGGGTAGCAACGCCGCGCGATATGGCGCGTTTGCGCGATGCTTTGCGTGCGCTTCCTGAACTTGTTGCTGTGCTCGGCAATTGGACGCCGCCGCCAAGCGAGATCGATCTCACCGGTGTGCGCATTCCCCCGCCGTCCGCAGCGACCGATCCGGTATCGCTGCCGGAAAACGGCAATGAGCGCATCGAACCAAACCAGACGTCGGCGGTCAGTCTGCGGGCACAGCGTGAGGCGCGTCGGCGGGTGTCGGCGCGCTACGCCGATGATGACCTGTTTGGGGAAGAGGAGCAAAACGTACCGTCCGTCAGGTCGTCGAACCAACCTGCCAGAGCGCGACCTGTTGCAGACAACAAAGCCTCTCCGGTCGCAGCGTTCGTAGACGACAAGGCAACTGAAACACTAGCGCTCGATCCGTGCGCCGATATTCTGGCATTTCTGGAGACCGCAATAGATGACGAGCCGCCTGCGCTGCTTGGTGCGTCCAACTATCTGCGCGCAGGGGAGAACGGCGAGCCGCCGCGTCGCGTTATCCGCCCCGGTTTTGAACCGGAGATCGATCAGGTGGTGGCAGCAAGCCGTGATGCACAGCGATGGATCAGCGAACTTGAACCGAAAGAGCGCGAACGCACCGGGATCAAATCGCTGCGCGTCGATTATAATCGTGTCTTTGGTTATTACATCGAAGTGCCCAAAACCTACGCCGATCAGGTGCCGAAACACTACATCCGCAAGCAGACGCTGACAACCGGCGAACGCTACTTCACCGATGAACTCAAGCGCTACGAGGAGATAGTCGAGCAGGCACAGCAGCGTTTAATTGATCTCGAACGACGCGCTTTTGCGCGGATCTGCGATGTGGTGACCAGCGCTGGATCGCGGTTGTTGCGCACGGCGCGCATGATTGCAACGATCGATGTGTTTGCAGCGCTGGCGGAAGCGGCAGTGCGCGGCCGTTATGTGCGTCCGGAACTGTACGACGATACCCGTCTGCGGATCGTCGGCGGGCGGCATCCGGTCGTCGAGCAGACCCTTGATGAGATGTTCGTTCCGAACGATATCGAGATGGACACGGAGACGCGCCAGATCTGCCTGATCACCGGTCCCAATATGAGCGGCAAGAGTACGGTGTTGCGCCAAGTGGCGCTCATCGCCCTGATGGCGCAGATTGGGTCATTCGTGCCTGCCGATGCCGCCGAGATCGGTGTAATTGATCGCATTTTCACTCGCATTGGCGCCCAGGACGATATTGCTACCGGTCGTAGCACATTTATGGTCGAAATGACTGAGACTGCGGCGCTGCTGGCGCAGAGCACCCGCCGCAGTCTGATTATCCTGGACGAAGTCGGGCGCGGCACTAGCACCTACGATGGCATGGCAATCGCGCAGGCGGTCATTGAGTACATTCACAACGAGCCACGTCTTGGATGTCGCACCCTCTTCGCAACTCACTACCACGAACTGACCGACCTGGAACGCACCCTGCCGCGCCTCAAGAACTACCACATGGCGGCGACCGAGCAGGATGGGCGAGTGGTGTTTCTCCACGAACTGCGTCCCGGCGGCGCCGACCGCTCGTATGGCATTCACGTGGCAGAACTGGCGGGCATCCCTCAATCGGTCATTCGTCGGGCGAGTGAGTTGCTGGCGGAACTGGAACGGCGTGCGCCGCGCAGTGCGCCGTCGGTGGTTCCTGCACAGGGCGACGACTGCCGATCTGCGGGACATGCGTCATCGTCCGGCGCTGGCGCAGCGCATGGCGATCAGGGGCGCACGCTTCCCGATGGGCAACTCTCTCTCTTCGAGCTGGCGCCCGGACCGGTGATCGAGATGCTGCGCCGGATCGATATCAATCAGCTGACGCCGCTCGAGGCGCTCAATAAACTGCACGAACTGCAAAAACTGGCACGCGCTGGCGGCGGGTGATACAGGTCACCAGATGAATGGGATGATCTTCTTCACTCGCTTCTGGTAGTCGGCGTACTCCGGATATCGCTCGACCAGCCAGCGTTCCTCACGGCACGATTTGAGGTAGAGGAAGACTAGCAGCGTAACGCTCAATACCAGTGCGACAATGCTGCCACGCAGCAGCGACCAGCCGAATGCACCGATAATAATCCCGCTATAGATCGGGTGCCGCACAATGGCATATGCGCCATGCTGCACCAGTCTGCCATCGTCGCGCGGGCGAGGGAAAGGGGTCAGATTTGCGCCAAGATGGATCAACCCGGCGCCTGCCAGCATTGCGCCGCATCCACATAGCACAAAACCGACAACTGGTGCCCATCGCCCTAGAATCATCGACAGCGCCGGCATTCCTGGCAATTCCTGCGGCGCCACCACGAGTGCGAACAGCAGGCCAAACTGAGCGGTGACCCACCATCCGCCTCGTTCGATAAATGTTTGCATTATGATCTGCACCTTCTGTATCATGTCAGGCGTTGTCAGAACAGAACATACCCGTGATGGTCGCCAGTCTTCGTCCTTGATCGAACACGCTGCTGTACCAGCGCCAGGCGACTGCTAGCACGGAGAGACGCATGGATAGAGATACATATGCCAGCGCATTGGAGCGTGCTGTTATTGCTGATGAGCGCACCGCCGGACGGATCTTTATGCGCGGACGCGACCGCGCGGCGCTGCTCCATCGCCTCTCAACCAACGACATCGAACGACTGAAGCCGGGTGAAGGGACGCTGACCGTCCTCACAACTCCGATTGGGCGGATCATCGATCTGCTGACTGTTCACGCACTGGACGATGCGCTGCTGATCGTGACCAGTCCCGATCAGGGACCGCCAGTGTTCGGGCATTTGCGCCGCAATATCTTTTTCAATGACCAGGTGACCCTGGAAGCAGCCGGGCGCACCCACGCGCAAATGGCGCTGTACGGACCACAGGCGGCGTGCCTGATCGCAGAACTGACCGGCGCTGCCATTGACCTGCCACTCCATGGTATCACGACAACCGCCATTGCGGGGGTACGTCTGCTGATAGCGCGCCGCAAGCCGATTGGCGGTAACAGTTTTACGCTGTATATTCCGTCCGACGGGTATGATGCCGTCTATGCTGCGCTCCTTGCCGCTGGTGCAACGCCAATCGACGGTGACACGCTCGATGTGCTGCGGATCGAACAGGGATACGGCGCATTCGGGCGCGAGTTGAGTCAGGAGTACATTCCGCTGGAAACCGGCTTGCTGGACGCAGTCAGTTTCAGCAAAGGATGTTACGTCGGTCAGGAAATCATCGCGCGGATGGAGAGTCGCGGTCGTCTGGCGAAGCGCCTGTGTGGTCTCCGGTTGAGTCAACCGGTTGCCTCGCCCGCAAAACTGGTCTGTGACGGCAGAGATGCTGGTGATCTCACCAGTGCTGCGGTATCGCCACGGTTCGGTCCCATCGCGCTGGCATATGTGCGCACAATGTATGCTGAACCGGGAACGGTTGTCGGAGTTGAGGGGACTGAAGCGACTGGCAGGGTGATCGAACTGCCGTTTGCAGCGTAAACACTGAGACGCGTACATCCAGCAGTCTTATACTTCTTCACCGCGCAGACGACGCAGTTCGGCTTCCAGCGCGCGCAATCGCGCTTCGGCTTCGGCGCGGGCGCGGGCTTCAGCTTCGGCGCGCGCTTCGGCTTCGGCGGCGCGCGCTGCTTCGCGGCGCGCTTGCTCCTCGGCTTCGCGGCGCGCCCGGGCTTCGGCTTCAGCGCGTGCTTCAGCGTTCATCCACGCCTGCGCTTTCGCTTTGGCTTCCGCCAGCGCTTCGGCGACCCGCTCCTCTGCCTCGATCACTTGCGTGACCAGGTCGGCGTAGTCCCCCACTTGCCGCCCCTGCTCATCGAAACAGTACACCTCGCCGTCGCGCACCCCGATCCAGACCCGCAGCGGCGCCAGCCATAGCCACCCGCGCGCATCCGGCGTCATCGCGCGGTACGCTGCGCCTGCGCGCTCATACCCCAGCACCCGCACCGTCGGCGTCCCGCGCCGCTCGACGGCGTCGACAATCACGTAGTACGGCACGCCTGCCAGGTCATAGTGGTCAACCTTCTCATAGAGGTCGAAGCGGCGGGTTTCGGGGGAGGTCACTTCGACAATCAGGGTTGGGCGCACTCCCTCCTGCGCCACATCGAAGGTGCTCCAGTTGCGCACGGCGGCGACGCCGAAGATGACCATCAGGTCGGGACCGTGGGGGCGCAGGTCGGGGAGGTCCCAGGCGATGCGCACATCGCTGAGGACGACGGCGTCGGGGCGGTCAGCGACGCAGGCGAGGAAGACGTTGGCGAGGTAGCGGACGCGCCGCTGATGGTCGTAATTGCAGAGCACCTGGTCGCCCTCCTCAGGGTGCAGCAGGTCGATGAGGCGCAGGGGTACAAGTTCTTCGTCGAAGCAGCCGTCGCCGAGGGCGCGGCGCACGATGCGCCACCCGTAGCGGAAGGGGTCATCGGGCGGCGTGTCGGCGGCAGTGACAGGAGCTGGTTGTGATGCAGCAGTGGTCATAGTGTGTAATATAGCACGGGAGAAACGGGCGCGCAATGTACCCTGGTTATCGAGGTAACGCGGGCGTCAATGTGCGCTCTGTGTCTGCCGTCGTCAGTGCTGTTCACCGCGCAGACGACGCAGTTCGGCTTCCAGCGCGCGCAATCGCGCTTCGGCTTCGGCGCGGGCGCGGGCTTCAGCTTCGGCGCGCGCTTCGGCTTCGGCGCGGGCGCGGGCTTCAGCTTCGGCGCGCGCTTCGGCTTCAGCAGCACGTGCTTCAGCGTTCATCCACGCCTGCGCTTTCGCTTTGGCTTCCGCCAGCGCTTCGGCGACCCGCTCCTCTGCCTCGATCACTTGCGTGACCAGGTCGGCGTAGTCCCCCACTTGCCGCCCCTGCTCATCGAAACAGTACACCTCGCCGTCGCGCACCCCGATCCAGACCCGCAGCGGCGCCAGCCATAGCCACCCGCGCGCATCCGGCGTCATCGCGCGGTACGCTGCGCCTGCGCGCTCATACCCCAGCACCCGCACCGTCGGCGTCCCGCGCCGCTCGACGGCGTCGACAATCACGTAGTACGGCACGCCTGCCAGGTCATAGTGGTCAACCTTCTCATAGAGGTCGAAGCGGCGGGTTTCGGGGGAGGTCACTTCGACAATCAGGGTTGGGCGCACTCCCTCCTGCGCCACATCGAAGGTGCTCCAGTTGCGCACGGCGGCGACGCCGAAGATGACCATCAGGTCGGGACCGTGGGGGCGCAGGTCGGGGAGGTCCCAGGCGATGCGCACATCGCTGAGGACGACGGCGTCGGGGCGGTCAGCGACGCAGGCGAGGAAGACGTTGGCGAGGTAGCGGACGCGCCGCTGATGGTCGTAATTGCAGAGCACCTGGTCGCCCTCCTCAGGGTGCAGCAGGTCGATGAGGCGCAGGGGTACAAGTTCTTCGTCGAAGCAGCCGTCGCCGAGGGCGCGGCGCACGATGCGCCACCCGTAGCGGAAGGGGTCATCGGGCGGCGTGTCGGCGGCGGGAGTTGGTCTGGTCGTTGCGGTTGTCATAGTTTCAGTATACCATACCCCCTGGGAGGTCCGGCAAGCCCCTAATCACATTATCGGTTTTGGCCACTGAGAAGCCAGACACCCCCTCTCCAGCTATGCTGAAGAGGGAGGCGAAAGGGGTGAGAAAAAAGTTGCCGGGATGCAACCGTCGTCAATCACGCCGCCTCAGCATCAGCTAGCGTCGGAACGCGGGCGATCAGCAGGCGGTCATCAAGCCGGAACATAGTGAGAATGCCTAGGATCTGAACCGCTGCCAGTGGCAGCAACAGTGCAAAGTAGGCAGGCGAGAACTTTGTCACCAAACCATTCTGCACCAGACCGACGTGCAGGAAGAACATCCCAAAGACGAACAATCCCACTGCCGGACAGATCAGTCCATAGCTGGCCGAGCTGCGCTCCGAACCAAACAGATAGGTGCGGAAGTATCCTACCCGCCGCAGCACTGACAGTCCGAACACTCCGGGTCAGTATCTGCATGCTGAAAAAGGCCGCCGTAATCAACAACCGGTGCGGCGCTTCGATGTGCAGATCGAAGCCATTGTGCAGACCGTGGCTGATGCGAAGGAGCGCAATTCCGATCAGGGTCAACAACAGGATCGGCAACCACAGGCTTGGCGACGCCTCAACCGCCAGACCCTGGCTCAACATCGCTCGTGCGCCCAGCACCAGCAGGATCAGCGCCACCACCACCGCCGCACTGGTGAAGAAGATTGATCTCAGGGATCGACAAGCCGATCGTGAGCTTCACGGCGCTCATTGCGGCTGGCGCCGCCAGACCGACGCCAACCATTGCGAAGGCGAAGGCGGCCAGCAACTGGGTGAAATTGTTGTTGTGCGTGCAGTCGAAGTGACCATTCGCCAGCGCTCGCCCAAAAATGTCGCTAAATGTGCGCAGCGCAAGAACGCCCACCGCAACGAATGCCGTCATTGAGAGCGGGAAGAGATATTCGACAGTGTTCCAGAGACCGGGCACAAAGAGTACACCGTTGACAAAGAGAACGTTGATCGTCATTGCCAGTGTCAGGGGTAATGCCATCAGCGTTACTGCGCCGTTGGTATCGCGCAGTTGCCGATAGGCGCTGCTCTGGCGGAAACGAGTGAACTCATTCAGGTTCCACACAAGCGATTGGAAGTGACGCACGGTGAAGAGCGCTACACCCAACAGTGCGACCGGCACGAGCCCCTGCCCTATTAGATCCAACGCACCCCAGAATGCTGCGATGCTGTCAAAGGTGACAATCGGAGTCTTCGGATGTGGAACGAGGAAATTGAGCCAGATGAAGAATGAAATCGCCATGCCGCCATTGCCTAACGCTGCCAGGAAATAGGTCGGCATATACTGATCACCTGTGGCGCGCAACCCCATCAAACGACCGATCAACTGAACTCATGAGCGTTTGACCTCATTTGTTCATAGAATGTCATCCTTTTGCCCATAAGATGCAAAACACCAGGCGGGGATTACAACTCTTATACCTTCTTCAACCTGAAAGAGAAAACAAAATCTGGAGGGCGTATCACCCTCCAGACCTTGCTCTCCTGCCTATGATCAATCCTTGGGCATTGTCTTAAGCGCCAGGTATGCCGGGCGCGGGCTCCAGTCGTCGTTGATGACGCCATAACTTGCCTGTTCGTGCAGTTCATTGCCCTGCGCCCGCCAGGGAACAGCGAAATTGAGTTGCCACAGGAACATGCCGGTCATCCAGGGGGCATAGTTGGTGCGCGCCATCTGATAGGCGCGCACGATATACTGCGCCTGCTTCTCGAACGAGATCTGGTTGCCAAAGCCGTACCCCGGCGTATTGTTGCGCGTCGCCCATCCGAATTCCGTTACCCACATTGGCATATCACCCAGTCCCGACTGCACCATCAGCGCGCGCACATCCTCGACGCGACGGAAGTAGAACTCGCGGCTGTTCGTCCATCCCGGTCCTGGTCCCGGATTGTCGGGCCAGAAGGTGTCAGGCGGGTTGGCGGCACCGCCGGGGTGCACGCCAACGATATCGACATTGGCGCGGAATCGGGGATCGGCAAACATCTGGCGCAGGAAGACCAGGTCGCTAACTGCGATGGTTGGCACGTTCGTCTTAGTGCTCGACGGAGCGCCCGACACAATGAGCGCTGCCGGATCGTTCGCTTTGATCGCCTGTGACGCATGTACCAGCATATCCATGTAGAACGATGCATTCGGCACACGTCCGCCATTTTCAACTGCCAGGTTCTGCTCATTCCAGTCTCATACGCCTGCACTTTGCCGCGATAGCGTTTCGCCATCTCGCCCATGTGAAATAGGCAAATGTGCCAAAATGCTCGCGCGACGGCAGTCCGTTCCTTCCATTGGGGGTCGCCCAGGATGGCACAGCAAACATGCTCAAGAGCACCTTTACTCCTTCGCGATGACAGTCTTCCACAATATTGTCGAGTTCGCCCCAGTAGATCGCCCCGGAACGGTCGTGCAAGTCCATCCAGCGCACCTACTGACGCACCCAGCCGAAGCCGCTCTCCTTTACCAGACGCAGAACGCGCGGGCGATCCTGCCACGATGTCGATCCGTGCCCGTACAGGATGACATTGTAACCGTAAGCAAAGGTGCTCGATGGAGCGGGTGACGGTTGATCCGGCGCGACAGCGCCAGGGTTGAACGCCGGATTCCCCTGGTGGTGCGCATCGCGGTATTCGTTGCCGAGCAGACCAAGCAGAATGCGATAACGCGGGTCGGGTTCGTTGGGGTGCCACTCCATCCGCTGGCGCTCAAAGTGTTGCACCCAGTACACATTGCTGTCCGCCTGGTTTACTTCCTGGAACTGTTCGGAGATCGGGCGCCCAAACACCGCAAGACCGCCATTGTTGAGCCAAAAGGTGCGGAACGGCGCTGGCGAGTTGCGTAGCGTATGGCGCGTCACTTCATCCCACGTGCCATCGCGTGGGTCGGGAACCAGCTGGAATGGCGGTTCATTCTCGCGCCCTTTGATGATTTGCGTCCCCAGCAGGCGTCCCGGGATATAGTAGGGGGTGCCATAGTTCTCTGGATGCTCCTCCAGGACTGCTCGCTCAAAGTACTGAACACGGTAATACCCGCCGGGGTTGGTGAAACTCTCTTCGATAAACGGCGCCGAAATCGGATAGCCAAGCACAAAGAGCGCGTTGGGAGTCCGTTCCCAGAAGGAGAGAAACGAATTGACGGCAGTGTGCCCGGTTTCGGGAAACAAACGCACTTTGAACGGCGGCTTTGGTTGGAGGCACTTCACTCCGGGCTGCGCGCTGCCGCCGTCGCGCGCAGCGGCACGATCATGGCACTAGCGAGCATAATCAGGACTGCCAGTGATAGCCATTGTTTGAAACGCATAGACCTTCTCCGTCTATCTCTGCCACCGGTCAACGATGCAGCGTCTGCTGTTCTTGCATCCCGTGCTAGGCATTCCTGTGGAGAGAAGCGCGCCGTTCGCCTTTTTCAGGTGTCGCGCCCCTTCTCTCCAGGTCCAATACACGTTCTAATCCTTTGGCATCCGTTGCAGGGCAAGGTATGCCGGGCGCGGACTCCAGTCGCCATTGAGGATGCCGAACGATGCCTGTTCGTGGAGCGGGTTGCCTGCGCGCTGCGTCCACGGTATGGCGAAGTTCAGGTTCCACAGGAACATCGCTCCCATCCACGGTGCATATTCGCGCCGCCCAATCTGGAACGCTCGCACGATCCATTCTGCCTGCTGCTCAAACGAAATCTGGTTGCCGAATTCGTACCCCGGCGTATTGTTGCGCGTCGCCCAACCGAACTCCGTAATCCACATCTGCCGGTCGCCGAGACCGTACTGCAACGCCAGCGCCCGGTAATCCTCAACGCGGCGGAAGTAAAACTCGCGACTGGTCACAAAGTTTGGTCCAGGACCGGGACGGTCAGGCCACATGCTGTCGGGAGGGTTCGATGTGCCACCGGCGTGTACACCGATCGCATCGACAACCTCGCGGAAGCGTGGGTCGGCGAACATCTGTCGAAAGAATGCCAGGTCGCTAATGGCGATATTCGGGTTGTTCGTCTCAGTGGCCGCTGGCGGACCCGATACGACAATCGCATAGGGGTCATTCGCCTTGATCGCCCGCGCACCGGCGACCAGCACATCCATGTAGAGCGCTGCCGAGGCAACCCGTCCGCCGTTCTCGACCGCCAGGTTCTGTTCGTTCCAGATCTGATACGCGCCGACTCTGCCGCGGTAGCGTTTTGCCATTTCTCCCATAAAATAGGCGAATTGACCGATGTTGGCACGGTTGGGCAACCCGTTGCGTCCATTGTCAGTTGCCCAACTAGGAGCAGCGACGACACTGATGAACAGTTTAACGCCCATGTCATTCGCATCGCGCACAATGTCATCGAGCTCTGCCCAGTAGATTGCACCCGAACGGTCATGCAGATCCATCCAGCGTACCTGCTGGCGCACCCAGCCAAAGCCGCTGTTCTTGACCAGTTGCAGCACACGCTTGCGGTCCTGCCATGGTTCGCGATCCTGGTAGAGATGCACATTGTAGCCGTAGATGAACGGGCGCGGCAGCGAGCGTGCATCATCGCGGGGTGCAGGGGTGAATGCCGGATTGTTGCGATGATTGGCGTCGCGGTATTCATTGCCAAGCAGACCGAGCAGAATGCGATAGCGCGGGTTAGGCTCGTCAGGGTGCCACTCCATACGCTGACGCTCGAAGTATTGCACCCAGTACGTTTTGCCATCTGCCTTGTTCACTTCCTGGAACTGTTCGGAGATCGGGCGACCAAAGACCGCCAGCCCGCCGTTGTTGAGCCAGAAGGTACGGAACGGCGCTGGCGAGTTGCGCAGCGTATGGCGAGTCACACTATCCCACGTGCCGTCGCGCGGATCGGGAACTGGCTGGAACGGTGGTTCGTTCTCGCGCCCTTTTGCCAGTTGCGTTCCCAGCAATCGCCCCAGAATATAGTAAGGCGTGCCATAGTTTTGCGGATGCTCCTCGAGGATCGCGCGCTCGAAGTACTGGACGCGGTAATACTCGCCAGGATTGGTGAAACTTTCCTCAATAAAGGGTCGAGAGATCGGATAGCCCAGCACGAAGAGCGCATTGGGCGTATTCCGCCAGAAAAGCTCGAACGAATTGACGGAAGAGTGACCAGTCTGTGGATAGTACTGGGCGAGATAGGGCGGATAGGTGTCGGGGACTTCAGCCGGGCTACGCGCTGCGGCGCGACTCTGGCGGGGTGCAACGACGATGCCAGCGATGATGGCGATCAGCATCAACAGCGACAGGAGACGGGGGATGGCGGTCTTCATTTGCTGGAACATGGCTCTCCTCTACACTCACACGATTTCAACCGGTCGCTATCCGCAAGTATAGCGGGAGCGACTGATGGATTCCTGACACACTCCTGAGGTGGAAATTACCGATCCATGACTCTTGACGGCAGCGTTCCTCAGCGGGGCAATTCTTCCAGCATGATCCGTATGGTCTGTATGGCGTTGTCACGCCAGATCTCAATCTCGGCCTCTTCGCCAACCTGATGTCGTGCCAGCACACGCAGCAACGGATGGGCTTCATCGATGCGCTGACCGCCGAGTGATAACAGGATATCACCCGGCTGCACGCCAGCCTGCGCCAGCGCTGATCCACGCTTGACTGCCTGAATAAAGAGGCCGTAATCGACTGGCAGGTTGTACCATGCCGCCAGACGTGGCGTAATCGGTACGAATTCGATCGGCAGGTATGGACGCGCCACCCTGCCGCGTGTTATCAATTGATCGGCGACATAGCGCACAGTGTTACTAGGAATAGCAAACCCGATCCCTTCCGCCTGTTCGGCGCCGCCACGTATGATTGCCGTGTTGATCCCAATCACCTCGCCATCCAGGTTCAACAACGGACCGCCAGAGTTGCCGCGGTTGATAGTTGCGTCCGTCTGGATCAGGTCGTCTAGCACGACATCGCGGGTTTGCAGCGAGCGTCCAAGCCCACTGACCACACCAACCGTTACCGAGTTGCGCAGATCGCCCAGGGCGCTACCGATGGCAACCACCCAATCGCCTGCCTGGACTGCGTCAGAGTTTCCCAGTCGCGCCGTGGGATAGGTATCGCCTTCGATCTTGATCAGTGCCAGATCGCTGAACGGGTAGTCGCTCCCGATCAATTGCGCCGGGCGCTGTCGTCCGTCGGCAAGAATGACGTACAACTGCCGCGCGCCTTCAACAACATGGTGGTTGGTGATAATGTACCCGCGTGGGTCGATAATCACCCCCGAACCACGTGCTGGCGGCGGCTGGAATGTGCCGAAGAAACCAATCTGCGGTGGTAACTGCGACACCACCGTTACCACCGATGGTCCTGTCTCGCGCGCAATACGCGCAGGTGCAGTGCGCACCGAGTCGTTCGTTGCAGCGGTCGGCGGTGATAAAGATGGGAGCAGAGTAGAAGGCGGTGTGGCTGGTACCGGCGTCTGCGTCGTTTGATCGGCAATCGGACGCGCAACAAAGAACCAGATCAACGCGCCGCCGACAAGCGCGCCAACAATGCCGCTCGTCAGGCTCAATCCGCCAAGAAGCGCATAGATCACGCAGGGGGAACGTTTCTCGCTGGAGCGGTTTTCCATGATGCTGTGTGGCACACGTATCGATCCAAACCAGGGTACCGTTCCTGCGCCCACAAACCCGGAAATTTACAGAAGGAAGTTCGGATCGACAAGAGAGACGTTGTATCGCAACGCTCCTGCCTTCTCAGATACGCAGAACAAGGTCGCATTTGAGGTGCGACACCGTTCCTTGACAGCGGTATTGTAGAAGAGAGCTGCCGATGCGTCAAGTGCTACGACGGGGGATGACTGGAGACTGGATCGACAACTGGGGCAGGCGAGGGATGACCGGCGACCGGATCGGCAACCGATGCAGGGGCAGCAGGAGGGACTAATGGAGATGCCTCGTCGGTTGGAAGCATGATCGCTGTGCGCCTGGCGCGCTCATAGAAGAACTGGGTGATTGAGGCGATCACGCCAGCGACCGGGATGCCAAACAGAACGCCCCAGCCCCCGGCGACTGTTCCACCGAGAAGCAGTGCTGCAAAGACGAGCAGTGGATGCAACCCGATTGCCTGCCCGACTAGACGCGGCATGACGATATTGAACTGCACCTGCTGAACGATGAGCAGCGTTAGCAACAGCCATCCTAACCGATCAGGCGCAAGCAGAATGGCGAAAAGTGCTGGCGGGATCAGCGCGAAAAACCCTCCTACCAGCGGAATGAACACAAGTATGGCAGCGACGACGCTGGCAAGCGCAATATCGCCAAGACCGAACATCGCCATCACAATCGCGTTTGCGATCCCATACAACAGTGAGTTCACAAACTGTGCGCGCATAAACCCGCCAAACACGCGGTCGATAACTGCAAAAAGGTTATCAACTTCATCTTGCCAGGATCGGGGCAGGACAGCCACGAAACTCTTGCCCATGCGTGGACCGTCGAGTGTGATGTAGAAACTGAGGATCAGCACTAGAAAAATATTGAATAGGACGGTAGCAATGCTGCCAGCAATGCCGAGCGACTGCTGGAGCATTGCACTGCCAAAACCTGTCAGTTGCTGTGCGATTGCTTCAGGTTGCACAATTGCGGTGAGATCGCCGCGAAACCCGAAGCGTTCTAGACTTTCATCCAGTCGCCTGATCCAGCGGGCGATCGATTCGACCGTTGTCGGCACCGATCCCGTCAGTGTAGTCAGTTGCTGGGTGATGGTCGGCACGAACGACAAGATCACTACAATCAGCGCAGCGAACAGCGCCAGGTAGATCAGCGCCACCGAAAGCATGCGCGAGAGGTGGCGCGGAGGTTGAGGAACCCGGCGGGCACGGATTGTAATCGGTGGGAGATCGATCGCCGTCAGGCGTGACACCAGTGGCTGCAGGACGACAGCGATCAACCAGGCAAGGGCAAAAAGGAGGAGCGGTGTAGCAAAAAAACTAACGACAACTACCGCACGCTCGAATAGAAAAACCGCAGCGCAAATGATCAGCAGCCACAATGCTACTGTTGCGAGTCGTCCAGATAGCATGGTCCTATTATACCATCAGAGACAAGTTGGGACGGTGGACGTTGAAGGTTGAACCCCTAACCCCTGGCAGCCTCTAGCCCCTGTAAATCCACTTCCGCCAGCGCCGTATAGCGTGGTCCTTCGGGACGCAGATCGCTGCGGAACAGCACCACGCGCTGAAGATTCCACATATGGTTGGAAGAGAGTTTCAGAGAGCGGAGCGCAGCGCCAAGCCGCTGCTGCTGTTCCGCCGACGCCTCGCGGCGCACTCGTCCCAGGGTCAGGTGCGGACGGAACGGACGCGGGTCGGCGGGGAACCCGAGGTCGGGCAACCGACGCGCCAGTGCATCATACCACGAGCGTAGGTGCGCTTCGCCTTCCGCCAAACCAACCCAGATAACCTGTGGTTGTTGCAGATTGGGGAAGGCACCGGGAGCGCCGAGCCGGATGTGTGCCGCATGTTGCCCGGCGAACGACAGCATCAGTGTTGTCTTCAGATCCGCAATCTGATTGTCTCGAACATCCCCCAAAAACCAGAGGGTAAGGTGCATTGCTTCAGGTTTCACCCAGCGCACCGGCGGTTGATCGCGCTTAAGCCGCGTTTGCAAACTTGCCAGTTCCTCGCGAAGCGTGTCGGGCAGTTCAACAGCAATGAAGAGACGGTATGTCGCCATATTCATTGTACTAACAGGGACATTGAGGCATTGAGGTGTTGATCGGAAAAGACCTCAAGGATGAGGCATTCCTTTCGCCTTGCGCCTCATCCCCTCTGCCACTCTCAGTTCTCGATTTCTGGTTCTCGGTTCCTGGTTCTCGGTTCTCGGTTCCTGGTTCTCGGTTCCTGGTTTTAGGTTCTTAGTGATTGGTTCTCGGTTCTCCCCTACCGCGGTGTCATATTTGCGCGACTTAGGAACGTCTGACTGTCGAACGGCTCCTCGCCTTCGGGCGGGCGGGCGCGTATATACGATCCATCGGGCATCAGAATGCGTGCGCGCGACGTATCCCGCAAATACACATCGAGTAGTTGACGAATCTCCGCTTTCAAAGGCTCAGACTCGATAGGGAACAGCGTCTCAACGCGACGGTCAAGATTGCGTTCCATCAGGTCGGCGCTGCCGAGATAGATATCTGGATTGCCATTATTCGCAAAGTAATAGATGCGACTGTGCTCAAGGAAACGCCCGACGATACTTCGCACAGAGATGCGTTCACTCAAGCCTGGCACTCCAGGACGCAGGCAGCAGATGCCGCGCGCGATCAACTCAATAGTCACGCCTGCCTGAGAAGCCCGATAGAGCAGATCGATAATTTTTTTATCGACGATTGCGTTGCATTTGAAAATCAGATGCCCCTGCCGTCCTGCCTGCGCATGGGCAATCTCGCGTTCAATCAACGCTTCGAGACATTCGCGCATACTCACTGGTGCGACAATCAGTTTGCGGTAGTGCCGCTGACGTGAGAAGCCAGTGAGATGGTTGAACAGTTCCGCCACATCGGCAGCAATATCGGGGCGCGCCGTCAATAAGCCAAGGTCAGTATAGATGCGGGCAGTGGTTGCATTATAGTTTCCGGTGCCGAGGTGGACATAGCGGCGCAAGCCGTCGTGCTCGCGGCGAACGATCAGTGCTAGTTTAGCATGCGTTTTCAACCCGACTAACCCATACACAACGTGCACACCGGCGCGTTCGAGTTGTTTTGCCCAGATGATATTGTTCTCCTCGTCGAAGCGCGCCTTCAACTCAACCAGCACAGTTACCTGCTTATCCTGCTCACGCGCGTGCATGAGCGCCTTCACGATTGGCGAATTCGACCCGACGCGGTAGAGTGTCTGCTTGATCGCCAGCACATTCGGGTCCTCGGCGGCAGCCTGGATTAGCGATACCAGCAGCTGAAAGGAGTGAAATGGATGGTGCAGCAGAATATCTTGCTGACGAATAGCAGCGAAGATTTCCTCGCTGCTGCGCGCGTTATGCAACGGCGCTGGCGATATCGGGTAGAACGGCGGATCTTTCAGGTCGGGACGATCAATGTTCGTCAACTGCATCAGATCCGACAGACCAAGCGGACCGCGCATCTCATACACGTCGTCAGGGGTCAGTTTCAGATTAGTGAGCAACAGATTGCGCACCCGTTCTGGCGTTGAGTGCTGCACCTGAAGGCGCACAACGGCGCCGAATCGTCGCTGACGCACTCCTTCTTCAATCACACGCAGCAGATCGTCTGCCTCCTCTTCCTCAATTTCCATATCGGCGTTGCGCGTAATGCGGAACAGATAGCATTCGACGATCTCCTCGCCGGGGAAGAGCGATGCGACATTGGCAGTAATAATCTGTTCAAGCCAGGTGAAGCAATAGCGTCGTTCCGGTGGAATATCGTCCGGAGAATCGCACGGACCGCCTTCGATTGGCACTAGGCGTGGCAGCACTGCTGGCACCTTAACGCGTGCAAAGAGTTCGCCCTCATCTGGATCGTGGATCACTACTGCAAGATTCAGGCTCAGGTTCGAAATATGCGGGAATGGATGTGCTGGATCGATTGCTAGCGGCGTCAGCACCGGAAACACTTCACGCTCGAAGTACTCAGTACATGCTGCACGTTGCGCTGGCGTCAGTTCATGGTAGTCGAGCACATGAATGCCTTGCTCACGCAACTTTGGCTTGATGTCGTCAAGCCAGCAGGACCGATGCTGCTCAATAAGTGGAATAACGGCACGGCGAATAGCATGCAATTGCTCAGATGGGGTCAATCCGTCCGGTGAGCGAGTGGTGACGCGTGCAGCGATCTGTCGCTTCAAGCCCGCGACACGGATCATAAAGAACTCATCCAGGTTGGTGCTGAAGATCGAAAGGAACTTCACGCGCTCCAGCAGCGGGTGGCGTTCGTCCATCGCTTCTTCCAGCACCCGGCGGTTGAATTCGAGCCAGCTAAGTTCACGATTGAAGTATAGCGAAGCAGCGCTCAGATGTGCCATATCACTCTCAATTGTCTCAAAAGCAATACTCGTCATTGTAACATCCTTGTTACATATACTTACTTCTCGGCGTATACGCAATCGTCTCGATTTACCATTGGGCGTTGGGTTTTGATGGTCCAGTCCGGCAGTATGGCGCGTTGTTCGAGGCATGCAGTGTTGTCAGTATACCATCGTGGGTAGCAAGGGCGCAACTGAGAGATTATATTATAAAGTTGCAGAATACGCCATAACAGGGCACGTTCCCTGCAGGGCAGGTAAAGGCGATCCCTTCGCTTGCTCTGCTTCCCTGTGACCCCGTGATCCCTGGTTGCGCAGGATGCTGATTCGTGGTATATTAGCAATGTACAGAACGTGACTCTGTAGCTCAGCGGATTAGAGCGCTTCCCTGCGGAGGAAGAGGTCGGGCGTTCGAATCGCCCCAGAGTCGCCACCGTAAACAAGGGCGGCTGTGCCGGCTGGCGAGCCGCCTTTTATCTAGCCTTTGAGGTGGGGAGGTGACGGAGTGGTTGAACGTGCTCGTCTCGAAAACGAGTTGGGTCTGAAAGCCCACGTGGGTTCGAATCCCACCCTCCCCGCCAAGAACAGAGAACCGAGAACTGAAAACTAAGAGTTGAGAGCCGAGAACTGGATCATAGGTTGGGGGTTCGCTTAAGCCTGTAACTCATTTCCCGCATAATCTTCAACCCTCAACCTCTACTTCATTCAACCTTCAACCCCCCTGCTGCGCTCGGAGCAGGTGTCCAACGGTTCTACCCTATAACCTTCAAACCTCCACGCTACGCCCAGAACATGCCTTCCACTATTCGCGTACACCCTTCAACATACAATCTTGTAACCTCTCCCCCTATCCTTCAACTGTTGTAGTCGACAGGCGCGTGGGTTGTGCGCCGGTGCGCGGCAGCACCAGCAATGCAATGCTCAACCCGCCGGTGAGCGCAACCGTTAACCACATAATGAAATCGAACGTCACGTGGCTCGACAGCGGTGGGTGATACCCCAACCCGTAATCGACGCCAAGTGCCAGGACAAACCAGCCAATGACGGTGAGCCGCTGCAGGAACGATACATCGCCCAGGCGCGTAGTGAACAGTATCCCCTCGCACAGTAAACCAATATGGGTGACGAATAGTACCATCTCGAACGGATCGATCACGCCTGACCCCGTCCACTGACGCAACCAGAATACCAGTGTCCAGATGCCGTAGTGTGTGCATGCGAACGCTGTCAGCGTATAGAAGAGAGTCCAGCGTCGTCCTGCGCGCATGCCGAAGAGCGCAATTGTGCCAAGAAACGCTGCGAGTGGGCAATCGGGAATAAAGGGCCATGCCCATAGTGGCGATGCCGCCAGCATTGGACCATACCAGATCGCGGCACCCCATATCGCACCGATCAGGTTGGCGATAACGCAACTCCAGAAGATAACAGGGGTGCGCAGGATGAATTCGAAGAGTATGTGTGCCAGGCGGATCATAATCACCCCTTTGCTGAGAAGTCAGACGCCCAGGCCCGATGAAGATTAGAAGTAACTACTAAACTGTTACCATTTTACCAAAGTGGTGAAAACTACCCCCATGCCTGATCAGATATCAATGACAGCCTCTTTACTCCAATGGCTTAAGCATTCTGGCAACAGCGGCAAGAAGTCTCCAAGCGGAAGAGCGCATTTGGATGAGGAGAAAACTCGCTTACAGGCGGAAATGACTCGTCTGCAAAAAGGGCATGCTCTAGTGAAGCATGCCGAATGGCGTCGTCGCTCGCAGATGGACAGCACCACCAGCCATCAACCGCCTGGCAGTGGTGGTACAGCACGCAACGGGCGCAACCTGCGCTGTTGAAAGAAACACGTATCTCTGATGGGCAGAACGGGCACAAAGGCAGAACCTTGCGGGCAGTGGCGAAGCAGGATTCGAGAGACGTGCGCATACTAGTGCAGAGTCGAGGGTGCAGGTGGGACTTTCGTAAGGAAGCGCAGTAGTGGGTGGTGAGCACACGGCAGGAGTGCGATGTGCCAGAGCCAAAAAGTCTGGAGGCAGCCGAGGTTCAGATCGGGGGCGTGGCATGTTGCGGATATCGCTGGCAAGAGGATGTCCGCCTTTAGCAACGGCGCATATCCCGGACGGATCAAGATGCGCGCTGATAACAAAGCGCTCCGTAGATTGCATGATATGATGCCGCTGGAGTACATCGGTACGCTGTTTGCCGACCTGGGCAGGTATGCGTTGAACCGTTCCTCAGCCCGTTTCCTTACTCGCAGGGTACGTACGCAGAATTATACTCTCAATCTTCATCAGCCCCGCAGTCACACTGTTCAGCATACCGGATCTTTCACAAGGGACACATTGTTTCGCTCTGCTAACGCCATTATCGATAGTCATCGGACCTTATCGCTAGATGGGAACCTGGAGAAACGCTAGAATGGCCAGCGCCATGAACAGAAACCATGCGATGCCGATCACACTGCCAATCCATGCCAGTATTTTCCCCTTTCTGTTGCCAACTCCCTGCTTGATCTGTCGAAGCGCAAGGACACCCGTCGCCACCGCTGCAATCATGCCCAGGTTGCGCAACGGTATGAGCAGGGAGTCAGTGATAATGATGGTCATATCATTGGGCACAGGTTGCAGGTGGAACAGCCAGAGCAGAAGCGCCGTGCTGATCAGAGCAAGGAGTCCGCTCGAAAAACTGACGATCGCCAGCGCGTTGGTTTTTGCTGGACTGCTCATTGCGAACCGCTTCTTTCCATCAAAATTGCCGCGTAGAGCATCAGGGAGCGGGGTTTGGATGTTCCTGTGCGACGTCGGGGTGCAGGACGATTATCCCTGCGCTTCTCCCGCAAGCGCTGCGAGTTCGCGTGTTGACGGCGCCGCCTCCTCGCGGAAACGCGCTGCGCTAATCCGCGGTAGCAGCATCAGTGATATGACCATGGCAACTGCCTGCAACAAGAAGACAACGACGTAGCCGAGCATGCGACTGTCGAGCAGGTTGGTCAGTGCATCACGGGTGAAGCCGCTCAGCACTGTGCCCAGTAGCCGCGCCATTGAGTTGGCCACTCCCCATGCTCCCACAAATGCACCAATATGACCGGGGATTGTCATGTCGAGCATCAGTGACAGGTTGGCAGCCGTCGAAACGCCGCTGCCGAACCCAAATATGATCAGGCTGGGAACAAAGATTGCCGGTATGTTCAAAAAGCCGCTGGCAGCGATTGATGCCAGTCCGAGCGCCACCAGCGACCCGCCGATGGCGGCTGCGAATGGTTTCCCTCGTCGTCGCGCTATTGGACTTGTGACCAGCAATCCGGTCAGCAATGCCGCACCCCAGATCGATGTATAGCGCGTCGTTACATCAACCGGTGCGCCGAATACATCGGCAGCAAATGGTTCAAGCAGCACGTCCTGACCCAGAATGGCGATCAGCAGCAGCACCAGATAAGCGAAGAACAGGCGCGCCTGCGGCGTTCCGGCGACAGTTGCGATCATCTGGGCAAAACTGCGTCGCTCAGGGGTGCGCGGCGCTCTGTCGCGCTCCTCCAGTCGCCACAGGGCAGCGATGCCGATCAGCAGCGCCACACCACACACAACGTAGAACGCCGTAAACAGCGCAGCTGGCGTGTAGTCGCGCAGCATGCGCGAGAGGCTGACGCCTGCAATAATGACCCCGACAATCAGCATGAACCACATCACGCCGACGGTGCGCGCACGATATTCTTCGCCTGAGAGTTCCGTCGCCAGCGCCAGGTACGAGACCGTCGCAAAGTTGAACCCCATGCCCCACGCGCCGAATGCCAGGATGCCGAGCGACAGCCCCAACCAGAAGTTTTCCGCCATGGCAAATGCCGCAGTTGGCGACAGCGCCGACCCGCCAGCGCACAGGATCAACCCGATGATGGTGTACGGCGTGCGGCGGAGTCCAAGCAATGGATGTCGA